>Ga0065719_107001_pt1 | contig 10749 bp, 15 predicted proteins | sample GBSCel85sediment_FD_59106 | JGI IMG/M metagenome (GOLD analysis project Ga0065719, IMG submission 59106) | Hot spring sediment microbial communities from Great Boiling Spring, Nevada - Cellulolytic enrichment CS 85C v3 (version 3) | ecosystem: Environmental > Aquatic > Thermal springs > Hot... | reverse complement strand
TTATAAATAATATTGAAAAAACCCGCAATCCCTTAGGGATTCCAAACTCTTCTATCAATAATTGGTGGAAAAATCTTGATATAAAAAGGGACGGAGATTGGCTCCTGTTTACTGGCTTGCTTTATCAAATCACGCCGTATATCGATTTTATTGTGAACATTTTTGAAAAAATTGAAGATAGTAAGTTCCAGCATTTAATTCCGTTAACCAAACCTCTTCCAAAATCCCCTTTAAAATTGTTGGTGAACCGAAATCTGAAAGATACTTTCGACAAAGTTCTTCGGGACATATATACGATCCTTAACAATTTTGAGGATGTCTATTATCTTCCAGAGTTGGATTTTTATAGCGGAATACTTCTCCATGATTTCGGAAAAGATGAAGCCTTCGAAAAGCATACAAATTTTGTTACGGAAAAGCTTGAAAGCGCAGGTGTTCATAAAATCGTGACTGTCGATCCCCATACAACTTTTGCTCTGCGGGTTTTGTATCCAAAAAAATTCAAGATAAAAACTTATTTCGAGACTCTCGCTGGAAAAGTTCAAGAAAACTACAAGGATAAGGTTAAAATCCACGATCCCTGCTATTATGGCAGGTTTCTCGAAATATCTGATGTCTACAGAAATATTCTCGACGACTTGGGTGTTAAGTATGAGGAAGTCAGGAATTCAAAAAAGTTGACCTCCTGCTGCGGTGGGATTATGGAGGCGTTATCTCCTAAGATTTCAAAGGAAATATCAAAACTGAGACTAGAGGAACTCGGAGACGGAAAGATAATAACCCTCTGTCCGATATGTTTCGAAAACTTAAGGAAAGCAGGAGGTAATGTTGAGGATTTCGTGGAGATTATCAAGAAAGGCTCATCGATAGTTTGATAAGTCCAAAATACTAAAGCTGCCGTTGACAGGTTGCTGTATCCTGCTCTTTGTAAACTTCATCGGAATAACTCTATCATACAGGCTTTTCGATAAAAATGAATTGTCCGCTTGGATAGCTATGGCGATAATTCTTGCAAACATTCAGGTCGCCAAAATGATGCGATTCTACTAACAGCCATGGGCAACATAATCTACGGATATTTTAACGGAAAATTTCTGACATCATACATAATGAAGTTCATTGTCGCAATTTATGATACACCTTCCATATACTTAGCCGTGAGATTTTCTCCAAAGGAATCTTAATAAATCTTTTCACTAAAAATACCATTATGCTATCTGGAAATGCCTTAAAAGTTCTCAATCTAATAAACGAAAATGTAAACGAATTTGAAAAGCTAAGAAAATCGACAAGGTTACCCGGGAAAATCCTCAGCGGGATTATCGAAGAACTTAAAAACGGGGAATTTATAGTAGAAGAAGGTAATTCCTATAAAATACACAAAAAAGGGGAATTGAAGAATTAAAAAAGCTGAAGATATGATAATAGAGTACGAAAGGGGTAACGAAAAAGTTTTCCTGATAAGGAGAATNATTGAAGTCAGGTTCGATAAAGATGTTTACGAGGCTCTTAGCAAGAAGTACTCAAAAGAGGAGATAATCCAATACTGTGACGACAAAAGGGTGTTGCATCATACAACCAAAAGAAATCTTATCTACATAAATCGGAACATCCCTCTCTGGGGACATGCCGCTTTTGGATTAATCGATAGGGGGACTAATCTCATTCAAGTCAGACCGATAACTGGGTGTAATCTCAACTGTATATTTTGTAGCGTTGATGAGGGGAAAAAGAGCAAAACAAAAGCGAACGATTTTATAGTTGATCCTGACTATCTGATCGAAGAATTCCGCAAAGTTGCCAAATTCAAGGGAGATNGTGTCGAGGCCCATATAGACGGTCAGGGTGAGCCGTTTCTTTATCCTTATCTCACAGAGCTAATAGAAGGACTTGACAGCGTGAAGGAAGTTAATGTAATTTCGATTCAAACAAANGGAACCCTAATCACAAAAAGCTTTATAGATACAGTTGAAGGAAAGCTTGACAGGATAAATCTGAGCCTTAGCACGTTAAATGAAGAAAAAGCAAGAAGAATTCATGGAATCCGATATCCTGTAAAAAAGGTCGTTGATATAGCAGAATACATCGTAAACAGCAAGATCGATCTCTTGATAGCTCCCATATGGCTACCAGGAATTAACGACGAAGATATCCGAGAGATCATAGAGTTTGCTCTCGATATCGGAGCTGGAAAAAAGTGGCCACCTCTTGGAATTCAGAAATACATTCNCTACAAAGGTGGAAGGAAGCTGAAAAACGTCATGAGCTTCAGGGAATTCTATGGAAAGCTAAGAGAACTCGAAAAGGAATATGGCGTAAAGCTCGTTCTAAGTCCAAAGGATTTTGGAATAGTGAAAAAAAGGAGAATTCCACAGGAAATCAAGAAAGGGGATGTTTATATGGCAAGGATCGTTGCAGATGGCAGAAATTTTGGAGAGAAAATAGCAATCGTAAAGAATAGGGTAGTAACCGTGTTAACTGACAAAAATGTGGGGAAGACTGTTAAATTTAAGATAGTCAGAGCGAAGGATGGAATATTTTTGGGAGAAGAGGTATAGAAAAGATGTAGCATGTGTTAAAGCTACGAGTTGCTGTGAAGAAGAATTCTGACCTCAGAAATCGGCAAAATCATCATGCACTCAGCTAGGGGAGGGTTCATCATCGGCAGACTAATCTTNATCAGATATGATTAAAGNTTTTTCGTTTGCGGTACGTTTATCTAACAGGCTGTAGTAATAGGAGTGTGCACCTGAAACATTTGGAATTCAAGGAAAAATATCTAGAGAAGCTTCTGAGCAGTGAAAAGACGATTACGATAAGGAGAAGAGCTTACGTAAAGCCGAATGATNTTGTTTTCGTTCACTGTGGGGGCAAGATCATAGGAAAGGCTAAGATTAAAGATGTGAGAAAGATAAAGAGNGAAGAACTCAACGAAGAAATAGCGAAAAAAGATGGATTCGACTCTTTTGAGGATTTTATAAAAGAGATAAATGACTACTATTCTGATCAGGAGTTATATCTCATAGAATTTGAATTGGAACCCTTTGAGAATCCTTTAGACCCAAGGGAGATGTATTACGGAGAAGAAGATCTAATTGAGATTGCGAAAAAAGCTCTGAACTCCGAAAAGNTAAGTGAAAGAGAGAAGGAAATCCTGAAACTTTTCATAAGAACTGGAAGCATAAGAAAGACTGCAAGGAAGATTGGAGGTCTCAAAAACAGGGGAATTGTCAGGGAAGTCCTTAGAAAAGCTTATAAGATAGCTTTTGATAATCAAAAATGAAAAGATTTTAATAATTTGTTGATTATCNGGATCTATGAATCTGATTTTGCTCGGTCCACCCGGTGGAGGTAAGGGAACTCAAGCCAAAAGAATTGTTGAGAAATACGGGGTACCTCAAATCTCTACTGGAGATATGTTTAGAGAAGCCGTTGCAAAGGGAACTGAACTCGGTAAAAAAGCCAAAGAGTATATGGACAGGGGAGAATTGGTCCCCGACGAGATCGTTATAGGAATTGTTAAAGAGAGACTCGCCCAGCCCGATTGCGAAAAAGGTTTCATTCTCGATGGATTTCCAAGAACCTTAAAGCAGGCGGAAGCACTTGACGAAATTCTTGAAGAGATGAATAAGAAAATCGACGCCGTAATAAACATAATCGTCCCCGATGAGGAGATAATCAAGAGAATTGTATACAGGAGAACTTGCAAGAACTGTGGAGCCGTCTACAATCTCATATACAGCCCGCCNAAGGAGGATAATAAATGCGACAAATGCGGTGGCGAACTNTACCAGAGAGATGACGATAAAGAGGAAACCGTTAGAGAGAGACTTAGAGTGTATAAAGAACAGACAGAGCCCCTTATCGATTACTACAAAAAGAAAGGCACCCTCTACGAAGTTGACGGAACTAAACCAATAGACGAGGTCTGGAAGCAAATCGAGAGCATTCTCGAAAATATCAAATCTTAATTGACTCTATTTTTTCTTCGTCTTTATCCTTATCTGAAACAATCCATTCGTAGATTATTTTATATATCGCCGGTATTTTTCTGAGGAAGTGATCCCCGTTTTCTATAAGAACGAGTTTCTTAGGCTTCTTAGAGTACTTAAACAGCCTTATCCCGTGATCGGGCGGCACTATATTATCCTCAGCCCCGTGAATAACGAGAACATTCCTTTTAGGTTTCGAGTTTTCCGGAGCAATTACGGAAAATTCTTCAATGAATTTGTTTTTGAATGTATCAAAATCTTTCAGACCTCTAAGTATTCCCTTAAGAATTGCGTTTGAATAAATAGCTTTCAGAGTATTTTCATCGAACATGAGGCTAAACGGAGATGCGATGATCCCATAGCTTTCAGCTTTGATGTTGTAAGCTATTGTTCCTCCCATGCTAAAACCGACAACATGGACTCTCTCAAAATTAGAAACGATGTTTTCGAGATCCTCCAACCAAGATATAAGACTGAACTGCCCCTGAGATTTTCCAGTTCCGCTAAAATCGAAAACCAATGATGGAATACCTCTTTTTGAGAAAAATTCAGCTATTCTATCGTAGCTCTTGTCTATAGCGGATCCGATCTCGTAGGGAAGACCGTGACAGATAATCACGATTTCATCTATGTTCAATCTACAGAAATTTCTTCCAATCCTTAGATCTATTTTCATTTCAGACCTACAAGTTTTTCGAGATCTTCAAGATCCTTTTCAAGCTTTCTGATCTCTTCCCTTTTCTTCTTAACTAAATCTTTCACAATATCTTTTATATCAAGGCTCAATTTGTAACTCTTTAACGGTCTTCCCTTTCCCTTCTTTTTGATTTCTCTCTCCTTAATCCATCCCATCTTCTTCAGTTCCTTCATTGCCAAGCTTACCTCAGGTTGTCTTAGATTTGCTTCGCGTTCAATCTCTCTCGACACGGCTTCTCCGACTTTGGAGAGATAGACGACAACCCTCGCTATGTTTTTATTCAATCCCGCTTCTGAGAGGAGTTCAACAAGCTTTTCATTGGTAGTATCCATAATCATTACCTCATATTTATTTAGTATCGATGATATAAATATTTTACTATTTAACTATTTATTGAATTGCCGAAATCGTATACTTTTTATTTTGATTCTAAGTGTCTCAAGATATGATTGTTCTTGCTCTTGGTGGTTCCGTCCTCTTCGGTGACTATGAAATCAAACAATTTGCGGACGTTTTAAATGAATACCAAGGAAAGTTGGCGATCGTTGTCGGCGGTGGAAAGATGGCGAGATACTACATAAATCTCGCGAGGGAAATGGGTGGAGACGAAACTACGTGCGACATGATCGGAATTGAAGTTACAAGGATAAATGCAAGGATACTAGCATTAGCACTTCAAGATTGCTCTCCAATCATCCCAAAGGACTTTGAAGAGGCTTATCTGCTTTTAAAGAATCATAAGAAGATAGTAATGGGTGGAACTTTCCCCGGTCATACAACGGATGCAACTGCAGCCCTTTTAGCAGAGTATCTCAAAGCAAAGAGGCTTCTAGTCGCTACAGCCGTTGAGGGTGTTTACGACAAAGATCCAAAAGTTTACAGTGATGCTGTTAAGTTTGATGAAATCACCTACGATCAGCTCATAGAGATAGTCTCAAAGGTCGAAGCGAAGGCTGGAAGTAGCAGTGTAATCGATTTACTTGCGGCAAAGATAATTCAAAGAAGTCAAATCGAAACCCTTGTGTTTAAGGGGACACCCGAAAACCTGAGAAGAGCTCTCAAAGGTGAAAAGGTTGGAACGCTAATTATTTAATATCCCCTTCAATAGCCTATACCATGAGTGACGTGTTTTTTGTAAGTGCCGATGTGGATGTTGTAGAGCCAGAGAAATGGTATCAACCTCAACAGAGTTTAGTTTTCAGACTTGAAAAGCTAATAGATGAAAGCGGAATTCTTGAAGATATATCTCAGGGAGATATTGTTGCCGTTAAAACCCACTTCGGAGACAGAGGAACAACAAAGATGTTAAGATCCCTTTTCATCAGAAAGATCGTTGAAAAAGTTAAAGAAAAAACAAAAAATGTCTATGTAACGGAGACAACGGGTCTTGGATTGCTAAGGGATAGATCGACGGCAACTGGACGGTTGCTCATAGCCGAGGAAAACGGATTTACATCTCAGACTGTGGGTGCTCCCATAATAATCGCTGACGGCTTAAGAGGTTTTGACGGAGTCGTTGTCCGCCAGAATACTAAGCATCTGAAGGAAGTTCATGTTGCGAAGGCGATTGCGGAGACCGATTTCATTGTAGTGGCGACCCATTTCAAACTACACATGAAAGGAGGGATCGGCGGTAGTCTGAAAAACATCGGAGTAGGTTGTGTTACAAAAACAACAAAGTACGATATCCACATACCGAATCCTCCAAGGATAGATAGAGAGAAATGCACTGAGTGCATGAAATGTGTCGAAATTTGTCCCGTTAATGCAATAAAAGATTTTGAAATCGATCTAACGAAGTGCCTAAAGTGCACCGGATGCGCGGAAGTATGCAAGGATAAAGCCGTGAAAATCGGTCCGTGGATTGATGGAGATGAGTTTGCGGAGAGGCTTGTTGAAGCAGCCAAAGCTGTTATAGATACAGTCGGCAAAAAGAATTTTTCCTACCTGAATTTTGCAATAGATATCACACCACACTGTGATTGCCATCCATACAGTGGTATTCCTCAAGTCCCCGATATCGGTATCTTCGCTTCAAGAGACATCGTGTCCATCGATGCAACAAGCTTGGACGCCTACAAGAGGGAGAGTCTAATAAACAAAGCCCTCTTAAAGGAAAAATTCTGGGAAAAAACCTCACCCGACCGTCAGATACAGTATGCTGAAGAGCTTGGATTGGGCGAGAGCCAGTATAACCTGATACGCCTATGAGATATTATTATTTTAAAGCTCGATAATGGTTGGAAAGCTTGGGAGAATTAATTTCAAAAAAGGGTTACTACATCTATGTTAGATCGGCTAAGAGGGGATTCTCAAGAGAATTCAAAGACTGGTGTGAGCACGAACCCACATCCTGAGAATAGATCATGAGCTCAGAACAATTCACACAACTTATTTTTGCATCAGGAGGAGGATTCAGAAGCTTGCCAAATTCAAGCCAAAAACTGCTGAGAGATTAATGAAAAAGTATTCGGGAAGGGAAAGGAGGAAGGTAACGGACTTGTGCCACAAGATTTCAAGAGAGATCGTTAATTTCGCTAAACAGCACGGTTTCAGCATAGTGATGGAGAACCTGAAGAGGAGTCTCGTTCCCCCTGAAAGTCGATGAATTTGAGAGAGGAAAGGCTGTCCGCCACTCATGGCAGATAGTCAGAACGGATCAAAGGCTTTGGATGCTACAGCCACCTGTTTCACACACCACATTATCCAACGGAGTTTGTAAAAGAGGCGAAAAAACTTAAGTATATCGTTACAGAGAGGCTAAATTATGAGAAGTTATGAAGAACTGCTTGAAAGAGCCTACAAGTTACTGCCTGAAAAAGTCATTAAAAGGGAAAGATTCGAAATTCCAAAGGCAAGCGTCCAAAAAGAGGGTAGCAGAACAATTATCAAGAATTTTAGCTCCATAGCAAAAACTATCAACAGAAGCGAGGAGCATCTCTACAAGTATCTTGTAAAATCCCTTGGAACAGCAGGCATAATCGAGTCAGGAAGACTGATACTTCAGGGTAAATTTACCGAAAAAGAGATCCAGAAGGAGATTGAAGACTACGTTAAAATGTTCGTTCTGTGCAAGGAATGCAGCTCGCCGGACACCGAGTTCGTTAAAGAGGAGAGAATACTGTTCATTAAATGTCTCGCATGCGGCGCAAAGCACTCTGTTAGGTCGATATGAAATTCAGAATGAAGATATACAGGGTCCGCGGAGAAGTTTTAGTTGCAGTCTGCGATGAAGACATAGTTGGAAAGGAATTCAAAGAGGGAGATCTGAAGATAGAGATAAAAGAGGATTTCTACGGAAAGGAAAGCTACAGTGAAGAAGAGGTAAAAAGAGCGTTAAGGCAAGCAACGATAGCCAATATCTCCGGTAGAAAAAGGCTGTTAAACTTGCTATAGATCTTGGAATCATCGATAAGGACAAGGTTTTGAAAATCGGTGAGTGTTGGCATGCACAGATGGTGGTCTTATGATTGAAGAAGCCGCGAGAAAAATCGAAAACATGGAGGTCAGGGGAGCTGCAAGAATTGCAAAATTCGCTGCTGAGACCTTGAAGAACTATGCCCTAACTGTCAGATGGGATTTCGATAAAGAAATGCAAAAAGCCGCCCAGAGGCTCCTGAATACAAGACCAACAGCGGTAAGTCTTTTTAATGCAATAAATTACGTAATGAACTATTCGGGGAAAACCGATGAGGAAAAGAGAAAAGATCTCGTAAAAAGAGCCGAGCAATTCATAAAATGGGTAGACACCGCAAGGGAGATTATAGGGAAGATCGGTGCAAAGAGAATTCAGGAAGATTCCGTTATCCTTACACACTGCAATTCATCAGCCGCCCTATCCGTCATAAAGACAGCATTTGATGAAGGTAAAGTTTCAGAAGTGATCGCAACGGAATCAAGACCCCGATATCAGGGACATCTAACCCGCTAAGGAGCTTGCTGACTACGGAATTGATGTTACGCTGATAGTGGATTCCGCTGTGAGATACTTCATAAAAGATGTAGACTACGTTATAGTCGGAGCGGACACTATCACAGTTAACGGCGCCTTAATCAACAAAATCGGAACGTCTCAAATAGCATTGGCAGCAAAGGAGGCAAGAGTTCCGTTTATGGTTGCGGCTGAAACATACAAGTTCAGTCCGAAAACCCTCTTTGGGGAACTCGTCGTGATAGAAGAGAGGAGCGGAGATGAAGTGGCTCCGAGGGAGCTTTTAGAACATCCAAAGATTAAGGTAAGGAACCCAGCATTCGATGTGACCCCTCGGGATTACATAGATCTAATCATAACCGAGATGGGTGCGATCCCACCGGAAATGTCTTACATTATCATCAGAGATCATCTGCAGTATTCGGTGTTTGGCTTGGAAGAGATCGAAATGAATGCAAAACATTACGACTGAGTTATTCTCGCCGCTATGAAGTCGGATTTTGTTCTCTCAATTGAGTTTCTCGCCATGTCCAGCTTAGGTCTCAAATTTCCCGTAAGTCTATCGTGGAAATCAAATTCTATAAGTGTGTAGTATATCTCTTCCATGATTTCGATGATCTTTTTAATTCTGTTCAAATCTTCCCCTCTGACCATGAGGCTTAATGAATATCTTCTCAATTCCCCTATAACATCAGCTAAGCCACCCAGAACGGGTTGGGGAATTTGAAATGGAAGCTTTTCTGGGAGCTTCCCAGTCTCCACTATGTATTTGAAAACATAGGCCTCTACAAATTCTTGCAAGGCATCATGAGCTAAATAAAAAAGTTCGGGGTATTTTTTGTACTCTTCTACTTTCTTTAAGAGATCTTCAGCTCTTCTCAAATATTCTTCCGTTTTTTCCATCTTGTTTGCATGGATGTTTGCAATAGCTTTTGAAGCATTAAGTCTTAAGTCTTGGGATAGTTTTATGAGTTCCTCCCTTACACTCTCTTTTTCTTCAAGGTCTTTTCTTATCTTTTCGAGATCATCTTTCAAGGAGCACCACCCTGCTTATTTCGCTTTCATCTCGGATTTCGTAGGATGTGAGTTTGGCGAGTTCTTGGGAGAACTCAACAACTTCCGAGTGCTCTGGCATCGCGTCTCTACTCAGCCTTTTTCTCGAATATCCAAGATACATATACGCTTTTGCCTCGATAAAATCGGGGCTCGCTTTCTCGATTATTCGAACGAATTTCTCAGGGTTCATGTTTACCCCTCTCATCAGTGTCAGTCTTATGACTGTTCTGCAATCTTTTTCGGACATTATTTTCAGGGACTGCTCTATTCTCTCCCAAAGATTTCCTTTTTGGAGAGTCTTGTGGGATTCGGAATCCCAAGCTGTTATGCTTATGTAAAGCTGATATGGCTCTGATACTTCGAGAGCTTTTGGATTCGTTCCATTTGTGACGAGAAACGTCGTGAATCCCTTTTTATTGAACTCATCAATAAGCTCATCTATGCAGGGGTAGAGTGTTGGCTCTCCTATCAGGCTTATGGCAACCTGATTTGGTTGGTACGCCTCCATCAGCTTCTTTTTGTTGACGCCTTCTGTTCCGTGAAATCCGCTTAGGAGTCTTCTCTGAGCTTTTATCGATTCCTCGACTATAAAGGAGGGATCATCCCATTCTTTAAAGGGAGGCATGAGATCAAGGGGTCTCCAGCAGTGAATACATGAGAGGTTACATATGAGAGCAGGAGTCATTTGGAGACAGCGATGGCTAGATATACCGTAAAATTTCTGTTTGTAACAAAATCCTTGATCTTTGAGAGACTTCTTTAACCACAAACATGTTTTCACGGCTGAATGTTTCCCGACTATTTGATACCCCTTCAGATCTGCAAGGGTTTTCATCAATAATAGGTGGTTAGGATTATCTAAAAAACTTTTTCTCGGAGAACTGTTAAGATTACTAACAGATTACAAGCTAACCGATTTATTAAAGTTCCTTAAGGAAAGTAAAGCAGTTTATTAATTTTTGAGCAGAAATGAACTGGATAAAGGAACGCTGAAAGCTATAATCAGGCTAGCCTCCCCGATATCAATTGTTGCGGTGAAAAAAGGTGGAAGGTTTACGCACTGAACAGAGGAG
>Ga0065719_100240_pt1 | contig 10773 bp, 10 predicted proteins | sample GBSCel85sediment_FD_59106 | JGI IMG/M metagenome (GOLD analysis project Ga0065719, IMG submission 59106) | Hot spring sediment microbial communities from Great Boiling Spring, Nevada - Cellulolytic enrichment CS 85C v3 (version 3) | ecosystem: Environmental > Aquatic > Thermal springs > Hot... | reverse complement strand
ACAATAGAAGTTATCGACAACCTTGGGAATACTGTAAATACAACAACATCAACTAGTTCAACAGCCCTACTCAACATTGCAACAGACATTGTTGTTGGTACTGGTGTAAATGGTGTTGTTAAGGTTTTGTACCCCAATGGCTACATCTCATGCATTTATGTCGCGTCTGATAATATTCTTGGGGGAGATACATACTCTTTAACGTACCAAACCATTTCTATATACATAGGATCTGGTGATGCCTCTGCAAGTGCTGTTATTCCACTGTCCAGTTTCTCTACCTTGACGAGTTTAGCTCAAGTTTTAAGAGTTAATAATGTGGATTCTAAAGTTTACTACGCCCGCCTCCATCTCATCTCTTCTGCTTCAAGTATAGATAGTGCACTTGAACTTAACATAACGCTAGCTATAAGCCCTGACATAGTTTCAATGCCTATAAGAATTGCGCTTGGCTCCGTCATTACTAGCTCAACGAGTTGGGTAGCTATAGATGCGAATAGCTACGCATTAATCACTACTTCTGGACTCTACACAGCTCTGGGAAGGTCATCACTACTAGCACTACTCTTAGAGTACTGCTCTTTACCTGATGCACAGGGGGTCTGTGTTTACTACCCAATTCAGTTGGCTGTGGTGTCGTGAGGCTCTCTACACTTACTCTCTTCTTTGCAGTGCTTTTCTTGATTGTAGTTGTTTTGGCAAGGTTTTTGCCTCTACCCTTTGCTGTGTTTACTGTTGCCACTAGCTCTATGGAGCCCTCTATAAGGGTTCTTGACATAGCCATCACTTTTGGTAAGAGCTATGGTATTGGCGATGTTGTTGTGTGGTGCTCTACTGCTTGGTACTGCGTTATGCACAGAGTTGTGAATATCACTGGAGAGTTCGTTGTTACTAAAGGTGATGCAAATCCTGTTCCAGACCCCCCTATCCCCAGAGAGCTTGTCAGAGGCAAGGTTGTGCTTGTTATTCCAAGAGAGCTCTGGCTTCCACCGCTAGCCCTGTTGATAGGCTTTATCATTTACAGCTATAGGAGGGCCCTGATGTCTGTTCTCACTCCAGCTCTCATACCGCTAGCTATGTATGTGACTGTCATGGCTATAGCAATAGCTCTTGTTGCACCCCAAACAGGCTTTTCGCTAGAGGTTCCTGAGCTCCACCTCTCTAGAACTTATGTAGAGGATGGGGGTGTAGTCTGTATTGCAGTTGTTGAGTACCTTGCTAAAGGTATTGAAGTTGAGCAGACCACAGACCTCAGGGTATTTGACAAGACTGTACCACCTTTGCACATCTCTGGAGCTAGCATTGCCTTTGTTGTGCCAGAAGACATAGCGATGCGTGTTGCTACAAAGGGGCTTAAGCTAAATGTTTCTGTAGAAGCTGTGCTTACCAGAAAAGGGGTTTTGAGAGGCTCATACCAAATAACCTTATCTCCTCCAAAGCCCGTAGTAAGGGTTTTCAACGGCTCTCTCATAATTGAGAACACAAGCTGCTACTCGCTACTCTTCAACATTACCTGGGTCTACGCTGAGCTTGGAGAGCCGTGGAAGCACATAAACACTTCTGTTATTGTTAAGGGTGGTGCAGTTCAGCTGGAGCCTCCTGTAAACGCCTCTTACATTTATGCTGATGTCAGGTACCTTTGGATGGGTAGCGAGTTTCTTGATAGGCTTAGGGTGAGATAGTTGAAGAGGCTAGTCCTACTCAAAACAGCCTTTGCTGTGGCTACAGCTCTTGAAGTCTTCACAGCCTTTCTCTACATCTCTAGCCCGTTGCTAGTGTTTAGGGGTGGTGTCGAGGGGTTCTACTCTCTCTACACCTACAGGATAGCATTTCTTGAAGAGGTTGTGAAGAGCGATGTGCTGAGCTACACAAACTCTATGGCTCTGCTTGCAACCTTTGTATACGCATCGCTACAAGTGCTAGCAATTGCTGCAGTGCTTAGCAAGAGGCTTGAGTACATAGAGCTCAGCTTTGGGGCATCGCTAGTGTCTATACCTTACTACGGCGTCTTGAATGGCTTGGTAACAGTTGCTCTTCGAGAACTTGCAAGAATACCAACACCAGCGAGAGTGGTGACGCTAGCAGGAGTAATAGAGTTTCCCGAGACACAGGTAGTTAGAGGACCTGCGCAGGCCATTGCCACAGCCCTTCTCATAGCCTTAGCAGTAAAGCTTATGCTAATAGCACTCGTGCTCTACATACAGCTCAGGGCAGTGAGGGTTATGGCCAGAGGCTAGAGATTCCAAGAAGGCTTAGTCGTGCCTAAGTACTTAAATACTCTTTGACTTCTGTGTTATGTAGTGGGTGGCGACATGCTTTACATTGGCTGCTGCGGCTTTTGCATGGCTAGGCAGAGGTACTACTCAGTGTTTAGCGCTGTTGAGCTTCAGGACACTTTCTATAACCCTCCTGAGCCTGAGAGGCTAAGGGCCCTTGCCTCTGAGGCCCCCCAGGGCTTTGTGTTTGCTATGAAGGCGTGGCAGGCAGTTTCCCACCCCCTGGACTCCCCAACGTGGAAGAGGGCAAAGGTCGTTCCAGACAGGAGGCTTGCTGATAGGTATGGCTTNCTCAGGCCAACTAAAGAGGTTTTTGAGGCGTGGGAGAGGGTTGTTGAGGGCGCTAAGGCTCTCAGTGCAAAGGTTGTCGTTATCCAGACCCCCCCGAGCTTTGGCTATTCAGAGGAGGGCTTTAGGAATGCTGTAGAGTTCTTCTCATCTGTGGCAACAGCTAGCTTTGTCATTGGCTGGGAGCCTAGGGGGACATGGCTTCAGAACATAGACAAGGTAGCAGAGATTGTCACTCGCTTCAAAAACCTCGTGCACGTCGTAGACCCCTTTAAAACACTTCCAGCAGTAGTCAATGAGGTGGCGTACTTCAGACTACACGGGATTGGCGAGGGGGAGGTCAACTATAGGTATAGGTACACAGACCAAGACCTGCAGAAGCTACTGGAGACGGTGAGAGAGGTTTTGAATAAGAGCAGAGAAGTCTACATAATGTTCAACAACGTATACATGGCGCAGGACGCTCAGCGCTTTAAAGAACTAGCAAAAGTAGTGTAGCTAATGTAAAGCTCTTCACTATTCAAATCCTTAGCCACATCAACGGCTCTCTCAAAGCAATGCTCCTCACAGNAACTCACAAGCTAATTAGCTCTTCTAAGCTGTAGACCTTCTAAAAATATCTGTGGGTAATAAGTAAAGCAGTTTTGATGTGTGAGAAGGGGATTTGCTAAAAAATAATTTGTTTAAGAGATTTACTTCTTCTTTAGGAACCAGCCTATTGCAAATCCTACTACGAGTAGCACTATGGCTAGTGCTGCTGTTATAGCCCAGTTTGTGACCTCTGTAGTTGTCGTGGCCGTGGTTGTTGATACTACTGTGCTAACAGCTGTTGATGTTGATACTGTTGTTACTGTGACTGTTTGTGCAGCTGCTGCAACTGTAGTTGTGACTGTCGCTGGTGGAGCTACTGGTGCAGCTGCAACTTTTTCTAGTTCTTCAAAGAACTTTGCTGCTGGTATTCTGTTCTGCGGCTTTATAGCGTCTGGAACTGGTGGTGCATCACCTGGCTTAACATCTTTAGCTGGCTTTATCTGCATTAGCACAAAGATGAATGCCGNGTCCCAGTTTGTTGCATAGAACATTCCATACTTCTCTATCCTCTCCTTGTTTGGCCATCCCCACCAGTAGTCCTCAGAGTACTGGTACCAGTGCGGGTCTTGTCCAAGTATTAGGAATGGCAAGTCCTTGAGCCATATCTCTTGCAGCAGTCTGTATATGTATGCTCTCCTAGACTCATCCCATGTCCTCCCAACCTCGTCTAGTAGCCAGTTGGCAACAGGGTTGTTATACCTAGATATTGGGCCTGACCATGGGTTTGTAGGTAGCCTGGAGTCCATTGCAACGTCAATGTTTAGCCATGGTGAGGATGCACTCATTCTTGTGCTGTGTAACCACCAAGTTGCCTCATAGTCTCCTGTACTCACCTTCTGCCACACTACGCTAAAGTCAATAGGCTGTACAATTGCATCTACACCTAGTGTTGTTCTCCAGATGTCTGCAAATGCAGTTGCAGAACCTATTACAGGCACCCAGCCTGCTGGCACAATTATAGTGAACTTAAAGGGCTTGCCGTCGGGTAGCTCTCTAATACCATCGCCATCCCTGTCTATGATCCCTGCCTCATCTAGGAGCTTCTTAGCGTTATCTATTGTTGCATCCTTTAGGAATGCTTCAACAAGATCCTTAGCTACGTACTTCTCTGTTCTCTCTAAACCAGGTATTAGTGGAACTGGGTAGACGTAGCCTACTGTCAGTAGGTAGCCAGAGAATGCTGCTTCAGCAGCCTTCCTCATGTTCTCCATGTTGTTAGCTAGCAGTACGTAGTAAAGTGCTCTTCTCACTCTGGCATCGTTGAATGGGTACTTCTCTAAGTTGAATGCGAAGAACACAACACTGCCTCCGAAGAAGCAGGGTGGGCAGTTCACGTTATCAAAGGTACCCCTCTTTGGATTAGCCTGTATGATCTCCCACATCCTATCAACAAAGTGGGACATGTGGTCTCTGTTACCCTGTATCCACTCTAGCCTAACCTGCTCGTCGCTCTTGGGTGATATGTGCATTACGTATTTTGGTGCTGGTAATCCAAAGTACTTCTTACCCCACCAATCCTCTACCCTCTGGTAAACCCAGGTATCGCCTTCCCAGTAAACTGCTCTGTAAGGCCCGCCTCCAACAATTTTATCGAACTCTGTGTCTGCAAAGTCTGTGCCTATTTTACAGCCAATCTCCTTGTAGAGCGCCTCCCATCTGTGTTTAGGCATTATCATCCATGTCAGCACATCTGTAATCCTGTAGTAGTTTATGTTACTCTTATTCAAGTGGAATCTAACTGTAGTTGGGTTAACAACCTCTACCTCTGTGAGGTAGTTCCATATGTAGCTACCTGAAAGTGGGCACAGCTTGTTCACATCAAAACTCCACTTAACGTCCTCAGCTGTTATGGGTTTGCCATCCCACCAGTAAGCATCAGGCTTTAGAGTTATCTCCAATGTGTATGCATCAATCCACTTAAAGCTGTTAGCAAGGTAGGGCACGAAGTCGTCTGAGTAAGGCCCGTAGACAAATAGGTATGGGTACATCATGAAGCCTGAGCCCCAGGCTGCTGTGCCTGGAATTAGTGGGTTAAATGATCCTGGGGTGCCCCACTGCTGTGACACAATTACTGTTTCCTCTCTTGGGAATTGCTGGGCTCGGGCAGGTAATGGTACGAGGGCTAGTGCTGTAAGCAATAGTAGTGCTACTGCAAAACACATCTTCATCTTTTTAGCTGTGTTTGCAAAGTGCATATCCATTTACACCCTCTAGTACTAAGAAAATATTATGAGGCTATATATAAGTTTTTCTTATAATAACGTTATTACCCTCTCAAACCCAGCAACTATATAAAGCCCTACGCACAGGAAGCCATCCACCAATCACCAGTGATACACAGCCTCTTCTCAATCTGCTTACTGACTAGTGCTGAAGGGGAGTTAGAAAGGATGAGCTCTGTGAGCGTGGCGAGGGGGACTTGAGTGAAGCCGTCTTCAGCGAGGAGAGGCTGGTGATGCACTTAGTGAAGAGTGCAGAAGAGCCTCTCGTAGCACGGGGGCAGCGGATTCAGAAGCCGTTGAGAGGTAGGTGGTGAGGAGTCCTAAAATCAACGACAATGAGCGGCTGTGAGCCACTATCTACTGAGAAACTTGAGAAACTGTGCTTAAAAATGGTTAAGTTTGTCTAAACCACGATGTGTATAGCTTTGGCACAGACTCTAGGAGTCTTCGTGTGTACTCATGCCTTGGGTTCTTCATTATCTCCTCTGGCACCCCCTCTTCAACCACCTCTCCTCTGTACATAATTAGAATTCTGTCGCTTACAAAGGTTGCTAACCCCAGGTCGTGCGTTATGAATATTACTGATGTTTTCAACTCTTCTCTAAGCTTTTGAAACAAGTTGAGCACTCCAAGCCTTAGCGTTGCATCTATCATGCTTGTTGGCTCATCTGCTAAAACGAGCTTGGGCTTTACGAGGAACACCCTCGCTATGAGTATTCTCTGCCGCATACCGCCAGAGAGCTCAAAAGGTCTTCTATCAAGCACCTCCTCAGGTATGAGCCCAACGCTTTGCAGAGCCTCTCTAATCATCTTCAGCTTGGTTCCACTATCGTACCTCTCTTCAAAGAGGTTGAAAACCCTTAGGAAAACATCTTTAATTCTATGCGTTGGGTTGATTGAGGAGAACGGGTCTTGGAAAATCCCGTTCACATTTCTCCAATACCACTTCAAATCCCTTCTACTACGCAAATCCCTCCAAATATCTCTGCCCATGAATGTGACTGAGCCCTCTGTTGGCTTTAGAAGCCTTAGTATAATTCTTGCTGTAGTCGTCTTACCACTCCCACTCTCACCTACGAGCGATACTATCTCCCCCTCNCTTACNCTAAAGGAGACGTTGTTCACAGCCACAATAGTTCTGCGGCCAAGTAGCCCAATTCTGTAAACCTTAGTCAGGTTCTTAACTTCAAGNAGGGGCATGTCAAGTCACCTCTTTGTGTAGAGCCAGCATGCTACAAAACGCCCTTTCTCAATCTCTATGAAGGGCGGCTCCNCCCTCCTACACACATCCATAGCAAACGGGCACCTCGGGTGGAACCTGCAACCGTGTGGTGGATTTATTAAGCTCGGGGGCTCTCCTATCAGAGCTATGTTTCCCAGCTTCCTGACCCTCTCTCTCACTTCCAGCTCTGGGGTTAGAATAGAGAACATGAGCATTCTGGAGTAGGGGTGCAGAGGCTCGTGTATTAATTGCTCTGTTGCACCATCCTCAACAATCTTACCAGCGTACATCACAACAATTCTGTCTGCAATTTGCCGCACTGTTGCAATGTCATGGGATATGAAGAGCATGCTTTTGACAAGCCCCCTATTAAATATTTCGTAGAGTGTTTGCATAACTATCTTCTGCGTTGAGACATCGAGTGCTGACGTAGGCTCATCTGCTATTAGGAGTGAGGGGTTGAGCAAAGTTGCTAGTGCTATTAAGACCCTCTGCCTCATACCACCAGAGAGCTCAAAGGGGTACATGTCGAGGACCTCTACTGGTAGGTTAAGCTCCTTCAACCTCTTCTCAGCTAGCATCACAATTTCCTCGCTACTGAGCTTAGTCTTCTCAGAGATTATGTCAACTATGTAGTTCCTTATCCTTGCTACAGGGATTATAGCATTCATAGCTGACTGAGGGACTAGCGAAACCTTTACCCCAGCGACAGCCCTTCTAGCTTTGTTCAAGGAGGCTTCTGTGATCTCAACCCCCTCTATAACTAGCCTTCCACTAACAAGCTTTAGTGGTGGTACAAGGTCTAGTGATAGCACTCTAGCCAATGTTGATTTCCCACAGCCAGACTCTCCCACAATACCCACAATGCTTCTCTCATTTATTACGAGGTTCACGCCATCAACCGCCCTGACATAGCCTCTGCGCAAAACATAGTACGCCTTTAGATTGCTAGTCTCTAAAACAACCATATCTACTCACCCTCACCTACGCTGTGCCCACCCTTGGTGAGAAGTACTCATCTAAGGAAATAGCTATTGTGTAGAGCGAGAGGTATATCATCACCATGACTAGGGAGGCTGGGACAAAGGTCCACCAAATACCCTGGGTTATGTTTGCATAGAGCTGTGCTATGTATATTATTAGCCCGAGCGTCACGTCCTTAGTCATGCCAACCCCTATTATAGTTAAGCCCACTTCCGACATCACAGCATATGAGAATAGCATGGCAAAGGCGGCTAGTATGTAGGGGGATATGACTGGGACAATGTCTCTCACTATTATGCTAATCCTAGAGGCTCCGGAGAGCACCGCCATGTTTATGTACTCTGAAGATAGTACGCTCATAGTTCTCGACCTGAAGCCCCTTGCCCACCCACCCCACGAGGTCACCCCTATGACCATGGCCACGATCCATAGGTTTCTCTCAGGTAGGTAAGCCGCTAAAAGCATCATGAGCAGTATAGCNGGGAGTATTATGAATATCTCTGAAATGGTCATTATGGCTTTGTCAATTAGACCACCGAATACAGCTGCTATTGTGCCTAGGAATATGGCTAGGGCGAGGGCTATGCCAGAGGCCGTGGCCCCCACGAGGAGGGACCCCCTTATCCCGTAGATCAGCTGTGCTAGGGCATCTCTACCCAGGGCATCTGTTCCCAGAGGGTATTTTTCTAGTGGTGGTAGGTACCTCCTGTCAACCATTTTAGTTGGGTCTGCGGGGTATATGTAAGGTCCCAGCATTCCTGTCAACACAATTGCTATGAATATTGCGAGACCTGCGACAAACTTCTTTACCCTGAGGATCCCAGGGACTTTAAACTCAGGCATTCTAAGCACCTACATAAGCGTATCTTACTCTTGGGTCAACTATGGAGAATATTATCTCTGAGATAAAGTTTGCTAAGAGTATTGTACCTATTATTATCACAAAGAAGCCTTGTATCAGTATGTAGTCTTGTGATTGCACTGCTCTCCAAAACATAAAGCCAATGCCTTGGTAGTTAAACACTATCTCCGTTATGACAGAGCCTGCTACACTCCAGCCGAGGACTATTGCCAGCCCCACGATCTGTGGTAGTGACGAGCACTTGAAGAGGTACTTCACCATCTTCTTTTGGGAGAGTGCTAGCGTTCTGGCATAGTCCATGTAGTCTGTGGCAAGCTCTTGTATAGATATGTTCCTCATGCTGAGCCCCCAGCCTGCAAGCGATGTTAGAAATATTGACAGGAAGGGGAGTACATAGTGATATAGGTAGTCAAGGATAAAGGTCAGCGATAGGCTTGGCCCAATAGTTGGCGACCAGGTTCCCCCTGTTGGAAAGACCTTTAGCTGCACTCCTAGCACTAGAACAAGGTACATACCGAATATGTATGGGGGTATCCCCTGAAGCACAGCTAGTACAGGTAGAACCAGCTTATCTACCCACTTACCCCTGTTGATAGCTGCTACAACACCTATAGTGTTTCCAACAGTCCAAGAAGCTACTATCGCTGGAACCAGGAGGTACAGAGTCCACGGGAGGTACCTTGCAACAATATCCATAGTGGAGCGAGGGAAGTACATTATGGACTTGCCTAGATCCCCTCTCAGTAACCCTGTGAGGAAGTTTATGTACTGCTCGTAGATGGGTCTATCGAGCTGAAAGTACTCTAAGAGTGACCTCTCAACAGCCTTTAACTTCTCTGGGTCTGCTGCCCCCTGGGCTACAAGTGAGTATAGTAGTGTCGCAAGTGGGTTGCCTGGTATGAGCCTAGGCAGTAGGAAGATCACTGTTATAGCAACAAAAAATGTCACTAGCAGAACACCTATTCTCTTAATCAAGAATATGACAAATGGGTTTACTCTATGCATAACACCACTGCTCCGCAGCTGGGTTAGCGTTGTATTTCATATCATGCAGAGAGTTTAAAAGTTTAATTCTGCATTAACTANGTTAATCGTACTTAATCTAATATAAACAAAGACCTAGANTGCTCTACGTCAATGAGGGTGAGTACACCTAGTAATTGAAGAGCTTGAAATATCTCTAGACCTTAAGTAGGGTTTCACCTCGTAATAGCTCAAAGCCCAGCCGGCCCCCAAGCCTTTGCCACCTCTATGGCGGCGCGAAGGCTCTACATAATCTTTCACAGCCTTACCACAACCTTTACTTCACTTCTCTCTAAAGCCTTTTCAAAGGCTTTGACTCCACTTTCAATCCCTGTTAAGACACTTGTTATAAGGGGCTTTACAGCTCCCTGCTTAAGCAACTCTACAGCCTTTTTAAACTCCTTAAAGGTTCCACAGCGAGTGCATATAATCCTAAGCTCCTTTACAACAGCCCTAGTCATGTCTACTCTAAATAGCGCTCCTGGCGTAGACTTCATGTGTATCACCCCCCTGGGCCTTGTGATGCTTATTGCTGTGCTAAGCCCCTCTACACTTCCACTAGCCTCAAAAACAACGTCAAATCCGAGCCCCTCTGGAGTGTTTTTAGCTATGTAGCTCTCTACCTCATCTTCAAACACAACTTCAACTCCCAGCTTCTTGAAGTACATAGCCTTCTGGCTTTCCCTCCTAGCTATGACCACGGGGGCGAGCCCCATTAGCATGAGAACCTGTATAGCGAGGTAAGCAAGGTTACCTGTACCAATAACAGCAACTCTAGCTGTTGGAGAGACTGGGTATTGTTCAAAAGCGTTAAGTATAGCTGCCAAGGGCTCTACCTCTACGGTCTCTTCAAGGCCCACACCCTCGACTACGTGAAGAGCGTGTAGAGGAGCTGTGAAGAACTCTGCAAAGCCTCCGTCAAAGTCTATTCCAAGTGTCTTCCTATAGGGGCAGTGAGTGTAGAGCCTGTTGCAGGGTTTACGATATTTGAAGGTATCTGTAATTACTTGTGAATACTTGTTGGTGGCTGTGAACACGTTACTCTCCCTCTACCACTACTAAGACCTTTACCTTCTTTCCGTGGTGTTTCCCGAGCTTCTCTTGGTACTCTTTGGGTGGGTATATCACGTACCTGTTGCCCGATATCTTGACAACGCTTGCCTCAAACACGTAGATAGTGCTCATGAGACCACCAAGCTATTAACTGTGGACAAAGCTTATAAGCTCTGTTAACTAAACTGGGTATCGGTGCCTCGATGACCCTCCCAGTGAGGGTTAGAGCAACCGCGAGGGTTGAAGCGGTTG
>Ga0065719_106800_pt1 | contig 10790 bp, 9 predicted proteins | sample GBSCel85sediment_FD_59106 | JGI IMG/M metagenome (GOLD analysis project Ga0065719, IMG submission 59106) | Hot spring sediment microbial communities from Great Boiling Spring, Nevada - Cellulolytic enrichment CS 85C v3 (version 3) | ecosystem: Environmental > Aquatic > Thermal springs > Hot... | reverse complement strand
TCCTATTACAGGGGTGCTCTCGACCTCAGCCTCTTTATACGACTCGGACCAGGCCTTCACATCCTCAATATCACCCCATGAGACGAGCCTCCCGCCGAGAATTAGGCCCTCATTCGTCAGCTCCACGCTCGCCGCCCTCCTAAGGGATGACCACGAAATGAGGGAGGCCAGCATGAGAGCAATTAGTAGCGCGATAAATGGCATCACGTAGATCGAGCCAGTATATGCGTAGAGGAATATGAGGGGCGCCCCAGCAAAGAGCAGGATAACTAGAGATATAGACAATGCTATGGTGATCTTAGACAGCTTCTCAGCTTCCCCACTAACCACCCTCACGCCCCGAAAACGGACCCCGCCCATCATAGGATAGAGTCCCTACACCGGGTGATAGGCTTTATACGATGAGTCTGCAACCTAACCGTTGAATTTCGTGGCCTTCTTAATTTCCATTTGCCTGTTCCTTCCAGTTTTCTATTACGTATCTATAGTCTATTATGGGGATTCGCTTAACCCTGTCCCTGAATCTTTCTACAGGGTTCTGTATGGTGTGTATGCGGGGCTCTGTTAATGCGTTCTCAACGACGTATAACCAGTATATGTCTCCCATTCTTGATGCTGTCTGCCATTCATGGCTCGTCAGCTCGACCGGGCCTGTGGTCTTGAATGATTTTACCTCTATCACCCTATCAAATGATTCTATGTCATAGCCTCTCAGGCTGTCTGAGACGTCCCTTATCTTTTCAAGATTCTCTATGTCTCCTCCAGCCCTCCTCCTCTCATACTCCAATGCCGCCTCCATGCCAGCCTTCTCCACGATCCTCCTGATATCCCCCTCCTCCCCTCCCTCCCTTCTAATTATGACTGCTAGTCCGATCAGCTCATGGAAGCCCGTGAACATATATTCGTTATCAAGCTCCTTAAGCTTCTTCTTTATCTCCTCTCGGTATCTCCTCATTTTCCCCTCCTCCATTCTTATCAGCTTCTCGTAGTTTGGCGATTCGCGCATTCTTTCCCTATACTCCTTAATCCTCTCCTCGCATTTCTTGATCTGCTCGGAGAAATATGACACTATTATTCCCTTTGTATTCTCCTTGACCTCATTTAGCCTCTTCTCGCATTCCTGCCTGACTTTTTCAAGTATTCTGTAGGCCTCCTTCTCTGTTACGACGCTTTCCATCCAGTATTTTTGGCTCCTCCACCTCGACCCCGACAACATCGTCTATTGGCTGTAGATCCCATACGAATCTGGGATCCACCTCAACTACCCTCTTACCATCATATAGTAGCGCTATTACCCTGCCATCCCTCTCCTGGCCCTTCCCATCCCTGACCATGAGCCTATACACGTATAGTATTCCCTCCACGTAGTCATGCATGAGTATTGATGCTACAGGTCTGGCAGCGTCCTTGACCATCCTCATGACATACCTGTTCCCTAGGGCTAGATACGGGTAACCCTTCTCCTGAGCTACCTCGCTCGAGAAGCTTCCCTCAATTATCCCCCTATCCTCAAGGTATGCGATCCTTCTCGGTAGAAATATGACGTATCTTTCTTCCTCGGGGTTTCGTGGCTCGATCCTCCCGCCATTCCTATTAACATAGACTTCTATGAACCTCTTGACCTCTCCCTTATCGACCGAGTATAATCGCACCTTCCTGAAGTCTTCTAGCTTTGATCTATCGAGCCTGTATCCCGAGAGGAGCCCCTCGACCTCTTGTAATATGCGTTGCCTCCTCTCAATTATGCCCTCAACCTCCATTATCTTGGGCTCCCATTTATCCCTAGGGGCCCTGATCAGCTCCTCATATATCTCGGCTATGCTCTTCTCGTCGATCAGCCTGCCTATGACGTCATAAACCCTCTCGCCCATAGCCCTCCTTATGGCCTCTATCTTCTCCAAGACCTTTGACAGGATATAGCCATCGACCGTCTCGGACAATATGAAGTTGTAGTAGTATACGTTTCTCCTCTGGCCTATCCTGTGTATCCTGCCCATCCTCTGCTCGAGCTTGTTTGGATTCCATGGCAGGTCATAGTTTATCTCGATATTCGCGAATTGCATGTCTATACCTTCTCCAGCCGCATCCGTGCATACCATTATCTCATAGCCTTCCGGGGGCCTAAACCTGTCCAGCTCCCTCTGCCTCTCCTCAATAGGCATGAGGCCGTGTATTATGCCAGCCCTATACTTCTCCGAAAGCTTCTCATGGAGGTAGTATGCCGTGTCCCTATACTCTGTAAATACGACTATCTTCGCATTCGGGTCGCCTCTCTTAATCTCCTCTATAAAGCTCATTAACTGCTCAAGCTTGGAATCCTTCCCGCCTAGCCTATCCAGCTCCTCAAGTATGCTCCTTATCCTATCTCTTTCCCTTCTCACCCCCTCCGTTGTTAGCCCGATAAGCCTGTTCTCGGCCTCCTCATACTCCTGCTCGTCAAACTCCTCCTCAGCCTCCCTCAGCCTCATTATGGCCTCATCAGGCCTCTCGACGGCGCCGAGCTTCTCCAGCCTCCTTTGTAGGGACATCTTAAGGGCCATGGGTGAGGAGGAGGCCCTCTTCCTCAGTATCACGCCAACAAATCTGATAGCATTAAGCTGCTCCCTGCTTCTAGCGCTCCTGAGGAGCTCGCCAATATACTCGTCCACCATCCTATGGAGCCTGAGCTCCTCATCCGTAAGCTTTACCGGGATGGTCTTGCTGAACCTGCGCGGGAAAACCTCTCTACCATCAAGATCCACTACGTCTTCCTTCAAGTTTCTTATCATTAGGCTGCTTGCCGAGGCCGCTTCGGTGATGTAGGGGTCTAACAGCCTCATAATTTCAAGATACTCCCACTCATTACCCCTGTGCGGTGTGGCGGTGAGGAAGTATAGAAATGCGGCTTTCTCCGAGAGCTTTTTCCCGAGCTTGAACCTCTCCGTCCCGGGCGTGAGCTTGTGAGCCTCATCAACAACCGCGATATCTATGGACGCGTTGTCAAGCAGCCCGATCACGTGATCCTGCTTCAGGTAATCCATCGAGGAGACGTAGCAGAACTCCTCCCTCTCAAACGGCCGGGGATTCACCTTAACGTAATTCGAGTCGAGTATCTCGGCGTCTATCTCAAACCTCTCGGACAGCTCCCGCGTCCATTTGTAGACCAAGGATTTGGGGACCACGAAGAGCATCCTCTTAACCAGACCTCTAGCCTTCAGCTCACAGGCCGTTAATATCGCCGCGATGGTCTTGCCGAGCCCCACCTCGTCGGCCAGCATCATCCTAGGCCTCTCAAGCATCCNCACAACCTCATCTATCTGATGCGGGTATATTGTTACCTTCGTCGATGAGGCCAAGACATATGGATTAAACTTGTACTCCGTGACGGAGTCTATATGCGTCAACGGATAATATGAAGTCCAGGCCGTAGTCTATTTCATTTCTCAGGAGCCTCTCAATCAGTGACGCCTCCTCCTCCAACTCTTCTACGGGGCACCATTCATCCCTTATGGCATCCTGTAGCAGGATCCTCGCAAAGTCGCCCCTTAACTCTATAACCAGCCCGATCCGCCCGTCTCTCAACCTAACCCTCGATCCAACTTCGATCATGGACTCATCACAGGTAGCTATCTAGGGTGCCCGAGGGCTGGGCCGGGCCCCGGAGTATATCCGATAATGTTTCGAGAAGGGAGAGCTCCCCCTCCTCATCATCGCTAAGTTCCTTGCCCTTATTCTTAAGCAGCCTGTAATGTTTTATGAGGATGTTGACAAGGCTTCTAAGTTCATTAACCCTGAAGTTCGGGTAACTCCGTAGGATGGATCTGACTTTAGCCGCCCCATCCTCTGACAGGACCTTCTCGAGATAGAGCAACTGCTCGTAGATATTATTCCTGTCCACCTCCTCGGGGTTCTTCTTGATGCTCGCCTCCCTAAACGATTTCACCTTGACCCCTCCCTTCGCCTTACCCACATAGCCCCTCTTGGTGAGGACGTCTATGCTCAATCCATAAGCCCTAGCAACCTTCAAAGCATCATCAGAGGGTATTAAACCTCGATAGAATATCTTGACAATCAACGCGAAGGAGGCCTCTGGGCCGAGTATCGTCGGTGAGGATCCCGTAAGCCTCTTAACAATCTCCCTGAGTATCTGATCCCTGGCCTCGCCTATAAGGTTCTCGAACGTGGGCCTGAACCCCTCCCTGTAACTCTTTATCATGGTATGTTGCGTAAGCTCCTCCAGGACTTTACCATACATCATTATTAGGAGATCCGTGATAGGCATCCCCAGAAGCTCTTCAACATCAAACATTTCAATGAGCCTATTAATGCCCTCTGATACCCTCGGCATGAGGGCCTCAAAGTACGCCTCACTATCTTCAGCAATCTTCCTGCAAGCCAGCACTATTGAGCTCATGAAAGATGTCTTCCCCCTCGCAAGCACATTCGCCTCACTCTCAGTATGGACGGCATAGCTTGAAACAACCCTAAACCTCGCCTTCCTCAAGACATCTAATAACAGCTCCCACGCCTCGGTACTGGAGTGTGCAAAAAATACTATGAGTAGGCCATCATCTTTCAACACATCATATATTCTCTGGAAGGCCGTCTCCAGCCCCCTCTTATAGAACATTACAGCAAGATCGGTATTCCCTCCAAACCTGCCCCTGCTGACCACCAGATCCTCATCAACCGGAACTCTGTCTGGGAGTTCCGGATAATACTCCTTCAACAGCCTGATAAGCCAGACATAGAAGAACTCGCTGACTTCCCCATAAGGTACGTCATCCATGTAAGGCGGATCTGTTAAAACGACATCATATTTCTCGGGTAATAGTTCTTGAAGGTGCAAAGCCGAGCCGAGTATTATCTTAGAAGGATTTCTATTTCCGGCAGCGAAGCGAATGGCCTCGACAACGTCATTTAACATTGAAATCAAGGAGCCACTTGTCTTTTCAAATGGATTCGTCTCCGCGAAGTTGTAAATGAAGCGAGGACTTCTCATAGAAAGAACGTCACCACACTGTCGATTTCTTGCATGCCATCTTACTCCTATAGAATTATAGTCTACATGTTTACATAACATGAATCCCAGATATGTTGCTATGACTTTTGCATATTCTTTATCAGATATTTTCGAACAAATTTCCTTGATAGTTTTCAGGAGCGTGCACATCAGGAGGAGCTGTCTTTCAGTAAAATATTCATACCATTTTTTCACGCCGTAATTTGTTACTCTGAACAGTTCTGATTCCCTTAGCTCCTCTTTTGGTATTAGATTCAGGCTCTCCAGAAGATTCCATTTTCTTTTGAGTTCTCGCTTGGCATCATTGAACTTTTCGAGATCTTCCTTCGATGGAGGCTCATATGCCTTCCCCTTAATGTCTTTTACCACCACGGCTATCATTTCTTTATCTCTTCTCTCCGAGATGTCTTTTATCATGTGGTCATAGCTGATCGCATTCGCGCATCTTATGCAGACTGCCTCTCCACCCTTCTGGGTATATTTTGAGCCCTCGTCATCGCGTAATATACCTATCTCCACTTTAAAGTCTTTATCTTCTGTAGGTTTAATTCTGTAACCTATTTTTCTCTTCTTATCCAGCCACATCTGGTTTGTTAGAGGTACTCTTTGCCCACAGTAGGGGCATTTTATGCACCAACACCACAAGTAGTGCAGGGCCTTTCTCCCGCTTCTCTCATAGAATTTACCCATCTCATTTTTAACCTTCTTAATTACCTCCTCCCCGTATTTCTTTACATCCTCTGCCAGTTTTTCGCCATATTTGGCTGGATACTCAAGTGTTGCCTTCATTATTAGATATGCTACCGGATTATAGTCTATCAGCGTGCAGTCGAGCCCGAGCTTAGCCGCCTCGAATACTAGGTTTCCCGCCCCCGCAAATGGATCAAGCAGCTTTATGTTATCTAAACTACTTTGTAATAATTTCTCAACTTTCTCCCTCTCTGGAGCATAATAATAAGCCCTTTTATCCTTCTCAAGACCTAATAGAGGCTTCATAAACTCTATGCTCACAGTTGATGGTATTAGTGATAAAAGTGTCACAGTTCTCCCAACTATTAGAGGCTTCCTCGTCCACCAATATATCATCTCGTTTATGGGAGGTTTTGCATTCCCAAGCTTTTCATTTCTAGCCTCGTCACCTACTTTTATGAATAGCTTTAGATGTTGTATGCTCTTCTCCTCGATCAGGCTCCTANACATATAGGGCCCTCCAAGCCCTGTATGCCCTTCTCCCTTTCTCGAGGAAGGTACATGTCCAGAAGTATACATCGAGTCTATGCATATTCTTCACAATCTCTAGAAAACTTAACGCTTCGTCGGGTTTTCTCGCAGCTTTCAATGCATGTATCGCCACAAATGCTCTCATTGTTTTCTCATTCCATTTCTGCGGGTCTACTAGGAGCTGTCTTATGTGATTAGCGGCAAGCTCCCTCCTCCATCCCCTTAAGGATCCTAACGTGAACTCGCGTCTACCAAATCTATCCTCTATGACAGCCTCCAAGTGTAGTGATGAATTTTCTTCACTTAGCACGTATGTTATAGTCCTCATGTACTCACCCCTCCAGTTCCTTCAGATCCTCTAAGAGCTCTTGATCCTCTGTCTCTACGCTCATACCCCCCTTTCCAGAGTATCCCTTAAAGCCTTCTATGAGCTGTATTAGCCTCTCAATATCGCTGACTCTTTCCCAGTTCCTGCATTCTATAGTCATCTTAACGACCCCCTTGTCATCCTCTATCTCGAGGCTGAGGCTGAAAGCGAATCTCCTGCCCAGCGTCGCGACCCTCACCCTACCAATTTTATCAAGGGCATCTTTCAGGCTCTCTAGGCTATAATCCCGGCGATAGATGGGCAGAGTTATACTTGGTTGTGGAGCAGCCGTTTCTCCGGGCCTCTCGCGCCCGGCCTCCTCACGATAGACCTTGTCGTCCTCTATTATGTATCCGTCCCACATAACCGCTATTTCCCTGCCTATCGCGGCCCTATACCTGCCATCATGCTCTTCCAGCTTGTCCGTGTACCCGAAGAGACTCCTTTTGACGCCGTTTCTGACGGCCTCTATTATCGCCTCGCCGGTTAATATGAACGGCTTGGATCTATCCCTCTTGAATATCTCATAAACCTCCTTGACCCTCATAACCCCCTTCCCGGCCAACATATCTCTTATTGCCTCGGGGCGAGTAGTGAGCCGGTGATGAGCTTACCCTTCTTCTCCAGCGCGTTGAGAACTAGGCTTGTCAAGTCCTTGATCTTCCCATTTAGCTCTAGAGGTTCCACTACTATTTGTCCATCCAGTATTCTTGGGTATGCTATCTTGGAGTACGTGTTCATGCAGTCTGAAGCGAGGTCGCCCTGATATCTCGCCTGCCTCTCCTTAGCCTTCTTGACCAGCTCCTTATCCGGTTTTATCCTCTCATCCCTCTCCGCCTTCTCGGCTGCGCAGAGCTTTCTGGCGGAGTCCTCTAGGGCTTGGATGCCCTCCACCTCGGGCAGGACGAATATAATCGTGTTCCTGTAGCTTCTAATACCTCCCGCCGGATCCCTCTCTATTAGCTCCTCAACGACCACGCGTTCATCGCGTCGAATAACATCCCTGTAGTCCACGACGAATATCTTTAGCCTATCATTATCCTTGAGTTCCCTCGTATCCCATACGATCACCTCAACCTGTTGATTCGTGGAGAAGAGCCTTTCAAGCTCCCTCCGTATGGTCTCCCTGACTTCCTCATCTCTCACCTCGCTCATATAGTCGTATATGATCTTGTTTATGTTTGGCTCAGTCTGGAAATAATAGGCTCCACCATCGGACTTGATATACCAGAACTCCCTGTCAATTTCCTCCAACACCTCGTCCACTAGATCTGGCTCAAGCCCCAGGTAACATGCGCCCAGCTTAACATCCTTTGGCAGCGCTCCAGAAACCTTTTCCGCGCCTATCAGGGAGTAAAGGAATATTGTTCTCGCCACCCTCTCTACAAGCTTAATGCTCCTCCCCCTATCTAGCTTCCTAGCCTTCTCAATGCAGTCGGTCTCTATGACGGTTCTCAATTCCTTTCTCCCAAGCCTGCTTGTCAGCTCCTCCATTATCTCGGGATCATCGAGCAGTATGTCGCCGGGCGAGAGTAGCTGGCACGGTATCCTATCCCTGTAGATTCTATGGAGCATCAGCCCGAGGAGCCTGAATATCCCCCTAGTCTTATTGAACTGCTCTATCGTTGATACCCTATCATATAATATGTCTATAAGGAATGGGTGGAATGGGTAGGATTCCTTAATCCTATCCTCATAGGCTATGTCCGCTATCAACCCCTTCCTGCTTAGGTAGTCGTAATAGCTCCTCGCTATCTCCTTCACCGCCCCCGGATCCTTTATCCCCTTTATCAGCCTCTTCTTCAATACGTGCGCTACCTCCTCCTTCCTGATCGGCGTCAGGTATTGTGCCTGCCTTGAGAACGCCTCCCTAACCGCTGAGTCTATCTTTTCAATCAATACCTCGTCTATCTGCCTTTTCAGCCTCCTAACGTACTCCTCATAGAGCCTCTGCCTCCCGGTTATCGCTATGATAAGCATGGAGTTTCCGGTAGCCGAGACGGCGCTTATCAATGCTAGGATGAACGATATGGTGAGCGCACACAGGTTCGTATCCCCGACCTTCACCGCCTCAGCATTTAGGAGGTAGTGCGGCAGCTCATCCAAGAGTATTAGCGTCGGTTCGTCAAATAACGACCTCAACTTCCCGATATCCCTCACGGGGATCCTTTGCAGATCCTCCTCCTTGAATTCATCATACCTTCCAAGACCGGCCGCTATCTCGCCCCATAATGTGTTCTTTTTAATCATCCTGCAATCTATTGCCAGCACACGGCATTCGGGGACCTCAAGTATCCCAGTCTCCTTGTGTAAGTTTAGTTCTCGTATGTAGGCCGTCCCAACCTCTCTATCCTTGAAGATATAGTAAAGTAGGAGTAGCGTATGCGTCTTCCCGCCGCCGAACTCCGTATCCAGTATGAAGACCGGCTGACCCCCTCTCCCGCTAAGCCTCCTCAGGGCCTCCCTCAGCAGATACTTCATCGTCTCAGTTGGATATGTATGCGATAAGAAGAGTTTCGGGTTCAGATATAGTTCTGCGGCCTTCCCCTCAAGCACCTGATATAGCTCTACCGCAAACCTCTCAGGCTTAAGGTTTCCATAGATTATCTCATCCTCAAACTCACAGATCTCCCAAATATTCTTAGCACTCATACCCATCTACCTCTCATTACTCAAACTCTCCACATAAAACTTTAGACACATTCGCCTAAAAAGGCTTCCACGACAATAAGCCCCCGCTTAAGGCCTGCTAGGCTACTAGGAAACGCAACCCCCTGAACAATCCAGGATAAACCATAGTAACTTAGTCTAAAGCTTTATCCTAAGATTGTTCAAAAAGATATATTTGATGATTGACCCTCAAAGGTTCTGGGGCTTTTGGGAAGCAATCTTACGATTTTACGGACCTTACATATGGCTGATTATCGGAAATAGCGGTATTCTTTTAACACTTTATAGTTATTTCAAACGACTTAGGCAGGCCTCTGCCGCCTTCTACCTCAAACAATATCTTAGGAATCCTCCCAACATTATCATTAGGTTCAAAGAGCATTTCCTAACATTTACGATGTTAAGTTTTCTTGCTTTTTTCTTAATGGTGTTTACTTTTCTTTCGATAGTTTATTCAATTGAGTGGCCAGAAATGAATCAATATCTCGTAAATCTTGTGACTTATGTTCTTGCATCATCGATCTTAATCCTTATGTTTCTAGCCGCATCATTTCCATTCTCGGAAAAGTTTCTTAGATTTATAACGGGTATTAAGTTTGACCGCACTACGAAAGAACATTTTTATCACTGTCCACACTGTAGGCGCCAGTTTTCGATTCAAACCGGCTTGATAGTTTTAAATCCGACTCGAGACTTGGTCTTGGGATTTAAATGTCCTTACTGCGAGTATATTGCTAAGCTATAGGCTTCTTCGACATTCTTCAAATATTGTAACTCTTCATCAAAATTTTTACCGGTAGATTTTGGTAGTAATCTCACTTCCCGCATATGCGTAGCTAGCTTTTTCATGGAATGTGATCCCTTTTCTCAATCTCATTTCAGCCACTTACCACAATATGAGCAGTATTTTGAGTCTACCGGCATTCAGTGGCCACGGAACTCGCACTTCCTGTCTTTTGGTATCACCTCCATAAACCCCCATAGGACCTCGTCTCAAAACTTTCTCATCTTACTCAGTAGACGTGTTTGTGCCGAGACGTGCCTTTTCTATCTTTCGTTCCTTCCCTAGCCTTTTTGTATAAGTTGATATATGTTTGCATCTTCTAGATAAATTGATATCCTGACTAGAAATAAAGAATGAAGTTAATGGTTTAGTGCCTAACGTTACTAGTATCGGCAGCCTTGTTTCCTCGCCTAGGTATATTTTGCTACGGGTTGCTTATGGATCTTTCATAGACCGACGCCATTATGGTCTTTAAGCCCAAGACAGGCTCCCTACCTCGATAGTGGCCCCCATTATGTTGAAGTGCACTTGAAATCGATTTGGTGAACGTGTAATCCGATTAAGAAATACTCACCTAAGTAATGCAGACATTCTGACCGTAATATATCGCATCGTAAGATCTAATGTTATTTCGCAGCAGTATACGTGATCAGCTGATTCTCCTCCAAGATTCTCTTCAACTTATAGACCGCCTCGTATACCTCTTTCTCCGTCTTCGCGCCAGTACAAACAAGTTTACCACTAGC
>Ga0065719_106799_pt1 | contig 10795 bp, 10 predicted proteins | sample GBSCel85sediment_FD_59106 | JGI IMG/M metagenome (GOLD analysis project Ga0065719, IMG submission 59106) | Hot spring sediment microbial communities from Great Boiling Spring, Nevada - Cellulolytic enrichment CS 85C v3 (version 3) | ecosystem: Environmental > Aquatic > Thermal springs > Hot... | reverse complement strand
AGTACTTACATGCTTACATAAACTAGCCTCCTAGACAATATCAGCCCACTTCTTTATACCACGATAACATCGCCTATTTCATTATAATTATTTATTGAGGTGGCGCCGGGGGCGGGATTTGAACCCGCGCGGGGGTCAAACCCCACCGGCTCTCAAGGCCTGCCGATGTTCGTCACGCGTTTCATTTAGGTACGCGTAACCATGAAACTTGGAGAGACCCCTTGATAATACTCTAGCTAAAGAACTTACCCAGCTAACGAAACTCCTCAACACAGCGAGTAGCTGTACAGGCTTGTAGTAGCTATGAGCAACATAGTTGCCAAGCGCGTGCTAAACACTTTAATGCCCGGATTCGGCATTGCGGATTTTTAATTAAGCAAAAAGTGGTTGTCGACGTAATGCTATATGTTGCAATGTTCAAGCTTGGGACTAATGCTCACGTCATTCAAGGCCATGTGTTAAAGAAAGCGCCCATACACCCCAATACTGTGGAGTTGATACGGTAAAATTAGAACCCTTGGCAACAATCCCACTACAAGCCTCACTTTCGCTTAGACAAGCAACCCTCCAAAACTATGTATATCTCTATAAGTGCTAATAGTGCTCTAGTCTAGTTCTAGATCTCTTGCAATTGTTTCTTTCAATATTTTGAAGTGCTTATCTCTTGCCACTAGCACTAGATTTCTGTTTACTGCTTGTGTAGCAATTATTAGATCTGTTGCTGGTAGTGGTATTCCCCGCGCTCTTAGCTCACTCTGCCACTTTACTGCGATAAGGTATTCTAAACGTGTTGGGTATAGCACTACCTCAGCATATTCTAGTGCAGGTGGGTATTCAACAACAGTTATAATGGACACGTATGGCACTCTTTGTACAGCCTTTTCTTTACAAGCTCTATGATCACGCTTGTATCGTAGATCTTATTCTCTCCCAAGTCTTCTCCCTCAACTCCCTGTAAAGCTTCTCTTCTTCCTCAGAGCTCAAGGGCCTAAGACTACTTGGTGATACACCCATTTTGAGTAGTTCTTCAATTACCCTCTCAGATGGAACAGCAAGCTCAGATCCTTCAAGCTTCTCCAAGTACTCCTCAATAGCTCTTCTTACAACCTCACTCCAGTTAACTTCAGAGTGCCGTTTCATTCTCTCGTAGAGCTTACAAGGCACTCTCACGGTGAAGTTTACAGACGTGTTAGTGCATCAACAAACACTATCATAGAAAGAACCTTAAAGCTTTAAACTATCAAGGGGTACAGCGCACTTCTTGAGCTAACTTATGTAGCCTTACGACTATGTACTTGACGTTAAGCAGTTAATTGAGTGGATGAGGAGGTTTAAGAGCAGCCAGGTCTACAGCACAATACTCTACCTGATATTCCACTCGGGTGCACGTCTCTCAGAGATTGTTAAAGTATGTTTCAAAATAAATAGGTGTCTATAATATTAGGTAGATATTAGGTAGAAGTAATGGAGTTTTATAGAATAAAACAATAGGAAGTAAGTCAGGTAGAGATTAGGGCCTGATTGAGATATGATTAAAAAGAAACGCGAATATACCGGGAGATTGAATAACATATACCTGGGATAGCTTATGCTCTTATATGGTGTCATAGCACGGACACAAAAAGGTTTCGGAGGTTTACCAACACTAGCCGAGTTAACCCATCATCAGCTAATAGTAGCGACGTCAATTGCCAGCAATAAGGTGTCATTTTTTTGCAGGGCTTCTGCATGATGTACTAAAACCCTTACTCAAATTCAAAAAGGGAAGAAAGGGGTGGTACTGGCTTCATTTAGATGGACTAGAGGTAGGCGGTACAAAAGCGAACCTCGAGGAAATATTAGGGCAAAGTTTAAGTACTATTCTTAGTGAGAATGAAGTTAAGTTGCTTGTACAGCTAATACGTCAACACCATGGAGACGCTGTAAAATACAACCCCATCACATATGCCGAAAACGAAAAAGGTCTTGGGATAGCAATAATAGAGGCTGCTCTTATTCCAAGGAAAGATTTAAAGGATATGGGACTTTGTACATGTATTGAAGCGAAAGGTCTTACCCATCCGTACCACTTCTTTGTACTTACACTCATTTATCAGGGGATAAAATATTACCTCAATAAAGTTTATGACGAGATATTTTCTTCGTTAGGTTTAACGAGGCTGATCGTAGAATACAATTTTGGAAGTGAAAAACTACCGGAAATACAATATGACGATGAAAAGTTGAGTTTAATATTAAGGTATCACGTACCTTCTACACTCTATAAGGGCTTGAAAGTTGTACATGAGTATGGAGGGAACGTATTCTTTAATATCGAAGAGGCAAAAGCGGAATATATTAAAATTCAACATGCATGGAGTGATGTCTTAACTTTTTTAATTCCTTCTCCTTCGGTCGATGGTCTTACCTATAAAATGCTATGCGTCATACCTGGTATCATAGTCTATAATGGTAAAGATATCTCGACTAATGACGACGCTAAAAGGAGTTTTGAATCCAAAGTTCAATATATTGTGAAAAGTGTTTTAGCTGAAATACAGGAATCCATAAAGCTGGATAGGAGCTATAATGAAGTTTTACTAGATTACGTTGAAGGTAATGAGCAAGGTGACGCTAGTTGCATCTTCTGTGGAAAGAAAACTAATAGAAAAATTAGACTAAGCCGAAAAAGACTGCTGAGCGAAAAATTTACGGATTACCATAGAATAAGGATTGGTGAAAGTGTTTGCCCATTATGTCATATAGGATTTCAATATGAAGAGTTGTTAAGAGAACAGGGTCCAGCATTTTACCTATCCTTACCCTGCGAGATTAGCTCTGTAGAAGTCGCGGATGATTTTAAGCAAAGGTACCTGGGGTATGGTGAATATCCGCTGAACCCTGAGGAAGGTATGGTATTCTCTGTTTTAGGACTTTTTACAATGCAATTAATGTCGGATGCCTGGTATTCATCATTACTTAAAGAGGTTAACAAAAGAAGTAGTTCGTTACCTACATGGATTAGGCTCTACACTTTACGTAAACAGAAAGACATGGAGGAATTCTACGTGAAGTTTCTAATTAATAGAAGAGTAGTCATTTATCCGCTTATAGTCAAGATTAGACCTAAAGCTCTTGTATCGAGCTATGGTGATAGGAAGAAGAAGTTTGTACTCAATACTGAAATTCTGGAAGGCCATACGCTGTGGAGAGGTTCTGAACTAGATATCACGGAAGAGCATCTAGACGTACTCGAACCTCTTACAAATACATTTAAATCCTCCTTATACAAAAAAGTATATGGGACATTGGTGAATTTATATGGTCTCTGAGAGTAACCAGGATGCAGATTCTCTAGCTATAGAGTTCTTAAAGCTTGTAAACGATATAATTCCATGGCGCGACTTACCAAGTGAAATGAGGCAGGACAAGTGGAGGATTCTTGCAAAACGCGTTATGGCTTCAAGCGGTGATGACATCCAGGAGTTTCTTCACAATATTATTAAATCCATAGCTGGCGATTCTTTCTATGTAACTCGCAGTGAGAGAGGAAAGGAAGAAGGAAAAGGAGAGGAAGAACGCCGGCGTTTAGGTAAAGAGCTCGAGGAATATCTCAAAAAGGTAAAGAGCATAGGTAAGGAAAAAGAACTCATAGACTATATAAAGTCACGTGCAATCCCGCTAATTATAAGACTTTCAGCTGAAGGAGGTGAAACTTGAAGAGGTGAAGAACAATGTACGTATTACTTCTACAAGCACGTGAACCTATAAGTTACGGTGAGGAGTCTGTAGGTATAAAGACATTAATCAAAAAAGTGAGTATATTATTGCCCGAAAGACACGAAATTATCGAAGTACCAGTTATCTTTGGAAACGGTGTAAGAGGGGTGTTGCGCGATGTCTTAGCTTACACATTCTTAAATAAAGTAGCCGAAGTTGCTAAAGATAAAAATCAGAGCGTTGAGGTAGACGCCCGTCTTCTTTTGCTTATGCTTACTGGGGGCGTACTTCGCAGGAGGGAGGAGGCACCAATAACTGCGAAGGAAATAGATGCTCTCAAGGAGAAGGTTAAACTACTTCCACCACTTAATATTATGGGTTTCGCGATAGCTAATGTTATGGTGCCGTCGAAAATAAAGGTCTCTACATTCTATCCAATATGTAGTGAAACTTACGGTCTTGTCGAAGACCTGATTAATAAAATTAAGAATGACCTTAAAATCAATATAGATAAGTTTAAGGAAATTCCACTGAAGAAACTAGTATCGGAAATTCAAATGATGCATAAAGACGATGTCTCAAGGCTTGTAAACGTGCTTCCACAAGACATTAAAGTATCAAATGTCGATAAGATTGACACTATGCGTAGTACCTCTTTAGGAGTATCTGAGGGTGAGGGGTCAGAAAAGGAAGGTGCAAGAGAGCGTGAAGAAATCCGCCTGCAAGCGTTGTTCCAGCGCGAATACGTATTACCTGGAACGCTGTACATTGGATACATAAGCGAAATCGTACCGCTTACTAGACACGAAACGGAGTTACTAAAACTTGCTATAGAAAACATTAGTGGTTTAGGTGGAGCTGTAACTAGAGGTTTCGGCGCCTTTAGGATGCTTTATAGTGATTTTAAACGTATACATAATAAGGAAGGGGATTCGGAGCTTAAAAGATTCATCGGGGATAATTTCAATGCGATATTGAACATACTTAAAACCAATCCCGAAGAGTGGTTAGACACTAAAACCAGGGTAGAATCAAGATAATAGAAATACTTCCAGCACTAAAGCCGGTGGTATATTGGGGCATCTGGAGAACGTGTTAGAGTCCTTGAAAGATTTAGTTGTGGTTCTGCTAAAGTTTAGAGCCCCTCCACTTAATTTTATCCAGGAAGCACCGAATCTTATGAATTACATTTACCTACATGCAGATTCAGCATTGGTTTTTGCAGACATAGTTCGCAATTATATTACTGACTGGAGGTTCAACTATCTAGAGGTGGCTCTGTACCACAAGTTTGTCGAAGCGACCCCACTTTCAATAAACAGTTCACGGGTTTTCGAAACCCCATTAGCATCTGTTCTGCTATCAGTGTTGCATGATCTGCAGAATCCGTTGTCAAGGCAATTAAAGGTTTACATTCCTACAGCGAAACCGTTGTCATTAGTAATAGATATCAATGATAAGAGGGCTTTATTGAAAGGAATAATGTACGAGAAAATTGAGGCTCGACATGAGAAGCTATGGTTAAGAAAGAGAGACGATATATCCAAATTAATGCATAATTTAGATAGGTTAAACATTACTGGGCTAAGAAGCTACATTGCCAATAAGAGTGGAGGGTATCGTGCGACAGATCTCGCACTAAAAATACCAATAGTATTTCTTAGTACGGAGTTTGTGTTTTTTGCTTCAATTAAGAATGTAGATGCCCTTAGACAAGAGCTTAATACATTAATTAAAACTGGTTTTGGAAAAAAGCGTGATATGGGCTTTGGAGACATTCTCTCGTGGGAAGTATATGAACTCTCTACTAACTCAAGAAGTATAATGATTCTAGACCCAATGATTCTAGCTATCGGAGAGAAGAATTATACCAAATTGATCACTCTCCGGAATACCCCTGTATCGGTACTTGAATACTTACGTAATATTGGTATTCTGCCGTTGAGACTTAGGGTAGCTTCTTCTAGGAGGAAACCACCATATTGGGTTAAAAAAGAACTTTGCATCACACCATTCTCTGAAATGTTGATAAAGAAGGCGAAGGCTTAAATAATCTAGCTAATACTCAGTTCATTCGGGTATTTTTAAAACTAATGAAAAAGGCATTTATTCTATACCCGTGTAGCAGCTGTGATATTATGAGGGCATAAGCTCTGGAAGACGATGCGTTTAAATTTCGTTTATCACTTTGTCTCGAGAAATTCATATTAGTTTTCCTAAACTATATGGAGTTAGTAAAGGACTGCATATCCAACTTAAGCATGTTTCCTCATTGAGTTTTAAATGTGCTTGAATGGAAGAACGCTAGTATTCCTCAAATCTGCGTCTGCTAGAGCCTTTAAAACATGTAATACTTCTCCAGAGACCTCGCCTCTCATCACACGTAGTTCGCCATCCTCTACCATCACGTGTCCACTTTGTTCAACAGCATTCCTGATAATGCCGAGGATTTTTCACAGAAACATCAGTGCTATCAATACTTTTAGACACGGCAACTCAGAACCCATCAACATACCTCAAAGCAGCTCTACTAAGTAAAAGCAAGCTCTTTTATCTATACAAATACCTAGACGTGTTTTGCTGTTATCACCTCTAGTTCTAATTCTTGCCTTAATTTATCCTCGTACACTATACACTTAAATATAGTGTCTTTGAGAACTCTACTGAGTAAGGGGTTGATAATGAATTCATCAAAAAAAGTCCTTGCTTCTTGTAATAATTTTTTCAAGCGCTTCTCTAATGCTGATTTCTTTACGAACACCATTACCTACATAAATTCTTATATTGCTACACATAAATAATTCACGAGTTTTGGTATCAGCTATGTATTGAATCTTTATGTGGCTGTCATCTGGCTTTTCGAGCTTTAGTGATTGAGTGTTGAGTAGATTAAAATCTAAAAGATGTAGCAACGCTATTAAATCTAAACTTTCAGTGTAGAGAGGTTTGCCGAGCTTATTACAAAGTTTTCTAACTTCATCTACAGCATTGATATCTTTTTTAGGTATTACTTTTGCTTCAACAACCTTATCCTTGGACAACCTGATTTGCACCATGCCTGATAACATCTTCACGTCTATCTTACTGCTGTTAATAATTTCGTAGAGGTCAACAGTCTTAGTATTATTAAACTTAATTTTTAATGATGTAAGAGGTGGGTGCTCTAAGTAAGTATCGATATGAAGCGTGTAGCCATGATTAGTAGCAATGTATATATCAAGGCTGTTTCTACCTGGAGTTAAGATAGCGAACTTAATACTCAATTTCTTGAGGAACTCTGCAGGGTTTCTGGGATAGAGTTCAGATAATATGTGCGCCAAATCTTCTACAATTCTCATTCGAGAACAGTATTTCTCTATGTTTAGTAGGTTTAGTAAATCTTTAGCTTCATGTTCGATACACTTTCTAACCTCTTCTACAAGTCCGCCATAGTATTTCTCAACATGTTGCTTAAGTGTGTCTATAAGGGTATCCGTTCCGAAGTTGCTAACATAAGTGCTTAGTATATGTGAAAAGTGGCTGTAGGTAGGACTATACATGAAATTGAGCTTAATATTTTTATCTATTTTATCGAAGCTAAGGCTAAGGTTTAGCGTAAAGTGCAATCTTTTGATAATGTTCTCTATATCTTTGTACCCCTCCAGCTCTTTCAACTTTTCAGCTAACTCTTCTTGCTTACTGTAAGCCTCAAATTCATGTGGTCTGGTATTGTACGGTATTGCAATACTTATTCTTTTACCCTCTTCAACATTTAGCAAAACTCTACAAAGATTTCTACATAGATCTTGGCGACATGTGTATTGACAGTGGTGAATTAATTCGCGAGCAAGAGTTTCACTGAGATTACCTTTTTCAATAATGCAAGGTAGTGAAAGAACGATAAGTTTCTCTCCGGGTTCATAATAACCACAAACAGTTTTTCTACTGAAAGAACTATCTAGTCTATTCTCAATCGATAATTCGTCAAATCTATTAAGTGATACAACAACATTAACAGTCTGATCTAGATCATGAGTTTTACATAAATCTCTAACAAAAACCACAATCTTATGCGAAACATCGTTGAGCATATTCCAAAGCTCAAAACTATTCTTCAAATCTTCAAAACTCACACTACACACCAAATCAATCCCTAACATACTCTACTGCAATATGGAGAAAAAGCCAGCGACCATATGATACCTTTTTGCTGATCTCTGTCACGTCGCTTTACCTTTGAGGCGCTCTCAACTCTAGAAATGGTTACAGGTTGTAACAGTTACATATAAATACAGGTTACATTTTTATCTTTTGGGGCGTGATAATGTCGGAGATCGTGGTTGAAGTAATAGGTGTTGAGCCTCCTTGCCCTAAGTGTAGGAAGACTTTGGAAATAGTGAAGAATGTTGTTAAAGAGCTAAACATCGAGGATAAAGTTAAGATCATTAAATTGGATATCAACTCGCCAAATGTAGTAGCTAGGTATGGGGTTATTTCATCGCCTTCCGTAGCTGTTAATGGTGTAATTAAGGTTTTGGGTCGCGTACCAGAGAAAGAAGAAGTTATACGTATATTGAAAGAGGCTATTCAAAGTCATGGGTAACCTCAAGTGTTTTTTGAAAGCTTTTACACCTACAGCTCTATTTGTGCTAAGCTTAGGCTACTTTGTCTATTCTAGGTTAACAGGTTTTGTTCCAGTAAAGCTTCCAACTATAGAAGAGATGAAAGCTTATGGACCTGTGCTACTGCCATTCATATACACTGTAACCTATATTGTTAGGGCTTGGGCAGCATTAACATTTGCTTTCTTAGTTGCAGGTTTCATAGGCGAACTAGCTCCTAAACACGTTATGTTAAGCTATCTTAGCAGTACCAGAAGAGTAGCATACTTGTTAGCTACTTTATTTGCTCCACTACTAACAGTGTGTTCCTGTGTTATGATACCAATCTTTGCTGGCCTTGTATATGCTGGAGCAGGTATTGGACCTGCAATAACGTTTTTGCTAGCAGCTCCTGCTGCTAATGTCATGGCAATCATATTCACAGCCGACATAATATCTTGGAAAATAGCTATGGTACGACTAGTAGCAGCTATGCTTATAGCGATATTTGTAGGATATATTGTATCTAGAACCTCTTGGGCTCGCGATCTAGAAGATCAGTATAAATCTAGAAGAGTTGGTCGTGCTCAGATTATAGAAGAGAGAAGGTCTTTATGTGATCGACTATGGGCTAGCTTTAAGCTTAGTGGCTATCTTGTACGAATGATATTACCGTATGTTCTGCTTGGTGTAGCTATTGTGAGCTATATCCATGCATACTTGCCACCTGAAGCAGCGACGTCTTATTTAAGTGGATACCTGGGCATAGCTCTAGGTGCAGTTATAGGTGTACCAATGTATACGCCAACGCTGGTAGAGGTAGTATTGGTAAGTGCTTTAAAGCATCTCGGTATGAGCCCATCATCAGCACTAGCCTTTCTGATAGGAGGTCCTATGACCAGCATACCTTCAATGATGGGGGTCTCAAGAATTGTGGGATGGAAAATAGTGTTCCTATACGCTGCGTTAGCAGTTATAGGAGCTATCATGGCTGGTCTAGCATATCATTTCATACTAGGAGATGTGTGGTGACAAAGAGAGATATTTTAAGCAGTGGGAAACGTAGAGAGATACTGCGAATGCTTGTAGAGAACGGGCGTATTGGCTTAGTAGAAATAGCTAAACAGTTAGGAATAAGCCATGTAGCGGTACACAAACACATACGACAGCTGATAGATAAGGACTTAATCCGTGTTCAAGCTAATGTTAATCCTAAAAAGCTTGGGACATATCTTGTGTTGATAATTCTAGAGGTACATGAGGAAGCACTAAGAGAAATAATGTCTAAGTTCAAGGAGTGTCCTAGAATAATCTTCTTGGCAACAATGGTTGGAGGATATAACGTAGTAGCACTAATGATAGCTGAAAATGAGGACGTTCTTAAAAGTATCAGTACTGTTTGCGCAATAAGAGTTCTGAAGGGTATCAGAAGGAGCAATGTATACATTATAGCAGACCTTGCGAAACCAGAATACCTTCCCATAAAGCTACCCTTTCCTAGGAACAGGGAAAACACTCCATGTGGAAGAGAGTGTAGCGTATGTGAAATGTATGTTGAGAAAAAATGCTTAGGCTGTCCTGCAACAAAGTATTACCGCGGCCCTCTCTAACATCTCTGAATCCAATAAATGGAATTGAGAGCTGTAAATAGATAGTACAATTCTTTAATTTTGAATAAAAAGCGTAACTATGTTCTCAGCTCTCTGAAGCTACAGCTGTGTAAGACGCTATCAAGCACATCTTTCTCACTGGTAAGCTTTACCCCGCTAGGAAAGGTAGCCATAAGCCCTGCTAGCCCTGTAGACATCTAAGATTTCAGCTAAGAACTATGGTTTGACCATCTATGATAGCAAACTTGCAGATCCCAATCTTCACAGCGATCCACTCCTCAGTAAACGAGGTGCTATGATTACTTTAAAAAACTTTAAAACATAGATGCTAACACAAATAGCTCACAAATCTTTCCCCGCATTAGCTGAGCCCTTTAAGGGTCAAGCATCTCAATAGCGCTCCTCACTAGCTCTCAATAGGAGGTCTCCACGCCAGCCCCCACCACTAAGTCTATTTTAATTATCTCAACAACCTCATTGGGCTTGAGGGTTTTGGGGACATGTATAGTGTAGCTCAACCTAGTATCAAGTTCAAACACAAGCTTATAGAGCATGTAGCACTTATCGTAGCATTACCCCAAGAACTCCATGGTCTTCCTAATATTTCTCAGAATCCTGTACCTCTCATCATTGGGGATCTTCGATAAATCGAGCGATCGAAGCGTTGATCCAAGCTTAGCACTCCTTGCCTTAGATCGTCACAGGCGTTATTTATGCTTTATGTATCGCTTCATGTAGCCGACTTGAAATATGAAGATAGCGCCGGGGGCGGGATTTGAACCCGCGCGGGGGTCAGACCCCACCGGCTCTCAAGGCCGGCCCCTTAGACCGCTCGGGCACCCCGGCGCTTTTAACTTTCTTAAGCTATTCAGTTCTCACTCACGTTTTTATTTTTAGCTGTTCATG
>Ga0065719_102169_pt1 | contig 10808 bp, 17 predicted proteins | sample GBSCel85sediment_FD_59106 | JGI IMG/M metagenome (GOLD analysis project Ga0065719, IMG submission 59106) | Hot spring sediment microbial communities from Great Boiling Spring, Nevada - Cellulolytic enrichment CS 85C v3 (version 3) | ecosystem: Environmental > Aquatic > Thermal springs > Hot... | reverse complement strand
GCTGAATGAGAACGCGTCCACGTCGCCGAACCATCTTCTGAATTTATGCACGTCGCCTCTCCGGACATACACGTCGAAGTATGTTACGCATATGTTTGTTGATCGCGGGAAGACGAATAGCATCGGGGTGCATGGCGGATCCTCGTCGAGCTTATGAACTTTCGACAGCTTCTCGACCGCCGGATCGCTTGATCCTAAGCCTATCCACCCTTCAACGACCTTCACGAAATTTCCAGCCGACCTCCCCTCGTAATGCCCCCGCCATGGATCAACGCGCTTGAAGGTGTAGGTGGCTAAGACCGGCTTTATTTCGTCAATTATCCTCAGAATATTACCCGCTAAGTTCGCCTCGGAAATGCTGAAAGCATTGAAAACGCTTTCCGGCACCTCATATGCCACCACTTTTCCTAAGAAGGCTCCGGCTATCTTCAGATAGTAGTCCTCGTTGTCAAGTATCACGCTAAAGCGGTTCCCGTAGTCCAGCTCTCTTACCTCGGAGTATGGGAGTTCGAAATAGTCTATGTTTGGGTCTAGGCTGTCAAGATTCCAGCAGTCCAAGTAGTCTGAGACGCCCATGAAATCGTCCTCTTCATAGACTTCATCGTAAGAGGGGTTGTAGACTAGGTATTTCTGGCCCCCATCTTCTAAGCCGATGACGAGCATCGGCATCTTTTCTAAATCAATATTCCACGTGTGGGTCAGCTCTATGAAGCGGATTCCCCTCGCCCGCAATTCTTTGAGGGCTTCACTAAATTTGTCGGCAACATCTTCTCCATACTTCTGCCTTATTTCGTTCTCAATCTTATGAGGGGGTTTTTCGGACAAGTTTTTACCACCCAAAAAGGCAAAGCGTTTATTTCACTCTGTCAGTCCACCAGTTTACTGACCACTTTTCGAGGCCTTAACAACTTCAGATTTCCAGATTTCTCTGCTGATTTGTTCAAGAAATCCCAGCATCTGGCGGGGCTTTGGACAGATTACAAGGATCGTGTTCCTAGATTCGTCAATTAGCCTTATCTCCGGCATGCCCGATTGCCTATCTACCACGAAGAACATCTCCTTCGGTTGGATGAATACTACTTTTAGCCTTCTCCTGGACACGGCCGCACCCAAAAGCGGCACGCTCGTTTTGCGATTCAAAAAGCAGGGCTCATTCGATTAGGCCACGCTCCAACACCGCTATTGCGACGCGCTCCTCTTTTTCGAGGAGCTCTTCCACGGTTTGTTTTACCTGCGTGTACTCCGGCGACGTTGATGGCAGTAGGGCGAAGAATAATCCGCATTCGTCTAGGGTTAATGGGGCATTATCGTATGTCCATCTCCCGCAGAAGCTCCTAGCATCCTGGTTATAGTATATCGAGAACTCCGGCAGGCCGTATCCGGGTTCCTCGTGGGCCTCGCAGTCTAGGAGGGGGAGGGACAGCTTTCTCCTCAGGTGCTTCGCTAGGATCAGCCCGACCGCAACATCTTCAGCGGAGCCCACGAACATGTTGGATTCGTCCTCAATAAGCTCTACGAAATGTTTTCTCCCCTCTTTCGCGAGTGGCAAGATTTTCTGAAGCTCCGGCTCATCATATGTTATGGCTATGATCCTGAATCTTCCAATATTTTTGTCGAGAACCTCTCGCAAGATTCTCCACCCAAAAATGGGTTGCACGCTAAACAGGAGTATAGCCAAACGATGTAGCCGTATCTGCTGTCTTCCCTGAAGATTGCATACCCGTATTCCCTGTAGTAGATTTTCTCGCCTTCCTCCACCTTCCCTCCACAGCAGAANGCCTCTACCACGTTCTCGCGATCATAGCCCGGCGGGATCCCGGTCATGTCATCACAATATATGACTGGCTGGAATCTTTCGGTTATCCACCTTTCTTTAGCATTGAGTTCGAGCAGTTTAGCGAGGGCGTGCATCTTTGCTTGTTCCTGTAGCGGCCACCTCCTTTTTTGGCTAGTGATTATCACGTATCCCATAGCCCGCTTTCACCCAAAAATGATCCTCGAATGCTTCACTCGCCCTCTAGGCGATGGCCGCCTATCTCAACGCTTGGCGAGCTTTCGCCGAAAACCTCTTTGGCTATTTTCTCCAGCTCNANGGCTGTTGCATATATTAGCAGGCCTAGTGTTTCGAAGTTTTTNGTCAGGGTTTCCACGTTTCTGGTCTGATAGTATTCTCCCTCGTCATAAACGCGCCATCTCCAGCCNCCCATCCTCTGAAGCTTTCTCANGCATTCGCATATGAATACATGGAATTTTATGCATTCTTTGACNTCATCGTTTCTGAATGGCTGGGTTTTGGTGGAGTCGTGGAGGAACCACTCCCTGCCAATTCTCGCGAACAGGAAGTTGAAGGTCTCACAGACCCCATTATCCACGATTACCCCTTTAACTCTGGTCTTGAAGCCTCTCTCGACATTACATTTCAGCGATGCGCGCGGGGTGGCATAGGCGTAGAAGCGGCGCCTCTTCTCGGCGGCGGCATACTTCGGATCCGAGGCGATAATACTGCTTATCAGGGGGTCGAGCCGCCTGAAGAGCCTCTCCATCCTATTCTCCTCTTCCGTGAACTTCGCGATGTAGGCGCATACGAAGGGCGGCGCCTGCCCCGTCATCACCTGCAAGTCCCTGTAGGACGGTAGCTCCACATACCTGAAGTANGACTCTCTCAGATATGANAGCGCTGATTTGTAGTTTTTCTTGGAGTAGGAGTCTATGGAGGTGGAATAAAACAGGCTGGCCTCAGCGTCCACGAGGCTATATTTGTAACCCGCTTCCTTAGCTTTCGACACCACAAAACTGCACATTTCATCCACTTTCCGCTCAGAGGGCTCTAATGCGGAGTAGCGAATCGAGATTCCCATCACTCACCACCCAAAAGGAGGGGCTACTGGTCTTCTTTGTCACAATCAACGCATTCTATGGGGATGCTACAGACCCACTCGCCCCATTCGTCGGGGTGAACCACGTGGCTCAGTACATAATTCAGGTTGCTTGCCGGATCGCCGACCTCATCAATTATTTCTTTCTTGTAGTTATCAACGGCGTACCATTTGCCGGATTTCCTCGCGTATCCGAAGCCATGCCACGACCGCATATAAGCGTCAAATCCCCTTTCCCTCAGCCATTCGGGCGGCTCTTCGACCGGTATCTCAACGCTTAGGCATAGATGCCTTTCAACTATCACCTTATCGGGATGCTTTATGATTTTGAACTTCAGGGTCTTCACCTCATTCACCCAAAAGAGGCGCGGCATCAGACTAGCTCAGCCTTCAGCTTCTCAGTCTGAAGCTTCAGCATAAGCGTCTGCAATCTCTGCTTTAGCCTGTTGAGTTCTTCTTCTTTCTGTCTGATTATCTCGTTCAGCTGGTTGATTTCTTCTTCCAAGTCTTTCAGCTCGGTGGTGGTTTCGGTTTTATCATCACATGTTTGAATGCTTATCTTTGGAGCTTTTGTAACTATTTTTATGAATATTGCCGGGCCCCTACGGTCTGCCGGTGGTTTGGCATAGACATGTTCTTGTATGAAGTCGTTCTCAGGATACTTCAGCCTCAGCTCTTCTACGAACTTTTTCGCAATCGGATATCCGGGCCGCCGCCGCGTCCCTATGACAAGGTGGTAGAACCGTATTGCTTCGCCCTCGAGCTTCTCTCCGTTTGGGTATGGCTTGAAATCTATAACTAGGTATTTGTCCGTCCTCTTCTTCTCGACAACCTTTACTTCAACCAGCTTATACTTTACCACCTCGACACGGTAGTCTGAACTGAAGCGTTCATTCAGCTCGGGTATCGAGCAGATATGCTTTGACAGATACTTGTCCTTCAGCTCGTTTTTCTCCGCATCATTATCTACTTTAATTATTGTTGGCTCAACGAAAAATGCCCTCACATTGTTTAGGTCAGACGGTAGCGGTGGCTTTAAGATGTAGCCGCCGTACATCCCCTCACATGCAAATCTTAGCTCCCCATGCACGATTAAGATGATAGATTTTTCTTCAGAATTCGCGTCAAGGATCAAGCGTTCCCCCAGCTCCATGAGTTTCCCCCCAATACTACAATCTCCATTTTCCACCCAAAAAAGGGGGATGATTTCAAATCAAGATTTTTTCTTCGAAGATTTTTGTGAAACGTTCCTTCAAGTCATCGAGTATCTTCCGGTATGTCCTACGAGCTCCAAAAATGACTGCCGCCTCTTCTAGTTCCTCCCGCCGAACCCACCACGGATTCATGGTGGTAAGAATGGTGAGCTCTCCACGAGTCTCGAAAATGTTGGAAACAACCGGCTTATATTTCCATATGACGGTAAGTTTGTCGTCTCGGTATTCAATTTCAAAACGCTCAGCTTCGTATCCATGCCATCGCGTCAAGATAATGCTATGGATGATGTCATCCTCGCCGACATCCCGCACCTCAATCTCATACGTACACTTCTCAATTTTGATCCTCTCTTCAACCTTTTCACTCCACTTCATTNTCCACCCAAAAACGGTTTAAATTATTATTTAAATTACTATTGTGTAGTGGTGCTATTTTAAGTGCTTTCCCATGCGCCTGTTCGAGCAGAGCTATAGCTTAGCTATTTTCAGCCTCATAGGCATATTTTGGCTATCTTGGTTTCGGTTATATGTTCATGTGGCCAATCAGAATACTCTCTTACCACGAGGAATACTCCATCTTTGGACACACTTACAAGGTAATCTACCGCGTAAATGGATATTGCGCAATTTATTGGAAAGTCGGTATCTATGGAAAAGTCTGCCCTAAGGTTATTTGAGAATTTTGACTTTCTTATCTCTTCTAGGGCCTCTCTGATTACGTCCTTATGTTTTTCGGCCCATGCTATTATATGTTTTTCAAACCCTTCCTCAAGCTTATCATCATAGTATTCTATTTTGACCTTCTTCTCAACCTTCTTACTCCGCTTCATTTTTCCACCCAAAAGAAAAAGAAGGAGTGAGGTCTAAATTTTGGACTTTATGACTTCTTTGGCTTGCTCAAATGGAAGGTTGATTACGACTAGGAACCCTGTTGCATGCTTGAAGACAGTCGGCAGGCCCTCGGCGACCTTAGCCGGGTCAAAGTATGGGTTGTCATCAACTCTGATTATGTCGGTGTGGTTTTGGTTCCTCGAGTTTGGCCTGACAACGCCGATGACATCAGGGACAACATGTTTTATTAATGGGATCGGGATTGTCGGCGAATCAACAAACACCACGGTTCCATGTTCAGTCCTAATCCTTTCTGCGTTCTCAATCATCTTTCTACCTTCTCTCCTTCTTTTCAGCATTTCAATGAACTCTTCACCAATCATTCGCATTATCTGATGTAAAGCGTCATTCGGTCTTACTTCTTTTTGCTCTTGACCAGAGGTTCAGAAGCAGGTCTTCGACAAGTGGTGGAACATCGGAGGCTATTTGTAGTATTTCACACGCCTTTTTTACTCCGAATCTGTCCCGATAATCATAGAACTTTATGTCGGTGTAGTCGAGGTCTTCGTCGGCAACATCGAAGAAGTGTTTGAGGACGAGGATAAACGAGCTGGGCACGCTGGAGTCATGGTGGTGGTCNAGGAATCTCGGCGGCTCAAGCTTACCTCCGATATCAACATAGATATCAGCCTCAACCTCGGTATGGCTGGAAGCTCTGATAATGACAGCATCCGGGTATTTGGCAATCAGCAGACAGCAAGCTAGGAAATCGTCAGCATGTCCAACACCACCATGCGTTAGAACTTTCACCTTCCCACCCAAAAAACAGAAAAAGTATTTGGAGTTTTTATGGTGTTTGGAGGCATTTAACGCCGATTATCGCCCGTCCATCCACTTCGCGAGGGTTGGCAAGACTTCTAGAGCTTGGGCCCTTGTCAGTAGCTCTTTTAAATCACTTGTTGAAATCTCAAGAAAACTACAGATGAAATCTGCCGCCTCTGCGGCATCCATTAACCACACCCCTTCCTCGTCAGCATCAGTATTGGTGATGACAAACAGCTTACCATCATCCTCGGCCTCAAGAATCGTTACATAGTCATCAACCAATCGCCCAGTACTGAGCTTAAATTGTTTGTGAATGAACAAGCCGCGAATATCATCGCTCTCTATCATAAGATATCCGTCCTTCAGCTCAACCCTCGCAGTCCCGACATAGGCTAACAGCTTTGAGAGTTCCTCGCCTATACAGTTTGGGACATAGATATTGATTGATAGCGGCCTAACGCTGGCCCTTATCTCCTGACTTTTCTCCAGCGACACCCTACCACCCAAAAAGGTGGTTTATTCGAGTAGTTTGAGCAGGACTTTGAGCATCATCGGGTCGTAGGGGGCGCCCGCGGCCAACTCCGTAATTGATGCGCATACTATGTCCTTTTCGCTATACCTCTGGTTTATTGTCGCCATAATTTTTCCCTTATCGTCTAAATCGAAACCAACGTCTAGGCTTATGAATGATGGTATGACTCCTAGGAAGAGGAAGTATTCGGCTATATTGCTGAATCTATAGTGATAGACCTCGCTAATTGCATTTAACAGCTTTTCAAGAGTAACCTCCTCAAAAAGCGTGATTGGATTCTTTTTCGGAATGATGGATTCCTCGGCCAGTAATGTTACAAATGATGCTAAGTTATATCCGTAAATCTCCTCATCAACATTACTAAGTTTCTTACAGCAATGAATCAGCTCGTGAGCAAATGTTATCGGATCCGGCGGAATATCCCTAAACCATATACATTTCTTGCCATCGCTGTTTATCACAAAGCCCCTGACGTTTTCGGGTGGGAGAGAAGTCAAATCATCATTGTCTAGTATGAAGATATTGTCAGCATTGGGTAACCTATCATCAATGCTGAGTATGTTGTAAATTGTCTTGTGTATTCCGGAGAACCACTCAGTATCACTAAGCTTTCTCAACCGAATCCCACCACCCCCAAAACGATTCACAACCAAGCCTCCTCGCGACATCACCTCCATCAATCATCATAGTATTTGTCCTTTTCGTGAAAGTCTATCCAGAGGTTATTGAACCTTGTAACCTTCTTCAGACCTTCAAACATCTCACCGAGATTCCAAGCCCTAATGAAGACGCCCTTGAAATATCTTTCATCATAACTGACCCAGTCATGTGATTTAAATCTCCGATATCTATCCTCTGGGCAAACCCAGAGGACATCATTGCACCATGATAATTCGATCGGTGTATTGGCTCCGTCAAAGTCTCCCACGTAGATTATCCGTCTCCCTTTTAGGGATTTGATAACTTTGTCGTGCATCACGAAACACCTTCTGTAGTTTTGCAGAAGCCTTTCTTCGATGAATCCATTGGGAGCTATGTAAACTATGATGTCGTTTCTCGATAAAGCAATGGAAGCTAATATCTGTAGATTGTGTGCCCACCAGTACATGGATCCGCTGTTGTCAAGTATCAATATTATGCTGTCTCTGATGCGGGATTGTCTATAATGATTGAGCGGCTTTCTCTCGTATTGCCTGAGCATCAGCTTCTTTATGTTAAATTCCTCTGCGTTTTTTGGGTCGAAGAATTTCAGCTTCTCCTCGGCAAAATACTCGATGAATTGGTAGAATCTCGTCGCATAGTATTTTTCATCGAAGTGCATCATACTGTAAAATCGGACTACTTGCTCGGTGTTATAATTGTAGCTGTAGTTCTGTTCGAGCTCACCACTACTGTAATCACCTTCTTCGTCGCTCTCCCCCCTCGGTCATCTTCGCTTAAGTCGCCTTCCTCATCACCCTTATTGTAGTTATCGTTGCCGCTCGGCTCCTCATCATGTTCATTCCCATTACTGCCTTCTTGAACATCATTGCCTTCATTGGAGCCATTGTAACCCTCGTATTCGTTGCCATCTTTTTCTTCATTATTTCCCTCATTGTAATCCTCGCCGTCTCCGACTCCATTATTGTCGTCTTCGTCATCACTCCCTTCATTGGAGCCGTTATCACTTTCCTCATCATATTCATTACCGTCTTCTTGAGCATCATTGTTTTCATCGAAGCCATCAATGACATTGCTATCTTGAACATCATTATTGTTCACCTCTCTACCGTTTTCTTCACCACCTTTAATGTTACAGCTGTCGTAATTGTTATCCGTGTTATCGTTATTTTGGCTTGGCATAGACATTGTTGATTCGTTTCCTCCGTGAAGTTCCTCGGAAATTTCCCGGGTTTCGTCCGCTATCGGTTTCTTCTCATCAGAATTGATTTCAGGATTTTCTAGTAAATTATTGTTAGAGTTAGAATATTGTAATTTCCTACATGTGAGCCTCATGGTAATTCACCCAAAAAAGAGAAGGTTGTTATGATACATGTTGAACGATATATGTTATAATTTCACGTATCGTCTTTATGTCGGTTATTATGTTGTCAGCACTAACTCCGAGGTTTTCATAAACCTTTAGCTTTTCACAGAATGAATAGCTGAATGAAACTGTGATGTTAGTGATGTCATCAAATTGCACCTTACATCTATACAGATAACCACCATCGAACAGCAGTTTGACGTTTACATTCTTGACGTTGGCTATAAGGTCAAGCATCTTTAGCAATCTATCGGCATATTGTTTCGCCTCGCTAGCACTATATGTGCTATTTGACAGACTTTCCAGCAATGAAATTTTCTTTTGGATGGATCAATTGCGTGTTATCTATAGCACCTTTTACATACGCCCTCATGACTATATCTACAACATTTTCATCATGTCTGTTGATTATTTCGGCTTCCACGACATATACATCATCTTTATCTTTATCTTTTTTGATAGTGCTACATCTGATCAGATTTCTGGTGTAATACTCAACCTTATCGTAACGAAGCATTTTATCAACCAGTCGGCGAAAATCAACAAGCGGTACGACGGACTCAGCGTAAAACTCGCCACGTAAATTCGACCCTCCGAGTTTATAAAGTTCATAGACACTCAATGGCTTCTTCGCTACGATGACCACATTTTTATCGAAGTATAATTTGAATTTTGAGAACTCATCAGGCCTATCGCTTGGCTCCGGTCTGAGTGCTTTTATTACTTTAGTGTATGCCTCATGGTCATGGTCTTCTACAATCATGCAGACCTCTTCGGTGGGCGCCTCTTCTACTTCTATTTCCCTTTTTGGCATTGTTACTTTGAGTTTCCTCTGTAATTCTTGTAATACATAACCATCATCTTTGTGCGCACTATCTTTGTCTTCGGACTCGGATATTGGAGGTATTGATAGGTCTTCAGGTGGCTCATAGTATTTTACAACATCATCAACATCAGAGCCAGAGCTGACGTTTTTGATAAACTGATATGGCTTTCTGGAGGCAATGTAGCCGAGGTATCTCTCCCAGTCGTCATCATATTTTATGATCAACGACTTCAGCAACATCTCTAAGTCGAATTCATTGTTATTCTCAATTATTTCGCCTAATTCATAGAGTTCTTGGACTGTAGCAGGCTTTCTTAGCCCTGCATTGATGGTATCAGCGTATATCTGGGCTAATAGCGTAGCTATTTCAGCTCTAAACCTCTTACTTAGAAGCTCATACACTTTTTCCACCGGTAAATGATTCAGAGCTATCACCATTAGTCGCCTGAGTAATGGCTCCGAGAACTCTCGCATATCATTGCTTGTCAAAAAGATGATTAGATTATCTGGGTCGCCCTCTATAACTTGCTCGTTATCATCAATGTATAATGCTACCCTGAAGTTTTGTAGCAAATCAAGTAATAATGCATCCGTTGATGGTCTTGTCTTATCAAACTCATCTAAGACCAGCACGACCTTCTCCTTTTTCGAGTGTATTAGAGCTAAGGGTATGGGGCCTAACGTTATTTTGATTCCGCTTTTTGTCGTCTCCGAAGGGATGTATTTATACAATAGATCGTCTTCGCCACATCCGTAGGTGCATTGGAAAAAGATGTATTTTGCATCCATGAAGCGTGATATCAGATAAGTAAGCTGGGTTTTGCCGGTTCCAGCCGGCCCCCTTAGCAAAAAGGCCTTACGCCTCACTTGAAGCTTCTTCTGGAGGATATCGCAGAGAGAACGAGGAATGTAGAAGTTGTTTGAGGTAAGGAAAGAGTAGAGCTCTCCCATTCACTTCTCACCCAATTTTCCCCACCTTCATGGCTTTCATAACATGGCTTTCATAACTGAGATACAATGTTATTTATTGATGGACAAAGATGGTAGCTATTATAATGAGGGTGTGGCAAAGAAAGAAGCAGAGCTGTATGATGCGAAAAATTCCTGAAAAACTTAAAATAAAAAGCAATCATTACAGGCAGTCACGGATAACCCAAAAGAAAAAGAAGGGGAAAAGGGGGGTTTAGCACCTTTCATGGCATGAGAGAAAGTCCGGCTCGATAGCTTCTTCTACCGCTTCTTAGGAAAAAAGAAATTAAACTGTCTTTTCGCATACTTCAATTGTTCGCCAATCAATCGGCTCGTCATCACAGTCCGCATAGTAGAGCAGTCGGAAGATGTAATGGAAATGGAAGTCGCTGACACCATATGGACACTTAGTCTCTGGTGTGAATAATAATGCCCATTCCAAAACCCCGCAGTTATAATCGTATTCTTCCATAAGTCTTCGGTTTATTCGCTCTAGCTCTATTCGCCGCGTCTCCTCGATTTGAGAGGGGAGTAAAACTATTATCAATTTTCAACCCCACCCAAAAAAGGGATAAGAAAAAAGGGTTGAGGTTATATGACGTTTAGCTCTCGCAATTTCCTGACTACCGCGATTGGTAGTCTTTCGCTGTCTGGTGAATCCACTTCCAGTCCCCAGAATCCTGAAAGACAGCCGCAGTAGGGGAGTATG
>Ga0065719_106797_pt1 | contig 10828 bp, 10 predicted proteins | sample GBSCel85sediment_FD_59106 | JGI IMG/M metagenome (GOLD analysis project Ga0065719, IMG submission 59106) | Hot spring sediment microbial communities from Great Boiling Spring, Nevada - Cellulolytic enrichment CS 85C v3 (version 3) | ecosystem: Environmental > Aquatic > Thermal springs > Hot... | reverse complement strand
GATCTCCGGTCTAGTACCAACAACTACTACTATACTCACAGCTTAAACACCTTCCCATACCCTATACCATAGTATTTAAATCCGTGTTTAACTGCTTGATGAGGCTCTACAACTCTTCTACCATCAACGACTACTCTGTGCCTCACGAGCTTAGCGATACTCTCGAGGTCTAAGGACTTGAACTCGGGGTGGTCGGTGACTATCACCACTACGTCAGCACCTCTAACGGCATCCTCAAGCGAGTTAGCCCTCTCGGCACTAAAGCTCTCGCTTGTGTAGGGGTCGTAGACAACTACCCTAGCACCCTTTTCGAGGAGCTCTCTCACTATATACTTAGCTGGGCTCTCTCTAGTATCGTCTACACCACCCTTATACGCAGCCCCCAATACAGCTATCTTGACATCTTTAACGCTTAGACCAGCATCTCTGAGCGCTCTCTCAACAATCTCTACTGTGTGCCTCGGCATGTACTCGTTTATCTTTCTAGCCAGCTCAATTAGCTGAGTACCCCAGAACTCCCTGTAAAGCGAGGCGAGCATATACGGGTCCTTCGTTAAGCAGGGGCCACCAACACCTGCCCCGGGTAAGTGTATGTTTACACGTGGATGAGTATTGGCGAGCCTAATCGCCTCGTACACGTCTACCCCCAGCTTCTCAGCCATCAAGGCAAGCAGGTTAGCGAACGCTATGTTTAAATCCCTATAAGTGTTCTCAACGAGCTTAACAAACTCAGCCGTGGTAGCATCAGTAGGGTAGAGCTTAGAGTTGACCCTGCTGTAGAGCTCGAGAGCCTTCTCAGTAGACCTAGGACCAACACCACCTACAACGCGGGGTTCATGTAGCAACTCGTAAATAGCTTTACCAGGAGCAATCCTCTCAGGAACGTGAGCAAGGTAGAAGTCCTCCTCAACCCTAAATCCAGACTCCTCTAGTAGAGGCTTAGCAAAGCCAACCGTAGTGCCAGGTGGAATAGTAGACTCAATAACAACCAGCAAGCCCCTACGCAAACCCTCACGAACAGCTAACAAAGCCTGTTTAAGGTAAGACAGGTCAGCAACACCATCTCTAACAGGAGTAGGCACAGCAATAATCACAGCATCAGACTCTCTAACAGCCCCGACAGCATCAGTAGTAGCACTAAGAAACCCCCTAGAAACAACATCACGCAGAAGAACATCTAAACTAGGCTCCCTGAGATAACACCTACCACTATTCACAGCCTCAACCTTCCTAACATCTATATCAACGCCAACAACACTGAAACCCCTACTAGCAAAAACGACAGCCGTGGGAAGACCAACATAGCCTAAACCAATGATGGATATTTTGACCATATACTGTACACCTTTACTTCTAAATGTCGTCGATGTTTACTTGAATCTAGTTCCTATATTTAGGCTTTATAACCTCCATAAGTATCTTACGTAATCTATTCGGAAACAACAGCTCTAAATCAATCCGTGGATCTTCATTAGCATTACCTCTTGGCCTCTTTCCTTTAAGCATGCCCCCAAAATACCTTAACCCATCGATCAATCCTCTAACACTAATTAATACTCCTTTAGCGTCATGTTTCACGATACCCCAGTAGCCAATATATGAAATTAGTGATTCTAGCAACGCCAATAATGTACGAGCAGGTAATTGTCTGAGCGGAGAATTCTTTGCTAATACCCATAAGTTGTTACGTAATATGAAGTACCAAGGGGTATAGCTCTCTTTACCGAATGTCGCACTTCCTTGATGAAAGACTAAGCAGTCTGGCATCACCGCGATTTCATAGCCAAACAATCTTAGCCTCCAGCAGAAGTCGGCGTCATCACGATAAAGGAAGAGTGTTTCATCAAACATACCTACTTGGAAAAATACAGAAGTTTTTACTAACAATGCCGCTCCAGAAAGATAGGACAAGGGTTGACTAGGAGAGGAACGTATCCTTGGAAGTCCCGAGAGTCCCATAACTCCTCCTAAATTTAGTGTGCCATCGCTATTAATAATTATTGGTTGAACGGCGCCTAAACGATCATCATTTCTCAAGTGTTCAATAAGCTTGCTTAAACAGTTTCGTTGCGTAAAATATGCGTCATCATTTAGAAAACATAAATATTGAGAGTTTTTAGCGAGAATAGCACCTCTATTATTTCCTCCTGCCCAGCCAAGGTTCCTTGGAAGTTTTATTACCTTGCAGTTTGGAAGGGTCTTACAGAAATTCAATGCAAATTCGTAGGTTCCATCAGTCGAACCGTTATCAACGATTATTAGATATTTATTAGGATAATCCTGCTCTAATATGCTATAGAGACATCGTTCAAATNNTTTTTTTTACCTTTAGAAATACTATTGTATGCAAGAACTATTATAGCAACACTCATACAATATCCTCTTTTTGCTTGAATATACTTTACAAGCTTTTAGTCTTCTCCTCAACACTCAATGTTAATATTCCATTAAATATGTCGATTATTTCCTGTAGCTTAAGGTTATTAGTAAATTTTGCAGCAGCTAAGTGGGTTCTTCAGAAGCATTGTTCTAGGGTTTCGGGGGCTACTATTAGATAAGTTCTCATGGAAATATGCTGTTAATACCAGTGATAAAAATGATAGCTGCCTGGTGAGATTTCTTGACTAGCCCTACATTAGTTAATAGTGTTACGATAAACATATCCCTTACTAACATCGTCAAAACAAAGCCCCTTCATTATAGTGTTAAGTAAATGTTGATAAAAGAACTCGAAAAAACTTTACTAATAGCTCCTTGATTTTGTAGAGAAGAGCATATATAGATCATATTACGAGGAGGATAGTGGTCTAACTTGGTAAACATCGGGCGGGGTTTGCAATTTCCATTTAAGTAGCTGTATAGATAACAGCCTTCATGTTCATGTAGAGTAGCATATTTGATCACGTAATGACCTGGGAAGTTACTAATAATAAAGTTACTTAGTTCATAATAGGGAAGGTCTTCGCTGTCAATTATGGTTATTTCTCTGAGCTCTATCGATTCAATAATTTCTCTTATGTGGTTTAATTTCATATATGAATTTGCCTCATGTAAATATAGTGGTGAGGAGAGTAAATGTATACGGTAAAAGATCATTAATGCCAATATAAATAACATTAATGTTGCATTCAAGAGCGCTTTTACTTTTTCGTACCGTAGTATACTGAGTATTGCCTCGCTTTCTGTTGTATTTCTGCTCAATCCACTAGTCCAAATAAGTGTTAAAAGAATACTTATATTAAATAGCCATCTTAATGTAAAGTAGATATCCCTGATACCAATGAACTGTATAACCTGGAATATAGCAACTACCAAAAGCGTTGAGAAGACTACTTTACCAAATGAGTTTAGACGACCTCTACGATATACAGCGGTTAATATCACGATCTCCGTCAATGCGAAGAGAGAAAAACCGATTATCACAATCGCGATTTCAATAGGAGTTAGAACAGTAGACGCAACTTCATATTTAGCCTCTACAATTGTAATTTCAGCCTGAAGCAGACTATTTATGAGTTCCTCCACAAGCTTAAAAATGTTCCCCACAATACCAAATGCTACATAGAGAGTTATCACACACCAAACTATTGTAAAAATCAAGAACTTATATAAGACTCCTGGGGAAGATTTTTTGCCTTGGTTAGTTACATAGTTGAATATGTGAAGGATTAGCATTAACGTTAGCATTATTGCGGAAAAAGTTGGTTCTTGAGAATGGTATAGCGATGCCGCTATTGCCAGTATAATGTACGATACAAGGTTTTGTGCCAAGCTTTCCTTAAGCATTAGAATGAGGATAATAAGTAGGAGTAGATACCTTGCTATGTTGTTGTATACAAAGTAAAGCATGTTGCCTATGTTTAGAGCAACCAGGTAAGATGTGGAGAGCATCACCAACAAGCGTTGCACCTTGTTTTCAGTAGACGTAACTATTTTGTAAATTATTGCAAGAAACATAGGGGTAACTACGTAATGCGTAATAGGGTAAGAAATTAAAACACCTGGATTAATGTGCAAGAGTTGAGATAATATGGCTAACAGCATTGAAGAAGCAGGATAATAGTAATACTCAGGCTTGTAGATAGCAACTACAGTATCTTGAGGATACTTACCGCGTTCTATTATCTCATTTGCGAGTATTGCAAAGAAATTTGCTTCCGAGGAGCCTGTTACAAATCTTGCGTCTAGAAAGAGCATAATGTGTACGAGCATCACTGATAATGGTAACGATATTATCAGTAAATATCCCTTTAAAGAGAATCTCTCTAAAGACGCCAATGAAATGCCGAGGGCATAAAAGAGTAATGAGGCAATTGTTAGCACATATATACCTCGCATTGATCCTATTACATAGAGAGTTATAGCTAAAAATGATAATAGTGCGAATAAAACATTGGTCTTATTTCGAATTCTGTACGTTAAGTCATAGTGTAGCATCGTTTATAAACCCCTTAATAATACTGATAAGCTTCTCTGCCGAATTTACCCTGTTAATACTGTTTCTAAATGAAAGACATTTCTCTACAAGAATCATCAACTTGTCTCTATTTTCGTAAAGTTGCTTAATAGCATTGCCAATACAGGATACGTCTTCTGCGGGACACCAAATACCTACTCCATGGTCTCTGACAATTTTAGCTACTTCGAAGTATGGAGGTGCTGATACTAAGACAGGTAATCCGCATGCTATGTATTCGTAGAATTTTGCGGGTAGCGAGTAACGATAGTTCTTATCATTGTAATACGGTAGCACAGCTAAGTCCGTTTCATTCATTACACTAACTAACTTGTCCGCCGTGAGCGAACCTAGATACTCTATCGAGTCCGAGACTCCTAGCTTTTTCGCCTCAGCATATAATGGTTTTGGATCTAGTGCACCTGCTACACATAGCTTAACATTCAAACGTTCTTTCTTAAGCATTGAGAGGGCCTTTAATACTACTGAAAGATTATAGCCCTCTAGAGAATTCCCCATAAAGAACAGCTTGAAAACTTCAGGTTTACACGATTTCACCTCCTTTAAGGGTTTGAATGCTGTGAGGTCGGCACCGTTGGGGACTAAGTATATTTTCGTACTTAAGTATGATTGAGCTCTCGAAAGATCTCTAACCATCGACTCGCTTACACATGTAATGGCGTTTGCTCTATATAATACCGAATACTCAGCTGACCTGGCCACACGCATTAATATCTTAAGACCTTTACGCTTAATGTACTTAACGTAAGAATTGTCTATAGGGTCTCTTAAATCAACGATGAGCTTAGCCCTCAATAGTTTAGAGGCTAAATATACACCGATAAGATATCGGTAAGGAGGTACACTTAATACTATGACTTCCGGCTTTATCAAGAAAAGTACTATACCTAAAAATAGCGAATTAACCATCTCAAAAATACTTGTTAAGAAAGGTGACTTACATACATGTAGTTTTAATGGGACAGTGATAATCTTAAATAGAGCCTCTCTCCTTACTTCGCTGTTTCTGCTCCTGATAACACTGCATGCGAGGTGAAGAACTCTTGGGGAGACAATATATACATCAAACTTCTTCAAGGAAAGGTAGCGTGCAAAAAATTCTATCCTCCGCCATGCAGCACCTTTAAAGGGGACCTGTAACCCTATAACGAAGACTATTTTAGGATTCCGAGGCCTATTGCACTTAACTGGCCTCATAAAGCCGGCATCCCTTTATATAACTTTAGGTATAGGGATAGCAATGAATCCCACGAAAAAATTTTATTTGCTGTACTCCAAGCGTTTTCGGCGAGGACCCTCCTATAAGACTTCTCATTGATTAATACAAGCAGATATGATGTTAAAGTATTCACGTCATACGGAGGGGCAAGCAATGCATTTACTCCATGTGCTAGGTAACCCTTGTAGTACGGGAGATCAAAGGCTATTATTGGTAATCTCGATGCCATAGCCTCGAGAATAGCTAATGGTGCCGCTTCAACCCTGCTTGGATGAACGTAGATATCGCTCGAGGCTAAAACCCTCGCTACATCCCTTCTTGGAAGCTCCATTAACGTTACGTACGGCTCTAATTCATGTTTTCGGATATACTCAATGAGTAGCTTATAGTATGGGTTTTCCCTATGCTTCCCAAAGACTCCTGATGTAGGACCTATGAGTACAAGCTTTAGATTCTTATAGCCGTAGCGGTTTACAAGAGTATTTAACGCTACTAGTAATGCCATTTGGTTTTTATCTGGGTGTATCCTTCCAACATTGACAATTAAGACGTCCTTATCTCCTAGCAACTTCTCCCTTAACTCCCTTGACCGTTTTGCAGGATTGAACATATTCGTGTCTACACCATTAGGTATGAAGATAGCTCTCTTAATGCCTATTTGAGCGAGCTGCTCTTTGATATATAGGGAAGGTGCTGTGATAATGGTTCTTATTGCATCAAGGTACTTTAAGATTGTTTTGAGTATTTCTCCTCTGTACCTCAACTTAGTAATAGTAGGTGGATAGTGAAGAGTTAGTATATGCCTAATTTTTCTGTTGATCAAGGAGAGTGATAAAGATGCGTAAAGATTGTGTGAATGAATTATACAATCGCCGCATCGATACATAATAAGTTTTACCCCCTTCACAAATTTGCAAAAGTCATTGCTGGAAATAGGATTGAAGATGTACACCTCAGCAAAGTTCTTTAACCTTTGACTAAGCTGCCATATAATCTCCTCTACAGCACCTTTTTCATAAGGTATCGGAAGCTCCATAGGCGCTAAATATACGATTTTCACTTCTTCCACCATTTAGTTAAAGCCCCTACAAGATCCCCCAAAAACATTGCCGTATCAATGAAGTATTTCATTAGTGCAATGTTGACTGCATCCTTAAAACTTTTCAAGTATTTGAATGAGTATAATGCATATATAATTGAGAACACTGGTAAAATCACATTTTCGTGACTAACTCTACGAGCTACTATATACCCTCTCAATATGTATTTTCCAAGAGGCGAAAGATCCTTATGCATTCCTAGAGCGTACCTGAAGTGTTTTCTCCAATAGGATCGATATCCTGGATCATCTATTTTTAATAACTTCAAACGCTTTGAGAGTTTGTAGCGAAATCCAAGTCTAACAGCCAAAGCTGTTGCAATCCTGTCCTCGCCGAAAAACCTTGAACTCAGCGGATAGCCTTTCATTCGCTCTAATACTCTGTGCTTATATATTCTAGCTGGTGGGAGGATCGAGGGATCATTAATGGTTCCTCGCATTAAAGCTGTCTCGTTTTGAACGTAGCTTACAGATTTCATAAACCAGTTGAAAACTCCAGTAGCCTTATCTAGGGGGATAACTTCGAACATTGGCGATATTAAGTCGGCCTCTCCTAGCTCCTTCTCCAAACAATATTTGAAGCTAAATGTGAGAGGAGTATCACCGTCAAGGAAAACCAGCACGTCTCCTTGGGAGTTCTTGAAGCCTAAATGCCTAGCGAAAGAGAGCGAGAAACCGGGGTCTCTCAATATCTTTAGCGACTTGTAATATTGCCTGTTTTCATCTATGAATTTCTCAACGATCTTGAGGGTGTTATCAGAGGAGTTACCATCAACGACTATGAGTTCAGTCTCGTAGTCTTCCGCAACAATTAACGTGGAGCGTAATACGTGTCTTATTGTAAGCTCGTTATTTTTAGTCGCGATAATAACGCTGTACAAGTGCCCCATTTGAGCCACCTCCAAGATCGGTTCTTCTAGATGTCCCGGCCATCCATCAGCTAACTGAGTACTTGTAGCCCAAGGTTTTAGCGATACCTTAATTTTATGCAACACAAAGCTCTTACTTCACCACCCTGCTTTGGTTTGCTTTCTCCACACTGTCTCCTTTGTCCACAGGTTCCTGATCGATGCTATTGCTAGGTACCGCCGTGTCATAACCCATGTTCTGTAGGGTTTATAGGGTAACAACACCGCATCTAGTGCTATTAGTACTAGTGCTGTTGTTGAGTGTTCAAGAGCTGGATAAAGCAAAATTGCTATTGTAGCTATTAGTGTCCACAGGTTGAACAAGCGTATACATACTTCAGAAACCAATTAGTAGTAGTGGCGTTATATTTCACGCATGGATTCTATTCTCTCCCAAGCTATTGATCTTTTGCCAATCATGTTCTTCATTAACGCCATTGTTAGTGCTAGAGTACTTGTTATATAGAGCTCTATCAAGGCTCTAATGTTTTTCTTTAGCACTAAGATTGCTAGGACTGCAATTAGAAGAGCAGAGGTGGCAAATGCTGTATTTCTGATCAAGGAGACTATTAGGAGACCTAGTATAGCCAGTTGTATTGGTGGAGATAGCACGTGCATATAATAATTTGCTAAGATAATGTAAGCCGGCAGAGGTAATTCTCCTCTCAACTTGTATTTGAGTGCATCGGTTAGTGCGTTGATCAAATGCTGTCCTCTACGAGACTTTAGCTTGATTTTGTCTCTGAAGCTGGGTGGTGCTGCATCGGCGAACCTTGCTTCAGGAATATAGATACACCTATACCCTTCTTTGACGAGCCTTATGACGGATCCGGTGTCGTCTGAGTATCCCGGCCTGTGCTCGAAGCGCCTTAAGTAGCTCTTTCTATATAGTGCCAATTCACCCTGGAAGATCAGAGTTGACCAGATTTTGCTCTCGCCAAGCCTTAGCAAGTAGTACATCTTCCTATATAATTCCTCCGAATATGTGTGAATGCTTTTAGATGCGTTAGATATTATTTCATGGCCAGTTACGGCCGCGATCCTCAAGTCGCTAAAGTATTTTACTGCGTTTTTCAGCGCATCTCTTTCCCACATAGCATCAGCGTCAGATGTTGCAATTAATTCGCCCTCGGCAAACTTAAGAGCATAGTTGAGGGCGCCAGACTTGCCTAAGCGCTCTTTTTCCTCTAGCAATAGAACTTTCACACCTTCAAGAATACTGAGTTTCTGCTTAGAGGCCTCGAGNNTAGTAGGATTATTGTTCCACGTCTCATCTAGTTTAGTTGTAGCGCGAACTTACGGATTCTAAGAGGCTCTCGTACTTCTCCGCTAAGCGGTCCCAGCTAAAGGTTCTCCTAAAGCTATGTGAGTACTCGTGCAGAGATGCTCTAACTTCATCTAGCTTGCTGAGCAGGTGTTTCACTACGTTCTCAAGCTCCTCGTATGTGGAGTAGGTATATAGTCCCTGCCTGTACCAGATCTTGAACTCGGCTATGTCTGTGGTTACTACTGGGACTCCACAGGCTAACGCTTCCGCTATCTTGAGGGGGGTTGCGAGGTTTTTTACCATCCTCTTAATGGGTGCTATGACTATGTCGCTGGAGTTTATGAAGAGGGGCATTTTCTCGTAAGGTTGGGGTGGGTAAGTGTAGATGTACCTCTCCACTTCATAGCGTTTTGCGCGGGCTAGGAGGAGCCTGTGATAGTACCCAGCGTGGGAGAAGCCCACCACGAGGAGCCGTACGTCTAGCGTTCTGCGGAGCCTGCTCAGGGCCCTTAGCACCTCCTCTACGTTAACCCACGCATCTAGAGAGCCTTGAAGTAGTAGGAGGTTGCAATCTGTGTCTAGGCCAACACTCCTCCTGGCCGAGGCTCTATCTAGAGGCTTGAACAGCTCGGCGTCCACCCCGTTGGGGATTGCGTAGACGGGCTTACCAGGTATTACGCTCTCTACAACCCTCTTCAACCCATAGGACGGCGTCACCACGGCGTCGCTGTCTCTCAGGGCCTGGTATGTGAGTAGCCTAACCCCGAGCTCTACGAGGCTCCTCCCCCGGGTGTAGTACGCCGAGGCTGACTCGGGGAAGTAGTCGAGGAACTCGTAGATGTTCGGTACTCTAAACCTCCTAGCAAGCCTCGACGCTATAAGGCTTGGAAGGATGTTGGCGTGAACAACAACGTCCACCTCCTCCCTCTCGATAACTCGCCTTATCGAGGAGTAGATCTGCAGAGCGTTCACGATGTAGTACAACCCTAGGTTCTTCACTGCTATAGCCCTACCTACGGGGACCTCCACAGCCTTCAGCTCCCTCATAACACCGTCAGCTAGGGGGTGCTTGGTGTAGGATAGCAGGTAGATATCGTGCTTCCTTGCTAACCTCTTCGCTATGTGGTACATACGGTTCGGTATCGGGTGCCTTAGTAGGTCGTTCGGCGGGATCAGGAGTATCCTCACAGCTCTTCGACTTCCTAGCGGAAGACGGGATTCGCTCTGTCTGCCTCCAGAAGCTCCCCGGAATGGTCCTGCCTGGCTAGATCATCTAGCTTTAAGACTCTATGAGCCCGGCCTCGTTGTAAGTCGGCACGATAATTGTCACCCTCAGCCTGTACCCAGGGTCCCTCCTGATGCCCCAGGGCCTGCTCAGCCACCTGCTCCTCAGGTAGCAGTAGTACGCCAGGGGTATGCAGAAGTGCGTAAACGCTAGCACCAGCGCTGCAAGCAATGCTGCGTCGCTAAGCCCTATCGACAGCATCTTTACGATTCTCACCCTCGCCCCGCTTTGTTCTTGAGGGTGTCTAGGGCTGTTAGCGTTGCAGCGACTACCGCTAGCACCAAGCCCGTCTCCGTCACCACAGAGCCTTCGATAGCCTCTCTAGGCGTGAAGTCAGCAGGCATCGTCACTACCTCTACCTCCGGATGCACGGCTAGGCCGCTGACCGTCAGCGCTCCCGCAAGCTCTACTCTTACCCACACCGAGCTGTAGAGAGGCCACAGGGCTGGCGTTGGTGCTGTGAACAGGTCTAAGGCTATGTGCAGTACGTAGATCAGCAGCGCCAACGCTGCAAACCTGAAGAACTCCCTGCGCTTTACGCGTACGAACAGCAGGATAGGGGCAGCGGCGAGG
>Ga0065719_100576_pt1 | contig 10834 bp, 9 predicted proteins | sample GBSCel85sediment_FD_59106 | JGI IMG/M metagenome (GOLD analysis project Ga0065719, IMG submission 59106) | Hot spring sediment microbial communities from Great Boiling Spring, Nevada - Cellulolytic enrichment CS 85C v3 (version 3) | ecosystem: Environmental > Aquatic > Thermal springs > Hot... | reverse complement strand
CCGGTGAAGGATAGGCCATGGGAGTATCTCTTCCATGTTGATTTTGAGGGTGATGGAGAGGCTGAGGAGAGGTGTATCGAGGCGTTGAGGGAGTTGGGTGAGAAGGCCCTTTTCCTCAAGATCCTTGGATCATATGAGGAGCTTGGGTGAGATCTTGGAGAAGCCACTTGATCTGAGGCTCGCGATAATTGGGGCTGGCGGGATGGCGAGGATTCTCACAAGGATCTTCAAGGGCAGGGTATCGGAGGTGGCGATAATATCGAGGAGCCCTGAGAAGGCGAGAAGGTTCTCCAGGATGATGGGGGTGAGTTGCTCGGCGATAGAGTTCATCGGAGAATATGATGCGGTGATATTGACGACACCATCACAGCATATCCCGGAAATAGTAGGAAAGATCTCGCCCCTCCTCCGGGATGGATCCCTCCTCATGGACATCTCATCAGTCAAGCTCGGCGTCATCGAGAAGGTGCTGGAGCTTCTACCAAGTGGCGTCGAGTATCTGAGCATCCACCCGCTCCTCGGGCCTGCTGCCAGAAAGCTCGCAGGCAACCGCGTAATACTCATTCCTATTCGGGGTTCATCCTATATAGAGATGATTAAGATGATCTTCGAGGATGCTGGGCTGAGGGTAGCCCTCTCAACCCCGGAAGAGCATGATGAGATAATGGCCTATGTCCAAGTCGCCCATCACCTCTCCTACCTAGCTCTAGCCCTCACGCTCCATGATAGGGGGCCGGAGCTGATGGAGAGCTACGCGACCAGATCCCTGAGAAAAACTATGCAGATGCTAAGGATGCTTCGCGGCAACTTGAGGGTAATTAGGGAGATAGCTGAGTCGAATCGATATGCTGGGAGGGCTGTCGAGGACCTGAAGAGGTCGATTGACGAGCTTGCCCGCGGCGGCGATGATGTTTGGCGTAGGGTTGAGGAGGCGCTGAGGATCCTGCCGGTGAAGGCGGCTTAATCCCCACGCCTGAGGACTGGTGGTATGAATCCGGCTCTAATTGCGTGATCGGCGAGCACTATCGCCATCATCGCCTCGACGACCACCACTGCCCTTGGGACGATGCATGGATCATGCCTGCCGCGCATCCTCAGCCCCGCCTCGCTGAGATCCCTAAGATCAACAGTCTTCTGCTCCAAGGGTATGGAGCTCGTCGGCTTGAAAGCAACCCTGACGATTATCGGCATGCCCGTCGAGAGGCCCCCGATCACTCCTCCAGCATCATTCTTCTCAGAGATTATCCTGCCATTCCTCACGATTAATGGATCGTTGTGCTGTGAGCCGGTCATTCTGGCAGCGGCGAATCCAACCCCAAACTCAACCCCCCTCGCCCCGGGAATTGCCATCATGGCCTTCGCGAGATCGGCATCCAAGGCATCAAATACCGGCTCACCCAACCCTATGGGAACATTCACAGCTACGCACTCCACTATCCCGCCGACGCTATCCCCCCTCTCCCTTGCCTCCAGAATCCTCTCCCTCATCCTCTCAGCAGCCTCCAGGGTCGGCGCCCTAACATCATTTCCATACCTGTTCCTCTCAGCATCCTCCAAGGTGAACTCGCCAGCCCTCACACCACCGATCTCAAGCGAGTATCCGATGATCCTGATGCCTAGGACATCTCTCAGGAGCTTCTTCGCGACGGCTCCAGCCATTACGAATCCGGCGGTTATCCTTCCCGAGAACCTGCCGCCGCCGCGATAATCATGGAAGCCCCCATACTTGACATGGGCATAATAGTCGGCGTGGCCCGGCCTAGGTTTATACCTGATCTCCGCGTAGTCCTCGCTCCTAACATCTCTATTCCAGGTAAGCATGCATATCGGCGCGCCAGTCGTATACCCCTCGAAGACTCCTGAAAGTATTTCGACAACATCCTCCTCGCTTCTCTCGGTCGAGATAAGCGGACTCGAGGGCCTCCTCAAATCCAGCTCACGTTGAACATCCTCCTCCCGGAGGGATAGGCCGGCGGGGCAACCATCAACAACGGCTCCAACACATCTTCCATGGCTCTCGCCGAAGCTCAGGACTATGAACCTCTCGCCGATAATATTGCCCCTCATCCTTCAAGTACCTCCACATTCAATCCTAGGCCGATCGCGTGCTCGAGGAACTGGGGATACGAGACCTCAGCAACCTCCGGATCCTTCACGAGGCACCCCCTCTCGGTAGAAGCCGCGAGCATCGCGAGAGCCATGAATACCCGATGATCACCATGGGGATCCAGCACGCATCCTCCCTCGATACTATCCCTCCCGCGTATTCTCAAGCCATCTGGGAGGGGCTCGACATAGATGCCAAGCTTGGCGAGCTCATGCGCCATGACTATGATCCTATCACTCTCCTTGAACCTCGCATGAGCGACACCTCTCAAGACCACTTCCTCTGAGCACTTGGCAGCGATGCAGGCGAGTATCGGGAGGAGGTCCGGCGAGTCTCTTAGATCAAATTCTCCTCCACATGCTCTCCCAGCGCGATAAACCCTGACAGCATTCTCCATTATCTCCACGTGGCATCCAAGCATCCTCAGGAAGTTGATTATCGCGGCGTCGGCCTGCGGAAGATCCAAGCTCAGGTTTCTCACGATCACGTCTCCACCTGTCAGGCATGCTCCCGCCGTTAGGAAGGCGGCTGAGCCAAAGTCCCCCGGAACCATGAACTCGCATGTCACCCCATGCTGCCCGCCCTCAACCTCGAAGAAGCAGTATCCCTCGCGTTCCACGCGGAACCCGAATCTCGCGAGAACAGCTAGGCTCGCGTCGATATATGGTCGCGAGACCATCTCGCCCTCGACAATTATCCTCGCACCTCTCCTAGACCTAGTCGACGCGTAGATTAGGGCTGAGATGAACTGGGATGAGATCCAGCCCTCTATTCTGGCCTCGCCGCCTTCTATCCCACCGCCCCTAACTATTATCGGCGCCGTTCCATCCAGCTTGCTCGACCAGCACTCGACACCAAGCATCCTAAGAGCCTTTAAGAGAGGCTCCATAGGCCTCCTCCTAATCGAGTCATCCCCAGTCAAGATCACGTAGCCGCCGGGAGCATGAGCCGAGATCGCCGTGAAGAACCTGAGAGTGGTCCCGGAATTCTCAACATCAATAACATTATCGGGAGTCCTAAATTCTCCACCCCTAACTAGGACATTGTTCTCTTCCTCCTTGATCTCCGCGCCCAAGTGAATGCAAGCTCTCCTAGTCGCATCTGTATCCCGGGATTTGAGGGGGCTGATGATCTTGCTGACACCATCGGAGAGGAGGGCAGCCGCGTAAGCCCGATGCGTATAGGACTTGCTCGGAGGAGCCTCAGCCACGCCCCTAAGCACCGACGGCTTCACGAGTATCATCTTGCTCATCCAAACACCTCCCAGCTAGCCTCGAAATTATTCACCCCGCATATGAGAAGATCCCCATAATCCCTCAAGGCCTCTCGAACATCATCAACCCTCTTGGGCGAGGTGATTGCTGCTATTGCGGGCCCGGTTCCGGAAACCCCAGCGGCTATGGCCCCAGCCCTAAGCGCGTCGAGGATGGGTGATGGATCTAGGTCCAGGGCCGAGGCGATCGCCAGTCCATTCAAGATCATCGCGTCCCAGAATTTTTCCTGGAGCGCGAGCCTCGCCGCCTTAAGGCAAACCTCCCTAAAGGCACTAAGCCTCCCAACATCCACAGACCTTGTATAGATCTTCTTCTCGGGCACGGATATTACCACGACCACGTCCTCCGGCGCCATCCTCCTCAATAGAACCTTCCTCGACTTGTTATCCGTGATATTTATCCCACCATAATAGCATGTGTAGGCGTCGTCGTATGCTCCAGTGATCGTAACGCCCGCCCTGATCGAGGCCTCGACAGCGAGCCTCACCACCTCATCTCCATCGCATTCAAGGCCAACGAGCCTCGCGACTGCTAGGGCCACGGCATCTGAGGCGGCGCTCGAGCTCTTAAGCCCCCTCCCCATCGGGATATTCGACCTAGTCCTCACCCAGAGGCCGAGATCGCCTCTCCCAGCCCGCTGGAGGACAGTCCTCGCGGTCTCGATCACGAGGCTTGGATCCTCCCCACCCGGTATCTCCGCCTCAATCCTCCTAGGATCATCACTAATCCAGGCCTCCGCCTCGGTCCAAAGATCCACTCCTAAAGCCCCTCCAATCCATGTTGGTATGGCGTTTAGGATGCTCACCGCGCCATGAACCACTGCCCTAGCGCCCCTCATCCCCCCGATCCCCCTCCAGCGCCTCGATCGCAGCCCTTCTCATAATCTCGATCGGCGGGTCCACGCCGGTCCAGAGCTTGAAAGCCTCAGCCCCCTGATAAACTAGGACATCGAGGCCGGAGACAGGCACCGCTCCAGCTCTCTTCGCCTCCTTCAAGAGCCGGGTTTTAGGAGGATTATACACGAGGTCGAGGACTATCATGCCTCTCCGCATCTCCTCGGCCATGAGCAGAGTGGCGCTAGTATCCGGATACATGCCAACAGGGGTCGCATTCACCACAACCCCGCATTCAACGGCCCTCCGCCTACCTTCATCGAGATCCAAGACCTCCACTAAGGCTCCAAGGGAGCGTGCAATCTCAGCTAGAGCCAAGCTCTTCTCAATAGTCCTATTAGCGATGAGGATTCTCCGGAAGCCGAGATCTATAAGGGCGACCACCGCGGCTCTTGCAGCGCCTCCAGCGCCAATCACGAGGGCCGGCATCGAGATGGGGGGGCCCCGACCCTCCAGCGCCCTCCGAATACCATGAAGATCAGTATTATAGCCCCTTAAGACTCCATGATGATTCACTACAGTGTTAACCGCGCCCGTCCTCTCCGCCGAGCGATCGAGCTCGTCGAGTAGCCTCATCACCGCAACCTTATGGGGTATCGTCACGTTGAAGCCGGCAACGCCGAGAGCCCTTAACCCTGCCACGGCATCAGCCAGCATCTTCGGCGAGACATCGAACGCGAGGTAGACGTAGTTTAGCCCAAGAGCCCTGAAGGCGGCATTATGCATCTGGGGTGAGACAGAGTGGCCGATCGGATGCCCTATAAGACAGCAGAGCCTTGTCGAGGCATTAATCAACGCGGCATCACCAACTCCAAGATCCTCCTAAGATGGATTATGTTCAGCTGGCCTGGAGTAACCTCTTCACCTGGGAGACATGAATAGGCTATCGGCGACCCTAGGATGGGCGCTAGGATCCTCGTCACCACACCAGCCTCACCCATGGCGAATGCTATCAGCCTCTCAACCGATATACCATCCAGCCGGTAAAGCCGCAGAATCCCTAGATTATCATCCATTCCCCTTGAGAGAGTCACGATCTTCGCGATGTCACCATATCTTAGGGCCTCCTGGGCTCGTGATGCCAGCTCTTCGTCAGGGGGCGTTCCAGAGAAATCATGAAAAGATATTATGAGACGCGACTTTCTCCTAAGCTCTCTGGAGATTTCAGCGAGGTTCCTTGCCGCGAGCTCGAGATCCATGTAGGCGGGCTTCAGGTCGGATAACATTCTCAATAGCTCGATCCTCTCCTCCTCGCCTCCACTATAGTGGCCCCCCTCCCAGCTCGGCCTAAGCGTTATGATGACCTTGTCAGCGAGGCTCGAGATAATGTTTCCTAGGCGGCCTACATCGAGCTCAAGGAGAAAGTCTAGCCTGAGCTCAACAAGGTCTCCGCCGAGGCTCAGCGCCCGCTCCACCTTCCTCTCAAGCTCAGCTTCATCCCTACCCATGATGCTGACGCATATCAATGGCCTTGACATTTGATCACCTCTCGATTATGAACTCGTCCACAGCTCTCCCAAAGTGTCTCGCCTTGACCTTCGGTGTATGCGCGAGGATCCTGTCACCCGGCTTGATCTCGGTCGCGGNTATAAGCGCCTCATCGGGCGCGAGGAGCATTATCGTCTCAGCGTTCTGGATTATCACGGAACCCTCAATATCTCCCATCCCGATCCTGATGAGCCGCAGCGGCCTCCGCTCGATCTTCACCCTTCCGATAGACACGACCCTAGCACCCCTCTTGGAGACTATGAGAACCCTATCGCCAGCCCTCAGCTCCGAGAGATACTTGGTGGAGCCATCGGGCGCCAGCGTATACGAGTGAATCGCACCAGCATTAACCCTGAAGGGCCTCGGAGCCGTGAGCGCGGATCCTGGGCTCTCATTATGTATGAGGGCTAGCAGGCTTGACGTGCTCCCGACAAGCATGCCCTCACCAGCGCTGAGGATTGACGTGGTATCTATGCATGCCCTCTCGCCCAGCCCAACATCCCTGACCTCGACGACCTCCGCCTCGCCCAGCTCAAGCCTGCTGGGGGCTNAGACCTGATCCACCACAAGATCAACCTCGTCCGGACTGTTAACGGAGACTATGATGCCATCAACACCCTTCTCGAGAACTCCGGAGAGCGTCTCGATCTCAAGCGGCGACGCGGCCGCGATAATCCTCGTCCCCAGCGGCGCCAAGTCAGCTATTAGATTCTCAAGCGCTATTATCCTCAGATCCCCAGCCCTTACTATAATGCTCTTGGCGCCCATTCTCGCCGCCGCAATTATCCTCTCATAATCCTCAGGACCCCTAAGNACTATCTCGGGAACAACATTTTCCGAGATGCTTGACAAGTCCCTGACAACCCTCCAGTCAGCTGACTCGGACTCATGATAGACCTCGACCTTGCCGCGAAACCTCTCAGGNATCTTTTCAGGATCAATGTAGACCGCCTTGATGCCTCTTGCAATCGCTCTCTCGAGGATCCTCTCATCAGGCTTGGATAGCGCGATGATTATCTCCTTCCTCATCGCCGCTCCCTCAGAATCATCATGGCATCCTCGACGCTCTTGCCCTCGATCACGACGGCCCTAAGCGCTCTGGCGATAGCATCCGGACTCTCATGCTGGAAGACGTTTCTCCCGAATGTGACGCCGGCTCCACCAGCATCCACGACGGCCTTCGCGAGCTCCAGAACCTTTCTGTCATCATCCATCTTCGGGCCTCCAGCTGCGACAACCGGGACCGGGCAGCTCTCGGTTATCACCCGAATATCATCTGGGTTGAAGGATGGCATCGGCACCTTGACTATGTCAGCNCCGAGCTCCGCGCCAACCCTCGCAATATGAGCTATCACCTGCGGGTCATTTGGATCCTTGATATTCTCACCACGCGGATACATCATCGCTATCAATGGGACTCCCCATGCATCGCACTCATCAGCGATCGCGCCGAGCTTTCTCAGCATATCCTGCTCATCCCTATTCCCGATGTTTATGTGGACTGAGACGGCGTCGGCCCCAAGTCTGATGGCCTCCTCGACGGATGCGACCCTCACCTTCCAGTTCGGCGAGGTGGAGAGGCTCGTGCTAGCAGAGGCATGCATTATCAAGCCCGTCCTCGGGGGCTCATCCAAGCTCTTGATAATCCCCTTATGGATCAGTATGGCGGTAACACCAGCAGACTCCAGCATCCTTATCATCTCCCTTATCCTATCGATGCCCTTCAATGGCCCGGAGCTGACTCCATGATCCATCGGCACGCAAACCATCCTGCCCGACTCCATTATCCTACTCAATCTAACCCTCTTACCCCAAACCATACCCATCACCTCCCAAAAACCATAGGATGTAAACTATGGGCGCGTCAAGCCCAAACCAATACTCCGGAAGATCTATAGAGTGGACCCCAGGCATGCAGAACACCTCCAGAACCAAGGAATCATGCACGGGGCCCTGGCCTTACGCCAGGGCAAAATAATAGAGGCAAAAATACCAGTTTTGCTGCTTAATATGCATCCTATTACTAAATTCTATAGCTGTTCTATGCTTCCACATTTTTCCAAGAGTAGATGGGCTATTCATATATAAGATTTTTGGCTCCAAAAGGGAAAAAGGTTTTTGGTATCTTCCTTTTATCTCGGCCGTCTCAAGGTAATACTCTTTTTAACGTCTTTCTCTCTCAGCGTCCTCCAGAATAACACACCTCCACCATACCCTCCTATTTGATGAGTCTGTGAGGTAGATGTTCTCCTTGGTATGATCCTCATCCCGGATCTTCAATAGGAGGTATACTGAACCCAATTATTCTCAGCTTATCCGCCGCCACTTATCAAACCCATCCCCAGAGCCATTTTCTACGCTCCTCGCATATCACTTGAACCATCCGGCCATCCACAATAACCGCATAACCACTAGTCCTTTCTCCTAACTCCTTCCTTCTAGGGACTATAAGCCATCTACATAGATCACAAACCGCTTCAAGCTTCTCAATATGTAAAGCCTCCTTGATCCTACCTTTCTTATCAACTGTCATGGTTATAAGAGGGCTTAAAGTAGACTCCTGAGTCTGAGGCGTAAATTCCTCACGGGTGGGTATCCCCATTTTCGGGATGGTCCTCAACGAATAAGTGAGAGCCGTGCTAGGGATATATCGGGATGTTATTGCCTAGGTTTCTAGCTAGTATGTTTGTCCTCGAGAATATTGATGGAATAAATGATTTCACTAATGCTTATGCCAAGCAAATCAATGATGAGGGCGTTATGCAGCGAGCTCAGGAGCCTGCTGGAGCGAGGTGGTATAAATGATTAGGGTCTATTATGTTGATGTGGCGATTCCCGCCGACAAGAAGAAGAGGAGGAAACATAAGACACATGCGGTCTTTGATGGGGGCAGGGTTTTCAGGGTTGGAAGGCTGACCGAGCTGGAGGATGCCGGCGAGATATACGTTGACGCGCTGTTCCCGGAGCTGTATGACGAGATCCTAGAATTGCTGAGGAGGGGTGTTAGGGTATATCTGCTGAAGGATGTCANAAAGCTGAAGAAGCTGAGGATGGAGAATAACTCGAAGAAGACTGATGAGACTGATGCCATGTTGCTTGCGCGGATTCCGATGGAAAAGTTCAGACAACTGACCATCGAGGAGCTTGAAATTAAGAAGCGGGTGAGACCATTAATAAATGAATACGAACAGGTTATGCGTTGGAAAAAGACGTTAAAAAGGTTGATAAAGAGAGGTTTTGACTATAATTTCAAGGAATCAATAAGGCTCATGAAAAGGGATTCAAGGAGGTTATCCAAGGAGATTATCGAACAAATGATGACTTTACCCGAGGTTTATAAAAAGACTTACAAAGAGGCTTGTAAAATCCTCGGCATCAAGAATAATAGTACCGAATTAGCGATTCTAGTGATCGAATTACCACTTCACCTACCGCTGGTGAGATTGAGAGGATTACTAGGAATGATTCCAGGTAGGAATAGAGGAAAATATGATCATAGGCTGAGGAGCCATATAGCAAGCTTTGCAGCGACTCTTTACATGAATGCTAAAAGACGATTAAATGTTTCAGATATGGTGGTNGATATTGTCAATCGCCTACCAAAGGAGCAAGCAATATACAGGCTGGAACTGATAACTTTAAAGGCTCTGCGGATAGCATATCTTATGGCGGCGAAGTCGCTGGCCGGCGGGTAGTAAAAGCCATAAAGGCTAGTAAGGCGAAAGATACCAGTCCCACCATGGATAGGCTTACATGCCTATCCATGGATGGCTTCTGGAGCTATCCCTGCTAGCCTTATATGGCTACGAGGACTCGCCGGCCAGCCCCGTCCCTANACCCCCATTTTTTATTTTATCCCCATTCATTCTATTATAATTACCCATGACCATAGCTGTCATTATGTTCATATTAATTATGTATTTCACGTTTTATTCTCTGGTTCTGCNCTAGCTCCAGAGGCCGTTGAAGCGGCTCAAGCAAGCATGTCCAGCATGGTTCATCATTATTCGCCCCTGGAGCGCTTGGATAATCATCTCGCGGACTATATATAAAATTTGCTCGAGAAATCCCCGACTGCTAAGCTTATCTCTAGCCGCTATATTCATGTTAGAAGGCCATGCGCCCCAGCATTTCCATGATCCTCCTCTGTCTCCTGATATCATCCTCCCTCCTCTCCGCGCTCCAGCTAGCTATAACACCGTCAAACGCGCAGCCAACATGGGACTTCTCAATCGAGCTCATTCCAGCAGAATTGTACATGGGCGAGTGGGGGAAGCTGAAAGCAAACATAACGAATATGGATTGCTCCTCAAGGCAGCCCTCGGATAAACCCTTCGAAAAAGAGTTTAAAGGAATCCCTGAGCAGTATCTCGAGCTTATCCTGAAGAGGGCTCAGGAGATGAACGAAAGCGGCTGGATAAAGGATTATGATTACAAGATAGAGAATGCTTATGGCTTTGGAGGCCAGGTGTACTTTGATGCGAAGCTGACGATAAAAGAAGCTTGCCAAGGAAAGTCCATAAAGCTCTATCATGTCTTACTCTGGTTCCCTTGGAAGAAGTATCCTGGGAGGGATTGGGCATTTAGGGCTGATGCTAATGTTGAGCTTAAGGCCTTCAACCCCATAGATTACATACTTAACGGGCGCAGCCCCGGATCATCCATAGTGCTCGAGTTCAACATATTCATTCCACCGGACATATACCCGGAAGAGCGGCTTCTCAAGCCGGTCATGGATCTGAGGGTCCATTATCCCGGGTGGATAGATTACACCCTCGAGGCTTACCCAACTCATGGGCCCTTCGAGATCCAGCCCTATAGGAGCTTTAACCTCACGGTAACGGACTATGATGGCTTAAACCCGATCTCTGGCGCCAGGGTCGTGATTAGGAGGCTCATGCACTATTATGATGTCAGGGAGTATATCACCCCAGATAATGGAACGATAAGAATCTACAGGCTTAAGGAGGATGATTATGAGGTGAGAGTATACTGGAATAGCAGCCTCTTCTTGCAGGAGTCGCCGCTTGTGCACATAGGCCATCATACGGCTTATGATCTCGCATCAAAGG
>Ga0065719_116343_pt1 | contig 10836 bp, 20 predicted proteins | sample GBSCel85sediment_FD_59106 | JGI IMG/M metagenome (GOLD analysis project Ga0065719, IMG submission 59106) | Hot spring sediment microbial communities from Great Boiling Spring, Nevada - Cellulolytic enrichment CS 85C v3 (version 3) | ecosystem: Environmental > Aquatic > Thermal springs > Hot... | reverse complement strand
TATGAAAGTGTGTAAAGGTTGTTTAGTGTTGTTATCAAATGATGCTGAGTATTGTACTAATTGCGGGTCAGAAGACTTAGATTATTATTCAGAGTAAAGCCAACCAATTAACTGAGCAAAAAGTATTAGGTCTTACCCTTATGATTTTAACGTTAAGAGTAAAGCCTGTTATTGATGTATTACTAACCCAAATATTAACATCAACATTTGGGTCTAAATTCTCAACTGTCAGAAAAACATAAGGGTTATTACCAAATGCCTTTTGAAAGTCAATAGGATAAGTGTAAGTACCAACTCGGTCAGTAGGGATGTTTTCAACCTTACCATACTCGAGATGGTCGCTTATGATTAAAGTCATTCTCTCTAAGTAATTTTCTACGTCTTCTAATCCCTGAATTAGCTTATTTATTGTCTCGGATTTGATAATATCCTTAGGATTAACTCTTTCGGGCTTTGTGATAAATGCCATATTTAAATTAGTCGGGAAAACAAATAATCATATGGTTAGAGATAGTCGACTAAGGATAAAAAAATGGGATTTGAAAATAGACCCTTCTGTTGTTTTGGATAGGTTTTCGAGACTTAAAGATACAATGAAAGAGCAAATTGACCCTTATTTGAGAGAAGTATCGGCTAAGGAAATATTGGTTAAGGATATGTTAGAAAAGAAAGGTATTTCGAGTATAGAAATAGCTTTTTATTTGGCTTATATGAGAGAGTTAGTAGGTAAAACATTCGGGTCTCTTACTGAAGAAACTTTAAGGAATGAAGAATTGGCAATAAGGCAAAAATGGGTCACTCGCGGATTAAAGGATGAATACCTTCAGGAAATAGCTAAGTTATTCGGGATTGACCCTAAACCTTTACCTGTTGGTGTTTTTGTACCTGAGTTTAAAGGTGATATTGAAATATTCGGTACGTAAATGGTGAGACTATGTTTAGACCTATCAAAATAATAGGAAAGAGCTATGATAAGTTTGGTGAAAGGATTAAGAAATTGTTAGATATAGATTTGTACAATGGTTTAAGTTGTGTGTCAGTAAAAGGCAATAAGTTAGTTTTGATGGTTGATGACTATCAAAACGAAAGAACGCGAATCATTCACTATGACATTGTGAATGATAGGATAACATTAGACCAACAATTGGATAGGTTGGTATGGTATCACGATGCGCGTGTTTTTAGAATAGCTAATAACTTGAGTTTTGTAGATGGTTATGGCATATTTTACAAATACAACCCAGCAACGAATAGCTATGAAATTATAGATTTGGGTACAGGAGGGATATATGAGAGTGTTATAGCTAATGATAAAATTTTGTTAATAAGATGGGATAACTGTCGGGTTTATGATTTAAATGGCAATTTGTTAACAACCTTTCCATTTGGTGCGGAATACTTAAGCTATTATGAACCTGAGAATAAGGCTTATGTTTGGTTTATGGCTACAAACAGAATATATGAAATTGACCTGACTAACCTAACCTATCGTGAGATTACCTTACCATCAGACTTTTATATGCCATATGGCTATCCTGTGAAAAGAATACCAAACACGAATAAGCTTTTGTTATTTATCTATAATTGGAGTGAAAATATTCACGAACTCTATGAATTAGATTTGAATACCTTACAACTTTCACTTAAGAAACAATTTCCTGAACTTGAATATGTAGATGCATCGTTTATATCTGACAATTGTAAGATTGTTTTTATAAGTGTTTGGGATGCTATGACAACCAATTACTTAGAAACATTCGTTTATGATGTCGAAAAGGATGTTTTGAAAATAGCATTTAGTACTGACTACGTATTCCTAATAGTTGGTGATGACAACGTACAGAGATATCTAATTAAAGATGTACCATATGGCTATGTTGTTTACATATACGATTATAGGAAAGATAAAATTGTTGGTGTGATTAAAAATTATGGATGGTATGACATTAGAATAGATGGCAAAATATGGTTGACAATATGACGGTAAGGACTTATAAAGTGTCAAATAGAGCGTTGTTTATAAGAGATTTGTTAAGGGTAAGTCATAAGCTTAAAGAAAGGTTTGTAATTAGTAGCTTCAGTTTTGACAACACGGAGAAAAAATTAGTTTTCGTTATAGATGCATCAGATAGTTTTCATAATGAGTTAGCTAATTTGGGTTATACTTCTGTTTAATTTCTCTCTCTAACTAATAGTAAATATGGAAAACAATAGCCAAACTGTGAAAAATCCTTATGAATTAAATGAACCGCCAAAGCCCGAATGGTTAGATGATGCTATAACCAAATGGTTAACTAAGTTAGATTTTGTAGTTTTGGAAACAAAGTTAAGAGAAAAGAAAGATAAGATGGATTTGAATTATACCGTTAAGGAAAATGAGCGTGATTTTGCCTTAGAAAATATAAGGAAAGTTTTAGATAAAATGGGAATATTGACAGAGTTTAGAGCTGAGTATATCGCTTTTGGTTTGGAATTGTTTAAGGTATGGCAAAAATACAGACCTAATAAATGGAAATGGCGCGTAGATTGGGAAAGAGAGCTTAAAATTATAGCGCAAAAATGGAAACTTCGCGGTTTGAAAACTGAAGTAATGTTAGAGATAGCTAAATTGTTTAATGCGACCGAAATCGCTAACTATTTCTAATCTATTGTTGCAATTCTGATAAGTATTTGTTTATAATTGTTAATATCTCGCTAAGAATCAGTTTCACTTTTTCCTTTTCTCCAACTGTTAGGTCTCTATGCTGTGTTATTGGTAAGTTAATAATTATCCTTAATGCCCTTATTTTATTTTCTATCAAACTAAGGTCTGCTGCTAAATCTCTAACAGCCATATTAATTTTTTTCTATGTATTTCTTTAAATTATTGCGAAGATTCATAAATAACTACGACCCTTAAAACCTTTCTCTTACCATTTCATTATCCCGATAATAATATTATTATATAGCGGACTTTTAGGGTTTGTTTGATTGTTTTTTATTAAGTAAGCCTGACAGAGTAGAAAAGAAAGAAAACATCAGGCGCGGCGCGGTTATTATCTCGTTTTTCAACTTTTCAGAAAGTCGTGTTAGATTGCAAAGTCGCGCGGTAAATCAACTTTTACGCGCATAAAATATTACAAAAATAATTATTTACGCTTTTTCCGTCGCAATAAATACATTTCTTAAATAATATAGCGGTTATTATGTATGCCGAAATGAGTTTAAACTGTGAAATTCGCTATAATATTATTAACAAACTCGAGATAATTGGATTTATCTTCAGTCAACGCAAAATATATTTTCGGCTATAATATTTTTCAACTTAATTGAATATTTCGCGGTTTTGTCGCATAATATATTTGCGCGCGTAGGTCTCAGTCGGTCAGCCGCGCGGTTTTGCCGTATTTTGGCTTTGGTTTTGTTTGTATAGTATAGGCGCGGCGCGGTTAACGGCTTTTCTCTTTATTTCCCAAACAGCCAACCAAACATCTTAAAATAATATTTATCTCTAATACAAACAGACGGAAAGACAGTCGTATATTAACATAATGATATACAAAATGCCGATTGTGTATTAGGATAGTGATATACGTTTCACTACTTTTTAGTTAAACGGTCTCCACGTGGAGACTGTTTAACTGAATGGTAATAACATTATAGATAAATGCAAAAGACTACAGATAAATAAGCTATTAAAAACGAAATGCAAACTAAATTTATGAAACTCAAAGGCATAATTAAAACATTAGAGAAAATAAGAATGACAATAAAAAGGTCGTTTAAATTGGACGGGTTAGAAGAAGAGATAGCAATAGCTTTATTAGGAATTGGCGGAATAGTAGCTTTAGTATTAGGACAGAAGGAAATAGCTTTATTTTGTTTTGGTGCAATAGCGGGTTATCTATCAAAAGGTTTTAGAGAAGCAAATAAAGAAAATGAGTAAAGAAATCAGTAAAACTAAGCTTAGAAGATTGTTTAGGGCATACTACAAACTTTTCAAAGTCGGACTTATTGACAAACATTATTATTATCAAAAAATTAGAGAATTGAAACAACAAATGCTTAAATAAGATAAACAATAACTTAATTCTATCCTGACTTAACAGAATGAAGGATAAGGTATAGTTTAAAATCGTAAAAAAGGGGGTGTCCGAATGAAATTATTTAGTTTGGACGCTATAAATAATTTCCTAAATAGCTTACCGCAATTCGAAGAAAGGGAAATTATCGTTAACGGACAGGTTAATAAGGACTATAAGGCAATACTCGACAAATCAAACAATAAAGTTGTTGCAATAGTATCAAAAAAGTATTCTTTAGTACAACATAAAGACGTCTTCAGTTTAGCAATAGCAAAATTGAGAGAAACATATAGCGATAATGAAATTTTGGGTTATGTATCGCATCACAGGACTAAGGCATATATGTTTATAACATTTAAGTCAGCAACAATTCAGAATGACAGCGAATATAAATTAGGTCTAATGATTACCAACAGCGTAGATTCGACGCTAAGTATTTGGACAACTCTATTTCTCTACAGGGTTGTATGTAGTAACGGTTTAATTGAAAAAAGTAGTTTATTACAACTACAAAGCAAACATATAAACAGCGAAGAGATATTAAACAGGTTTAACAAAAAATTGTCAATAGTCTTAAACGACTTTGATAGTTACGTAGAGAATGAATTAGCATTCTTAGAGAAAACAAAAACGATAACAGCAAATTCATACGAGATTGTTAAGAAATTAGACTTAAGTAAAAAAGCGAGATATAGGATTTTAGGTAAAGTCAAACCAAACGATACATTATTTAACATCTATCAGGCAATAACAGACTACTTTAGCAATAAAGCAAACGTCAGTATAGTCAGGCGTGTTGATACAATTAGAAAAGCTAAGGAAATAATAAATCAATATGTTAAATTATCAGGCTGATAATATGAGCGAAGAAACAAAAAGTTTAACTGAACTAACAGAAAAACAGGACGCGCTAACAGAATTCAAAAACAAAGTAAAGGGAAAAGTGATTATTTTGTTTGGTCAGGCTTGGGTTGGAAAAAGCCTTTTCGCATTAACTTTAAGTAAAACATTCACACACTCAAAAGTGTTTCTAATTGATAACAACTATGGACAGGACTACTTTAAAATCAATCCAAAGATTGACATAGTAAAAATAGATACACCAAAACAGTTAGATATGTCATTAACCAAAGAGCCATCGTTAGAAGATAAGTTAATAATAATTGACAGCATAACAACATTACAAACAGCATTTATCAGAGAAAGCTATTTTTCGCCGAGAGCTTATAATGAGTTTAACAACTTCAGCGACAGGATAGCGCGAAAACTAAGCGAATTAACGCCGAAAACTACGAGCATTATCATAGCTCACGAAAGAATTGGTAATTGGGAAACAAAAGAGACAGTACCGCGTGTTAATTGGACAATGTTAAGAAATGCCGACGTGTTGGTCAGAATCTACAAAGAGAATGACAGTAGAAAAGTCAAAATAGTTAACTTCAGACAATTACCGCAAAAAATGACCTTTGTCTTCGAGTAGCCTTTTCTTTTTTACTTTTTAAACAGGTTGAGAGAATGACAGAAGTGTATACGTATAAATACATCTCTCAATTACTCAGTAAAGTTAGCAAACAGAATAAGCTAAATTGGGAAAATTTCCTTAAAGTCTTTGTTTATGTAGAAACAAAGTTAAAAGCGATGCGACTTATAAAGAAAAGGACAATACTATACGAGTTTGACAAAGCATTAGTTAATGATGTAATTCGTAGGTTAGAAATCATAATCTCAAATAATTTAGTCGAAGATATAGATACCAAAAAACAGATTGGCCATATTGTTAGAAATTGGAAAAATAATATGGTGTCTTTATGTTGACCGAACAACAAACAAATCAGGAAACAAACCGTACTGAGCTGATAGATAACATTAAAAAAGAGATACTAACAGAAATGGAATTTTACGGCGCATCTTTTGGTGAGATAACATATAGATTAGCAAAAGCATTATACGAGAAAACTAAGAATTTGTCAATCAGTGAAACCCATAGCATATATGAATATGTTAGCGATTATCTCGGAATGAGTATTAAAACGATAAAAACTATGGTTTGGCTTTATGGAAAATTAGCAAAATATAACGTATGGCATACGGGAACAAACCTGTTTAAATTCAGATTATTTCAATTGGCTTATTATATTTCGAAGAAAGTCAGCGATTTTGACTTAGTATTTCAAAAGGTCTATGCTGAGATAATTAGCAATTTCAAAATGTTGGTATGGGTCGAAAAAGCATCTTACAAAGAGTTAATAGAATGGGTAAAAACCCGATTCGAAACGCATTTCAAAGTCTATAGTAACAAAGGGCAACTATACGTTAATTGTGATTTGTGTAATGTCGAGTTAAAAGCCGAAGATAAAGGCAAAAGATGGGATTATGTACCTTTACATTTTACCTGTTATGAAATGCTTAAGGAAAACAGTAAAGATAAGATAGCGATACTAAGAAACAAAATCATTAAGGAATGGAAAACTGATAAGATAAGAGAGTTAGAGCAAAAGCTAACTGATGCGGAAAACAAATTATCACAGGTTACTGAAGAATTAGACAGAATAAAATCAAAAAGGAAAAGAAAACTTAAACAGTTAGTCAGTTAGATAATTATCTTATAAGTAATCTCTAACGTTTGTCCTGTAGATATGTCTATTCTCGGGTCTACTTTAGTCCTATCAAAAAGTACCTTTGAGCCTTTAAACAATCCAACGAGACCAATCTCATTAACATAAGATTCTGTTTCATAGTATTTCGAACCTGTGACAGTTATAATTATGTTTTCGTTTTCTTCAGAAACGCTAATATCTAAATCTGTTAATACTACTTCAGGAATTTCTAAGCTGTAGTTGTCATAACTCGGGTCTGTTATACCGCGTCCTAAATGTATCTCTTTAATCGCTAAGTATGACTTTACTAAGATGTTAGGGTCATAGCTAACGGCTCTATTGGTTATATCTCGCGGACTGTCCGCTTTTCCCGTCGTTAATAACTCAACTAAAGCCCTTTTAAACCATCTCGTAAGCATAATTATTATTTCTAATATGGAAAGATAAATATGGTACAAAATCCAAATTTCGCGACCATATTTGACCCTGATGGTATTTTTCAAATAGACTTATTATCGCCGCTTAAGAATTTTTTGAATTGGTTAGCGTCACAGCTATTTACTGTAGTTAAGACTGTCATAACTGTCATAAACGAAAAGATAATAACGCCAATAGTCGAAGGGTTAAAATGGTTATGGGATAAAACTACGTCCGCGTTGATTGAATTTGTGAATAAAATCATAGAAGCAATAAAAAGTCTGTTTGTACCTGTTGAACCTGATAGAGTAATGGCTAATTTCCCTAAGCTGTTAATAATAGCTACAGGTATAAGCTTAAGTGCGGCGGGCTTATTGGCTGTTGTTGGTACTAAAGTAGCGGGTACAGGAATCGAAGTCGAACCGATAGCTAAAGCGATTAATAGACTGTTTAACGTTAATGTTTTAGTAGGTTTCGGACTCGGCGCAATAACTACAGCTGTGTTAAGGGTACCGATGGGTTATTGGGCTAAGAAAACGTTTAGACCTTACAAACCTGACCCTTCGACATTATTCGGGTTGTATACGAGAGGATACATAACTCGAGACCAACTAAAAACAGAATTAGCATATGTGACAGGATACCCTGAGAGATACATCGAAGGGTTGATTGATATTTTCGAGTACAACCCTACGCTGTTTGATTTGATTAGGCTTAGCGATTTGATAGAAATACCCGATACCGTGTTGAACTACAGCCTAAAAGTGTTAGGAATAAAAGAGCCTTACTTTTCACTACTGTATACAATGCTTAAGAAAAGACCATTACGTGAAGAAATGAGACTTAACACTACTTTATTGATAAAAGCATACAGTAAAGGCTACATATCAAAAGAAACATTATCTCGAGCTCTCGACGGTCTTGGTATACTAACAGCTGAGAAAGAATTACTGTTGACTTATGCTGAGAATTTACGAACGTACGAAATGATAGACGAGCAAATTTATATTTTGCGTACGGCATTCCAAAAAGGTTTAATTGACGAAGCTACATTAGTAAGAGAGTTAGAGAATCTGAAGATAGCTAAGGAATGGATTAACCTTATCGTTAGACGCGGGAAACTCTTTAGGAAAATAGAGATTCCTGTCCCGCGGGTTATGAGAGCTTACGCTGTCGAGTTGAGAATTCAAACGCAATATTCATATTCGTTATCATAAAGTCTGACTGATTTCTCTTAGCAATTGTTTAGCTTTTTCTACGTGTTGGCAATTACTATTATCCGTCGCTACGTCAATAATGAATTTCCATATTTTACGCGTTAATTCACTCTGAGCTACTAACTGATTTGTTAAAACATTGGTTTCTTCAGTCATTTAAATAGTATGTTAGCCAAATTAAAATATAAGAGAGAGAAAAGAGAGAGTAGCTATTTCTCTTAGTGTAATTTAGATTTAGTAAATAAAAAGATGGTGATGTGAATGGTAAGACCACAGGTCTACAGAGTTAAGAAATATGAGAATAAAGTAGTTGGCGATGTGATTAAAGCGAGAATTGACGCTTTGAAAGAAATAATGGCTGAACAACAGGCTGAGAGATTCGCCGATTTACAAAGCGTCGAAGAGTTAGTTAAGAGTATCGTAGAGCCTGCAGGTGTCTCTACTATTTTCATACCGCATTATATGAACTTCGGTAGGCAACTCTATAGTTTGTCTCAGAGATTCACAGGGACAACTCTAAACAACGAAGCTAAATTAGTATATGAGAAATGGAAAGCGAGAGGGTTATCAGTTGACCTATTGAAGGCAATAGCTAACGCTTTCGGAATAGATACAACAGGTTGGGCATAAAGAGTTAAGCAATTAATTAGGATAGTACAGCAAATTTTAGCTACTCACTACTTTCTTTTTTCTTTTTTTGTTTTTGTAACCAATAGGTTAGTGTATGGGTATTATGCCGTCGGCATAGGTATTTAGTTATGCCGTTAGTTAGAAGAAAAAGACGTAAAAGAATTAAAAAATTTAAGCTTAAAACGGGCCCGAGAGAGATAAATCTCAGATTTAAAGGTTTAATTGATTGGCAAATACCAAACATCAACTTAGAAAAATATCTTAGGTTAGATAACATAGTCGAAACTCAGGTTATGAGAATTCTTTTGAATCACGGGATAGAAGGCGAATTAGAAAAACTTTATTTGGCGTGTTATCGTGATTTGTTAGAAAGATTTAGAAAATTCAGCGGTAAGACCTTAGAGACAGAGCTACAAATAGCTATTGATAGATGGGTTGAACGCGGTTTAGACAGAAACATAATTAACGAAATTGTCGAAGAATTGGAATATAAAAGTCAGGGTTGGAAACTATACGAAGATTATAATGAATTTGCCTTAATGTTAGATTATTTAAGATTAAAAGTTTTTGGTACAATAACAGAGCCAATAACTTATAAATTGCCAATAGACGCTATATTGATTTTACCGATATATCACACCGAAAGAGTTAAATTAACTATTAACTATCAATATGTCCAAACCGTAACAGAGCCAACAGTTTATGAGATATCAGAAAAAATAACTACTCAGTTTATAACAACAGTCAGTAATCCCAATAAACAATATTCGAATTTTATAACCTATCAACTAAATATTAGTTATGAGTGAAACCGTAGTAAAGCCCAAAGTAATACTCTCTGTTAAAGTAGACGGTAAAGAAGTATATTTAAAAGAAGATGACTTATTAACGAAATGGTTTAATAGGGATGTACTTTTTTACATAACGCGGTTAAACTTACCGTTAAAAACTACAACAGGGTCTGAATATCAACATTCTACTCATTCAACGACTATAAGATTAACCGATGTAGTAGGGCCTACAAAAATAGCAATAGGTACTGATGCAACAGAGCCGAGCCCGACAGATTACGAACTTAAATCTAAGTATATGGAAAATACGACTTTAGACATAAAGGTCTATCAGGAAACAGACAATTATGTAATAGCGGATATAAGCGCGTCATTCAGCATTCCTGAAGACATAACAATCTATGAGTTTGGTCTCTACAATAAGTTTATGTTTCCTGTTACGGGAATAGCTGAGTATTTAGTAGCGCGTGATGTTGTACCTGAAGGTATACCTGTCACAGCGGGACAGGTTTTAACGATAACATATAGGTTTATAATCGGTACATATCCGTAAAACAATTTTAAATATGGTAAAGAGACAGAGAAATACAGCGCGAATAAGGATTAGACGTTATAAGTTGAAAAATCAGAGTATTATACAAAGTAAACAGGTAAATAATGTTAAGGACATAGCGATAGATTTCTTATCGTTTTGGTTAGCTTTTTTAGACGTGATAGAAAGGACAACATTACAAATATTAGGGAATTATGGGATAGATGGCGAAGATATAAAAAAGTTTTTCGCGTATGCCAAAAAGTTAGTTAAAGCGGGTAAGGTAACCAACTTTTTATCAATCTTAATTGACTATCAAAACGCCTTAGATTGGACAATTAAGAGAAATCCGCATTATGTAGACTATGCGCATATTCTAAACGAAGTAGAATTAGCGGTAAGTAAAGAATTGGGTCAGTACATTCGTTTATGGTACGGATTTTATGACTTAGCTTTCTACGACATCAGTATTTATTTACAATAACTCAAACAATTAGATATGAAAGTGTGTAAAGGTTGTTTAGTGTTGTTATCAAATGATGCTGAGTATTGTACTAATTGCGGGTCAGAAGACTTAGATTATTATTC
>Ga0065719_106796_pt1 | contig 10836 bp, 10 predicted proteins | sample GBSCel85sediment_FD_59106 | JGI IMG/M metagenome (GOLD analysis project Ga0065719, IMG submission 59106) | Hot spring sediment microbial communities from Great Boiling Spring, Nevada - Cellulolytic enrichment CS 85C v3 (version 3) | ecosystem: Environmental > Aquatic > Thermal springs > Hot... | reverse complement strand
AGCGCTATAGCTCCTCTACCCTGTACTCGCTCAGAACCTTCACGAGCTTCTCTGTTTGAGCATCGAAGACGTAGAGCGGCCCTCTGAACAAGAGGGCAACATATTCTTCTCCTTCAAGCCTGGACTCCACCCCTCTTCTCTCCGTGTACGAGGTGATCTCCTGACGACCCAGCAGCGCGTGCACTATGACTCCTCCCCCGAGCTTCTCCATGCCTATCAACCTAGCTCTGACACCCTCCCCGATGCTCACCTCGACATCCTGCGGGCGGATGCCGACAACCACCTCGCCCCTGAGCCCGCTGGGGATGTCCGGCGAGGTTATCGAAACCCCCTCGAGGACTATTGTACCCTCCTCAGCTCTCGCGCTGAGCAGGTTCATGGGCGGTGTTCCTATGAAGCCCGCAACAAATGTGTTCTCAGGCTTCTCGTAGAGGCCTATCGGCGTATCAACCTGTACGACCTCCCCCTTGTTTATCACCGCTATGCGGTCCGCCATGGTCATAGCTTCCACTTGGTCGTGTGTGACATAGATCGTCGTCGTTTTCAGCTCGTCGTGGAGTAGCTTCCTCAGCTCAAACCTGAGCCGAACTCGAAGCTTGGCGTCCAGGTTGCTGAGGGGCTCGTCGAGCAGGAAGACTTTCGGCCTCCTGACGATAGCTCTCGCCAGGGCAACTCTCTGCTGCTCTCCGCCCGAGAGCTGGTGGGGGTACTTGTCGAGCAGGTGCGTGATGCTGAGCATCTCAGCAACCTCCATCACTCTCTCGCGTATCTGCTCCTTGGGGAACTTTCTCATCCTGAGGGGGAAGGCGATGTTGTCGTAGACTCTCATATGCGGGTAGAGAGCGTAGTTCTGGAAGACGAAGGCTATGTCGCGCCTACTGGGGTCCACCTCGTTCACCACCCTGCCGTCTATCAACACCTCCCCCTCGTCCGGCTCCTCCAAGCCCGCTATTATCCTAAGCAGGGTGGACTTGCCGGAGCCCGAAGGCCCNAGGAGCACGAAGAACTCTCCTCTCTCTATGTCCAAGCTAACCCTCCTTACTGCTTCGACGCGGCCGAACCTCTTGCTGACCTCCCTCAAGCTCACGCTCACTCCGATCACCCCTTCCTGGCGGCTACAACTGTGCCCCTGATCATGTACTTGTTGAGAAGCACATATACAATGATCGTGGGCGCGGATGCCACCAGGCTGCCGGCTATTATCGGTGTGTACTCTACCCACAAGCTCCTGCTGAAGGCGAAGTTCAGCCCTACGGGCAGCGTGAAGTTTTCGACGCTCCTGAGGAACACGAGCGGCCCTAGGAACGCGTTCCAGGAGCCGAGGAATTGGTAGATGGCGAGCGCTCCCAAAGCGGGCTTCGAGAGAGGTAGCGCTACGTAGAGGTACGACCTAAGGGGGTCGGCGCCGTCGATCCTGGCAGCCTCGAAGAGCTCCCTCCCGAGCGAGAGGTAGTACTGGCGCATGAGGTACACCCCTGAGACGCTGGCGGAGCCCAGGAACACCAGGCCGATGAGGTTGTCTATAAGCCCGAGCTTGGTGATCAGTATGAAGTTCGGGATTATGGTCACGAATGGTGGGACCATGAGCAGCGTGAGAAGCGCGCTGAAGAGCAGGTCCCTCCCCGGGAACCTCAGCACGGCGAAGGCGTAGCCGGCCATGGAGCACGTTACCAGGTTGAGGGCTACCACAAGCCCGCTCACGAGGGCCGTGTTGAGAATCCACCTCGGGAACAGCGAGAGCCTGAACAGCTTCATGTAGTTCTCGAGGGTGAAGGGGTTCGGCCACCACTCCGGAGGGTACGCTGAAGCCTGAGCCCACGTCATGAACGACGCTACAATCGACCTCAGGAAGGGCATCAGGTAAATCAACGCCAGGAGCACCATGAGGGTGTAGGCTGCAGCGAGGTAAGCTACCCGGAGCCCCCTCTCGCCTAGGAGCAACCTAGGTCACCCTCCCGAAGGCAAGCTTCTTCTGCACGTAGTAGTTGAGAGTGAATATTATCGCGAAGAGCAGAACTGCTTTTGCTGCAGCGTAGCCGTACCGAAGCTGGACGAACGCGGTGTTGTAGATGTCGAGCGCGACTGTGTAGCCCGCGCCGCCGGCACCCCCACCAGCACCGGCCATCACCCATGCTAAGTCGAACATCTGAAGGGCGCCGATGGTCCCCAGCACCACAACGTATGTGACTAGAGGCTTCAAGAGGGGTATGGTTATGTAGATGAACCTTGCCAGAACACCGGCCCCGTCGATCTTCGCAGCCTCGTACACTTCACGCGGGAGCGCTTGCAAGCCTGCTAAGAATGTGACAAAGAAGTGGGCGCTAGTACCCCATATCGCGACAAGAGCTATCGCGGGGAGCAGGAAGTTAGGGTCGCGCAGCCAATCGGGCTTGAAGCCCCCTGTGAGCGGAGAGATGAGGTAGTTCACGAAGCCGTCCCGCATGAACAGCCAGATGAATATCAAGGAGATGATGACAGGGCATGTGGTTGCCGGTAGGAAGTAGGCCACTCTAAAGAAGTGCGCCCCCCTCACCCTCTGGTTCGCGACTGCCGCTAGAACTAGGGCTAGGAGGGTTTGAGTGGGAACGACCATTGCTGTGTAGAGCAGGATGTTCTTGAGACCGTTGAAGAAGGGTGCGCGCAAGTGCAGCATCCGCGGAGACGAAACGAGCATTTCGACGCCATGCACGATCTCTGAGAGCATCTCCTGGTAGTTCTTCAAGCCTACGAACTTCATAGGGGTTAGGATGTCCCACTCGAAGGCGCTGAGTGCGAAGGCGAAGAGCATGGAGAAGTACCCGAAGAAGAAGTTGAGTGTGAGAGGGTACAGCGTTAGGAGCAAGAAGACTAGCGCCTCCAGCCTCTTGGACTTCTCAAAAAAATTCATATTCCCGCAACCCTCTGCGAGGGTTTTTCCCTCCTAGCTCTTGAAGCTTTCTGCAACTTTTTCCTTCAGCAGCTCCAGAGCTTCCTGAGCGCTGATCTCGCCTTTGACGGCAGCTCCCAGGACCTGTGCAAACTTCCCCTCGAGCTCGCCTGTCTTCGGTCCGTAGAAGAAGACTTGGACGCGGTCATACTTCTCCACAAAACCGAGCTCCTTCGCGTGGGACGGCCAGAGCTCGGGGTCGCTAGCCAGGGTCTTTATTGACGGGAGGGTGTGCCCCATCCTCACGACGAGCTCGCGCTGCCCCTCAGGCCCCTGGATGAACATGATGAACTTCAGCACAGCGTCTAGGTTCTCGGTCTTAGAGTTCACCCCCAGCGCCACCGTGTAAGCCATAGTTGCCCTCCCGGCGGATCCCCTAGGTATGAGCGCTAGATCCCAGTCGCTGCCGTACTTGAAGTCCGGGAACTGGTCCACGATGTACGGTATCATCCAGCTGCCCTCAATGGTCATTGCCGCGAGCTGCTTGCCGAAGGCTTCGCCGGACCAGCCAGTGTTCACATCTGCGGGTATGACTATCCACCCCTCCTTCCTGCCCTGCTGGAAGAGCTCTATGAACCTGGTCAGCGAGCTCTTCACTGCTGCGTTGTCGAAGTATGCTGCGTCAGCCCCGCTGCTGAACACTGGTGGCGGGGCGCCGTTTGAGAGGAGGTACGGAAGCCACCTGTTGAACTCGGCATGTATGACTAGACCGGGCTTGCCCGTCTTCTGGTAGATCGTCCTAGCGGCTGCGAAAAGGTCTTCCCACGTCCACGCCTCTGTGGGCTCGGGCACACCGGCCTGTGCGAACAGCTTCTTGTTGTAGAAGAGCGAGAGGACGGACCAGTCCTTGGGCAGCCCGTAGAGCTTTCCATCGGGTCCCTTGAAGGGCTCCAGGAGGAAGGGGTAGAACTGGTCCACGAAGTCCCTAGGCAGCTTGTCGCCCACGGGGTAGACAGCTCCTTTCTCGATGAAGATGGGGGCCCAGGCTGAGTCTAGGTAGAATACGTCTGGTGCCGCGCCAGCAGCGTAGCTGGCGAGAATGTTCTCGGAGAACATCTGAGTAATGACCTCGTACTTCACTATAATGTCAGGGTTCTGCTGCTGGAATAGCGAGATCATCTTCTGGTAGCTTTTCATCTCGGTTTCTCCAGCGCTCCAACCCGCGAACCTGATGACAGCAACCTTGGGAGGAGTAGGGGTGGGCGGTCTCTGCGCGAGAAAGAGCACCGCCAGGAGAACAACTGCGACCACCGCCAGAGCCGCGATGATGATCGGCGTGCTGATCCTCTTCCCTCCCGCACTGCCCTCTTTCGTGGTCAACCGCTTCACCAAGTAATTTACTACTTACAGTAGTATTTAAATGTTACTACGCTTCACTTTTAAAGAACCTCCGCAGGTGTTTGCGCGTGGACGAGGAGCTGCTGAGACCGGGGAGCGTGCTGGCAGCGGAGTTCACCAGCAGGTATCTGGCTAACCGCTCCAGGCTTACTGGCCTGAGGAGCCCTGCCGCGGAGCCGATCTTCGAGAGGTTAGCCCTGATCTATCCCGCGAGCATCTACGTGGAGAACTACGGGCGGAGCCGGCCGCTGGCAGTCTTCAACCCGGGCGCCCTGCTCAGGGGCAGGGAGCTCCTGGTCTACCCCCGCCTCGTCTTCGACTACTACTGGTATGTCTCCTCGATCGGCTTGTTCAAGGTGGATTCGGAAGAGGTTCTGAGGGGGGAGGTGCCGAGGAGAGTACCCACGAGGATAGTGCTCTACCCCTCAGGGGCGAGCGACTTGAGAGGGTGCGAGGATCCGCGGGTCCAGGAAGCCGGCGGGGCGACTTTCATCCTCTACACGGCTGTAGCGCCTGGCGAGCGAGGCGTGGAAGCTAGACAGGCCATCGCCAGGGTTGAGGGCGGCTGTGCCGTGAAGATGGGAATCTTCAAGCTTGTTCACAAAGGGAAGTTCTACAACACCTTCTGGAAGGATAGCGCCATCATCCCGCTTAAGCCTCCCGACGTAGTCCTCCTCCTGAGGCCCACCATCCCCCTGGAGAGCGGGGAAAGGCTTGAGGTGTGCTGGCGCGCAGAAGCAAGCCTGTCCAGCCTCTCCGTGGACTGCGACTCCATGGAACCCCTCCTCCTCAACGAGCCCTTCGAGGTGAAGGTAGGCTGGTCCACAAACACGCTGAAAGTTTCGTCGAACGAGTACCTAGTGGGGTGGCACGGGGTTGGGAAGGATCTAGTCTACCGCAATGGTCTCGCTCTCCTCGGAGCATCCGGAGAGCTCATAGGAGTAACCAACTACCTGCTCGAACCCCGAGAGTCCATTGAAGAGTTCTACGGGGATAGGCCGGGGGTGGTGTTCGGCTGTGGGCTCGTGAAGTATGGGGAGTATCTGCTCTGGGTGGGCGGGGTATCCGACTACGCCATAGGAGTCTGGAGCACAGAGCTGGACAAGGTTTTTGAGAAGATGAAGTACGTAGAGGGCTAGGTAGTGCTACGCCTGCATCCCGTAGGTATGCCTACCCCTGCACAGGAGCTGCGCGCGCAGCAAGGACGCTTGCTCCCACTAGCTCGCGCGCTCCTGCGGCTCCACCTCTGCTATCAGGTCGCTGAACGCTTTCTCGAAGGTGTCCTGGTCTACCACGGGCCTGCCTGCTTCCTCTATCACGGTGTTTGCGGGGTTTAGCGACGGGTACACCTTGAGCCTCTCGGCCAGCCTCTCCTCTAGCGTGGGCACGAAGGGGTTGACGTAGAAGACTCCTATTGGTATCCTATCCCCCCACGCGAGGCTCACCTCAATGGCTCTGAGGAGCTTCTCTCTCGCCTCCCCCGGCTCCCTGACCACAGGGTCCCACGAGGGGTCTGCGTCCAGCTTGTAGATAGCCTTCCTGTAGAACTCCGCTGTGTGCACGTCGTTAAACGTGACGCAGGGCTGTAGAACGTCCACGAAGGCCGCTCCCTTGTGCTCCACAGCCCTCTTGATGACGCTCTTAAGGTGCTGGCCGTCGAAGGCGTAGCTTCTCGCGACGAAGGTGTAGCCCGACGCGAGGGCGAGGAGGAGGGGGTTTACGGGGTCCTGGGGGTTGGGCTTAGCCAGGCTCTTGGTCTTAACGCCCCTGGGCAGCGTGGGCGATGCCTGCCCCTTCGTCAGGCCGTACACGCCGTTGTTGTGCAGAACGACTACGATGTCCAGGTTTCTCCTCCCCAGCGCAACGAAGTGGCCTGCACCTATGCCGAGCAGGTCCCCATCGCCTCCGTGGACAATGACCGTCAGCTCGGGGTTTGCCACCTTTATCCCAGTGGCGAACGGTATCGCTCTGCCGTGCAGCGTGTGCACACCGTTCACATTCACGAAGTGGGGGGTCTTACCCGAGCACCCTATCCCGGAGACTAGGACGGTTTTCGCGGGATTCAGCCTCATCTCCTCCAGGGCCTTGATGATCGCCGTCAGTATGCCGAAGTTGCCGCAGCCGGGGCACCAGTCCACCCAGACGTTAGTCCTGTAGCTCCACCTAAGCTCCATACCCGGTCACCACCCTCGACTCCCTCCCCTCTAGGATCCTCTCCAGCGCCTCCACAACCTCGAGACGGGTGAGCGGCCTCCCAGTGAACTTAGCAACCTCCTTTCTGATGGTGAGGCCTGTCGCCATCGAGACCAGCAGCTTGATGTTCACACCGTAGCTGTGCTCAACAGCTACGACCCTGTCACCTTCAACGCCTCGTAGGAGCTCCGATAGCTCCCTCGACGGGAGGGGCCAGAGGAGCCTGAGGTGCAAGTACCTCCCCCTCCAACCCCTCTTCCTGAGCGCTTCCATCGCGTCCAGCACAACGCCCTTCACCGACCCCCACCCCACGACCACGTAGTCGGGGTCCGGCTCGCCGTAGACACCTATCTTCCACTCCGGAGGCAGGGACTCCTCGATCAGCTTCAGCTTCTCAACCCTCTTGGCGTACATCCGAGCCCTGTTCTCCGGGTCCTCGACTATGTGACCGTACTCGTCGTGCTCGTCCCCAGTGTACCACATGACCGTGCCCTCTTGGCCGATGAACGCCCTCGGGGAGACTAAGCCGCTCAGGTCGAACCTTTTGTAGCCAGGCCCACCCCTCGAGAGCGCCCCCCTGTCTATCCTGACTCCGCTGAGGTCGGGTAGAGGCACTATCGCGAGCATGTTCGCCAGGAACTTATCGAGCAGGTGGATCACCGGCACCTGGAACCTCTCCGCGATGTTGAAAGCCTCTATCGTGTCGTAGAAAGCCTCCAGGTGGTCGCCCGAGGAGATGACAACCCTCGCGAACTCGCCGTGCGCCGAGAATATAGCGCTCATCAGGTCGCTCTGGCTGCCCCTGGTGGGCTGCCCGGTGCTCGGACCCCCTCTCTGGTAGTACGTGATCACCACCGGCACCTCGTTCATCCCCGCGTACGATAACCCCTCCACCATGAGGTCGAAGCCNGGGCCGCTGGTGCTGGTAGAGCTCCTGGCACCCGCTAGGGCTGCGCCAATCGCCGACGTTATGGCGGCTATCTCGTCCTCCGTCTGGAGGACCACGGTGGGCCCCACCAGGCGACCGTCCAGCTCGATGTACTCGTACCTCTCGAGCAGGAAGCTCTCATCAGCTGCCGGCGTGATCGGGTAGTAGCTCTGGTACCTGACCCCAGCCACCAGCTTAGCCACAGCCACGATGTCGTTCCCAGTGACCACCATGAGCTTCCTCCGGCGCTCCGGGGGCTCGCCGAGCCCGAAGATGCCCTCGAAGCTCTTCAACCGCTCGTACACCAGGTCGGCGAGGAAGACGTTCTGCTCCACAAGGCGCTCCCTCTCCCGGAACTGCCGCTCAAAGCCGTACCTGATGTGCCTCCTGTCCAGGCCTAGCACAGCCGCCGTAGAGGCGACGAGGAGCCCGCTCAGGTACCTGGATAGCTGCCTCGCGTCTANAGCGAAGCGAGACGCGAGCTCCTTGAGCAGGCCGGCGAAGTCCAAGCCCACCAGCCTAACACCCCTACTCCCGAGGTAGCGCAGTACAGAGCTCAGGACAGGCTCCAAGCCGAGCTCCTCTAGGCGCTTGCCCACTCGCTCCCGCGTGGGGTCCTCCATGCTGGGTATCTCGTCCAGCCTCTTCCCAGCCTGGCCTGTATCGTATATCAGCGCGCCTCCCTCCGAGAGGTCCTCGAAGTGCGTGAACACGGTCTCAGCGTCCATGGAGGCTACAACCTCCACAGGGTACTTGAGGGACCTGGGGGGCCTGGAGGCTGACACGCAGATGTGCACGTAGCTGTGCCTACCAACAATGTTCGAGTAGTACTCCCTGTCCGCGAGCGCCCACAACCCCTTTCTAGCCAGAGCCCAGCTCAAGACGGACATCGAGGTCTCTAGGCCGGAGCCCTGAGGGCCCCCGAGGATCAGGCAGACCTCCTCCATCCCCTAGTCCCCGGCGAGAACCTCCTCCGGTGTAGCCTCGTCGAAAACGAGGCCGGGTGCCAGCGCGTGCTTACTCCAGTGGAGCATGACCTCCTCCTCGCTCGTAAGCGTGAGCCTGCACGAGGTGCAGTAGACCCATCCCTGTTCCTCCAGAGCTCTCCGGACCTCCTCCAGGGAGAGCGCTCTAGCGGATTCGCACGCAGCAGACCCGGCAGCCACCAGCTCCCCCTTCGCTAGGCAGAGCCCAAANCCCTGGAAGTGCTCGTGAGGCAGGAAGAAAGAGCAGCTGGAGCAGGAGGGCTGCCCCATCACTCCACCCTCTCCACGGTTATAGCGCCAACCGGGCAGACCTCAGCCCCCGACTTAGCGCACTCGTAGAGCTCCTCGGGCACCTCGCCGACCGAAACGCTCTCGTCGGTCCTCACGCTGTACTTCTCGACGACCCTGTTCCTGCCGTTGTCGGACCCCAGCTCGAAGACCTCAGGGCAGGCAGCTGGTGCTGCACCACAGGAGATACACTTACCCCTGTCAACCACGACCCTATACTTAGCCATTCCTAGTCACAGATTAAAGCTGCTAACCCCTTAATATGGCTTCCGAGCTCAGTGGGTGGGGGACAATGCCCCCTAGCAGCTCGGGAGAGCTGTAGAAACAAGCCGCACAGCTCAGACGTACCAGCACTTCACTCTGGCGCTGTCCCTGACCACGAAGGGCGGCTCCTCCGCTAGGCACTTCTCTGTCCTGAGGGGGCACCTATCGGCGAAGACGCACCCACGGCCCCCCGCGTGGGAGCTGGCAAGGGTCTCTGGGGCGTATTTAGGCTTCTCACCCCACTTCTCCTCGATCCTTGGGACGGCCTCGTAGAGCATCCTCGTGTAGGGGTGCCCGGGTTTCTCGAGTATGCTCGCCGGCCCCTCCTCCAGTATCTGGCCCTTGTACAGCACCACAACCCTATCAGAGGCGTAGCGCATCAGGGAGAGGTCGTGGCCTATCAGCAGCACCGAGATGCCGAAGTTCTGCTTCAGGTCTATCAGCGTGTTGAGGATGTCTATCCTCGTGGAGGCGTCCACCATAGAGACAGGCTCGTCCGCCACTATGANCTCGGGNNTNACCAGGAGCGCCCTGGCTATCGAGAGCCTCTGCAGCTGGCCCCCACTGAACTCGTGCGGGTACTTGTTAACCACCTCCTCGTAGTTGAGCCCCACAGCGCTCACGGCTTTCGCAATCATAGCGTACGCCTCCTCCTTAGTCCCTGCCAGGCCGAAGTTCCTGATGGTGTCGTGGAGCGCATCCCTGATCATGCGCCTGGGGTTAAAGCTGGAGAAGGGGTCCTGGAAGACCCCTTGCACCCTCGAGTAGTACTGCTTCAGCTCCCTCCACCCGCGGATCTCCGAGATATCCCTGCCCCTGTAGAGGATCTTTCCCGACGTGGGCTCGTAGATCTTCAGGATCATCCTCGCGATCGTCGACTTCCCGCTCCCCGACTCNCCNAGCAGGCCGAGGATCTCGCCCTTGCCGAGGTGGAAGGAGACCCTGTCCACCGCGAGCACAGTCCTGCCTCCCAGCAGGCCTGTCCGGAACACCTTGGTAACCTCCCGCAGCTCGAGGATCCTCTCGCTCACACCCATCACCTCCCCAGGTAGAGCCAGCAGGACACGACTCTCCCTCCCTCGGTCTTGAGCAGGGGCGGCTCCTCCTTTATGCACCGCGCGAAGGCGTAGGGGCACCTGGGCGCGAACCTGCACCCTGGCGGCGGGTTGAGCAGGCTGGGCGGCGCCCCCTTCAGCCCCTCGAGCCTCCTCTCCGAGTGACTTACCCCGAGCGGCGGCACGGACCTTATGAGCACCTTGGTGTAGGGGTGTAGCGGGTCCTTCACGACGTCCTCCACGCTGCCGTTCTCGAGTATCTTGCCCGCGTACATGACCAGCACCCTGTCTGCGATTTGGCGCACCGAGGCTATGTCGTGCGTTATGTAGATCACCGAGCCGACTATCTTCTCGTCCCTCAGCTGCCTCATCAGCTCGAGCACCTGCCTCTGGGAGACTAGGTCGAGCGCTGACGCGGGCTCGTCCGCTATCAGGATGTCCGGGTTGAAGAGCGTGGCCAGCGCCAGGATTGTCCTCTGCCTCATACCGCCCGAGAGCTCGAGCGGGTACCTCTCGAGCACGCCCTCATCGAGGTTCACGTCCCTCAACCTCTTGATGAAAAGCCTCCTCAGCTCGTCGTAGTCGAGCTTCTTCTCTCGCGCGACGTCCCTGAGCACGTCCCTCACCCTCCTCACAGTTGGCAGGGCGTCCATGACGTACTGCGGCACCAGCGAGATCCTAGTCCCCAGGATGCTCCTCCTGGCCCTGCTGTCCAGCTTCGTCAGGTTCAACACCCTCCCGTCCTCGTGCAGCAGCACAGAGCCGTCGACCACGTATAGCGGGGGCTTCGGCAGGACGATAGACTGCACGAGGCTGGACTTCCCAGACCCGCTCTCGCCAATTATGCCCAGTATCTCC
>Ga0065719_100898_pt1 | contig 10865 bp, 11 predicted proteins | sample GBSCel85sediment_FD_59106 | JGI IMG/M metagenome (GOLD analysis project Ga0065719, IMG submission 59106) | Hot spring sediment microbial communities from Great Boiling Spring, Nevada - Cellulolytic enrichment CS 85C v3 (version 3) | ecosystem: Environmental > Aquatic > Thermal springs > Hot... | reverse complement strand
CTTCAGCCTTGGGCTTTCTATACATCGTGGCTTTCAACGTTTCTTGTAGAGAAGCTTGTGTTGGAATTAAAAGATGTTTGGATCCCAGTGGTAGTTATTTTAGTTATTGGAATGTTTATAGGTATATCAACAGCGATGCTATCTGATAGAATAGGTGGTTTAAAGGGAAGAAGATCAATTCTTTCAATTACATTGGGAATCACATCTATATCACTATGCATGTCAACTATAACGAAGCCTGGGATAAATACATGGATCTTTCTCGCTATATCTATTATTGCATATAGAGCATTTCTACCTTTGGCGTGGACTATTATAAATGATACTGTTCCAGAAAACTTTGCAGGGGTTATAAGCGGTATAAATGCCTTAGCAGGACAGATAGCTATGGCTATAGCCCCATTGATTATGGCATATACAAGAGATGCTCTAGGATCCTTTGATGTCTCGGTAATAATCATAGCAATTCTAACAGCATTCTCTATTTTGCTATATCTACAGTTAAAACCAATTAATATAAATAATAACTCTATTCAATATCTTTAACTACTTTAAATAGTGTTTTAAATCATAAAAATTTTTAAATATGACTATAGGCTTAAGTAGATATAAAGATATGGAGCCCTAATGGTGTAAATCCAATGGTAAACACAAAAATGATAGCAGTAGTAGTAATAGCTTTAGCTATAGTTGGTTTAATAATTGGTTTAACATACCTACCTATAATACAAAANCCTNTACAGCAAACTTTAACGCCCACACCAACTATAACACCAATTACAACACCTTCTCCAACGCCTCAACCATCGATAACAATTCCCCAGGCAAGTAAATATGTTATTATAGCTTATAGAGATCCACAGCCAATTGATAGAGAATCACTTGTTCCATACTCAAATATAAATCCTGGTTTCCTCAGAGATCCTATAATGGATGCTCTTATTAAAGCTGGTAGAATAACTACTGATGCTAGTCTTAGAAAAACTATCTATAATGCTATACAAAAGCTTTCAAACGATAGACTTTCCCTCATATGGCTTGTACAAGCAAGAGAAGTTAGGGTGTACTGGGACTGGATAAAGAATATATACTTCCATCCAACATTTGTCTATAGAGTTGACGACCTTTCTAAAGAACCTTATGCACCAAATCCAAATAAATTTGTTATAGGTGAATCAGAAGAGGGTCATAGTCTAGATCCTGCTGTTACCTACTGGGGTTTTGACTGGTTTATAATACATCAGATATATGAGAGGTTGGTTGCATATGAGAGAGATAATGTTGATTACGTAGTGCCTAGTTTAGCTGTTGCCTGGGCTCATAATGAGGAAAGCGATGAATGGTACTTTGTGATAAGAGGTAATGTTGTGTTTTATGATCCTTGGGAGAATAGAACAATACCTCTAACACCTAATGACGTAGTGTATTCCTTTAGACGTGTTGTTACCATGCATCTAGATCCTTCATGGCTTATAGAGGAATTTATAGATGTTAATGAAACAGTTGTTTTAAGTGAAGATGAGTTTAAGTCGATATTGTCGAAAGGTCTATACACAGAGTTTAAAGGTGAAAATAGAAAAGGTTTCATCGTTAGAAGAGCTATTGTCTTTCTTTGGCTATAGTGGCAATGTAGCAGGTTTTGTAAAGGTAAAGCTGAACTATCCATATGCACCAATACTATCGGTGTTAGCAACAATACCTGCAAGTATTGTTAGTATGGAGGTTGTAGAGCANCATGGTGGTGTTAAACCTGGTGAGGAGAACCCGTATCTATATGACCANCCAGTTGGTACAGGTCCGTATTATCTTGTTGAATGGGTTCATAGACAATACTATAGATTGAGGGCCAATCCATATTATTGGAAAGGAAAACCATCTATAGAAGAGATTGAGTTGAGGCTTATACCAGAGGATTCAACAAGAATAATGATGCTTAAGAAAGGCGATTTAGATATAGCTTTAATACCACCATCGCTTGTAGACCAAGTTAAGGATGTTACACTTGGTAGTAATAAGCTCATAGTAGAGGTTGCTCCCTCGTTCTGGGTATACCATGTTACACTTAACTGTGAAAAGCATCCATTTAACAACACAGCATTTAGAAAAGCACTCGCATGGGCAATACCATATGACACAATAATATCAACAGCATTTAATGGTCTAGCAGATCAAGCATATGGAGTTATACCTAGAGGTATGTTTGGATTTCAAGACGATGATATAACTAGGTATACATATAATAAAGATATGGCAAGGAAAATGTTAGAGGAATCAGGAATCGATCCAAAGTCTGTTAGCATAACAATAATAGTCCCACAAGGATATAGCGAACTTGAGCAGATAGCTACTATACTACAGTCTTCATGGACTGAGGCTCTAGGTATTGATGTTAAGGTACAAGTNCTATCGAGACCTGTATTTAATGAGAAGCTTATGAGCGGTGACTTCGATGCCCAGGTACTTGCATGGGGTCCAGACTACATAGATCCTGATGACTATGCTGGTCCTCTACAAGCAGGTGGATATACGTTTTCAGATATAGCTATATATACCACGACGTCGCCTAATGAAATATCTAAATACATAGATATAGAGGATGCTACTATAATCACCTATAAAGATGTAGCTATTATTGTTGGCGAGGCTAAGTAATTTTTATTTTTATTTCGGCTGGTGAGCAATGGGAGATATAAAGAGATATATTATTCGAAGAGCATTATCTTTTTTACCTACAATTCTAGGGGTGCTCATCCTTACATTTCTGATTAGCCGTGTTNTTCCTGCAGATCCTGTAAGGGTTTGGACAGGTGGNTATAAGGCACGTCCTGANATTATTGAAGAAATTAAAAAGAGGTATCATTTAGATAANCCATTGCATGAGCAGTTGATACTTTATCTCGTAGATGTGTTTAGAGGGAATTGGGGGGTTTCGCCNATGAGTAAAAGACCGTGTTTTAGTTGATATAGCTGAGTATTTTCCAGCAACTGTTGAGCTACGCAATAGTTTCCAGTATAATTCTTGTTGTTGTTGGTGTACCGCTTGGTTTAATAGCTGCACTTAAAAAAGATAGTGCTGTTGATCATTTAGTAAGGGTTGTTGCTCTTATAGGTACTTCTGCACCTGCTTTTTGGATTGCTATAGTTCTTCAATGGGTTTTTTACTATTATCTAGGGGTTCTTCCATCTACTGGTAGAGGTGTTGNGCCTCCAGTAAGATACACAGGTATGTATCTGCTCGATAGTTTACTAGGTGGTAAGTTTGATATCTTTTTAGAGAATTTGAAATACATAATATTGCCAGGTATTACATTGGCTTTTACAGGGCTAGGGATAATTGCAAGAGTTGTAAGAAATAGTGCTCTTGATGTTCTCTCTTCAGATTTCATAGACTTTGCAAAAGCTCGAGGGCTAAGAGGTTTGCAACTCTATAAACATATACTGAAAAACTCTCTTATACCAATAATCACTATACTGGCTCTTGAGATTGGATATATACTTAGCGGAGCTATTGTGATAGAAACTGTGTTTTCATGGCCTGGTATAGGTCTATATGCAGTTAATGCTATAAATAGCCTTGACTATCCTGCGATAATGGGTGTAACATTGCTTATAGGGCTTGTCTTTATATTCATAAACTTTGTTACAGACATTGCTTACGCTGTTATTGATCCTAGGGTGAGGCTCTAGTGCAAAGTTATAATAAATGGTTGTTTAATAAGGCAAAATTTTTAACAGGTTTTTTAAATGAGTGGAAACTTATTTTCATGGTTATAAGAAAAAGTCGTCTTACCACTATAGGACTTGCAATAGTTGTTGGATTTACATTCCTAGGTATTATAGGACCATATATTACACCTTATGATCCTATGACCATAAGTGTTACAAGCNCATTAAAAAGATTACAGCCACCAAGTCTTGAAAANCTCTTTGGAACTGATGAATATGGGAGAGATATATTTAGTAGAGTACTATATGGAGCTAGAATATCACTCATTGCTGCTTTAAGTGTCATTGTNCCTAGCACTTCCCATTGGTATTATACTTGGGCTTGTCTCTGGATACTATGGTGGTATAATAGATGAGGTGATTATGAGAATAACAGACATCTTTCTTTCATTTCCTGGACTAGTCCTTGCAATTGCTTTTAGTGCATCACTTGGTGCAGGGCTAACATCAGCTATTATAGCATTAGCTGCTGTTTGGTGGCCTGGCTATGTAAGGGTTATTAGAGCACAGGTTCTTGTGGTTAAGGAAATGCTATTTATAGAAGCTGCTAGGGCTATAGGCGTTAAAACCAGTAAGATACTGTTTAAACATATTCTTCCGAATGCTATAACACCTCTATTGGTTTTAATAACATTTGATTTCGGTTCAGTAATATTGGCAACATCTGCTTTATCCTTTATAGGTTTAGGAGCACAGCCTCCAATACCAGAGTGGGGCAGGCTTGTAGCTGATGGTAGGAAATGGTTTCCAGATAAATGGTGGTATTCGTTTTTCCCAGGTCTTGCGATATTGATAACTGTTCTTGGTTTTAATCTACTTGGAGATGGTATTAGAGATATTATGGATCCAAGATATAGAAGAAGTATAGAGGTAAGGGGATAGAAATTGAATAGAAAAATACTTGAAGTTGAAAATCTAAAAGTATATTTCTATACATATAACGGAGTTGTTAAAGCAGTTGATGATGTGTCTTTTGAGGTATATGANGGNGAAGCTCTATGTATAGTTGGTGAAACAGGTTGTGGTAAATCTGTTACAGCTAAAGCTATAACAAAGATGATTAGATCACCTGGAAGAATTGTAGATGGTAAGATAATGTTCAATGGTGTAGATATACTTAAGTTAAATGAAGATGAGTTAAGTAGGATTAGGGGTAAAGATATTACATATATATATCAAGATCCATCAAGCGCTCTAGACCCTCTCTATACAGCTGGATATCATGTAGCAGAAACCATAGCTATTCACAGCACAGGTATAAAGATTGTGGATGCATTGAAAAAAGCTATAGAGCTTTTCCGAGAAGTCCTCATACCAGATCCCGAGTCTAGAGTGAAGAGCTATCCCCATGAACTTTCAGGCGGTATGAAGCAGAGAGTTGTTATAGCTACTTCTGTAGCTAATGTTCCAAGGCTTATAATTGCCGATGAGCCTACAACAGCACTCGATGTAACTATACAGGCCCAGATTCTAGATATATTGAAGGAGCTGAGATACAAATACAAGTCATCTATATTGCTAATAACACATAACCTTGGCATAGTTGCAGAGATGTGTGATAGGGTAATTGTTATGTATGCTGGGAAAATTGTTGAGAAGGCATATACAGAGGAATTATTTGAAGATCCGCTACATCCATATACAAAAGGATTGCTTAATGCTGTTCCAAACCCATATAAAAAAGTTGTTTATCTAGAATCAATCCCTGGTGTTGTACCAGATATGATAAATATTCCAGAAGGTTGTAGATTCCGTCCTAGATGTCCATATGCAACAAATAGATGTTTCATAGAGCCTAAACTTATTGAAGCTAAACCCAATCACTATGTTTCATGCTGGCTTGTATCTAAAGGTAACGAGAAATGAGCGAGCCGCTACTTATTGTAAGGAATCTCAAAAAGTATTTTCCTGTAAAGGGATTATTTTTTACGAGAGGCTATATTAAAGCTGTTGATGGGGTTTCATTCACAGTTTTGAAAGGGTCTACACTTGCACTTGTTGGTGAGAGTGGTAGTGGGAAGTCTACTGTTGGTAGACTTGTGTTAAGATTGATAGAGCCTGATGATGGTGAGATAATATTTAGTGGAATAAATGTTAGAGGTTTAAAGAATGAAGAGCTTTTAGAGTTTCGAAGAAGAACTGGTATAGTTTTTCAGGATCCATATAGCAGTTTAAATCCCAGAATGACTGTATACGATATTTTAAAAGAGCCTTTAGAGACACATAATATAGATATTGAAGATTTAGAGGATTATGTGGTAAAGCTTCTTGAGAGAGTAGGGCTTGGTAAAGAGCATCTCTATAGATATCCACATGAATTTAGCGGTGGACAGAGACAAAGAATAGCCATTGCAAGAACATTAGCTCTTAAACCAGAGCTTATAGTGCTTGATGAGCCAACATCATCACTTGACGTCTCTGTACAGGCACAGATACTTAATATGCTTAAAGAATTCCAAAAAACAGATAAACTTACCTATCTATTTATAACACATGACCTTGGCGTTGTTAGGTATATGGCTAATAACGTAGCTGTTATGTATCTTGGGAAAATAGTAGAGGTTGCAGACACAGATAAAATATTTAGCAATACTCTTCATCCATATACAAAAATGTTGTTGACATCTATACCTATACCAGACCCAAAAATAGCTAAATATAGAGAAAAATCAAAGCTTGTAGGTGAGCCTCCAAGCCCACTAAACCCCCCACCTGGCTGTAGGTTTCATCCTAGATGTCCATATGCTATGGATATATGTAGAAGAGAAGAGCCTATGATGATAGAGTTTGAAAAAGATCATACTGTATCTTGTTGGCTATATATCAAAAAGTAGATATATTGGCTTGCTTCATGAGGAATCTATATATAGATCCCCATATCTTTCCATCACTTCTCATTTTGTTTTCAAAGTTATTTATACCTATCCATAGCTCTAAAGCCTTTATTGTATCTTCATTTAGATTGCCATCTACTTCCCCTCTATAGTATCCAAGTTTCTTTAATGCTAACTGGATATTGTATGCAACTTCGTTAAGGCTATACACATCATCTGGATTCTCTCTTTCAAGTATGGTTAATTCCCAGATCTCAAATAGTCTAATGAGCTCTTTAACAGGATCTGGATGGTCATCAACTCTAAGATCTACATATCTATCTACACCCTCTATACATCCTCCATAGCCACCACAGCGCCTCAAAACAATAACNGCAGCACTTTGTTTACCTCTTTTATCTCCTCCAACGTCATCCCCAGCTTTAAGAGCTGCTAATAGCTTATCAACTAACTCACCTTTTGTTGTTTCAAATGCTTTTGCCATAGCCTCTATAACTTCTTCACCTACAAGGATATTACCTTGAACTGCAAAGCCATCACCAACTATATGGCCAGCATATGGTATACAGCTCGATCCTGTATATGCATATGCCTCGCCTTTTGCATTAACAACACCTATCTGTCTATGTTCCTTTCTAGGGTCACCAGACAACACAAATTCTATGGCTTGTTTAGGTGTATAGTTATTTTCAAGAAGATAGAGTATTATTGGCCCAAACTTGACATTAGCCCATGCCTGTGTAGCTACAGCCCCTATACCTACTCTAACCCATGGAACAACAGAGCCAACAGCTATAAATTTAGATGCTACTGCAACACCTATATCTCCTTTCTCGCGATCTATAGCTACTATTGAAAATGTCATGGATAACACCAAATAATATTTATAGTAAAAACTATAAATATTTTGCTATTCTATTCTCTTTAAAACATATAGAGTAAATTAAAATAAAATTGCTTCAAAAGCTTCTTTATCAACCTCATCTACAGTTGGAAGACCTGTTACCCTAGCAGCTCTCTCTGTTAAGGCTGCTAAATCTGTTCTATTTAACAATCTTAGAGAATATTTTCTCTGTCCAGCCATCAAAATCTTTATNCCTGTNNCTATTTTTTCGAAATATGTGTATAGCCCTATAGCACCTGATTTCAATATTTTTTCAAATTGTTGTATACTNTGNTTTGATACAAGCTCATATGTAGATATAAAGAATTGCTCTGGTTTCAAGCCATATTTTTTCACAAAATCTTGAGGCAAGGCATTTTTNGTTGATAGTTCTTGGAAGTATCTAGCCTTCATAACAGCTAGTATAGGGGCTCGAGCCATTGCAATAGCCTTTACATAGGGCTCTCCATCAAAGCCACTTAAAGCTATTGCCTTAACTATCTGGTGCTCATTTGAAAAACCACCAGCCATAGCGATATCAGGTATATGTCTACCCTTTTGCTTCAGTATTTGACATGCCTTTAAAACCCACATCTCCATATATATTGTTGGAACACCGCTTTCATTCATCATTGGAATTGGTGACATACCTGTTCCACCTCCAGCACCATCAAATGTTACACCATCTATTTTAGCTTCAGAAGCTAGCTTCATTACAAATGCTATATCTATAGGTCTATATGTACCTGTTTTTATAACAACTCTCTTTACACCCATAGATCTTAGCTTGTCTACCCTCTCTAGAAAGTGTTGTGGATCAGGTTTACCAATCCTACTATGTCTTTCAAAAGTCTTTATAACACCAAGTTTGTATGCCTCTTGAACATTTCTATCTTCAGGATCTGGAATAACTATATAACCTCTTCTCTTTAATTCAATAGCTCTAGAAAGATCCCTTACCCTAACCTCACCACCTATAGATTTTGCACCCTGTCCAAACTTCTTCTCAATAACATTTACCTCAAGTTTTGAAGCAGCATATATATCTACACCCATCATCTCATCTTCAATATTTGTCTGCACAGCTATATCTCCGTGTTTCCCATCCCAAAACTCTCTATATGTTGTAACCCTATACTCCATATCTCTAGAGCTTGCAACTTGGCCATCTACAAATACAGCCTCTTTATCCATACCACAAACATTCTCACCTACAACAAGCATTGTACCAGATATAGCAGCACCTATAGCTATGCCATCCCAGTAATTCCTAGCAACATCTGTAGAGCCAAGTGCAGCTATAAACACTGGTATCTTCAAATCAATACCAGCATAGCTTGTTGAAACATCGACATTTTCAAAAATAAGCTTCTCATACGAGGTATCTGAGCTAAAGATCTGTGAAAGCCTTGGCATAAGCTGTATATCAGACCAATCCAATCCAAAATCCTTATTAGCAGCAGCAGTACTATTTCCAAACTCTTCTGGCTCTGGATATAGAACCTCTCTACCTCTAAAAGCAGATTTACCTACTTCNCANAGCACNGGNCAGTTNCCTATGCATAGAGCACAGAGACCACTTAACGGAGTTATATCACTACTTCTTGTTCTAGTCCCACTTAAAATACTTCCATTCTCTGTAGGTAGCTTCTTTTCAGGCATTTCATTACACCAATAAGTTAACGTGTTAACAAAAGCATCATAGATAAGAACAAAGTTTAAAAATTTTTTCATTTTAATACAATAAAAACATATTTATTCTATATAAATATATTTATATTTATCGTAATTAATAAACAGCAATGTTAACATTATGGAACATGAAAATAAACTTTAACAACGAGATGTTAAGCTGTATTAAAATATAGGTAATATCTGATGATATGCTATGTAGCGAGATATTTAATTAGGTTGGATGTGTATAGCTTTGGTTTTGACATGGATCTATAGAGCTTAGCGAAGCTAGTGATCTATGCTAGAGATCCGGTTCCTGTTAACAGATTTATAGATGTTTATAGATATTCATGGACATCAAAATTCTAAGAACTCATTGTATTTTAATTAATAAACATAGTGATTAGTATATATAGATTTAAAAGTAAGGAAGAGAACGGGCTATAGTTTAGCTATATTGTGATGTGTATGAGGGGCCCTATGTTTATAAAGAGAATTATCTTAGAATTCAGCAAGGTTGTTTTCTATATCTATGCTTTTCTATGGCTTATTAAACCAAGAAGGGCTAAGTCTATTGAAGATATCTATAGGCTTTTCTATATAGATTTTCTAAGACTGGATCCAAAAGATGTTGAGATTGTAGAGATGAATAGTTATAGACTCGTAACGAGGTGTAGAAATAGATGTCCAATCCTAGCNCTAGCACAGAGTCTAGATCTAGATACAAGGTATGTATGTCGTATTGTTTCTGAACCTGTATGTAGATATGTGTTAAGAAAACTGAATCCAAAGATAGCTTTTATCAGAAACTACAACTATATTAGGCCGTATAAGGATGGCTGTGAAGAACATATATATTATGTTGAATTAGATAAGCATCTCTAGTAGTTATTACAATAGCTATTCTGTAGATTTATAGATGAAAGTATTGATTTAGAGTTAAGGAGTTTGGTATATATTAGACAAATTTATAAGGTTATAAATGATTTGCAGTAGTATTGGGATGAGAAAAGTGACTTTGTATGAATGTGTTATGGTCTATTGCTATAGGTTAGAAAGAAATGTTTCACAACATATAATCCCTGAGGTGGGGTTTAGTATGGATCTAGAGAAACTAGGATTTGTTTTTATCTTAATAGGGTTTTTCATAGCGTTTATAGCTGCTCTAACACCTCTATTCACTATAGCATTCTCTGATAGCATTAAGATATCTGGTGGTGGTTGTATAATATTGTTGTTTATACCAATATGTTTTGGCTATGGCGAATTTGCATTACAGTTAATAGTAATAGCTATTGCTCTCGCTATTGCCTTAATTCTAATAAGCTTTATAGTCTATAGACAGTTTTTTAAACAGCTAGAAATGAAAAGAGCATCATATGTGTAACAAAACGTTTTAGTATTGCTTTAAATACTATATCATCTTTAAGTTTCTGTGGTGTAAAGCAATACATGAAGCGATAGAAAGGGTTGGAACTATCGTAGCCATATAGAGGTATAGAGTGTTAGAACTAGTATAGTGTTTGATATATTGAATAGTAGAGCTATTTTTATAAAGTCTATGAATTTGGTTTTAATATTTCTACTGTTTAATATATGTATAGCTACAACATTTGCTCCACTACCTATATATGTAAATCCCCCTCCAGCTGTTAAACCTGATAAAATTCCCCATGCAAGTATTAAAGCATCTACATTTGTTTTTATAGCTATGGAGTCTACTATTGGTAGAAGTGTTAGTGTTACTG
>Ga0065719_106834_pt1 | contig 10868 bp, 12 predicted proteins | sample GBSCel85sediment_FD_59106 | JGI IMG/M metagenome (GOLD analysis project Ga0065719, IMG submission 59106) | Hot spring sediment microbial communities from Great Boiling Spring, Nevada - Cellulolytic enrichment CS 85C v3 (version 3) | ecosystem: Environmental > Aquatic > Thermal springs > Hot... | reverse complement strand
TAGGTACAGATTACAATCCAGACGGAATTCCTGGTATTGGTATTAAAACAGCATATGAGTTAGTAAAAAATACAAACGACCCTGAAAAATTATTTAAATATGTTGGATGGGATAAATATTATAAAGATTTAGATTGGAGAGAACTTGTAGAATTCTTTTTAGACCCTCCAGTAATAGAGGTAAATAATATAGAGTGGAGAGAACCTGATGAGGAAAAAATAATGAAAATTTTAGTAGGCGAGCATGATTTTAATGAAGAAAGAGTGAAAAAAGCAATAGAGGAACTAAAAAAGGCAGCAAAGGCAGGTAGTCAAAAATCTATTTTATCTTTTTTNAANTAGNGTTTTGATATTTCTTAATAAATGCTTGAGCTTCTTTAATATTAGGAGAGTAAAAAATTATTATAGATGAGCTATGTTCGGATTTTGGATTTACTAAAAAAGTATATTTACAAAAAACGCATCTTTTTACCCATTTTTTCGTATCTTTTGTTAATGGCTTGTATATTTGCAATTTATTGCAATTTGGACATCTGACAATAAAATACATAAAATATAAATTAAGATTTAATATTTAAGTTTAATTAGAAAAATTATTTATATTGCCGCGGTGCCCGAGCGGCCAAAGGGGAGGGATTGCTAATCCCTTCCCCGTAAGGGGGCGCGGGTTCGAATCCCGCCCGCGGCGTTTAAAATCAATTTTAATGTTTTGTTAGATTATAAATACTTTTTTAGTAAAGAGATGCTTTCCCTCCCTTTACATGTTATTATATTATCATGTTTAAAAACAGGGAGATCTATTAATTTAACCCCATATTTTAAAAATATTTTTTCATATTCTGGAAACTCTTTATTATTATAGGTGATTATTTTACCAGTCAGAAAACCAGTTTTTGCTAATAGAAGGGGGGCTAATGATATTGCAATTATTTTTCTAGGATATATAGAAAATCTAGCTATCATCATTTTTGTTTCTATATCATAAAGATCTTTCCAGCCTTCATCAGCAACTATAAATAGGTTATCAAAAGCATTAGTTGAGAATTTTAATATTTCAGAAATAGAGAAATCAGGTATAATTTTAGTACCATTTTTTCCAATAGCAATTTCTTTATTTTTTGTTGCTACAAAAACTTTTTGATTTAAAATTTCTATTAAATTCAGAAGATCTTCATCAAAAAATCCCCTTCTAGGAAGTAATATTAGGTTCATAAATTTTATTTGTTTCGTAAAATAATAAAATCATAATGGTTAGTTTGGATGAGTTGAGAAAAGAAAAAGTAAGGGAAAAACATAAATTGCTTGAAGTAAAATTAATTTATGATCAACCCAATTTTAGATTAGAAACTTTCTATTTTTGGTTAATAGATTTTTTAAGGGATAGTCTAAAATTAAAAGTTGAAAAAATTTCAGATTTTTATAGTGCTTCTGCAGGTTCTTTTTTCTTTGGAGAAATGGGACAGAGGATGGCTGTATTATTAAATCAGGGAAAAAGCTTAGCAGAGACTATTAATAACATAGCTAGGAGTGTAATTTCTATAATTAATGAGTACAAATTAATAGAAAATAGATTAAGATTGTATGATGATATAAAATATTCTGATAAAGATACAGCATTAGCCGCATTCAAAGCTTTAAAGTCTTTATGGATAGATAATGTTGATACAGAAAAAGGAGGAGCCTCTTTAAGAAATTTATCTACAAAATTGGGTTATACAACTTTATTAGATATTTTTTTCTTATATGAATTAGGTAACAAAATAGAATATTTGAGAGAAAAAAGTATAATAAGTGATGTTTTAGCTCAGGAATTAAAAAATAGAGATATTGTAGAATTAGAAAAAAAGAATATAGTAAATCAAAGAGTAATAAATATAGCAAAATCTAGATTAGAAGAATTTTATACTTGGCTAGAAAATTCTGAAAAAGAGTTAAGAAGCAGAAAAGATATATTAAAATCTTATTTAAAACATCAAATAAATGCTTTCGTAACATATACAGAATTTGCAAGACCTTATTTTAGATTTGCCAGAAGATTATTAATTAAAGAATACGAAACCCCGGATATTGTTAATGTATTTGAAACAGCTATGGTAGAGTTAGTTTTATTAGCTACAGGAGATGAGCAAGAAATAGAAGAGTGGGATCCTGTTAAGGAGGAGAAGATAAAAAGAAAGTATATACCATTATATGAAGTTTCTATAAAATTTAGAGCTTTACCAACAGTTGTATATGCGACAGAGAGAGCTAGAATGTATTCTTTTATTGGAAGAACAGATTTTGAATTCAGAGTATATTTAGTAACAAAAGAAGAGTTAGAAGAAATAAGAATAAATGAAGAGATACAAGATTTGTTATATATAAAAGGTATGACTGATGATTTCTTAAGGTCTTTGTCCTATGCTATTTTTAATGTATTTCTTTGGGATACTATTCAATCTGATGTTAATTTAAAAGAAAAAATAGCTAAAGCCTTAGGGAAAAGTATAGACAAAATAAGAAGACCGGAAGATATTGAGTGGAGTGATAGTATAATAGAAATAATTAAAAAAGAAAAACCACAATTATTAGAAGGTATAGAATGGATTAGAAAATATTTACCAAAAGAAGAAAAAAAAGTTGAGGAAAAAAAGGAGGAGAAAAAGGAGGAAACGATAGTTTCTGTAGCTTTCCCATTTATATCAAGTTTTTCAGACATTTTATATAAAATATTTAAATTTATAGTAACTTTTGGAATAAGTGAACTTAAAATAATGAAAAATTTGCAAAAAAAAGATGTAGAAAGAAAAAGTAAAGAAGTTTTGGATAAATTAAAAGCAGATTCTACAGATCTTGGTTGGAAAATTTATAGTTCTTTCAAGAAGACTTTTAGGTTATTATCTTAATAGTTTTATATCTCAAGAATTATTTAAATTATAATGGATGAAAAATACAAGATTTTGGATAAATATCCAGGACCTTTTTCCACATCCACAAGTCCTTCAGATACTAATCAGTTAAAACAATTATTAGAAAAAACAAGAGCTGGATATACTGGGGTAGAAATACAAGCCATATCATTTTCAGGAACTCAAGGATCTTGGGCAAGTATACCTAAGCAAATTTTTGAGGAAATAGCGAGAAATGCTTATTTAAATAATATTCAATTATCCATTCACGCACCAATAAGAGATTTGCAATTACCAGGAATTTATGTAACAGAGAGAGGTCCTGTATTTTCTGAAGAAGAAAGAAAAAGAAATGCTGATTTTAGATTATTTTCTGTATTAGCTGCTGCAGGAGAAATGGCTAAGATATATGGTAAATCTATTAGGATTAATGTGCACGCATCTGATATTCCAATAACGAGTTGGGAAAAAGGTTGGGAAATAAAAGTTAAAAGTTATTTAAGAAATAATCCCGAAAAATTTGAAGATTTAAAACAAAAATTATATTATTTGGGTATAATAAAAAAAGAAGATTTAGATAAAATAAAAGACCCTGATCAATTACCATCTTGGGTATTTGCAAAAAGAGAAGGAATTATAATTCCTATAGATCCTAATTTTAATAGAGCAGAAATTTTTTCTTTAGAATCAAAAGAAATGGGTCCTTTATTTGAAAAAGGAATAAAAACAGTAGTAGATGAAATATACGAAAGAAATATAGAATATTGGAATAGGATTCTTCATGATTTATACAGTTTTGTAAATTCTGCTAAGAATTATTTACAAACTTTAGCACAAGAAGCAGCAAATGCTTTATATGATCCTAACAAAGTTGGTTTATTTTATTCAGCATATTCTATTTTATATAATTATTTCGATAGATTAAGAGAAACAGTAAATGATATTTATAATTATGTTGAAAAGTTTGGAAACGAAGAACAAAAAAAGTATTTATCTAAAATAAAAGAAAAAACAAAAGAAATAGAGGAATATTATAATAAATTTAAGGAGTTAAAAAAAGAATTAGATAATTTAAGAAAGATTTCTGCAGAAAAGGCATATGAGGAATATCAAAAACATGCGAAATATATATTTAATGAATTATTTGGAAATACGTATTATAATATAAAAACTGTTGAAGATTCTTTAAATGAAATTGGAAAATTAACTATGTTGTGTGGTCCTGTTTCTATATTAAAACCAGCTCAAGAGTTTTCTATAGAGAAAGGTGCAGAAACAATTGCGGAATCTTATAAAAAATATTTAGAGTATGTTAAAAATAATCTAAAAGATTTTCTTACAGATCCTAAAAAATTAGATATAATATTACCAGAAATGGTAATTGAGCATTCTTATGCAGGTAGTCCCGGGAGCAGACCAGATCTTTGGATAAAATACATAGAAAAAGCTAGAGAAAAACTAAAAGAAGTTATAAATCAATATCCAGATATAAAAAAATTAATAGAGAAAGCTTATGGAAGTGTTGAAGACTTTGTTAAAGAAAAAATAGCAGGAACAATAGATGTTGCTCATATGAGATTTTATGAACAATATGGGTATTCAAAAGGAGATATTTTAAAATGGATACGAGAAATGAAACCATATATAAAACATATACATTTATCTGAAAGTCAATGGAGCGAAGATACTCATTTACCATTTGGTTTGGGATGGGATGACTTAACAAGATTAGAGTTAGAAGAATTAAAAGATAAATTAGCAGAAAAGGGGGTTTATATAGTACATGAACCTGGAGGATGGTATACCACGGGTTTTTCTAATCAGTTTGGTGGAGAACTTCCATATACATTACATTATGGAGGTTTTTCACCATATATGAATTTATCTTACGAGGAAGCATTATTTAAACCAGAATATTTCTTAGGAATGCCAATGTATACTCCTGCTTATACCCCAGGCATTACTATAACAAGATATTCTCCAATAGCTGAAAGTTTTTCTGGTCTGCCTCCTATGTTAGGTGGTAAAAAGGTACAAACTTTTTCTGGTGAAAAGCTCGAATAATTCTTAAATTTTTTTATTTTTTAATAAAAATGAGTATAATAGATAAAATAGCATCATATTTACCTGTAATAAGCGAACCACCTTCTTTAACATTTCAAGATAGAATAAAACACACATTTATAGTATTGTTTTTATATTTTTTACTTTATTCTATTCCAATTTGGGGTATTGCTGTTGAAATATCTGGAAGATTGAGAGAATTAATGTGGGTTTTTGGCTCTTCATTCGGAACTTTAGCAACACTAGGTATAGGCCCCATAGTCATGGCAGGGATTTTTTTGCAGCTTTTAGTAGGTGGAAGAATCATTAATATAAATTTACAAACAGAAGAAGGTAAGGAAAAATTTAATAATTATTTAAGATTTCTTATATTAGTTTTTATTTTTATAGAAACATCTGCTATTCTTATAACAGGTAGTATAATACCAGATTACAATTTAGGATTACCAACTTCCTTATTATATTTAATAATTTTTATACAAATTGCTTTTGGAGGTTTTCTAATAGTTTTATTGGATGATTATTCTACAAAATATGCTATAACATCTGGTGTTAATTTATTTATTCTATCATCTATCAGTTTAGCAATGGTTCTTAGAATATTCAATCCATTTCCTTCTGAATTTCATGGAACCCCTACGGGACTTATTTTTGTAGGAATTCAGCAATTATTAGAAGGTAATCTTAATATGGCTATTGGTATATTTGGTATTATTGTGGCTACTTTTGCTATGTTAATATTTGCAGCCTATTTACAAGCAGCAAGGGTAGAAATACCATTATTATTTGCAAGAGTTGGCGGAAGAATAATTAAGTTTCCAATAAGAGTTCTTTACACATCTGTAATACCAATTATATTATTATTTGCAATTATAGTTCAGATAGAAAATTTATATAAATTATTAACAGGAAGCAATGAAATTCCTTTCTTTTTAGCGAGACCTAATATTATATATAACTTGTCTGTTTATGGTTTGTCTTATTTAGCAAATCCATTTAATGTGTTTCATATTTTATTTTATTTAGCTTTTTATGTATTCGGGGCAGCAATATTGTCATATTTTTGGGTTATATCTTCTGGTATGGATGCTAGAACATTAGCTCAGCAATTATCAGGTTCTCCTATGTTCTCTTTAGTTGTTAGAGATCCAAGAATATTAGAAAGAACCTTAGAAAGGTATATAAGACCCATAAGCATTTTATCTGGTATGTTAGTAGGCTCTCTGGCAGCATTATCAGATATTTTAGGATCTGCTATAGCAGGTACGTCATTACTACTGCTAGTTGTAATTGCATATAACATATATGAAGATATGGTTAGAAATAATGTTTTACATCTATTTCCATTAATTGGAAAATATTTAACAAAAGAAAAATGATTTTATATATAGTAATATCTATAGCAATATTTATAATAATTTTTTTAGAATTTTTGAGAGAAAAATATAAAATAGAAGAGATATCAAAAAAAAGTAAAGAAATATTAGATAAATATAATGAAAAAAAAGATGAAAAAATATTAATGGAAGTTTTAAATATACAAAAAATATTTTTTCAGTATTTTATAATTACAACTATTGTTACGATAATACCTTTGTTTTATATTCTTTCCCTATCTAAACCATCTTTTGAAATAATTGATAATACGACTTTAAAACTACATAATTTGTATAAAAATCATGAAATAGCTGTTTATTATGAAGGAAGGCTATTAGGTATATATAAAGCTGATGAAAATGCTGTTTTGGCATTAGATAATGAAATAACTAGTAAAGATATCAAATTAGAGGTTATTGTAATAAAATTACCATTTAAACTTCCAATATTTAATAAAGAATGGTTAAGCACTTTTGGTAGTTATTTGATATTTTATTTTCTGTTATCTTTTGTCTCATCAATTATAAAAAGAATTTATAAATTTATTCATAAAACAAGAACAAATGGCTAAAAGAATAATTAAAAGAAAAACACCTAGTGGAAGAATTACTATTCTAATTAAAAAAGCTAAAGGTGATTATATGAAATGCTCTATTTGTAAAAAACCATTACGAGGAATAGTTAGGGATCATCCAAGAAATCTTAGAAAATATCCAAAATCTCAAAAAAGAGTTTCAAGGATTTTTGGGGGATATTTATGTCATAAATGTTTAGAAAGAGTGTTAAAAGAGAGTATAAGAAAAGAGGTTTTGAAAGATTTATCAGTAAATACTTTATAAATTATATTTAGATTAAAAATTAATGGTAATAGAAGTTGGTAGAGTGTGTATAAAAACAAGAGGAAGGGAGGCTGGAAGAAGATGTGTAGTAGTAGATATTATAGATGAAAATTTTGTAATAATAGATGGAGATGTTAAAAGGAGGAGATGTAATATAAAACACTTAGAACCTTTGCCAATAGTATTAAATATAAAAGCAGGGGCATCTACAGAGGAAGTTATAAAAGAGATGTTAAAAAATAAAATACTAGTATCTTATTGGAAGCTTAGAAAAGAAAATCTATTAACTCAAGAAATTACGAGTTTATATAAGGCCAATTTTGGAGATAATTGGGAAGAGATTGCAAAAGAACTAGGGTACCCTGGTAAGAAGGCTTCTATAAAAATAAAAGCTTAGTGGACCCGCCGGGATTCGAACCCGGGACCTCCGGCTAGCGAGGCCGGAATCCTACCGCTAGACTACGGGCCCTATAAAAATAAAGAATGATAATTTTTATAAATGACCCAAAAGAATTTGAGTTAGCAACAATTTTAAGAACATTATATTATTCTACAAAATTTCAAAATATTAAGATATATGTTAAAGGCTCTTTTAGAGATATAGATGTTATAAGATATTCCAGAGTCCCTTTAAAAGATTATACATTTGTTATAAAAAAAGAACCTGAAAGGTTTCCTAAAAATACTTATGTTATAGATCCACATGCGAATAAAGATATTAGTGAAATAAAAAATATAGAGTGTTTAATTATAGATTTTTCTGATGAGTATAAAGAAAATTTTGAAAAAGTAAAAAGTTTGGGTCTTCCTTTTTTACATTATGAAGCTGTTGCAGTTCTTTATGAGTTGTTTATTAAAAAACTTAAGCAGGAAATACAAGAACTAAATAACAAAATAGATAAAATATCTATTTATTTAGCTAAAAAACTTTTGGAATTTGTAGATCAAGAATTTATAGATATGAAAAAAATCCAGTATATATTACAGCATATTTATCCTGAAAAGAAAATACTTGTACAAGTAGATAGGCAAATATTGAAAAAAGATTTGGAAAAAATATTAATAGAGTATTTTGTAACATTTTATAATAAAAATATGGAAAGAATAGCCGAAAGCAAAATAATTCAAATAAATAATTTAATAAAAATACCTGTTCTTGTTGGAAAAAATTTGGAAATTAGAGATTTTTTTATAGATAAATCTAGGAGAAGGGTATATATAACAAAGGATTTTTGGATAGAAGAAAGTAAAGAAATAAGTTTACCTTCCTGGTTTTAAACTTATAACAAAAATAATTATAATGAAGGCTGGTTTAGAGATACACCAACAGTTAAATACTAAAGAAAAACTATTTTGTTCATGTCCTACTATAATTTCTGATAAAGTATCAAAAAGAATTATTAGAAAATTAAGGGGTGTTGCTGGAGAAACTGGGGAAATAGATATAGCAGCACAATATGAAACAATAAAGGATAAAACAATAATTTATGAATTTGATCCTTCTTATTCTTGTTTAGTTGAATTGGATGAAGAACCACCACATTTGATAAACGAAGAAGCATTAAAAATAGCAATAATATTAGCAGAATATTTTAATATGTATATTCCAAATGTTTTACAAGTTATGAGAAAAACTGTAGTTGATGGTTCTAATACTAGTGGTTTTCAAAGAACTCTTTTGGTTGGGGTAGATGGTAAAATTAATATTAATGGGAAAGAAATAAATATACAAACATTGTGTTTAGAAGAAGATTCTGCTAGAAAAATAGAAGAAGATGAATCAAAAATAGTTTATAGATTAGATAGATTAGGAATTCCATTAATAGAAATAGCTACGGGACCAGATTTAAATAGTCCAGAAGAAGTTAAAAAAGTGGCAGAGTATATTGGTTTAGTTTTAAGATTAACAGGAAAAGTTAAAAGAGGATTGGGAACAATAAGACAAGATATAAATATATCTATACCTGGTGGAGAAAAGATAGAAATAAAAGGGGCTCAAGAATTAAAATTATTACCAAAAATAGTAGAACTTGAAATAATTAGACAGAAAAAGCTCTTGGAATGGCAGGAAGAAGTGAAAAAAAGAGGAATAGAGGAAATAAAATTAATAAAATAAATCTTTATATTTTAAGGAATTAAAAATTATAATGAGATCGGCATTCAGTACTATAATAGTACATTCTTTATTGTTTATAGCTGCTGCTGTAGCTGCATATATATTTGTTTCATCTTTGTATAATAATTTATATCAAATTAAAGGAGCCATGGAAATAAGAGAGAATCTATTATCTAGTAGATTAAAAACTGTTTTTGATATAGATTCTTGTTTTTATGATAATTCAACAACCATTCTTAGCTTATATTTAACAAATAGAGGAGCAGAACCTCTAGATCCTAATAAACTAACTTTATTTTTAAATGGGGTTCTTCATAGTATAGAATCTGTTTCTTTTGTTTATGTAATAAATGATGATAATGTTTGGGAAAAATATGAGACAATTAAAATAACAACGTCTGTATCCCCTGGAACATATAATGTTAAAGTAGTAGCATCTAATGGAGCATATGATGAAAAAACAATATATATAACTGATACATCTTGTAGTATTTTATGAAAGCAGATTTTTCAACAATAATAGGTGGTTTCTTTGTTTTTACAATTTTTATAATATCTTTATTTATGTTATACTACATAGTTACTTTAAATTCTGAAAAAGCATTGATTATTCTCGATAGGGATTTAGAAAATTTGTATAGAAGACATTTAGAGATAGTAGATTTTTTAAATAATGAAACAGATTCAAATAATCCGATTTTAATTATAAAAAACATTGGAAAAGTTTCTTTAGATCTATCTTGCTTTAAAATTTATGTAAATGGTAATTTAACTAATTTTTCTTATTCTATAGAGGATTTATATAAGGATTTTTTATTAAATCCTGGAGAAACAGCAAACATAACTTTATCTTCTGATAATATAGGATGGAAGAAAATAATAATGGTTTCTTGTAATGGTAATAAATTTGAAACATTAATATATTATAGATGAAAGGACAATATGAATTAGTTTTTGTTTTAGCCGCCTTAGTAGTATCTTCAATCATAGCTTTTTATTTATTTTATGATACTATAAAAGGTTTTACAATTTCTCCTACTTCTGAAATAATTACTTCATCAAAAAAAATTTTAGAACTCGTTGAATATGGTGTTGTAGAAGACAGTATTATTATGTATGTAAGACCATTTGGAAAAATAAATATATCTAATCTCATAGTATTAGTTGATAAAGAAAAACCAATTATAAGGGAAATAGGAGATGGAGATGGGATAGTAGATCCTTATAAAGGAGAATTAATAGAAATATCATTTAGAAAAACAAATAAAAGCATTTATAATCTAATGATTTCTGGAAGTAATATACCCTATTTTTCATTTACTATAGACATTTCTGAAAAAATTCCTATTAAAAAAATTGAACCTTATATATATCCTTGTAAGGGTTGGATGTATAAGAGAGAAATAATAATACAAGAAAATTCAGGTAATAATTTATATGATTATCAAGTTAAAATATCTTTAGATACTTATTCTTTAATATCAGAAGGTAAAATGAATTCAGATTGTTCAGATATTAGATTTACTTATCTAAATACATCTGATAATAAAGAATATGAAATATCATATTGGATAGAACAGTGTGG
>Ga0065719_116341_pt1 | contig 10880 bp, 12 predicted proteins | sample GBSCel85sediment_FD_59106 | JGI IMG/M metagenome (GOLD analysis project Ga0065719, IMG submission 59106) | Hot spring sediment microbial communities from Great Boiling Spring, Nevada - Cellulolytic enrichment CS 85C v3 (version 3) | ecosystem: Environmental > Aquatic > Thermal springs > Hot... | reverse complement strand
AAATCTTTATAACAATATGCTTTCTAGAATAATAATTGCTAGGGATGCATAATGCCTGTTTGGATTCTCAGGGACTTCTTAAAGTGCACTTCCTGCAAGCTTTGCGAGATAATGTGTTCTTTAAAACACGAGAACACTGTTTGGCCGGAGGCTTCCCGGATAAGGATTTACGAGATATTTCCCGGCTTCCCAGTCATCTCCTTGTGCGTACAGTGCGACGACTACCCGTGTGTCGCCTCATGCCCGTTTCAAGCACTAAGTGTCGGGCAGCATGGAGAGGTACTGGTTGACCAGGATAAGTGTACCATGTGTGGAGCATGCATCACTGCGTGCCCTGGGAACATACCCAGAATCGTCCCCGGGAAACAAGGAATGATCATATGTGACCTGTGCAACGGGGAGCCGGAGTGCGTTAAAATATGTGGTGAAATGGGTTATCACGCCTTACAGCTTGTTAGCAAGCCTGAAGGAGAGCTCGTTAAAAACTACTTGGTTAAACCCGAGGAAACATCAATCAAGCTACTTGCTAAAATAACGGGTGAGGACGTGTGAAAGGCGTCTGGGGCAGGTTGTTAGAGGTTGACTTAACCACCGGGTCCACGCACGCGGTCGAAATACCTGAGAAAGTATACAGGATGTTTCTCGGTGGGAGAGGGCTTGCAACATACCTCCTCGCCAAAGAGTTCGGCGCGAAGTGGAGAATGCTCGACCCATTATCCCCGGAGAACCCGTTAATGCTCCTAACAGGGCCGCTAACGGGGTACCACCCAGGCGTGAAGCTCAGCGTCTCAGGGAAGTCACCCCAATCCAACAGCGTCGTGGGAAGCGTTGTTTCAAGCGAAGTAGCTGTTGAACTCAAGGCTTCAGGGTTCGACGGGCTTGTATTGAAAGGAAGTTGTGAAAAACCCTGCTACATCTACGTTGAGAACGGGAAGGTATACCTACGTGAAGCCTCCGCGATATGGGGGTTAGGAGGTTTAAAACTCATCGAAAAGTTTTACAGCCTCCTTAGGGAGGACATGAATGGGGAACCCGGAACCCCGTTCGTCTACATAGGTCCAGCAGGGGAGAACCGAGTTAGGACTGCTGCCGTCATGGCTAAGCTAGCTCACGCAGCCGGGTACGGAGGCTACGGAGCGGTAATGGGCGTTAAGAAAGTGAAAGCCATAGCTGTGAAAGGATATGGAAGACTACCACCTGTTAACAATCCTGAATCCTTAACCAGTCTTTTCCAAACCACGCTCAGAAACGTTAGGGAGAGGATGAAAAGGTTCAGACAGTAGGGCACTATTGAAGGAACATGGTACACTGGGTACTACTTAAGCAGTATGCCAGTGAGGAATTGGCAGGAGGAATGGCATGACGTGAAAAACTTCTCCCATGTTGGATTCGAGCTGGAGACATGGGTGAAGAACCCGTGGGCTGACTGGGGATGCCCCGTAGCATGCATGAAGCTGAGCCTTGTTAAGTGGAAAGGGGAGTCACACCTCACCGACAACCCCGATTACGAAATGGCGGCCTACCTAGGGAGCAACCTGGGCGTCTTCAACCCCAAGGAGGCTGTTCTCCTGTCAAGCCTGGCTGATGAGCTCGGCCTCTGCGGGATTCAAACAGGCAACGTCATGGGGTTTGCTGTAGAACTCTACGAGAAAGGTGTTATCAACAAGGATGAAGTAGGTTATGATTTGAAGTGGGGCGACGTAGAGTGCTTGGCTCGATTAATGAAGGATATAGCGCACAGGAGGGGCATAGGGGAGGTGTTGGCTGAGGGAACGTACAGGGCTGCCAGGATCCTCTCGGAGAAGAAGGGTTTGGATCTGACCAAGTACGCTGTACAGGTTAAAGGCATTGCTGTAGGGGCGCATGGTGTTAGAAGCGGGAAGGACTATCCTCAGCCGGTCTCTTACGCTCTCTCAGTCCAAGGCGGAGACCACACGAGTGTGGCAGGCTTTCCCGTGGACTCGACGGAGTCGGAAACCTGGTACTCCATTCTTGACAGCGGGGTTGTATGCATGTTCACAGTGCTAGATGATGCAGGACTCCTAGAGTTCTTGAACAATGTAACGGGCTGGGGTTTAAGCCTTCGAGAATTCTACAACATAGGGAGGAGGATAATCACTCTGCAAAGAATACTCCTTCTGCTGGGGGGTCCTGATGCCGAATGGAGTGTTAGAGACGATGATAACCCGCCCAGGTTCTACGAACCCCTTCCCACAGGACCTTACAAAGGCAGCTCCATTAGGAGAGAAGAGGTTGAAGAGTTGAGAAAGAAATACTATAACGAACTCGGGTGGGATGAGGAAGGGATCCCCACAGAGGAAGCCTTGAGAGCTTTGGGGCTTGAAGAATTCCTCCCGTTGCTCGGCCAAATCCGAGAATAGGGTTCAGCCTTGCCGCGGATTTGTGTGGAAGCATCATGGATAGAGGGTTTAACATTATGTTTTAACTATGAGGATTGCGTTAAGGTTGAAAAGGTCTTAGCAGACTTCTTCAAGCAGGCTGGGACAAGGGTTCAGCTTGAAGCCGTGGTTGCCAGGCAGGGGGAGAGGTTGCTCTCCAGCGGTGAGGTTGTTTGCGAGGATTTAAACATGAGGCTTAATAGGGTTTTCAAAGGCGGGTAGCATGGATGGAAAAAAGGAGGCAGAGAGGAAGAGGGCTGGGTATCTCGAAGCATTGGGCTCGGTGTTTTTAAACACTATTCTCTTCGCACTCAAATACTATGCTGCTCTTGTTTCCAGCTCAGTAGCTTTGATGGCCGATGCGTTCCACACTTTATCCGATATTCTAACTTCAGTAGTGGTTTTAATGGGGGTTTTACTAGGTTTTAAACCTCCTGATAAAGAACACCCGTTCGGCCATCAGAAGATTGAAACCATAGCATCCATCGTTATTGCCACGATGCTCGGCATCGTAGGGTACGAGTTTTTCAAGCAGAGCATTGAGAAGCTTCTCCACCGGGAATCGTTAATGTTTTCAAGCATGGCATTGGGCGTGATGGTTTTATCAGCTGTGTCAAAGGAATTGCTTGCACGATGGGCTGAGCGATTGGGGGAAAAGCATGAGATGAGCAGTGTTAAAGCGGATGCATGGCATCACAGAAGCGATGCTGTAGCATCCCTCTTGATAATTATTGGTTTACTAGTAGGTGAAACCTACTGGTGGGTGGATGGGGTTCTCGGTTTAATCGTGTCCGGGCTCATTGTTTACTTGGCCTGGTCACTAATCAGAACTGCGTCAGACCGTTTAATAGGGCGGGCTCCGCTACCTGTTGAGGAAGAGGAGTTGAGAAAAATAATCTCATCTATAGCTCCGCAGGCAAAAGACCCCCACCATATTCACATCCACGAGTACGGGGCTCATGTTGAAATAACTCTTCACCTAAGGCTTGACCCTAAAATTAACTTAGAAGAAGCTCATAGAATAGCCACGCTAATTGAAGAGGAAGTTAAAAACAAGCTTGGATGGGAGGTAACGGTTCACCTTGAGCCTGATAAAAGGGTGGAGTATAAGCATTCAACCGATTAAGCCAAGGGAGACAGCGTAATCATACCTCGCTAAAACCATACCTGTCAAGCCTTCAACGATTACTTCCCCTTCAACAATCCTTGTCTCACCGGAATATAGCACAACCCATTTACCGGCTGGAAGACTGAATACTGTTGACTCCAGATCGTTGTTTGCAACTATCAATACTTCGTTATCATAGCCTCTGAAAAAGGATATTACAGACCCGCTAGAAGCGTAGAGGGAAATAATGCTGGTTTTTAACGCCGGGATGCTTCTTTTAATCCAAGACATTTTCGAATAGTGCTCGAAAACCTCGGGTATCAACCTATCCCACTGGATCGGGTACCTGTGCTCATCATAGTAGCTGGAGGATCCCAAGATGCCTCTCTCATCCCCTTGGAAGATAACGGGCATTCCCGGGACTGTAAACTGGAGTGTGACAAGAAGCTTCAGCCTCCTGATAGACTCATTAGTTGGTGTGGAACCGAGTCGACCGCCTCCCAGGTCTGTTAGAATTCTCGAGGTATCGTGCGACCCTATGATGTTGAACCCCATGCCCGCAACACCAACAGGGATTTGAGAATAATAATTGTAGAGTTCTCTAAAGACCTGGTCACCGCTCTTCCTCCCTGCAGCATACTGAAGAAGTATGTCTCTTCCAAGAGCGTAGTTCATAAAGCTGTCGAAATGCCTTCCCTTCAACCACTCCGGGCTGAGGCTCCAGATCTCAGCCACGATGTAGGCATCAGGGTAGCGCTGCTTGATAAGAGTTCTCAACTCCCTGTAGAAGTTGTCGGCGTCAAGAACATCAAGAGGTACGTCGATTCTCAACCCGTCGAAGCCGAATTCAAGCCAGTGCAGGGCAACGTTGAACAAGTATTGTTTAACCTCCGGGTTGGTATGGTTGAGCTTGGGGAGGCTTCCAAAACCCCACCAGCACTCGTAAGCTGTGCCATCGCCTAGCTTGAAAGGCCACTTCTTAATGATGAACCAGTTCCAGTAGGGGCTCTCCGGCCCTTTCCTGTAAACGTCTTGGAACGCCCAGAACCCTATGCCTACGTGGTTTGGGACAAAGTCGAAAATAACCTTCATACCTCGTCTATGAGCCTCGTCGAGAAGTGCTTTTAAAGCGGTTTCATTCCCGAATTTTGGATCGATGGTGAAGTAGTCGTATGTATCGTAACCGTGGACGCTGCCGGAGAGGAATATCGGGTTGAAATATATCATCTTAACGCCTAAGCTATCAAGGTAGTCTAGCTTTGCGAGGACCCCTGCTAGATCGCCTCCGAAATACTGATGGCAACAGTGGAGGCTGGTGATAGGATCGCTCCAGTTGGAGAATACGGGCTTCACGTCTCCTACTAGCTCGTTAAGCCACAACTCATCGGTTTCATTACCCCGGAAATCGTTGGAGGGGTCGCCATTGTAGAACCTATCTGGGAAAATCTGGTAGCCTATGGCTTCTCTCACCCATGAGACCTGCTTGAAAAATGAGGTGGCGTTGCCGTTGAAGAATTTGTTCCCAGGGTCTTTGAATATTCTTAAAGCGTGGTCGCCGTAATCGATTATGAAGAAGTACTGAAGGGTTTCATCGAAAGGCACCTCTCTATACCACACCATTGTGTAATCTGTCCATAACTGCTTCTTCATCCTATACTGGCTCTCCCCTGCGACCAGGTACACTGAAGCGTTACCTATGTTGGAAGTGAACAATCTAATCACCAGCATTTCATCAGCAAGCGACAAGTAGGCCGGGTCGTCCTCAATATGGATGAAAAACCTGGTCTCGGAAGGGAATGAAACCTGTTTAACAGCGTTTTTCCCGCCGTAGCCATCGTCAACGTAGCCTTGCGCCTCAGGATCGACTGGTAATCCATAATGCCCTGTGGACATGTCTTTAACCCATGCCCCGTTGATCAAGTATTTGTAAACCACTGTTCCAGGTGTTACGCAGAATAAGGCTATCCATGTTCCATTCTCAAGCCTGGACATGTCGAAGGGGCCCACCCGGTGAAGTCGCCGGCTACCGATACCTTGGTAATGGTTTCATTGGGGAATGGGGTGAATCTGAAATATACGGGTGCTTTAGGAGGCTGGCATTGCAACTGTTCAATCACCAGTGAAACATACATGTCTTCGAAGACTTTCCCTTGTGTGGTAGTAGTGGTCTCCGTGATGCCCGTGGTAAGCGGGGTTGTTGTCGCAGGAGAAGTGGTTGTGTCCACGCTTTGTCCACGATTGAGTGCAAGGAGGGATGCTAGGATCACAGCGGTAATAAGGACTAATCCCGTTGCAATAATTAATTCACGCTTAATCATGTAAACCAGCTCTAGATACATGTTTAAATTTTAACGAAAACTATTAAAAACTAGATCTGGCTGGAGTTGAATCAATAAATGGTCGTGGTTCCAGAGCAGCCTGTTAAATACCTTAGGAAGCGTCCTGTAGCGACAATACTGCTCGTCCTTATCAACCTGGCTGTTTACTTCTACACTAGCAGAACAAGGTCGTTCCTGCAGACAGACCCTTACTTCATTTACACCTACGGATTCAACCCCTTATTGCTTCCAACGCTTGAGGGTGTCAAGAGAATGTTTACAAGCATGTTTATTCACGCAGACCTTTTCCACATAGTATTCAACATGCTCTTCCTCTACTTATTCGGGAAGAGCGTTGAAGCTGTAACTGGCTCACTAAGATTTATCCTCCTATACCTTGCGGGAGGGTTGGGAGCGGTTTTATTCCACGTTGCTTTAATCCCCATAGGTGGGTATGAAGCCCTCGTCATACCTGCGGTAGGGGCTTCTGGAGCCATTAGCGCAGTTCTAGGAGCATTTTTCATATTATTCCCTCATACAAGAGTATCGTTATGCATGTTCTTTTTCTTCCTCCCAATATGCCTTCCACTGCCGTCCTCAATATACTTGCTGATATGGTTCGCTGAGCAGGTTATATATGGATATTTAAACCTCGGGGGAGTGGCTTACTTCGCGCACGCAGGTGGTTTCGTAGCAGGTATGGCAACCACCTGGCTAATAGCTTCGGGACCGATTAAACGGTTGAAAACCAGGTTGACGAGCCCTCTGGAGGAATACCTTCATTCAATAGGCGTCTTTCCGCGAAAATTTTACACACTAGGGACTGGGACCAAGGTGCTTATCACTCTTCTCCTCCTCGCTCTCCTAGCCGGGTTCTACATTTCATGGGAGAGAAATAAGGAAATGACGGACGTGTACTCTTTAAGCATTGAGGCCGGGGGTTTGAACGACACGGTCATACTATATAAGCAGGTTGGTTCGTGGATCGTTTCCCAAAGCCGTGTAGACCCCGTAAGGTTTGTCGTTAATAGGCTCCACCCGGTAGGCCTCCTAGCCAATCCTGAGCTCGCCAACCATTCTTTCACAAATAGGGCCATACCCCGGTATTTTGTTGAAATATATGGGGTTAGAACACCCGTTGACTTGTATATAGAAGTAGCCATATACGATAATAAGGGCTTGGTTGAAGTTTTCAAGGGCAGTATGAGAAGCTATTTTGTCAATATCACCCAGACAGGAGATGTGTTCTTAGATACTACTAGTGAGGTCTACGTATCGTTCAGTATTCGAAAAGGGCGGGTTGAAACCTTGAAATACATTGATTACTCTATCTACGCTTCCGCTGTGCTGACGGTTATAGCGATAGGAGTGGTGCTGGCTGCTGATAGATTCAGTGTTGTAACAGATATGGTCTACGAGTAATGAGGGATTAAAACCTTTTGAGCAGGCTTAATAAAATATGGTGCGGGTAAATGAGCCAGGCCCGGTACAAGACTATTGCGTATGTTTCCACGCTTACTGCATTAGCAGTAATACTTCGTTTTTTTGAAATACCCTATCCCCTGCTCACCTGGCTGAAGTATGATGCATCAGGAGTCCCATTAGCAATCCTAGCTTACATGGGCTGGAACCTCCTAGCATACTCGCTCCCTGCTTACTACCTTGTATCCGTCGCGCTTGGCGCAGACTTCATGGGCATGCTTATGAAAGTCATCGCCGAGGCTTCAACAATCATTCCCTTAGTCTATTTGTATAGAAAGTTTAGGACTCGGAGAAAGTTGGCAATCTCCCTTTCAACAGGAGCAGCAACGTTGAGCAGGGTTGTCGTGATGCACTTGTTCAACGTTCTTATAACACCTTACTGGCTGGTCTACTCTTACGGAATGGATTATGAAACAGCCCTCTCATACGTCTACAGTATTGTGCTCCTCATCGATGTTTTCAACCTAACTATTGCTGTGCCGATAAGCCTGGCCGCAATATACGTGGCAGAGTACTTGTGGAAAACGGGTATACTGCATGAGAAGTGAAATAGCGGTACAACTAGAGGATTTGTGGGCAAGGTATAGTAGTGGAGAATGGATTCTGAAAGGGCTGAACCTAAGCGTTAGCGAGGGGGAATCAGTACTTATAGTAGGGGCCACAGGCTCCGGGAAAACCACTTTAGCAAGAATTTTAAACGGGACCGCAGGGCCCATCTACGGGGTTGAGGTGAAAGGGTCCTACAAGGTCAACGGTGTAGAAGCCTTAGGACTAGATCCATTCATCCTTGGCTTGAAAATCCACGTTGTCTCGCAAAACCCTTACATTCATTTCTTAAACTTCATCCTTGAGCAGGATTACAGGGACTATGCGAAAAAGGTTTACGGGGATAGGTTTGAGAAGCAGGTGGTTGAGAAAACTCTAACACAATTCAACCTTCGCGAGCTACGGCACCGCTACTTCTTCAACCTCTCCGGAGGGCAGGCGAGGCGGGCTGCCACAGGGAAAGCGCTCATATCCGATCCCGAAGTGCTTGTTTTCGACGAGCCTTTCATGTGGCTGGATGATAAAGGGGTTGACGAATTCCTCGACATGCTCCACCTTTTGAAAAGGCTTGGTAAAACAATCATCGTCTTCGAACACCGGTTCAACAGGGTGATCAGGTTTTTCGACAAAGTATTCGTCCTGAGAAACGGGAGGATTGAAGAAGCAGATTTAACAGCACTACTCAGGGCTGCAGCGAGGAAAACCCTTGGAACAACCCTGGTTCAGCAACCGGATAAGGGAGAGCTTGGAGAAGTAGTCCTCAAGCTCGAGAACGTTTCATTCGGCTACAAGGAGCCCGTGTTAAACAATATCAGCCTAGAGCTCAGGAGAGGCGAGGGTGTTGCAATAATAGGGTTGAACGGGACTGGTAAGACAACTCTTCTCAAGCTTATAACAGGGTATTTGAAGCCGTGGAAGGGCAGGGTTGAAGTAAGAGGCCGCTTCATATACATCCCGCAATTAATCCACTTGTTCTACACAGAGGGAAGCCTTAGGGAGGAAGTGGTGAAGCTGTGCAAGTCTCGCAGCGGCAACGAGGCCTGCGTTGAAGAGGCTTTGAAAGCACTGTGGAAGGAGGGGTTGAACCCTGACAAGCCCCCGAGCAAGCTATCCCATGGGCAAATGGTTAAGGCCGCTGTCCTGCTCGCCTCTAAAACAGTTAAGCCGGACTTGATCCTGCTGGATGAGCCTTTCAGCGGGCTAACATACGTCGACAGGTTCAACCTCATCAAGCTCCTCGCAGAGACACCATCGGCGAAGTTGTTGACAACTAGCAGTAGGGAGTTCACCAGCCTATTGAGTAACTGGAGGCTTCTGGTGCTTGAAAACGGGGGTTTAAAGCCGGCTGAAGCCTTGGAGAAGCCTTTAAACGCAGTGTTCAGCGTTGAGCTTGCCAAGCTGTTGATAGGTGTTGAGGATTGATAAGAGACCTAGCTGAGTTGTTAGTGACGAAGCCCCGTGCAAGAGGCTTTGGCTTGGCGGCGAGGCTCACGATCCCGTTAACACTTATTGTCTTATCTATAATAGTTGCAGTGGTAAGAAAGGAGTCTTCAACAATCTTCTACGCATCCTCCCTCGTGTTCACGAGCGGCCTCCTCGCATACAACTCTGGCTTGACTAGACTGTTGAAAGGCGTTCAGCTAATCCTGCTGTTCATTCTCCTGGGCTTGTTCATAAACATAGTAGCGCTTGCCGCAGGGTTGACGCCTCTCAGCCTTGAAAAAGTGTTAACAGGTGCGTTGCGGCTTTCAGCCATAGCTTTCGCCGCCATTCTCCTGTTTCAATGGGTGGGTATTGAGGAATGGGTTTACCTCTTCTCATCAGCTGGGGCAGAAGGGTTTGCAAGAATTCTAGCCCTATCGATGATACAGCTCCCCCTAACCCTGAGAGCCTTCAGCGAGGCACTGTTGTCAGTTCGGCTAAAATATGGCGGCAAATACTTCACAAGAATACTAAACCCTCTCCTCCTGCACGCAATGAACACTGCGAGAAGCGCTAGCGAAACCCTCCTTATTTACGGTCCGCCAGCCCCGGTTAAAACCCGGATGTGGCGGGAAAGGGATATACTCCTATATGCAGGGCTTTCAGCGATAGCCTTATCCCTTCTTGTTTAAGGAAGTGTGATGAGGGTTCGATACTGCACCGGTGTGATTGTCTCGAGAACAAGCTCTATGATCTGCCCTGACAAGAACCTCAGGTTGCAGTCGTTATCGTCTCTTAAAGCAATAACTATCTCCTGGCTTTCGCCCGGGGGCACTATAATCGGCAACTCCTTCTCGACAACAGTATCGTTAACAATAACATATGTTTTAAACCCGCATTTCAAACCGTTCAAGTAGTAGCCATGGATTTCAAGATCAGCTGTTCCCTTATCCCTGACGATTAAGGTTAAATCGAACCCTCCATCTCTTTTAGCGATCGCGTAAACCCTGTAGTCGTATGTTGGAAAGCCCCCTGTGTAGGCGAACACGTTGCTGTACCATAAACCGATTAGCAAGGCTACTAGCGATGATACCGATAGAAGCGTGACCGTTAATGCTTTATTCACGATCATCCCCGTTTAAATCATTTGATTCAGGATTATTTAAATATTGTGGAAATGGGAGAAGAGTGGGCTTGAGATAAAAACTATTTCAACTGAATACTCTGCGGATACTCCATCCCGGTCGAGGTCACAATAGTTATCTCAACCATTTGACCAGGAGTAAAAAGGATGCCGCAGGACTCCCCGCTTCTCAGGGTAAAGTACAGGACAACCCGCTCTCCCGGGGCGACATAGTAGTCCGTGGCCTCCGCAGGGAAGGAAGCCCTGCCCCTTGCCCCTTCAAACACGACCATTATATCGCAAACCCTGTGGTTGACCATTACTCTGACAATGCTCGTGGGCCTCGTCCCAATATTCTTGGCAATAACGGTAACGTTCCACCCACCCTCCACCGGGCTGTTATAGGATGAGATAATCTCCAAGTCCCTGCTCGACTCAACACTCACCATGTTGGAAGCCCATAGGGCGAAAGCCACGGAAAC
>Ga0065719_107061_pt1 | contig 10881 bp, 14 predicted proteins | sample GBSCel85sediment_FD_59106 | JGI IMG/M metagenome (GOLD analysis project Ga0065719, IMG submission 59106) | Hot spring sediment microbial communities from Great Boiling Spring, Nevada - Cellulolytic enrichment CS 85C v3 (version 3) | ecosystem: Environmental > Aquatic > Thermal springs > Hot... | reverse complement strand
AAATCTTTTTCAGAAATACCTTTTGATTTTAAATAAAATTTTTCTTCTTCAGATATTTTTATTTTTTTTGACGAATGAAAACCTTTACCTGTATTGTTGTAAATTAGAAGAGAAGGAATTGTTATAATTTTTCCATTATTTATATAAAACAATTCATTTAGGTTTATTCTTGCATTAAAAGAGTCATTTGGAATAATCATATTAGAAATTGATACTACGCATCCTTCTATGTAACCTTTTATATTTACATCAGATTCGGAATTAGTTTTATTAATTGTTTCAACATAAAGATATAACTCTCCTGATACTTTAAAGTTTATATCCAAGACCAATTTAGAATTATCTAAAATTTTGGAAAATATTACAATAACTGTACTATTCTCTTTAGAATTTTCAATAAAAATATTATATCTACTTTTTCCAGAAGCTACTATATTTATTAGAAATATTTTATTATTTTCTTTTATCCTTATTTCTTTTTCTTCATTTAATAAATTTTCTTTTATTTCAACCTTTTCATATTTTTCAAAATTTTCTTTATAATACTTCCTAAAGAGCTTAACCAATTCCACCATATTTTTCCAATTCTATATCTAATAATTTTTTAATTTCTAACCTATAAATATTTGGAAGTTTTTCTGTTATATCTTCTAAGAATCCAAATATTATTAATTTTAAAGCATCTTTTTCAGAAATACCCTTTGATTTTAAATAAAATATTTTTTCTTTATCAATAGCTTCCATTTTTGCTTCATGATTGTAATATGCACTATTTTCATATACTTCAAATCTTGGTATAGATTCTGAAATTCCCTTTCCAATTAATAACGATTCACAAGAACTTTTTACATAAGAATTTTCAGCACCTTTAAATATTTTTACATCTGTCCTATTTACTGTTTTTGCTTCTCTTTTTTTTCCAATTGATAGACCTTTACTTGTAATAATAGCTCTAACATTTTTTCCTTTTATAAATAACCTACCACCAGTATCTAATATTTGATCATCCGTAGCATAAGAAATTGTATATATTTCCCCAATCGAATTATCATTTAATATTAAAGAAGGATAAAGCATTGTTACTTTACTTCCTAATTCTAAAGAAACCCATCTTATTATACTATTTTCCTCTCCATAAGCCCTTTTTGTTACAAGATTATATACATTTTTTGACCAATTTTGTATTGTATAATAATTTAATTCCCCATCTTTATGTACATAAGTCTCTACTACTGCTGCATGTAAAGATCCTAAAGAATATATTGGTGCAGAGCACCCTTCTACATAAGAAACTTTTGCTCCTTCTTCAACAATAATTAACGTTCTCTCAAATTGTCCCATATTTTCCAAATTTATCCTAAAATAAGCATGTAATGGTATATCTACTTTTACACCTTTCGGTACATATATAAATACACCACCAGACCATACTGCAGTATTTAATGCTGCAAATTTATTTTCATACGGAGATATAATTTTTCCAAAATATTTTTTTACTAATTCTGGATATTCTTTTACAGCTGTATCTAAAGAAGTAAATATAACACCCAAACTTTCTAAATAATCTTTAATTTTCTCATAGACTGGGGAAGAATCAAATTGTAGTATAGCACCACCCAAATATTTTTCTAAATATTCTTTCGTTATTCCTAGTTTTCTATAAACTTCTCTTATAAATTCTGGCAATTCCTCCCATTTAGCAGGTTTTGGATATATAATTGGAAGAGCATAGTATGTAATTTTATCAAAATCTATATCTAATTTCGGTCCCCAATCTGGAAAATCTTGTTTTTTAAATGCTTCCAATCCCTTTAATCTAATTTTTAACATCCATTCTGGTTCATTTTTTATTTTAGATATTTTATATACAATCTCTTCACTTAATTTTCCTTTTATCTCTAGCTCTGGTTTATATTTTGATTCAAACCACTCTTTTTCTTTGTTAATTTTCAAGGATCTTATATCCATATTTTTCTATTTTTTCTATAACTTCATTTCCACCTTCATAAACAATTTTACCATTCTTAAGTACATAAACTATGTCTGGGGAAAATTTTTTGAATATTCTTGTGTAGTGTGTTATTATAATAATACTAGATTCTTTGCTTTTTTCAAGTATTATATCATTAACAAAATTTAAAGAATCTATATCTAAACCAGAATCAATTTCATCAAATATTATAACTTTATATTTTTTTGGTAATATTAATAATAATTCAAATTTTTTCTTTTCACCACCAGACAATCTATTATTTACTCCTCTATCTAATAAATCTTCTGGTAATTTTAGCTTTTCAATAAAATCCTTTATGCTATTTATATTTATATTAAGATATTTTAACAATACAGAAGTTTTTATATATTCTATTTCAGGTGGCGTTTGATGGGCTAGATAAATATATTTCGCAATTTCTTCTGTAGGAAGATTAGTTATATCCAAATTATCTAGAAAAATTTTTCCTTCTTTTTTTAATTCGAGATCATTCATTATAGCTCTAGCTAATGTAGTTTTTCCAGATCCATTTGGTCCCATAATTGCAACAATTTCTTTGTCTTTTACAGTTAGATTAATATTATCCAAAATCTTTTTATTATTCTTATATACAAATAAATTTTGAATTTTTAACATAAATATTAATTTGTTTAAAATTTAAAAATATAACAGTGTTAAATATTATTCAAATTGCTCATGTAATTTTCTATGCTTTTTCATTCTAGTAGTTAAACCTCTAAATACCCTTCTTCTTTGTGATTTTTGAGCTATCCATGCATATTCAGGTCTGGATCTTACTGAAGGATGTGTAGGATCAATTAATATTACTTCATACCACTTATATTCCCCATCTTCACCTACATAATAAGATCCTAATACTTCCATATTTGGATATTTTCTAGCAGCTCTTTGTTCAGCTATAACTTGTAATGGTATCTCTAAAGATCTGTACCAATAGTAAGCTTTTGTTCTCCTAGATCTTGGCATATCTTCTCTTTTTCTCCATCCTTTTCTAACCCTAACCCTAACTAATATAATTCCTTGAATTGGTTTCCAACCAAGTCTTCTTGCTCTATCTATTCTTGTAGGTCTTTCTATTCTAATAACAGATGGTTCTTCTCTCCATTTAATTAATCTTTCTTTCCACAATTCCCCGAGATTCTCTTTAGGTCTTTTCCATAATTGTTGAATATACCAATAAAATGATTTACTCATTACTCAATACAAGCAAAAAAGTTTAATAATCTTTATTATTACACTCGCTTATTTTTACATGTTTTCAAAAATTTAAGATATACAAAATGTTAGCTTTGTTGTTCTTCTTTCTTCTTTTCTTCAGTTTCCTCCTTTTCTAATTCTTTTTCGAGTTCTTTTATTTCTTTTTCCAATTTTTTATCTTCAATGCCTATCCATAGGAATATTGCACCTAGAATAAGCAACAAGGGACCTGCTACACCCAATACTACTTCAATAACTTTTCCTAAATAATTTGCTGTAAGAAATAGACCAACAATAACTAGGGTAATTCCTATTAGCAATTCCTTTGTCCAGTCTTCCATAGAAAAAATTTATTAGAATTATTTATAAATTTATTTTCATAGAGGCAGATTTAATAAAAATATTAGAAGAATTAGTTAATCAAATACCAGAAGGTAAAGTAACAACATTTAAAGATTTAGCTATAGCCCTGGGAAGTCCTTATGCAATTAAATTTGTATTTTCAAATATAAAAAAAGTAAATGGTCCCTGGTGGAGAGTAGTAAATATAGATGGTATCGTAAAAGACCCCATACAAAAAGCTTTGTTATTAAAAGAAGGTATAGCTGTTATAAATAATAAAATAGATCTAAATAAATATCTATTTAGAGATTTTAAAATAGAAAACAAACCATTGGAAATTTTAAGAAAAAAACAAATAGAACTTTCTAAAAAAATAATCTTGCATGATGATTTTGAAAAATTAGAAATAATAGCTGGAGTAGATTTGAGCTATAAAAAAGATATTGCAAAAATTGTTTATGTATTATTAGATAAAAATTTAAATTTAATTAATTATCATATTTTTGAAGAAAAAGTAACATTTCCATATATACCAACTTTTTTAGCATTTAGAGAAGGGGAACCAATAATAAAAACTTTTAATAAAATAGGGAAACCAGATATTTTGTTTGTAAACGGACAAGGCATCGCACATCCTGTTAAAATGGGTTTAGCTACTTATGTAGGGGTTATTTTAGATATACCATCTATAGGAATTACAAAAAAACATTTGTATGGTAAAATAAAAGAAAATAAAATATACGATGATTACAATAATTTAATTGGATATGTTGTTGAAAAATTTGGTAAAAAAATATATGTTTCACCAGGACATAGAGTATCTGTTGATACCGCAAAAGAATTAGCAGAAAAATTTTGGATAAAAAATAGTTATCCTGAGCCAATAAGATTAGCCGATGAATTAAGTAAAAAAGTAAAATAAATTTAATAAATTTATAGATATTTAAGATAATTCATGGCTGTAGAAAAAGAAATTTTAGATAACGGAATAATTTTGTATAAAAATAAAATAGAAGATGCTAATACAATTGGAGTTTCTGTGGCAGTAAACATAGGTAGCATATATGAACCTAAAGAATTCAGGGGAATTTCACATTTATTAGAACATATGATGTTTAAGAGTAACAAAAAATACAAATCTTATCAAATAAATATGGGATTAGAATTAAATGGAGGTATAGCTAATGCTTTTACTTCTACTTTTTTAACAGCATATTTCGTAGAAACTATTCCAGAAGGTTTTGAGAAAGTAATGGATATATTATTTTCTATGTTTGAAAATGATAAATATGATGAAAAGGAATTTGAAAATGAGAAAAAAGTTGTTTTGAGCGAAATAGAGAGATATGAAAATAATCCAGAATCTAAATTACATATTTTAATTCCTAGAAGTATTTTTGGAGATTCTGATTATGGAGATCCTGTTGAAGGATATAGAGAAACTGTATCTAATATATCTTTGAAAGATTTAGAAGAGTTTAAAGCAAAATATTATACACCAAAAAACATGTTTATTTTAATAGAAGGTAACTTTAATAACAAACATATAGAAATTTTAAAAAAATATTTTGAAAAATTAGATGGTGAATATACTAAGTTAAAAAATCCAATCATAAGTAAAGGAAGAGATATAATAGAACATATGGATACTAAAAATCAAATATACTTTTCTCTTAACTATGAATTAGAAAAGGATTTTTATTTAAAAGCCTTAGGTTTTAGTAATATAGTTTCAGGAGGAATATCGTCTATTGTTTTTCAAACAATAAGAGAAAAATATGGTATAGGATATCATGTAGAATTTTCTATAAGTGAAATATATCCGGATAGACTAATAATGTCTTTAATAATACCTGGATTTGAAATTGAAAAGGAAAAAATATTAGATGAAGCTATAAATGAGTTATTTTATAAATTGAAAAATGAAGATTTAAAAGAATATATAGATGGCAGAAAAAAGAGAACAAAACTAATATATGAAAGTAAAAAGAAAAGTATATTTTGGAGAATAAAAAAAGATATAATTTATATTTATTTATTTGGAAATACTTTAGAATACATTGAGGATTATATAATGAAAATAGAAGATTTAGATATAAAAGACGTAGTTAGTAAACTAAAAGAAGGAAGAAAAGTTGTTATATATCCAGAAGTTACTCCCTAAAGGCTTGCATTACTATTTTGTCCCCTACATCCCAAACTACCACTTTTTGTCCTTCGCTAATTTTTCCCTTTAATTCATCAGAAACATATGCTTCAAATGTTTCATATGTATCCAAATCCATTACTATAACTTTATCTCCACTTAAAACAGATATCACTTGTCCCTTTATCTTTTTTATTATTGGAACTTCTATAGGATCTTGTGTTGGTTTTATTAAAACTATTTTGTCTCCATCTAAAGATATTGCTTCTACTCTTGCCTTTGCAGAACCGTGTTTTCCTGTTTTTGAAGTTTCTATACTTACTACTTTATAAACCTTATTATTATACCATATGTAATTTCCAGGTTTCAAATCTATCACTTTTTTTATTTGTATTTCTGGCATAATGTATTTTTAAATAGAAATAAATAAATTTATTTCGCATCTTATAGATGAATCCAGAGATTGTTATTAATCTCTTAAGGAAATCTGTGAAAGATATAAATGATAAATTAGCAATTCCCTTTGTGTATGAAATTTATAAAGATTCTTTTAAAGTTCTAATAGCAACTATAATTTCTGTTAGAACTAAGGAAGAAAAGACAATTGAAGTTTGTAAAAGATTATTTTCAGTTTATAAAAATATAAATGATTTAAAAAAAGCTAAAGTAGAAGAAATAGAAGCTTTATTAAAAGATATAGGGCTTTATAGACAAAAAGCTAAGTGGATAAAAAAGATATCTGAAGTTTGGGATTATTCTAAAGAATGTGATGAAGAATTTATTAGAAGTTTACCTGGTGTTGGGAGAAAAGTCGCAAATGTTTATTTATCTACAGTATGTAATAAAGATTATATAGCTGTGGATACGCATGTTCATAGGATATTTAATAGAATAGGTGTTATTAATACAAAAAATCCAGAAGAAACTGAAAAGGAATTGTATAAAATATTTCCAAAAAAATATTGGAAAGAAATAAATAAACTTGGTGTTTTGTTTGGAAGAAATATATGTAAGCCGAAGAATCCTAGATGTGATATATGTCTTTTAAGAGATTTTTGTAAATATTATAAAGATCTAAAAATTAATAAATTATAAATTTATAAAACAAATTATGAAGAACAAAATGTTTTTGTATATAATACTTATAGTAATTGTTTTTTCAATAATTGTTTTTTATTTTTTTACAAATAAAGAAATAAAAATGGAAGATGTGTTAATATATAAATTAAATTTGCCAAAATTAGAAGGTGTAAAAATTATGTTGGGTGAGGAGTTCACAATAGAATATACATGTGATGGAAAAAATGAAAATCCAGAAATAATTTTCCCAAAAAAAGGAGTATATGCTGTTATATTAGAAGACCCTGATGCTCCGGCTGGAACATGGTTCCATTGGGGAATAATAATATGGGATTCTGATAAAATACCAAAGGGTTTGCCTAAGGTTCATAAAGGAGATAATTTTATACAAGTTCATAATGATTTCTATTATTATGGTTATTTGAGAAGTAATATAAAAGGAATAGGCTATGATGGTCCTTGTCCACCAAAAGGACATGGACATCATAGATATTTCTTTGAAATATTTGAACTAAAGAAAAAACCAGAAAAAGAAATAACTGAGAAGCAAGAAATAATTAATTTTATTAAGGAAAACGCAATTGCATCCTATTTATTTATATCTAAATATAAAAGATAGTTTAAATGTTGGAATATATTTTTTATTTGTTTACATTATGGTTTAAAATAATAGTAAACACTTTTATAAATATACATATCATATGGATTACTTTACCATTATATTTAGTTTGGTTTACTACAGAAATTTTTCAAGAAAAGAAGGAAACTTCATATGGAAATGCAGCAACTAATGGTGTTATAACTGCTTATGTTGGTTTAGACTGGATCAGGCAAATGATTATGAGAAATGTTGCATTTAGTTTAGAGAAACTTTTTATTGCAATAATAACAATATCTTATGGTATATTTGTTACTTTTGAAGCTATAAAGAAAAAACCTGTAGCAAAATATTTGGGTAGAATAAAATATGTTAATTATTTTCAAATAATGTTCACAGTTTTAGTTTATTCTGAATATACAGGTATTGCTTTTAATTTAGATAGCATGTTGGCAATATTAATAGGATTTCCAATTATATGGTTAATAACAAAATTATTAGATAAGTACCTACCCGATATAACTGAAGAAAAAATAGAAGAAACAACAAAATTTGATATATATGGTGGTGATAGCTATAACTGGAGTCGCTGGGGTAGGTAAAACAACATTAGCTAAAAAATTAGCTGAAATAACAAGATTTAAATATATAAATATCTTAGAATTTGCAAAGGAAAAAGATTTAATTATAGAATATGACGAAGCATACAAAACATATATTGTTGATGAAGATAAATTAATAGAACTTTTATCTAATCTTATCAAAAAAGATAAGGGAGATTATATTATAGATGGAAATTTCTCTCATTTGCTTCCAAAAGATTTGGTAGATTTATATATAGTTGTTAGAACAGATCCAAATATTTTATATAAAAGGCTAAAGGAAAGAGAGTATCCCGATTATAAAATATTTGAAAATATATGGGCCATGAATTTAGAGATTATAGAAGATGAATTGGAAAGTGAAAAGAAAGATTATATAGTTATATATATGAATGATGAGAAAGATTTGAGTAAGAACTTAGAAGAAATTATTAAATTAATTAGAGATAAACAAAATAAACAATTACCTTAATTATTTTTATATTTACCCTTATAAATATTTTTTGATATTATAAAATATGGTAGGTGAAGGAAAAGCCATATATCCTGTAATTCTATTGCCAGAGAAATATGCGAGAGCTGTAGGTAGAGACGCATTAAGATCAAACATCATGGCTGCAGTAATAGTAGGAGAAATATTGAAAACTTCATTAGGACCCAGAGGAATGGATAAGATGCTAGTAGATGAATTAGGTGACATTACTGTTACAAATGATGGTGCAACAATATTAGATGAAATGCAAGTAGAGCATCCTGCTGCAAAATTAATTATAGAGATTGCAAAAACACAAGATAAAGAAGTAGGGGATGGAACAAAGAGATCTGTTGTATTAGCTGGAGAATTGCTAAAGAAAGCAGAGGAATTGTTGGATAAAAATATACATCCAACAGTTATAATAGAAGGTTATAAAAGAGCTATGCAATTTGTAGAGGCAGAAATAAATAAAATAGCCAAAAATGTATCTTTAAATGATGTAGAGAATTTGAAAAAAGTAGCAAAATCGGCTTTATCCTCAAAATTGGCCGGGATGTATGCAGATAAATTAGCTAATTTAGTAGTAGATGCTGTTAGAAAGGTTACTTATGAAGAGGCAGGAAAATTAATAGTAGATTTAGACGCTATAAAGATTGAAAAGAAAGTTGGTGGTGGTATAGAAGATTCAGAATTAATAGATGGTGTTGTAATAGATAAAGAAAGGGTGCATCCAGCCATGCCAAAAGTTGTAAGAAACGCAAGGATAGTATTAATAAATGATGCATTAGAAGTAAAAGAAACAGANACAGATGCCAGAATAAATATTACATCTCCAGACCAGCTAGAAGCTTTCCTAAAGAAAGAACAAGAGATATTAAAGAAAATGGTAGATAAGATAAAGCAAATTGGAGCAAATGTGGTATTTGTGCAAAAAGGAATAGATGATTTAGCAGCATATTACTTAGCTAAGTATGGAATACTAGCTGTAAGAAGGGTTAAGAAGTCTGATATGGAAAAATTAGCCAAAAGCGACTGGAGCAAAAATAGTAACTTCTATAGATGAGCTCACAGAAAATGATTTAGGTTATGCGGAATTAGTAGAGGAAAGAAAAGTTGCAGATGAGAATATGATATTTGTAACAGGATGTAAAAATCCAAAAGCAGTTACAATATTAATTAGAGCTGGTTCTGAACATATAGCAGATGAAATAGAGAGATCNATAAATGATGCANTAAGGGATGTAGCAACAGTAATCAAATATGGAAAAGTTATTGCTGGTGGTGGTGCTATTGAAATTGAGTTAGCAAGAAGATTAAGAGAAGAAGCTAAAAGACACCCATCTAAAATACAATTAGCTATGCTGGTTTTTGCAGATGCTCTAGAATCTATACCTGCAGCCTTAGCTGAAAACGCTGGTATGGATACTGTAGAAGTAATGGCTGAGTTAAGAGCAGCACATGAACAGGGTAAAATATGGTATGGGGTAGATGTTTTAAATTCTAAAGTAGAAGATATGTGGGAGTTGAATATAATTGAGCCAGCAAATGTAACAGTTCAAGCTATCAAGTCAGCTACAGAAGCAGCAATAATGATACTTAAAATAGATGATGTAATAGCAGCTATAAAGAAGGAAGGGGAAGAAAAAGGCGAAGCTAAAAGCGAGGAAGGAGCGGAAGAGGAAGAATTTGAATAATTTATTTTTAATTTTTTGATTAATAAAAAATATAAAGTTAGAGAATCATTTTTAATATCATGAGCGATGAATATGAATTGATACCTTTGGATCCTATTAGGAAGTTAGAGGCAGAAGTCGAAGAATTAAAAGAATATTTAAAATCTTTAAAAAGTGAGTTAAAAAAAGAAGACACGATCATTTCTGAAAAAGAAAACGTTTCTGTACCAGTAGATAAAGAATTATATAAAGAGTTGGCAAATGCTTTAATTAGAAGTAACATAGAATTGCAATCAAAGATAGCAGAATTGATTGTAAGTACAAATGAACTTAATAAGGAAATAAAAAGATTAGTTGATATATTTAAAGAAGCAGCAATGTCCTATATGGAAAGTATTAAAAAAGAAACAAAAAAGAAAGAATTGAAAGAAGCGGATGTTTTAATGAAGAAATTAGAGGAAATAGAAAATGTTAATGTTAAAATAGTAGAAAATTTAGAAAAAATGAATAGATTATTAGAAGAATTTAAACATTCAGAAAGAAGTAATAAAGAACAAAAGAAAATTATACCTCCACCATTACCACCAAGAGCATTACCCCCGAAGATATAAATTTTAAAATAAATTTTAAATATAGGTAAAAACAAAGTTATATAATGAAAAGAGGTATTACACCAATAATTGCGGTTATTCTCTTAATAGTAATGACAGTTGGTATAGCTGCATTTGTTTTTATTTGGATGCAAAACTTTGTA
>Ga0065719_106795_pt1 | contig 10891 bp, 14 predicted proteins | sample GBSCel85sediment_FD_59106 | JGI IMG/M metagenome (GOLD analysis project Ga0065719, IMG submission 59106) | Hot spring sediment microbial communities from Great Boiling Spring, Nevada - Cellulolytic enrichment CS 85C v3 (version 3) | ecosystem: Environmental > Aquatic > Thermal springs > Hot... | reverse complement strand
CCTTACTTCTCACTTCTGTCTTGTTGTAGCCGAGCTTGCCCCTCACCTTCTCAAGAATCCTCCTGGCCTCACCGCTGAGGACCTTGACGTTGACCCTCTTGCGCCAGGGCCTGTCAAGCTTCAACTCACTTACGAGTTCACCTGAGGGTTCACAGGCCTAAGAAATGACGTGAACTAGAATCAGACTAAAATGTTTAGAATTGAAAGCAGTATCATCACAGTTCAATTGTGTGGCGGGCCCGCGGGGATTTGAACCCCGGACCACCGGCTCCGAAGGCCTGCATCATATTTTGTCGCGTTTCATTTAGGTACGCGTAGCCATGAAACTTGGTAAAATACCTCGATAATACTTTAAATAAAGAGCTTACCCAGCTAACGGAACCGCTGCCCCACACCTTACTCTATCTTTTTCAGCATTACTAGGATGTCCACTCTCTTGTTCTCCCTGTACAGCTTCCCCCATATGTCGCTGTACCTCTTAGGTAGGTAGAGCTTATACCTGTCGCTCTCCTTGGTAAGCCTCCTGTTGAGTGCTAGCACCTTGTCTACGTAGTTCACTGGCTCGGGCAGGAAGACTATGAAATCAACCCTCCTCTTCTTCCTATGCAGTTGCCCACAACTCCTCAAGAGCCTCTATTGCTACTGCGTATGTTGGATTGTAATGACTAAGCTTGAGGCTAGGGACTTATGAGCTCAGTTATTCTCCTGATCGATGGATACGATTTTTGCTAGTCTTTTCATAAATTCTTCGACATTTCTTTTGCTTCTAAAGGGCAGGGGGAGTTCATAGGAGAAATCTACTCTCAGATAATTTCTAATGACTCTGAAGGCGCTTTTCCCCGCGAAGATCTCTTTCTCAAATCTAAGTACGTGGAGCTCTTCATCGAGACATCTCGCACAGTATTTAATGGCTCGCTCTCTCCTCAGGGTTTTATGATGACGTTTTTGATACTAATTCTACTAGAATTTTGTTTCTTGATGTTAATGTCCTGTAGGGTTTGCCCGTGATCATTTCATTAAGCATGGCTCCTAGGCGGAACACGTCGTATTTCCCAGGCATCTTTAATTCACTGACATCTCTACCTTCCGGTGGGATGTAGTTCAGCGTACCTATAGGTACTCTTGGCTTGGCGTCTAATCTAACTGAGAATTCCCAGTCAATCACCGTGATTTTCCTGTCCTGGGTGATGATTACGTTCTCAGGTTTCAGATCTCTGTGGATAACGCCTTTATCAAGAGCTTTCTTCAACACAGTAGCTATCTCTAAGCAAACACACGTAGCCTTCTCTTCACCCAGCCTACCACCATGCTTAGCCACATACTCCCTAAGATTCACTCCTTCAACATACTCAGCATAAACACACATTTCATCAACATCAAGCCTGACGAGCCTCTGAACACGGTCAACCCCCCTAAGATGAAGCCAGTTAGCAATACCATTAAAAACATCATCCAAAACCTCCTCATTAAATCCCTTAAAACACTTCTTAACAAACTTTCTCCCATTCTCAACAACTAAGAAAGACCTCTCACCGAGTTTCTCAACCTTTATTTCCTTCGTGATTTCCTGCTTTTTCCACTCACGCGAATTCTCCTCAATTTTAACACCAGAATAAATACTCACAGGTATTCCCGCAAAAGAAAAACCGTGAAGACGATTAAATATCCAGCAGGCCCTGTGCTATTTACAACAAAAATTACAAAAAATTATAATTATATAAGCGGCCATACAAATGAAATAGCTAAAAATAAGATCCAATGTGTCATCATCAAGAACTCTTCCCTTTTTATATATGGTAACAAGAGGGATAAACAAGTAGTGAGGTATGTACAATGCGACGATGAATTTATGGAATTCTGTTAGATTTATTTGTTCTCCGAAGAGTGGTGCGAAGAATGATATGGTGGCTATGTAAGAGGTTAAGAGAATGAGTGTTAGAACTAAGATTGCAAATAGTTTGGCCAGCACCACTCATTTCCCGCCTTAAAGGTTGTTTTATGCGTTTTCCACCTAGATATTCGAGCCCCGCTCTTATAAGATTTTTGCAGTCTGGTTGCTTAGTGATTGCCACAGTAGGCTGCTTAGTGGTATTCTCAATAAGTTTTACGATAGTTTAGAGAATCTTGTGGGTTTGATTAAGGAGCTTGAGATTCCTAGGAGAGAGCTTTACAATATTATAGAGTTTGGTGTTTACGATGTTTCTGGTGAGGATGTTGATGTTATTTTTAGGGCTGCTGCTTTAGCTAAGGAGAGAGGCTCTTCTGTTTTAGAGATGGTCCCTGAGAACCTTAAGGCTGTTCTTGATTGTGATGTCCTTGTGTTTCCGCTAGATTCTTCAAGAATAACAACTGATAACACTGGCTATTAAAAAACGTTGAGATTTGGGTCTAGCTACTTCTTAAATAGTATCTTGCTTAACCCTAATCCTATGGCTAGGAATACTATTCCGACGACTCCCGCGACCATATAGTCCGTCTGCGCAATAACTTTTGTGTGCGTTAACGTGTATGTCGTCGTCAGGATTGACTCCGAGAACTGTGTGGTTGTTAACGTGGTTGAATGAGTTATAGTCGCGGTCACGGTTACCGGAGTAGTAGCTACTATGGTAGTCAGGCTCGGGGTGGCAACTACCGCGGTCGTGGTTACGGTCTTGGTTATGTACTCGGGGCGTACGGTAGTGTAGGTAGTGGTAGCTGTTATCGTGATGGTCGTGGTAACCGTCATAACGGAAGTAGTGATGGGTGTAGTAGTGGTCGTAGTTGTAGGTGGAGGTGAAATGTTGATTACTACGTATAGTGTATCTGTGATTACGTCTCTTTCTGTCCACGGGTTATGCCAGTAGGATATTGCTAGGAGATAGTATACACCCTGAGGTATATTAGTGAACTGGACATTGTAACTATAAGTTTCCCCACTCTTCAAAGTTATCCTAGTAGAGTTGACTATCTTGTTATATGGTGGTTTTAAATCGTTATCAAGAATTATGCTGATAAAATATTCCTGCGAATCCCAAGGAGAGATAGCTAAACCTGGATAGAATAACACTATATTAGACGTCACAGTGTTCTCCAGCACATTGTAATCAAACTGTTTAATAATAGAGAAAAATCTCTGCAGTTCCACATAACTTTGTGATTTATCAACTACAAAGTAATATTGACCCCACATTTCTCTTTCTTCGATCTTAGCATCGCTTAGCTTATGATACACCTCAGCATTATATTTCCCATACGGTAAGGGGATCTTGATTGAGATCGAGGGTTCACCTCCTTGGTATTTTACTTCGCTCGAAGTGACATAGTTCCATTTAGAATCATAGATTACTAGAGTGAATGTTCCCCCAGTGCGTGGGAGTTCAGCCCATGGGTTATTTTTAATTTCAAACATCACTTCACTTAAAAGAGGGCCAGTGCTTATTGAGTAAATTACCCATCTATATTTTCCTAAACCTAAAGCGCTGTCTATGCCAGTTACGAATAATCGGTTGTTAGCCAATGCCATATTACCATATACAAAGTACGAATCTGCATTGATTAACTTGCTTAAGACAGTCTCTTCTATTACGTCAAGATCTTTAGTAACCCTTAATACAGCATGCCTCCAGTAGTTCTCCACACGCACACTTCTCGCTAAGTAGAGGTACCCATCACTGTATAGTATCTTAACTGGTTTAATATCGGTATTGGTCTTAACTATTTTCAGCTGTGGCGATACCTTTACTAATCCTCCATCCAATATTATGTCGGAACTCGGACTTGCTATGTAAGCATAGCCTAATTCATCGAAGACTAGTTGTGGCCTAGTGGAATAGATGCCTAAGTTTAGTGTTCCAATCTGTGTAAAACTGCGGTCTAGCATAACTAATTTCCCTGAACGCGCTAAAGGGTTATTGTAATCTACTGATCCGACCAGCCAGATCTTCCCGTCTAGAGGATTCACGCCCCCGGAGTATATGTAATCTCTTCCACCACTCGGATTAAAAGTATAACTTTTGAGTATCGAGAGATCTAATGAGTCTAGCTCTAGTAGTAGCCATTGCGTATTCGTGTATAGGTCCCAGATGCTAGCCTTTGAAGCATCAAATCCGCCTACATATAAATGTTCACGGTCAGTAAAGATAGTATAAGCCCACTCATCATTTTTTGACGGATTGTATTGTCTTTTACCCACTAACTTTAGATCTAACGTGAACTTTAATATAAGCCACTCCCAGTTTCCTGGAGCATTATCACCGCCCACTACATACAGGAAATTGCCAAGTACGATACAATTATATAGTTCTGTTTTGCTTCCATATACTTCCATCCAGGCAGTTATGACTTCGCCGGTGGATATGTCTCTAGCCTCGACAACTCCGGCATCATAGGAATCGCCGACTACATAGACTGTGGAACCACTAACACATGTAGCATGCGCGGTTCCTTCACGTCCGTATTTTACCCATATCAGCTCAAGCCCTCCAGAAGATGATTGTTGAGATATTGCTGTATATGTTAGGGTGCTTGATAGTACTATTATTGTGACTAAGAGTGTTCTTAGCAGCGCTCTCTTAATCTGAAAGTGATCGTTCATTGAGTCACCCTCATATTTATTTTATACTCACTAATATTTAAATATTTCTAAAAATTACATGAAATTACAATTAGGGAGTAGCCCGATATTAATTGCTATCAGCTATGCAGAGTGAAACATTGCTACTGCTAGGGAATTTTCTGTGAGGACTTATAGTCTCTCATGGAAACGGGTGAAGGAGCGTGGTGGCTGTGGTTAAGCCGTGCGTGGGAAAATGCATATGGATTTTGAGAGCTATTTATGTCTCCTCTTTTAGGGCAAATACTGCTATAGCCATCATTGCACTGATGAATAACGCTCCAATGACGTAGATGGTTTAATTCTAGTGGTGACAGGATTATGGTGTTTTTCTCTCGGTGTAGGTGTCGTAGTAGTTAAATGAGGGGCTAGTGTTGATGTATGAGTTGGAGTCTCGGTTAGGTTAGTGTAGGAGCAGTTATTCCAGTAAGTACTGGAGATAAAGATGGAGACCGAGTTAGTGCAGTAGTCGTAGTAGGCGTTATAGTTTCGGTTGGCATTGGCGAGGTTGTTTTACTGCATAGATCGCCCATCGATATATTACATATTTTGAAGATACTTGATAAAGAGACTCACAACAAATAGTTCATCGCCAATTACGCTTATTTTTACCAATGTAAAACGCGCGTTTAACCTTTCTTGACTTAAAATAAGGGGTTCCACTATGTCTGGATCCTTTGTGAGCTTCACCATTATGTGCCTATAATAACCGTCTACGCAGCGACTAACTGCCACATAAAGATACCCCCCATAGTAGAGGATTTGAGCACCTTTAACTACATAGCGCTCTTTAATTCTCCTAAGGTCGATTGATACTTTTACTAATGCTCCCTCAATAAACAGGTACTTCTGATTGTCAGGGCTGGTTATGTAAGCATAGCCCGATTCGTCAAAAGCTATTGAGGGATAAGGGATCTCATGATTAGAGAAATATTCTACAATCTTAATTAAACTGAGATCTTTGTTTAAAATAACAATTTGTCTATTGGATGTACCGCCATATGTTTCAATACCAAGCCAGATTCTATTCCTTACGGGGTCAATTTCGATACAGCCTACACGATCTTCATATTTTATTGGATTACATGCATAGGTTTTGACTACAGAGAGATAGTCTGGGTTTATTTTAATGAGGTATGCTTGGGTATCATCCGGGTAGTAAACATTTGCAGGTGCACACCCACATCTGCCAATGTAGATGTATTCTCCATTTGTAATGACCCATGCTATTATACCCCCCAGTCAACTGGTATTCCCTAGTATCTAAAAGGTTTAAGCCGCGGTCGAATACTTGCAGATACTTGAGGTAGTATCTCTTAGTAGGGGTTTCAAAATAGACTTCTATAGCGAATAATTCTCTATCTACAACAGTACAATCAATAATGTAGGAAATCTCCTCACTATCTATCCAATGATCCAGAAGTTCCCCTGTATTAGTATCCCTTGCTTCAATCGTTCCTAAATTAAACACCCCGCCATTGCTCACAGATGTATAAGTCCCACCGACTACGTAAAGGTCTGTCCAATTATACAGGGTGAATACTCTACCCCCTCTTTCAGACTTAGCCCAGATAAGCTCAAGCTCTCTTTGAGGCTCCTCTGTAGGCTCTGGAGACGGCTCCGGTAGAACTAGCTCATCGCCCCTAATAGTGGTTCGGGAAGAAAACTCCTTGACAAACCCTTTACTACCATAATAATGTGCAAAAACTGAAGTGTACACAGCGACTAAAAGAACCACAAGATAAGCTACAACCTCCTCAAAGGGTGGTTTTCTTAGATAAGCCACCACCCCTACTACCAAGAAACCAGCTACTGCAATTGCCACATATATTTTCTAGTAGTGGTAGAGTAAAGCTCGTCGAATATTATCATCGATCCTCTGTAGATGACGGTTCATGGTTTTGCCCCACCATCTATTTCTCAATGTTCTCCCCGACCCCCTCACCGCGGGGTCTCACCACTAGTCGCCTAGCGGCTCACAGCCCCACGGCTCTCGGAAACCCGGGGTCGCCAGTTAATATTCCCATACCAAAGCTTAAAAACTAGCACTACGAGGGCTCGCACATCAAGGCATGTAAACGAAATAAACGCGAAACACCCCATACGATAATAACTCCCAGCGTCCAGCCAATGTAGAATGGTAGAAGCTGAGATAATTCTAGCCCTCTTTGTAGGACAACATGCACCATAGTTGCACCTACTAAACCTGCTACAACAAAAACAAGTAGCCACCCAGCACAGCTATTACTGCTTTTGCTTCCAGCACAACTAGCACTGTGACTGATGCTCAGGCTCCGGGCGTTCAAGCACATCCGAGGGAGATGTGTAGCGTCGGCCGGGTGTTGCTCGCGCTGAGCGGTGGGAGGACTATATGTGCCCCGGCTAGCCTGGTGCCCGTGCTGAAGATGTTCATTGATAAAGGGTATAGAGTCGAGGCTACGAAGACTAGGATTGTTGTTTATGATGAGCGTGGCGAGGAGGTCTTTTCGAGCAGTCTCTGAAGTTCTTCTACTTCCTTTTTGCCGAGGTTTAGGCTTCACAGCAGGCTCTTTGTGAATAATAGGCCCTCTGGTTTTACTACTCCATTCTTCTCGAGTTTACGGAGAGTTTTCCTAACGTAGCTTATTCTCACTGGTTGCTTTAGTTCCTCGAGTATCTTGTAGCGTAGCTCGCTGGTTGTCTTGGCTCCATCCGCGAGCTCCCTGATTATCACGAGGGTCCTTTTCTTCGAGAGGGTGTCTCCGTTTCTGCACAGGTATCTCTTAAAGCTCTCAACGATGTTCACGCGCCTAGCCATAAGCCGACNCCTATAATATACAACACCCTATTTTAAGCAGGCCCTCGCGTTGACAAATACTTCCCTGTAAATAGTCATTAAAACTCCTTCAGATAGAGAAAAAGGCATCGAGAAGCAACCAGTCCAGCATGGATCCGAACCCGTGATGGATCAGTGACTATCTTCCACAGACTTCACCCCATTTGCCTGGCACTCCAATGCCTGGGGGCTGGGTTTCTGGCTGGTTTGGGACGGGTTGAGTGTTTGTGTGAGTAGTTTTAGGTATTCTGGGTAGTGTTGGTCTGCTTCTAGGAGATCTTCATACAATTATAGAGTGTGGCATTAAATTACAGGGTTTGTATTTCACGGACTCCTATTATGAGGGCAAAAATTTATATTAGCTGATACAAAATTTTTGGGGTAGGTGTCTCAATGAATCGACTCAATGAATATACATTCCCCACTAAGAGAACGTTTTTGACTAGCCTTTTGATTTTAGCACTAACAATTCTATTGTCAAATCCCTCTATACATATACTAAGTGCACAGCAGGCTCAGAACAAGCTTGAGCTTATTTGGGCGGTGACAGGGCGAGAGGGTTGGACGCGCTCAACATGTACTAGTGGTTTAGCAGTCTACATAGTCGGCACGTCTCGTGAACCTACTGGTTGGGTAGGAACTATTGAGGCTAGAGACATTAATACAGGTGAGCTTCTAAGAGTCTGGAAGAGTCCTGCTACCGCGGAGTTTACTGACTGTATTGTAATGGGTGATTACTTGTACGTTGTAGGAGTAGATAATTTCCCAGGTAACTGGGAGTGGTATATACTAAAATTTACCCTAGACTTAAATCTCGTAGAGGAGAAACACTATAATCCAACTAGCAAAGGGGCTAAGCCGCTAGTCGTCAACACAGATGGAAAATATTTGTACATCGGCGGTTTTGATAACTCAACTAAAAACGTCTATTACCCAGATGACAGTCAATGTCATGTAATTAAAATGGATCCTGACGACCTCTCAGTGCTCAAGAGCTATACACTTAATCCTAGTAATTATCTTGATTATGTTCTTTCTATTGCTATAAGTCCTGTTGGTGAAATCTGGCTCGCTATTGCTGAAAGTGATTACGCGGGAATGATAATTATATTAAACCAAGATTTAACACAGACGGGTTCAACTAAAATTGATAATTTCGCTAGGCCTACAATAACTTTTGACGAGTCTGGCTATGCTTATATAACTAGCTCTCAGGCTGGTGGGTATACTGGTGGGGGATTATTGAAATTATCGCCAGACCTAAAGATCATTAAGAGTAATAAAATGGTTAAAGGTGATAAGATTATATATCATGGTGGGTATCTTTATATCGCTGTAGAATACTATGTAAGCGATTACCGTAGGCATGTTTTAGTACAGGCTACAAAGGATCTTGACATAATAGAGACCCTTGTCCTAAGCTCGAATGTCGATACAGATGCATATTTCTTTTCGAGTGGTAAAATGGACGTAGTCGACGATAAAATATTTGTTCCCGGATACTATTACTTCTACGATACACGCACATATAGATGGGCGATTTACTCAATAAAAACTACCCCACTAATAACCACCACTACCCCAACTACAACTATTGCGACTCCCACAACATCACCGACTACCACGGTGACTATTACGGTGACTATTCCAGTAACTACAACTGTCACTAAAACTGAAACTTCCACAAGAACGATCACTGAAACCCAAGTAGTGCATGTTCAAGCAACAGACTACATGTTAAGAGGCGTGATTGTAGCAGTAGCGATCATGATTATTGCAATAGTAGCTCTACTAATAAAACTAAGGAAGTGAGATCAGAGAGTAGAGAAAGTGTGATTAATTTTTCCTCAAACTTCTTCTTGCCCACGGAGGAAACATCACGTGTTAGAAGGGAAGGCTCTTCAACCCTTTCAGGTACTCCAGGTAATATTGGTCTGCCTCTCCTAGTAGATCCTCGTATCTCGCCTCGGATATTTTTAGTTCCCCAAAACGGCTTTGTACGAATCTCGCTACTTCCCGGGGCATTGCCTTTACCATCAGTCTCCACGCTACTTTCTGCATGTACTTGGGTAGTATGAGGCTGTTTCTCTTAGCGTACTTCCTAACACTGTTTCTGTCTACAGTCCTGCCAGCGTATTTCTCCAGCAGTCTCAGGGTCTCCAGGGAGAAGTACGCCCATTCACACGGCTTCTGAGAGCCTCTTACCCCTACGTAGTACCTGCAGAAGCCCCTATCCTCAAAACATATGAGTCTCTGCGTCTCCAAACCCTACCCAAAACCTCAACCACCTCGCTTGGACTGTAGCTTTCAATAAGGTGCAACGCGTGGGATAACTTCAAACCACCTTCAAGCATTAGCCTATATACCAGGTAGTATAATTCGTGGTTCTCTCTGAGATGCTTCATTGTCTTCTTTACCTCGTCAAGATGTATAGGGTATGGTCTAACATCAAGTTTGTAGCTCCTACTAGGTACGACCTCCATTATCCACCAAACGTCTCTGGAGAAATAGCTCTCCTATAATATAAGTACTGTATATAGTGCCTGAACACGTTCCTTAACCATTTGTTCTCGTGATTAACAACGTAGTCAATCACCTGCTCCGACAGCTCCCTGCCCTCTAGATACCTCTTAAACAGGCTCTTGTAGTAAGCAACGGTTTTAACATCCATCACATTCCTCCTCTTCTTGCGCTCCCTTAAGAACTCCTCGAACCCCCTTATCCCACCTAAACACCACACCTGCGAAGCTAACACCTAACATCCTCTTAAGGTCCTCGCGGAACTCCCGCACCACGAACCTCAGGATAGCGTTCTTAAGGTACTCGTCGCTCCTAGCTACGGCGAGGACCTCCAAGGCTAGCCCGTAGTCGACTGTACCGTCTTCCCTCAGTACACCTAAAGCTCTAAGCCTATCCCTAGCGGAGACAAGATTCTCAAACTCCCTCTGTGTTATGAGGCTTAGGAGGGCTCTGAGCTTATCGTCGTCAACCCTTGCCTGCCTATTCAGGAGCCTCCACATAGTTATCCTGGAGACCCTGAGAGCCTCCTGAACCCTAGCCCTCCCATGCTTGCTGACAGCGTACTCGAGAACCCTAAACCTATCCTCGTCAGATACCTTCGAGAGGTCGAGGGAATCAAACCAGGTCACAGAGAGCACCGAAGTATTATCAGGTTGTCAGAGGATATAAACGTTTCATGACCCCGAATTGAAACATGAAACACATCGAGGGGCCTAATAGGGCCTATGGGGTCTCGCAGAGGATCCTAGTGGAAGCGGGCCCGCCGGGATTTGAACCCGGGTCCTCCGGCTCCGAAGGCCGGTGCTCTACTCCTGGCTGAGCTACGGGCCCTTGTGTATACTGTTTACAGTAAGCTTTATTAGCTATGTTTGCCTGATGTTTATCAATATGATGATAAGGTCCGCTCCTGAGTTGTGATGATAGAACCCGAGTCTGAATTAATTTAATTAGCCTATCAAAATCTT
>Ga0065719_106791_pt1 | contig 10910 bp, 10 predicted proteins | sample GBSCel85sediment_FD_59106 | JGI IMG/M metagenome (GOLD analysis project Ga0065719, IMG submission 59106) | Hot spring sediment microbial communities from Great Boiling Spring, Nevada - Cellulolytic enrichment CS 85C v3 (version 3) | ecosystem: Environmental > Aquatic > Thermal springs > Hot... | reverse complement strand
GGAGGAGAATCTGATCGAGAACGCTAGGGAGAGGGGGGAGCAGTTGAGCTCTTCCTTGAGGGGCTTCGTCGAGGAATACGATTTCGTAGTTGACTCGAGAGGAGTGGGTTGCGTTCAGGGGATAGAGTTATATGAGGAAGGCAGACCATCTAAGAAAGTAGCTGAGATGGTGAAATGGGCTCTATTCGACCGAGGGCTTCTGGCTATTCCTGTAGGGAGACACCACAACGTCATCAAATTGACCCCACCTATAACGATAACTCGAGAGCAGATGGATGAAGCTATAAGCATAATTGAGGACTCCTTGAGGGAGATAAAAAATCGGATCTTGAAGTGAGATCAGAAGAGATACCCTATGAGGATAACTAGTAGTATCGTGATGATTATCACCAATATCAGGGGGAGGAGATGGGTCGTTAGGAGCGCTATCAGGAAAGCTATATAATCCTTTAAGCTCAGCTTCGCTTCTCGCTCGTCGCTCATGATCAGCTCAACTCTCTCCAGAAGTGGCATGATGCATAATGACCTCTCGAGATCTCCTCCATCTGAGGCTCCTCCGTCCTGCATATCTCCTTAGCGTAAGGGCATCTCGTGTGGAACCTGCATCCCCGTGGGGGGTTCATGGGGCTCGGTATCTCACCGAGGAGGATGAGCTTTCTCCTAGATTTAGCTAACTTAGGGTCGGGGACGGGTATTGAAGAGATCAACCCCATAGTGTAAGGATGCACTGGGTTCTCGAAGAGCTCCTCAGTCGGGGCTACTTCGACTAACTTCCCTAAATACATAACACCAATCCTATTACTGAAGTGTCTAACTACAGCAAGATTATGTGTTATTAATAGGTAAGTTAGTCTAAATTCTTCCTTTAAATCGGATAATAAATTCAATATTTTCGCTTGAACGCTAACGTCGAGAGCGGAAGTGGGCTCATCGAGGACGAGGAACTTGGGCCTGAGTATGAGGGCCCTGGCTATGACTATCCTCTGCCTCTGCCCCCCTGAGAACTCGTGAGGGTACCTATGCATGTGCTCAGGGTTCATGCCCACTAACTTGAGCATCTCGCTCACTCTCCTCTCTAATTCCTCCCCTCTAAGTCCTTCGTGCACTATTAGGGGCTCACCAATTATGTCTCTGACTCTCTTCTTTGGATGCAGTGCTTTGTACGGGTCTTGGAAGACTATCTGCATCTCCCTCCTCAGGGGCAGGAGGGCCTTACCCCTCAGTTCAGTTACGTCCCTTCCATTGAAGAATATCCTCCCTGAGGTAGGCTCTATCAACCTGAGAACGACTCTCCCCAGCGTCGTCTTCCCGCTCCCGGACTCACCAACCAGCCCGAAAGTTTCACCCTCTCCTATATCAATTGAGACACCATCCACGGCTTTTATCTCTCCGATAACTCTCATGAATACGCCTCCCCTGACGGGGAAGTACTTCTTGATATCTTGGAGCTTGAGCATAGGGCATCATCTCCCATAGAGGAAGCAAGAGACTAGATGGTCATTTCCGGCATTTAAAAGGCTTGGGACTTCCCTCTCGCATATGCCCATCCTGCTCGGGCATCTAGGATGGAAGAGGCAACCGGGTGGAGGATTGAGGAGGGAGGGTATCTCCCCTTCCATGGAGAAGAGCCTACTCCCCGAGGATCTCGACCCGGGGATGGACTTGAGGAGGCCTACCGTGTAAGGATGAAGTGGGTTCTCGAATAGCTCCTCGGTCCTAGCTACTTCAACGATCCTCCCAGCGTACATAACGGCTATCCTATCAGCTATCTCAGCGGCTAGAGCTAGATCGTGCGTTATGTAGATGACGCTAGTGTTGAACTCCCTGATGAGCTCCCTGAAGAGCTCCATTATCTGGGCTTGGATAGTCACATCGAGCGCTGAGGTAGGTTCATCAGCTATCATGAGCTTCGGTTTTAAGGCTAGAGCCATCGATATCACTATCCTCTGAGCCATGCCTCCGCTCAATTCATGGGGGTAGCTCCTGTATATCCTCTCAGGATCGGGGAGACCTACCTTCCTGAACATATCCAGCACTCTCTCCCTAGCCTCATCCTTACTCACTCTCTCGTGAGCGAGGAAAGACTCGACTACTTGGTCCCCGACTTGAATCACTGGATTCAGTGCTGCTTTCGGCTCTTGGAATATCATAGATATATCTCTCCCTCTTATCTTAAGGATCTCACTCATTGGGAGTTTTAGAAGATCTTTCCCCTCGAAGATAACTTCCCCTCCAGATATCTCAGCGTTCTCATCTAATAACCTCATTATCGTGAGCCCAGTCACTGTCTTCCCGCTACCGGTCTCCCCCACTAATCCTAAGACCTCGCCATAGTTCACAGAGAAGCTCACACCATCTACAGCCCTCACAATCCCCCTCAGGGTGTGAAATCTGACTCTGAGATCCCTGACCTCGAGGAGCATGAAGATTACCTCCTGGCCCTCACATTAAGTATATCGTTTATACCATCCCCCAGTAAATTGAATCCCATGGTAGCCAATAATATGGCGAAGCCTGGGAACGTTGAGACCCACCATTGCTCAGTTATGAACCTCCTCCCCTCACTCACCATGACGCCCCACTCAGGGGTCGGCGGTTGGACTCCGAGGCCCAGGAAACCGAGGGCTGCTGCCGTCAGTATCGTGCCACCCATATCCAGAGTCGCCCTGACTATCAGAGTGGGGATCGCGATAGGTAATACGTGCCCGAGTATTATCCTCATATCGCCAGCCCCTATAGCTCTAGCTGCCTCTATATATGTCTCCTCCCTTATCTGGAGTGCGATAGCTCTAGCGAGCCTAGCGTAAAACACCCAATCGACGAATGCTATGGCCATCATCGTGTTGAATAGCCCGGGCCCCAGGGCAGCAGCAACTGCGAGTGCTAGTATCAGTCTGGGGAAGGCCATGAACATATCAGTTATTCTCATCAATATTTCATCTATTTTACCACCAAAGTATCCAGATATTAATCCTATTAACATTCCTATAGTCAAAGATATCGCAACAACTACCACAGCTATGAATAACGAGATCCTGGAGCCCCAGACCACCCTACTGAAGATATCCCTCCCCAACTGATCAGTACCGAAGGGATGTTCCATGCTCGGCGGTAACAACCTCTTGCTCAGATCCGTTTTCGTGGGATCTTCAATAGCTATTATGGGTGCCAGCACTGCTACCATTATCAATAGCGACGTTATGGAGATCCCTAGTATCGTCAGAGGGCTCTTCTTTATCAAAATGAGCGTGAACTTGAAATCCTCTGACTTGAGATATTCTTCGATCTTGAGCAAGGCGATCACCTCACGCGTACCTGATCCTGGGATCCAAGAAGGCGTAGAGTATGTCTACTATCAAGTTCGCTAACGAGTAAACTAGAGCTATTAAAAGTGTAGACCCCATTACAGCCATGAAGTCCACGGATAGGAACGCTCCTGTAGAATATCTCCCCAATCCGGGCCAGGCGAATATTGTCTCAGTCAAAATAGCGCCTTCCAATAGGCTACCATAGGCCATGCCTATCACCGTAGTCGTCGGAATCAGGGCATTCCTCAAAGCGTGCCTGAACAGGACGACCCTCTCCGCTAGACCCTTGCTCCTGGCGGCTTTTATGAAATCCTGCGTCAATACCTCCAGGAGTGCAGTTCTCGTTATCCTAGCTATCGAAGCTGAAGCGTAATACCCTAGAACGAACGATGGCAATGCTAAATGCCAGAGCGTATTGATAAATGCTTCGAAATTCCCAGTCAAGAGGCTATCCAGCGTCAAGAGGCCCGTTATCCTAGGGGGCTCAGGTATGCCTGGATCTAGCCTCCCGGGCCCTGGAAATATCCCCAACTTGTAATAGAGGACGAATAAGAGCAGTAAGCCCAACCAGAAGACAGGCATGCTCACGCCCATGAGAGCGAATATCCTCGAGATATGGTCGGGCCACTTGTCCTTCTTAACAGCGGATATTATACCCAGAGGAATTCCTATAACTATAGCTACTATTATAGCGGCAGTAGCGAGCTCTATAGTCGCTGGGAAGAAGTAGAGGAGATCCTCCATCACGGGGTTGTTCGTCTTTATAGATCTCCCCAGGTCTCCCCTGATCACCTTATAGATATAATCGAAGAACTGCTCGTGCAAAGGCTTATCGAATCCCCACTCCCTCCTTATCTTCTCCACGAGCTCTGGGGAGGCTTGAGGGCCTAGTATAGCTCCGATGGGGTCAGCTGGAATTACGTGAGATACTATAAATGTTATCACTAAGATCCCGAATAGGACAAAAACCATCAAGCCCAATCTCCTTATAATATAAGTCCTGAGGTCCATATGGACCCTCCTCAATGTAAAAAAGGTGGGAGGGTTCTTAACCCTTTCTGACCTTCGAGAGATCGAGGTAATAGAATGTGGGATCCGGTAACCAGTTCTTCACATAATCTCTGACAGCCTGTTGAGCTACAGTCTGATATAGCATGACGTAAGGACCGTGATCCAGTATGTAATCTGTCAGATTTAAGTACATCTGTTCTCTCTTCTTAGTGTCCATCTCAATGCTAGCCTTCTCAGCGAGGTCAGCGGCGTAATCATCGTACCAGCTGTTCCTCCAGGCCAATTGCCTTATCCTGTAGTTAGCGAAGGCCATGGCATTGCTGTCAGGATCGGGGTAATCTGAGCCCCAGCCAGCTAAGACCATCTGAAGCCCCTGCTTCCTGTACTTCTCATACATCATTGAGGCCGTCATCTGGACTATGTTCACCGTGATACCGCACTCAGCCAAGTCAGCTTGTATCTTCGTAGCGATATCTATCTGCGGGTAAGTCGGGGGCGTCGTCAACTCTATAGTGAAGCCGTTCGGATATCCAGCTTTAGCTAGTAACTCCTTAGCCTTATTAACGTCTTTATAGTAAGGGGTCTTCGGATTAGCGCCTAGTAATCCCTTTGGAATCACTGTCTGCCACTTTATAGCAGCTCCCTTCAGTATGCCATTCACTATACCGTCGTAATCTATGCAGTACCTTATCGCATCCCTCACCTCCTCCTTATCCAGGGGCTTCACGGCCACATTCATCCCTATGTAAACATTGTGCAGCCTCTCAGCCCTGACTATGTAGATCCCGGGCTGTCCCTCCAATTGCTTTATCTGATCCGGAGTCAGATCTGTCGCTACATCGGCATCACCCTTCTGTATCAAGAGGAGTTGGTCGGTCGGCTCAGCGACGTGCTTTATTATGATCGTCTTGACGTAAGGCTGCCCAGGCTTCCAATAATATGGGTTGGCCCTCAAGACGAATTGGGATTCCCTATCCCATTTCTCTAGCACGAAGGGGCCGCTCCCGGCACTATGATCATCTAACCAAGCACTCCCCATATCCCCATCTTTCTCGTGGGCCTCTACGACCTTCTTATCTACGATACTCGATGTCGTGAAAGTCAAGACGCTCAAGAAGAAGCTGGGGGCGACTGTCTTATTGAGCTTTATCCTGATCGTGTAGTCATCGATCTTCTCTATCTGATCGGGAGTCTTCAGGAATGGCTCTAGTACTGAGTAAGCCGTCTGTTTTAACTTGACTACCCTTTGAAGGGAGTAAACGACATCATCAGCTGTGAGCGGATTTCCACTGGCGAACTTAATACCCTTCCTTATGTAAAACGTCCAAGTCATCCCATCGGGGCTCACTTCCCATCTCTCAGCGACCTCCGGTTTCACATCTATCAGATTGGGGAGCTCGAAATCGACGAGCTTATCGTATAACTGATTCGTGACGAAGCATGATGTGAACTCGTAAGCTCTCGCGGGATCGAGTGAAACGGCATCAGATGTATCCATCGCGATTATCAGTGTATCAGCAGGGGTCCTCATCGTAACTGTCGGTGTTGTGATAGTCGGTGTAGCTGTCTGCACTACAGTAGTAGTCACTGTGGTAGTGACTGTGGTCACCTTACCGGGACCCGCGGCGAAATAACCGATGACCGCGCCCACTACGAAGAGGAGTAGAACTAAGGCTAGATCACGGGCTTTCATCACGGACACCTCCTCAGGAGGTCTATGCTATTGACCTAACTGAAATAAAAACTTAGTGGTTGGCTGGATTCATAGGACCAGGGTTAATTGTTTTATTTTTTTATCAAATACGACGTCTCTCAGTTCCATGAAATTTTCGTTATTAAATCGAGAAATTTATTAAAAAATTAAAGATATAATTACAGAAGGATTAATAGTTAATTTTTAACTATATGCTTGAATTAATGTTTGTGAGGGATCAGAGGGGACGTTCGCCATCTCGCTCAAGTCCCTCGAGGGCCTCGAGGACAAAATTTAAGAGGCATACGCTCAAGCCCCTCTCATGCCCGAGATCTGGGAATGCGTGGGAAATACTCCTCTCGTTGAGGTAGATGGTATCTTATTCAAGCTCGAGTACCTGAATCCAGGAGGCAGCCATAAGGACAGGATGGCCGTCTCAATGCTCCTGGACCTAATAGATAGGAAGGGTAAGGGCGGAGCTATAGTAGAAGCTACGAGCGGATGCACTGGAGTCTCTCTCTCCCTCCACGGTAGGGCCATGGGATTCGATGTCTATATAGCTGTTAAGGAGGACTCCAGCCCTATCAAAGTCGCTCTAATGAGGAGCTTAGGCGCTAAAGTTTACACGTGCCCCAACGTCCCCCCTGAGGACCCGAGGAGCATAAAATCAGTAGCCGAGAGGATAGCTGAGGAGAAGGGAGCTACTTTCTTGATGCAGGATTCGAATCCAGCTAACCCTAAGGGACAGGAGAGGATGGGAGAGGAGATATTGGAGAGCGTCAAGAGAGTAGATGTTTTCGTGATGGGAGTAGGGACAGGAGGTACGATAACTGGCGTTGGGAAACTCCTTAAGAGGGAATTCGGGACTAGGATAATAGCCGTTACCTCTAAAGGCTCAGAATTAGCTAGAAAATTCGGCCTCTCTAGTGAGTTCGAGGGGGAGGTAGAGGGTTACGACTCCTATCACATCCCCGAGAACCTCGATCTTAGCTTAGTGGATGAAGTCTATGAGGTCAGTAGGGCTGAAGCTATTGAGTGGGCCTCTGAGCTCTTGAAGAAGGGGGTCATGGGGGGTATGTCGACAGGCGCTCACTATCTAGCTAGTTTATACGCTAAGAGGAAGTACGGAGGGACTGTAGTGACTGTAGCTGCGGATAGCGTCCTCTTCCATCCCCCGATACTGAATGCTTCAGGGGGAATTGAAGCTTATCGGCTCCCCTTTTAAGTGAGTAATGTTATACAAAATTATGAAGAGAGCGATATTGCTAGCGGCCTTTTTGGCGATCCTCTTACTAGCTGGCTACCTCATATACCCCTCTCTTTTCGAGAGGCAGTCTCAACAAATGCTTAAGCCTCAATACATGCCTGAGATGACTACAGCAGTGAGTTTGACGGGGGAAGCTCTCCCAAGTAAGGAAGCTATCTCAATACCTTCAGGAAGGAATGTGACTGTAAGCGCTTATCTGAAGCTTCAGGTGAGCGATGTGAATTCAGCTCAATCTAAGCTATCTCAGATAGCTCTAAAGTATGATGGTTATGTCCAGAGCTCCTCGATATACGAGGGCGGAGGTTACGTAACACTCAGGATACCGGCGGAGAGGCTCGAAGATGCTTTGAAAGATATAAGATCGCTTGGCAAAGTTGAGATCGAGCAGAAGAATGTGGAAGATGTGACAGAGCAAGTATTAGACGTTGAAACGAGATTGAAGAGCCTTAAAGCTACTGAAAGTAGGCTAATGGATCTCTTGAATAAAGCTGAGAGTGTCAAAGATATAATAGAGATAGAGGATAAGCTATCTCAAGTGAGGCAGCAGATAGAATGGTTAGAAGCGATGAGGAGGAACTTACAGACGATGATAAATTACGCGACTGTGAACGTGGAGTTGAAGAAGGAAGGCTACGTACCTCCTGAGGAGGACCTCTTAGCTAAAATCTGGGAGGACTCTAGGAAGGCCTTAATAGGGTCTATTTACATAGTGGTCGTGGGGAGCTTCCTTCCTAGCGATCCCCCTCCTGTTGCTCGCATCCATATACTTCGCTTATAGGCTGAGGAAACGCTCGAGTCATTCAATTAAATCTGAGTAGACTGATAGTATTTTCTCACCAACTACTTTTATATCATAATTTTTTTCAACAATATACCTCAACATCTTTGGGGGGATATCGAAATTCTCGAGGTCCCTCAAAGCTTTCTTCAGGGATTCCCTATCGCCAGGGCTGTAGAAAATAGCTATCTCACTGAATAACCTCTTATGGACCTCTATATCCGAGAGTATGACTGGCTTCCCGAGGGCCATAGCTTCCAGGACTATCGTCGGGAAACCCTCGCTTCTCGATGGCAGTATTATAGCATCTGAGCTCAGAGCGTAGGGCATCCAGCCCTCCATATCCATCCTCCCGAGGAACCTGACTCTCATCCCCTCAGCCAGTTTCATGAGCTTCCCCCTCATGGGCCCATCACCCACGATCCCACAGAGAAGCTCTATCCACCCCCCTCAGGTCCATGAGCAGGGAATCTAAGTTCTTAGCCTCAGTCAATCCGCCCACGAAGAGTAGTTGCACGTCACCTTCCCTCTCAACTGGTTTCGACGATCTAGCTGAGGAATCAATCTCCTCCAGATCTATGAAATTGGGGATCACTCTTATCTTACTCTCATCTATGCCCCTGTCCATCATGAGCTCCTTATCGACTTCATTCAACGCTATGAATACAGCAGCTCCCCTGAGCAGTCTGAAGGATATCCTCTCATGCAATTCAGCTAATAGGGATGCGAACCCTCTGTATGAAGCCCTCCCGTGGAGCGTTATCACTACTCTCTCCCTCCTCGCGAACGGATAGGAGAGGAGAGTCGTGAAAGTATAGACGGAGTGCATGTGAATTAGATCGAAGCTTTCAGCCATCTTCCTGAAGCGAAACGGTAGCTCAAGGGGTATAGGATTTCTCAAAGGTTCTAAGAATGATCTGAGCCTCACGACCCTATACCCATTTTCCTCTGTCTTACTGGGTCCTCTGTGCGTCGTGAGGACAGTCACTTCGTGACCTCTAGATGAGAGGAACTTAGAGAGCCTCTGCACATGATACTCAATACCACCTGGATGAGGGGGGAAGCGATGGCATACCTGAAGGATCCTCATAATCTAACCTCAGAAAAATCCGCTCTTAGAACATCTACCGACTATAGGTATCTCCTCGCCGCATTCAGGGCATCTACTATCCGTTAAATTGCATCTCTCTATGTAGAACCCGTACCTCCTTATGAGGAGGGTCCCGCACTTAGGGCAGTAAGTACTCTCACTCGGATCACCCGGGACATTCCCAGCGTAAACGTACTTCAGGCCCTCCTCTTTCGCTATCGAGAGGGCCCTCTTCATAGTCTGGATGGGTGTCGGAGGTAGGTCCCTCATCTTGTAATGGGGGAAGAACCTGGAGAAGTGGACGGGAGTGTCATCACTCACCTCCCCCGCGACCCATCTTGAGAAAGATCTTATCTCATCCTCCCTATCGTTGTATCCCGGTATTATCAAATAAGTGAGTTCCACATGCTTCCCAGCTCTCTTCAACTCGATTACAGTATCCAAAATCGGCTTTAAGAATGGAACTTTAGCTACCTTCCTATAGAATTCATCTGTGAAGGCCTTGACATCTACGTTAGCTGCATCTATGATCGGTATGAGCCTATCCCTAGCTTCCTCACTCCAATATCCATTAGTCACACTGATGGTAGCGAGTCCCGCTCTTTTAGCGAGTTCAGCTGTCTCAACTACCCACTCTATGCTCACTATCGTGGGCTCATTATATGTGAAAGCTATGCTCTGAGCTCCATAGCTCATAGCCTCCCTCACGGCTTCCTCGGGGGGTAAGTACATTAGATCTGGGAACTTCTCAGGGTCGGATTGGCTTATCATCCAATTCTGACAGTGATCGCAGAACATATTGCAACCCACAGTACCTACGCTGTAAGTCCTGCTCCCGGGCATGAAGTGAAAGAGAGGCTTCTTCTCTATTGGGTCGAGGGCCACGCTACTCATCATCCCATAATTGACCTCGCAGAGCACACCTCCGACGTTTACCTTGGATCTGCATAACCCATATCTCCCCTCTGGGATCAAGCATTTCCTAGGGCAAGCGAGACATCTCACCCTGCTTCCCTCAAGCTGAACTTGGAGCTTCGCCCTGACTCTATGGGGCGCTCTATCCGGGCAACCCTCGGCCATCTAACGTCCTTCACCGCACAGTCTGATAAACTTTGATGTTCATCCCTCGTAAGCTCTACTTATCAGCTTCTTCAGAGAACTTATGGAATCCTCCGACCTAGGGCCTGATGCTAAGACTTCGAAGAACCAAGATCTCCCGTACCATAAGGATAAGCTCTGATTCGCTTCCCCGTAAGAGAGGAAGCCCATCTCATCCGTGAATAAGTACTTAGTCTTCTCAGGTGGGAGCTCCTCCCTCAATTGATTTATAGCTCTAACCCCGAATTGCAACGAGCTCTGAGTACTCGGAAGCTTAGCTACGACTAAGAGGAGGTAAGTATCATTCTCATAACCGACAGAGTAGAGGTAAGCGTTACTTCCCGCGGGGAAATCGAACCCTGATCCCAGGCTGAAGATCGGTTGGTAGCTGAGCAGGAAGAATCCGTAGTTTGAGAAAGATGTGGAGTTCAGTCTAGAAGTCAGACTCGCGAAGGGGAGACTCTCAGGTGGGAGGGGCCATTCCTCACTGGCCCCGGGTTGTGGGATGAGGTAAATGAGCGCCCCTAGGAGCATTACGCTTATCATCAATGCCGCGGGAAGCACGAGCCTCCAGGATCTCAGGTTATCACCTGCTCCTCCCTCCTTCCTCACTATAAAAGCTATGCTGCCAGAGGCCCCTCTCAACAGAATGACTCCTCTCGAGC
>Ga0065719_116339_pt1 | contig 10927 bp, 9 predicted proteins | sample GBSCel85sediment_FD_59106 | JGI IMG/M metagenome (GOLD analysis project Ga0065719, IMG submission 59106) | Hot spring sediment microbial communities from Great Boiling Spring, Nevada - Cellulolytic enrichment CS 85C v3 (version 3) | ecosystem: Environmental > Aquatic > Thermal springs > Hot... | reverse complement strand
CTGAAACCAAGCTACCAGGAGAGGAATGTGATACTGGGAGGCCTAGAGGCACCCCTCCTAACATTCCAGGGTTGTGAAGGCCTTAGACCATGGTTTTCAAGGTGCCTATTCACCGGTTAACAAGCATCCCCTCTGCGAATATGTCCTCTCTCGGTACCTTGGTCTTCTGCAAGAGCTTTATGTAAGCGTGTACTCTAGCCCACGTGGTCCTCAACCTATGGTCTAGGAGAGAGGCCGCTTTAAGCGCCAGAGGTGCGGCTACTTTATGGTACAGCCTGAGGAGGGGCCAAAGAGGCTCTCTAGAAGCTAAGAAGTGCCCCACATGGTATACCAGCTCGTGAGCTATTGTTGTGAAGCTCGGGGCAGTACGTACCCATTAGCATGCCTCTTCAAAACCCTCTTTGACAACTTAAGCAATGTAGCACCTTGCACAGCGTAGACGGGATCCACCTCAACAGCCCTCGCATACCCAGTCCTCACAACACCCTCAAAAACCTCTAAACCCCTCTTAGTCCTAACAACAACTAATGTTGCACCACCAAGCCTCTTAATAGACTCACGGGGCAGAGTCCACGGATTAGCAAGAGATATATCGGCAAGAGTGTTTGCCTGGTCACTACATAGGTAGCAACCCAAACCATAGAAGTACTGACCAAGTCCAGAACGCTCCTTTGTCTACATAGTTACAAACGCTCTTAGTAGACCCATCTTGTACGCGGTACAGGGTACCGATTTAAAGGAGCTTACACCAATAAGAATAACCATCTTGTGGGCTTCCTGGAAACCCAAAGTAAAGGACAAATGGAAGCCTCCCATCTAAGGGAAACTGTTGTACCACTAAATATCCACAGCTCTTTCCCCACTAAAACAAGCCTAAAACTTTGTAAAACGGCATCGATTAGACGCATAGTAATTCACAACTACGTAAACTCCTTTCACAGGAAGCTCATTACTAAGGTCTGAGGCTGTAACGAACATTCCCTTCAACATTTTTTGAGTGTTGAGGTGTTTTGAGGTAGAGGCTTAATTAGCAAGATGCAAGTAGACCCAAGTTATTGCCTTACAGCACTAATATTTAGCTGTTCGCAGTAATACAGTTGAATTGTTCACCGTGAACAATTAGACTTGGGTAAAAAGGTTTTCGACGATGAAGACACTACTACAGCGATACACAGGTGGTGTGTTTTGCAAAGATTTGTGAGGAACGCTACTTTGAGTGGTCTATGTATAATTGTGCCACGCAATCTACATCTCTACACATAGTCTGCTAGGCTACGGATAGCAAACACTGTGGCAACATCTACACACCTCGCAACTCATTCATAACTCTATAGGGAGTAGCTTTAGCAATATCTGTGCACACCATGTTTCAAGGCTAGAGGTGCTACCAAGACATGTTAAGCCCTCTTCTCAGCAAGATCGTTGCTAAGGGTTTTGCGAGTCGGTAGAGCCTAGGGCTAGGCACAGGGTATGTACGGTGCTGAAGTGTGCTAAGCGAGTTGGGTTTGAGAGAGGCATAAACCCGTTCAATTGTATAATTTGTGACACTCCGATTGTATATTAAGTGATACGGTTGAACAGAACAACAAGAAGTAAACAAGGATGGAGGTACGAAACACGAAGAGTGCCGGTAGAAACGAATCAACAACACAAACTCACATAACCACAGCACCAAGTATGCGAAGAGCGAAGCTCACCAGGGTTAAACAACCTATTTTGAATTTGAAGTTTAAATTATATAATTGTGGTTATTGTTCATTAATGCTTTAATCAAGTTCCTTGATAATACATTTTCGTATGAAAGAACTCTTCAAAACAGCTTTTAAGTGAACTAGAACGAATATATATGACTTTAGGAGAAGCAATATCCTGTGAGCAGACCTTTCTCTGCTAACTATTGTATCGAGAATAGTATGTATTAGTGCACCACAGAGAGCATACAAGAATGCTATGAGATTGACAATCGAAGAATTGTACTGATTTTTAAAGAACGTATAGGTCCAATATAAGATGACTAACTTCAATTGTTGCTCGGTTGGCAATCGTGCAACAGGAGTTACTTTGTGATAAATGACAACGAAAGGAATGAGATATACACTATCTTTGCCAAAGCTCCTTATGACATTACTTGAAAAATCTGCATCTTCAAAGTATCCAGCTTTTTTGAGGTACGTGTCAAATTTGACACGCTTAAACACTACACTTCTACAGCAAAATGCACAGCCCATAAGTCGCGTAGCCTTCGCTACCCTTCGTACCTCGCTTGGAAATACACTTGAATAACATCTTCTAATTTCACATTTGTCAGGACCTTTATACTCTAGACACAACACTTTGCGAACAGCGTTGCCTAAAATTCCTCGAAAGCCTCGAGATCTTTGTGCCTGAATCACAAAGGGTTGGATACACACGGCTTCAGGTGTTGCAGCAAAGAATTGTAGCACTTTATCAATTGTATTCGGATCCAGAATAAGTACGTCATCATCTAAAAAGCAGATAATGTCACCTTGCGCTACACCTAAACCTATATTTCTAGCGCTTGTTAAACCCTCTCCGTCGCCCTTGACGTAATGTATCTTTACGTTACGTTTTTCAAATTCGCTCTTGAATGATTGAACAACTTTAAATGTTTCATCAGACCTTGAATCATCTACAATAATTATCTCTATCGGCCTATATCGAAGGTTTAGCAAAGTTAAAAGTAGATTTTTCAAGTCATTGGGTCTATCTTTTGTGGGAACTATGATCGAAACATACATGATTTTAGAACACCTTTTACTTAACCACTAATAAAATTTCGCTTAAACTATCATTGTATATGAGGGAGTTCTCCTCGATCATTAAACAATACTTCTCGCCTAAAGGCTTTATAAAGATCCATGGAGCTTGAGCTATTCGTAGAGGTATTGTCTTAAAACTCCTTGCTATAAGGTAATAGCATTCCGCAATTCTTTTACAATTGTCAAAGTAATTAAACGGAGGCGCTAAAAAACCTTGAACATTAATAATTATAGACTCATTGAGATGCGTAAGTCTGTAGTACACATATCCGGCAATTCTTGAGTCGGTAAACAGGAAGAGCTCGTTTTTCGTTTTCTCCGTAAGAAATGTTATTGAGGATGTGCTTGTGCTATATAATTTAATGGGGGTGACGTGATCCATGCTTATTGAGGTGACAATACTTCTATACAATGGTGCTAACACTAGAAGTATTGCTAACATATACGCTATTACCAAGAACCAGTTTCTATAACGTATTTTAATTTTATTACTAACCTTTATTACCAACATAATGAGCATTCCAATAGCAAAAGTCCTCAAAACTTGATGTGGGTATGTATGAATGGATGGATAAAGGAAGAGGGCATACACTAAATTATGCGTTATGACCAAGACAAGTAGTGCAAAAAGGAGGATAGTAGAGAGGTTGAGATCTTTATCTTTAAAGATCATCTTCACAATGTTTACTTTATACCGAACCATTAAAATTATTAGTAATATCACAAGTAGAAAAACTGACACCGTAGAAATCGTATGTAAAACAGGATAAACGCTATCAACAAAATATTCCTCTAAATCTGCATTGTCACCTGCAGAAGGTAAATACCAATGTACGGCCTCGCGCAATAAAAATGTCAACACGTAGTTAAAGTCTAAACCTGAGCGCGTATCTCCAAGCGACAATACTATTGGATTAAGAAACACCAAGAGAAATATTGCACCCATAGAGGTTGTAAAATACAATTTTAACTCGGTGATAGTGAAACTCTGCGAGGGAAGTCTGTAAGAAAATAACCTCGTTATTAGCAAAGTTAAAGATATTCCAAAAGACACGACTGCTGTCATGAATGTTGATGTATAGTACGACCAGTTTGATGCTATCAGGAATAAGAAACCAGTAAGAACCGAGGAGCTCAGGCGAAGCGCTGATCTGTAGCAATGCAAGAGGATGAATAACGTATACCAATAAAATAGGATTCCAATGGAGATATAGAAAAATGAATATGTAGGATATGTTTGATGATAAATAATTAGTAACAGAGTTGTTAAAAAAATAACAAATTTATGATGCAAGGAATATTTTGTAATTAGATAAAGTATTATGATATAGGATAAAACAATTATAAGGGAATAGTACTGGTAAGGAATAGATGTAACGATATACGAAATTGATAAAAGTGTGTGAGGGAGAAAGAGAACACTATATTCATTTGCATGATGTTTTGGACCAGACTTATAAGGTACATTGATATAAGGCCTGAATAAAAGGTGATTATTTGAAAGTATCTCATTTGATAGACCCCATGTCGTAAATGTGAAATAATCAAACTGCTCGTTCTCGATAGTTCTAACTATTCCGAACCATATGCATGTAAATATTAAAAACAACATCAAGCTTGATTCAATTTTCCGGCACATAACTTTACAATCACCTGAAACTTTTCAAAGTCTCTATTTTCTTCGATGATCTGATGGATAAATTTTGCCGTTTCTGTTTATCAGCTACTTACAAAGTTTTAGATTTCAGATATTTTCCATCAGAGTTCTTCATACCCTTTGCCGTATAAGGATGATAACTTTCCTATTTAAGCCAGGTATGCAAGTAGCCAATTACACCTATGTAAAGATATACCTTGAATAAAACTGTAAATCTTAGTCTCCTCAGTAAGCTAAAAGTCATAAATTTAAATAGAATCGAGAGTGTTTAAACGCATATTAGCAACAATTCAGCTTTTCAACCTCGTAAAGCGATACTCGAGGACCTTTCTCTGCAAAGATAGCATAAATACTAAGCTTAAATCCGAAGGTAAACATGTTCCTTGAGTATCCAGTATCTATTTATGGCTGAGTTCAGACTCAAACATTTCTCAACAAATACCCTACCTCTTCTAGACATCTCCTCTAGTAATTGTGGTTCTAATGTTAATAGGGATTCAAGTGCTTGATATACGGAACTACACGAAGGCTTATCTAGCAGGATACCAGTGCGGGCTGTTTTGAGTAACCAGGGTATTCCGCCAACTTTCGAAGCAATTGGAATAACTCCGCATGCTAATGCCTCGAGCAATATTGTTGGCACTCCTTCCCTTTTAGAAGGTAAAACTAGTATTTTTACATCGTTCAGCACATTTGGCATCTCTTCGTGGGGGATGTACTTTAGTAGTTTAGCATCTAAGTTCTTTAAAGCCTTTTCTGCTAAGCTTAGCAAAGAGCCGCTGCCCCCCACTAAGATGCGGGGTCTTAGACCTTCCTTATACAATAATTTGATACCACATATAAACTCAGGAAAGCCCTTTTCAGGTTCTAATCTAGCTATGAATGCTATGTCGTATGCCCTTTCATTAATGGATTTAATAATCTTGAATCTATCCAAATCTATAAATCTCAATGCTATTGGTAACCTCAGTCGAGCATGTCTTAGCTTGATTGGATCCTCGTATAGTGGGTTAGAAACCTCAGATATTACAATATCTGCAAATTTTATCGCAAGAATCCAGGCAATGGTGCTGATCTTCATTATCTTCCCTTATTAATTGAAATTTAGTACACTATGATTCTTTTTCTCATTAGACGTAAAAGTAGTATTATCGGTAACATATGGGGAATTCCTATGAAGAGCAAGGCTATCTCAAACATATTGCAAAGTTTAATAGTAGCGGCGATGAGGTTTAGTTGAATTTTAATGTAAGTGAGTAGTTTAATTGTAAGAGGTACGTACTTATCTCTAACAGGCAGTTTTGCCCTTAAATCATAAATGAGAATATTGCTTTTGTTTGCGAGTCTTAAATCATCAATTACATGTGGAAGAGTTGAAATAAAGTTGCCAGTAACAATGATAGCTCTGGAATAAACATGCGAAAGAATTGTAACGAGGTTTGCCAAAAGGGCATAGTTCGATGGGCTAGGCAATGGAAATGAGAATACTGCTATAGTGTCACTAGATATGCTTCGTTTCTTCATCCCTCACACCTCAAGACATTCATATAATTTGATATAATAGTTCTTTACAATCTTATTCCATGATAGGTGTTCCTCTACAAATTTTCTAGCATTCTCGCCTAAACGTCTTCTTAGGTCATCATCTTCAATAAGGATTAAGAGTTTCTGTGTCAAGTCATTAATGTTTCCTTTTTCAACAGTAAGAGCATTTAATCCGTGAATTAAGAAGTCATAGTATACAAGCTTATATGCTATAATTGGTAGACCCGACGCCATCGCTTCCATTACTGCTAATGGCACAGCAATCTCGGTTAGAGATGTGTGAACATATATGTCGCTAGATGCTAGTATATTAGCAACTTCTTCTTTATTAGGTAATTCCCCGAGGAATGTTACATAGTCCTTTAGATTGTTTTTCTCTATGTAGTTTCTGATTAGAATATAGTAGGGGTTTGTTCTTTTTCTGGTATTTTCGCCGAACGCTCCGCTGATAGGCCCTATAAATATTATTCTGAAGTTTCTTATTCCATAATTATGAACTAATATACGTACGGTCTTAACCAGATCTAGCTGGTTTTTAAGGGGATGTATTCTAGCAACGTAAGTTATTAGTATTTCTTTATCTCCAAGTAATTTTTCTCGTATTCCACGATTTCTCTTCGATGGATTGAAGATCGTAGTATCAACACCGTTAGGGACTAAATAGACATCTGCATTGAAGGTTTTTCGAATCCAATGAACTACGGCAGCTGAGGGAGCTGTTAGTACAACTCCCTTGCTAGTCAGGTACCTTAGTATTGATAGCATTAAGATAAAGCGATTCGCGTCCTTGGTTACCCAAGGAGGATAGTGAAGCGTCAGTATGGTATTTCTAACGTGAGGCTTCACAGTTGTTAATGAATATGCCAGGCACAAAATTATATTATGAAAATGCAAAATGGGCCTTTCATCTACACGCCTAAGTATTTCATGAAGTTTAAGACTTCTTGCAAATTTTACCAGCAAATTCTTAGATATCGGATTAAGTATGTAGGTGTTGAAACCTCTTTTTGAGAGCTCTAGTGACACCTTCCATATAATTTCCTCAATTGCACCTTTTTCGCTTGGAATGGGGAGTGCACCTGGACCTATGAAAACGATCGTTCTCGCCATATTTACACCAATTTATGATATGCTTCAAGCAACTTCGGTGTAACTACGCGAGGGTGATAATTTGATAAAGCGATCTCCTTCAAGGTCTTAGAAACACTATAAAGAGACAAACCACCATCTGATAAACTGCATAAAATGTTCACGAGCTCGCCTACATCTCTATATACCGGCACTGGCGGAATATTTGTGAAAAGCTCTTTTACGAGTGTCGAGTAACGAAGTATAAATGGTACACCTGCAGCCATAGCCTCGCATACGACAAGAGGAGGATAAGTAAAGTAAAAGCTTTCTCTAAAACCCAAAAACAAGATATCTGATGATATGTAGAGTGTTTTAAGATCCTGCTTGCCAGTTAAAATTATTTTGTTTTGCAAATTGTATTTTTCAATGATTCTTTTAAGCATGTAGAGATAGTTGACCGAGAGATCTTCGAAAACTATATTGCTATGAGAAATAAGGAGCTTTAGTGATGAATTACATTTAATTGCTTCTTTAAATGCCATTATTAGCTCAAATATTCCTCGCTGAGGAATAATATGCCCTATGTATGCTATAACGAAATCATTTTCGTTAAGCCCGTATCTTCTTCTTACTTGAAATACGAAGTCTCTTGAAGCTATATAGTCGAATTCGAAGAAACCTTCTGGGATGATCGGTGGGATATATTCCACGTGTTCATCTGGCAGATCAAGGTTTTTAATAAGGTATTCTTTAAGAGTTTTGGATGTAGTAATTATTTTATCAAATAGATTCAGTTTCAAGAGTAACTTCAGGGGAAAATGTTTAAAGTCCCTAAATGCTGTAGGATGAAAATATAAGTGTGCAACGATTCTCCTTCTCCTAGCTCTAGTAATGCTTTCAAAAAGTATTGGAAATACCTTGTTATATGCTAGTATGTGAATTACACTGGCATTCATAGATTCAAGTATGTTGAAGAGCTTTACTGTACCAGTAAACCAGTCTATGTAACGCGGTGCGAGCTCCCTGTACGGAATCTCGTTCTTTAAACTTGCAAAATCAGCCCTCTCTAGAGATATGATCAAGATATTCCAATCAAGGGCTTTGCTTACAGTATTTATTATTCTGTCTGAGAGAATTTTGTGCCCTTCAACAATGTTATTGTTAAAATGATGAAGAGTTAGAAATGCCAATATGTGTTCCTTGCGATTCCCAAGTTTACTGGTGTATACTAGGCGAAACATCACTTATACCTTAATTGGTTCTTCTGGCGGTAAAGCCCCGATCCTCATGAAGAGCTGGCGGATGCCTCGAGACCGCGGTAAATTAACTATCTCTTCAAGCTGACTATATTGTCGCCTCTTTATGAGCATATATATCGTTTCTCTGTAAACATTCATGCTTAAAACTAGCGGAATGTTGAAACTCCCACTATAATTAGTGATCGACTTGTAAAAGCTTTTTGCTAGGAGTACGTGCTCTACACTTCCCTGAAACCTCCGCATTATGCTATCCTTATTACTATGAAGCACCATTTGTAACAAGTTGGTAAGAAAACTTAGCATTTTAAATGGTCTAGCTAAGTACGGATAATTGGCAAATACTATCTTGACAACCTTTCTATCTATAGTTTCGAGAAGGTGCATGAAGTGTAAAATATTTGCTAACGAAATTGTGAAATCCTTGTAAAATGCGTGACCCACTATGACGCATAACTCTAACTCAGGACGGAGCAAGTTTAAACCGTTTCTCATGTAACCTATTTCTCCTCCTAGTTGCTTCTTAATGTCTGATATTATGAAGTATTCAAAGGTTCCAGCCGCTATTTTTGTATGAAGATCCAAGTCTATATCAAGATCTCCTACGGTTTTACGTAACGATATCGAATACGTACCTTTACTAATAGGCTTAAATTTATGTTTTTCTATTAGCAACTTAGCGGCGAAGAGCATTTCTTTCCTATTAACAAATAATAGGTCAATGTCTGTCATGTCATACGCAAAAGGTTTGACTGTCTTGAAAATGTAATACCCTAGCCCCTTCAAACTTAACTCCTCTGCAATAATCCTTAAATGTTCGCGATAGAGCTCGGTTAGTGAGCATCTCTTTTTTGTGTAGAGCCTAAATTTCTCTGGGAGGTCTTCTATGCAGTCACAGAGGAGCGAAAGCAATTTTCCCTCCTTTGCGATTTTATAAACTTGCAAAAGTATGTTGTTAGGGATATTTACGATTGACCTCTGGGTGAGGGCTATTATCACCTTGTACGGCAGAGTTGTCAAGCTTCCAACACCCCTGAAAGTTTTAGATATCTAACTATCTGAATTACAGACTCAAGGGGATTTTTGTTCGTGGTATTTATAGTGATGTGATTTATGTATCTTCCGATCCATCTGTACATAGTTGATAGATATGTAACAAATCGCAGGTGCAACTGCTCCTCAGGTTTCCGGAGTATAGCAATATAAGGATCTACGTGGATATAAAAGTATACAACGTTACTAAAACTAAGCATAAATCTCTCAAAGAATTTAATTAATTTTAATAGTGTGGATTCGTTGAGATTACTGGTGTAGTGAAGCATAACTATGAAATCTGGAATGAATCTATCTGCTATAAAAATCACATGATCCCTACACAAAATCCTCTTGGAGAGAACTTTGACGATGAGCCACATTAAAACGCTAACAATTTCTAGCGCAACGTACAGTCTCCCGCCTTTGAAGTAGTACTTTACCACATAGTTAAAATATGCTGGCCTGCCCTGAGCTAATTTGTAATTAAGTCCCTTTGCCCAGAATAGAAATCGTATTAGCAAGTACATGAGTGTGTGATGAGCACGTAATCTAACTATATACACGTTCATTTTCTCTTTTCGAAGAATCCCTGCCAATAATCTTGCGAGCGTAGTTTTTCCACTTCCATCGATTCCATAGAATGTCACAACAGTAACTTTACTTTTCCGCATAGAAGGCACCTTTTAAGTCTCCAGCTAATATAGCTGAGTCTACTAGGTACTTCATTAGTGCTACTTTTACTGAGTCTCTGAGACTTCGTTTTAGTGTATATGTTTTAAACGCATAAATAACCGATAACATAGGAAGAAAAATGTTAACATGATTAAGCCTCCTCATAATAATGTAGTTCCTTAAAACGACCTTACCTAATTTTGTGAGGTCTCTATGGATACCAATGGCGTATCTAAAGTGTTTTTTCCAGTAAGAGTAGTATCCTGGAGCGTCTATTTTTAATAGCTTTAACCTTGATGAGAATTTATAGCAGAACCCAAACCTAACAGCTAAAGCGGTGATCATCCTATCCTCTCCGAAAAACCTTGAACTAACTGGGTAACCTTTTATTCGTTCGAGCACTCTGCGCTTGTATATTCTAGCTGGTGGGAGAATTGAAGGATCCTTGACCATTCGCATTGAACTTGTTTCTCCTTGGATACAGCTTACAGTTTTCATGAATAGATTGAAAATTCTAGTAGCCTTATCTAGGGGGGTGACTTCGAACATTGGCGATATTAAGTCGGCCTCTCCTAGCTCCTTCTCCAAGTAATATTTGAAGCTAAATGTGAGAGGAGTATCACCGTCAAGGAAAACCAGCACGTCTCCTTGGGAGTTCTTGAAGCCTAAATGCCTAGCGAAAGAGAGTGAGAAACCGGGGTCTCTCAATATCTTTAGCGACTTGTAATGTTGCCTGTTTTCATCTATGAATTTCTCAACGATCTTGAGGGTGTTATCAGAGGAGTTACCATCAACGACTATGAGTTCAGTCTCGTAGTTTTCTGTAACAATTAACGTGGAGCGTAATACGTGTCTTATTGTAAGCTCGTTATTTTTAGTCGCGATAATAACGCTGTACAAGTGCCCCATTT
>Ga0065719_101485_pt1 | contig 10928 bp, 8 predicted proteins | sample GBSCel85sediment_FD_59106 | JGI IMG/M metagenome (GOLD analysis project Ga0065719, IMG submission 59106) | Hot spring sediment microbial communities from Great Boiling Spring, Nevada - Cellulolytic enrichment CS 85C v3 (version 3) | ecosystem: Environmental > Aquatic > Thermal springs > Hot... | reverse complement strand
GGACGGCTTCGCGTACGCTGTGTTCGGGTGGGCTGGGGAGGCGCTGGCTAGGATGTTCCCGTGGCTGAGGGGCGACATAGTGTCGGCTGACATGCGGGTGTACCCCGCTGCCTACGCGTCGCGCGTGGTGCTGGTCTCGGTGGTCGCCTTCGCTGTGGGGCTGGCGGTGGCGGCGCCGGTCTCCTTCCTCCTTGCGGGCGCCGGCTTCTGAGCCCCCTGCAGGCCGCAGCTCTGTCGGCTGTGCTGCCTACAGGCGTGGCCGCCGCGGCTTTCGGGCTGGGGCTGGTCTACCCGAAGATGAAGGTGAGCTCGCGGGCTTCGAGCTTCGACCTGGAGACAGCGTACTTCTCGGTCTACGTGACGGTGATGGCGACTGGNGGNATCTCGCCGTACACGAGCTTCGAGCGGCTGGCTAGGGCGCCGGAGACGCTGTTCAGGGAGGTGAGGAAGGAGGCTAGGCGCTTCTTCCTCCTGGTGAAGTCGATGGGGTGGGACCCGCTGTCGGCCATCGAGTTCATCGGGAAGCGGGTGCCGCACGAGGGGTTCAAGCAGCTGCTCCTCGGCTACGCGGCGACGCTGAGGGTTGGGGGTGACGTGGTGCACTACCTGCAGAGGCAGACGGAGATCATGCTGAGGGAGCGTGTCTCGCAGGTGAAGGTGGTGGGTGAGAGGATCGCGACGATGCTTGAGGCGTACATGGCGGTGGTGCTGCTGACCTCGATGACGATCTACGTGATGTACGTGGTCGGGATGGCTATGGCGCAGGCGGGCCTCGGCGTGGCGGGCGGGGAGCTGCAGTTCGTGCTCTTCTCCTACATCCTGATGCCCATGCTCTCGGGGCTCTTCATCTACCTGGCCGACCTGATGCAGCCCAAGTACCCTGTGTACGACGCGATGCCCTACTACGTCTACTTCGGCGCGAGCCTCCCCATCACGCTCTTCCTCTTCTTCTCGATGGCCCTGCCCTTCATGGTCCCGCCGCCGCTCTCCGACGCGCTGAAGGCGGTCTTCCACCCCTTCGCCTCGCTGAACAACGCGCTGGTGCGCGCGCTGGGCCTGGGGAGGGGGTTCGAGGCGGGCGTCGGGATGGTGGTGGCGATGAGCGTGGGGCTGGTGCCGGCGGTGGTGGCGGAGGCTTACTCGTCGGCGAAGTTCGGCGGGATCCAGTACGGCTTGACGAGGTTCCTGAGGGACCTGGTCGAGGTGAGGAAGACGGGGATGTCGCCGGAGAAGTGCATCATCAGCCTGAAGGACAGGGACTACGGGCGCTTCACCCCCTACCTGCGCGACATGGCGAAGCAGGTGGGCTGGGGCGTCTCGCTGGGCGAGATCTTCAGGAGGTTCTCCAAGGGGATGAAGAACTGGTTCGCCCTCATCTCGATGTACCTGCTGGTGGAGAGCATCGAGGTGGGCGGTGGTATGCCGGAGACCCTGGAGGCGCTGGCCAGCTACGCGGAGACACTGGAGCACGTGGAGAAGGAGAAGCGCTCGACCCTGAGGCCGCTGATCCTCATGCCCTACGTCGGCGCGCTGATCATCACTGTGGTGGTGATCATCCTCGTCTCCTTCATGGGCTCGATGATGCGGTTCGCGGGAGCCGCGATATCCGAGGCTCAGCTCATCAACATGTTCATGCCGCCGGTCATCCTGAACAGCTACCTGATGGGCCTCGCCGCCGGGAAGCTCAGCAGCGAGAGGGTCTCCGCGGGCTTCAAGCACGCGCTCCTCCTCACCCTCTCCAACCTCGCCGCGATGATGATGGGGCCGGCGATCGTCGCAGGCCTCATGCCCAGNCTCTAAGCCGCGCTCAGAGCTCACCGGGGCGCCTCCACCAGCTCTCGAAGACGCTAGTGGAGAGGCTGCTCAGCCGCGCGCCCAAGTCTTCCGCGGGTTCGCGCTAAGGCATATAAGGGCTGAGCAGAGGTGAGGCTTGATGGACGCGTGGCTTGAGCTGGCTGAAACCCTCGCCCTTGTAGCCTCGGTGATCGGCTCGGCTGCAGGCGCCTCCTACTGGCTGGGCAGGAGGCTGGCTAGGCTGGAGGGTGTAGTAAGCAGCGTGGTAAAGCAGTTAGCAAGGCTAGAAGAGAGAATGGGCAGTGCGGAGGCGCGGATCGCCCAACTGGAGAAAACGGCTGTGGAGCTAGGAGAAAGAATATCCAGCACTGAGAAGCAGCTGGCGCAGCTAGGGGAGAGGGCGGAGAGCCTGGAAGAGCAGCTCTCCTCTCTGAGAGAGGAGCTCGCGGAGTTTAAAGCAGGGGTTGCGGCGCGCTTCGACGAGGCGTGGAGGAGAGGATTGAGAGGATGGCGAGGACCGCTAGGAGCGCGAACGAGTTCTTCGTGGACTTGCTCGGCTACGAGGGCGTCCTCAAGCCGGAGGCAGCCACCTTCGCGAAGTCCGAGCTACTGCGCATCTTCGAGCTCGCCGCCAACCCCCTGACTAAGGAGGAGTGGCAGAGGCTCAAGCAGCTCCTCGAGAAGGACGACCTCACCCTGGAGGAGGCGCAGGAGCTCTACAGGATCGCGGACAAGCTCGTCGAGGAGCACGGCGACAGGATCGAGGCGTGGAAGCTCCTCTGGTACTCCAGGGCCTGGATCGGCATAAANTGGAGNAGGATGGCCGAGCAGCGGAAGAAGGTCGAGCAGAGAGCAGGCCAGCCGCAAGCCCCCTGATGCTGCGCGAGTTGCCAGAACCTTCGCCAACGTTCTCCTGCGGTGGACCACCGACCCGCTAAAGCATGGCGCGCTGCTACCAGCAAGTGCTCGTAGTCTCGGAGTCACCACTTCCGAGATCTGGAGTCAGCACCGCTGCATGTCCGCTGAGCAGAGTGCCTGCTTCGCCCCAGGTTAGAATCCTGGTTGTGCAGCGTGAGCAAGGAGACACGCTGTACCCCTCTCGCGTGAAGACCACATAAAGGGTAGGTGGTGGTTTACGATACTAATGCCTGGATTGGCAGCTTTCCAGGCTCTGGTGAAGGTCGGAAAGAGATCGGGGGATCGTGGCTTTGCTGCGAGAGAGGGAGGTTATAACTGAGGGCCTCGCCTTTTAGGGCGGGGAGGAGATCAGACGTCGTCAGTGGTCCCTGCGGAAATTTCCAGGGATTGCCTGAGAGAGGATTAGCCCTGAAATCTTCGAGGGATAGCTCCTCTGGGTAGAGATGTGGTTGAACACCTGCCTAAGCGCGCTCGTGGAGATCTAAGGCTTGACGACTCTGGGAGCGTAGCCCTCGAGAAACATTGGCGCGTAGATGTACGCGTTCTTCCACATGTCGCTCGACCCGAGGCTCAGGAAGCCTGGGCCACTGCCCCTGTAGTCGAAGATCACTGTCCAGAAGCTCAGCCTGGTTCCCTGGCTGATAGTTCTTTCGTCGTCGTAGGTCCAGAAGACGTACTCGACAGAGCCCTGCCTAGTGCCACCCGGAGCGTACTTCGTCGTGCAGAATCTAGCATAGGTACCCCCAATGCTTCTAAGCGCGTTGACACCCGCCCAGTTCAGCACAAGCGCTCTGCCGATCCCGCTGCTGCTGGACCAGTGCGTAAGCATGATCCCGGGGTCTGAGAAACACTCAACGCTGGGCGTTTCCCTCCACTGGAAGGGGGAGTTGTACGTCCAGTTCCTCCTGGTGACTCNACCCACCGCCTGTAGCCCCGCGGTGAGGTAGAGGAACCAGTCCGCCACCCCCCTGCCCATCTCAGTGGCCATCCAGTACCCGTTGCCGCTTCTCGAGTTCTTCCAGTAGATGTACGTGATGACCGGTATGTAGCGCGTCCCGTTGACGATCTGCACTATCGCCAGCGTGTCGTAGTAGTCGCTTCTGACGTCGCCGTACGCGTACACGTTCCCCACACTCGTGGTGTTGAGGACTGCGAAGATCCTGATGGGTGCCTGTATCCACGAGTACCTCATGTAGCTGTAGTACACCTGCCACGTGCCGTACGGCCTGTACCTTCCCAGGTTGGAGCCGTACATGTCGAATGCGTGAAGGTTGTAGGGCCCAAAGGCGTCATCTGTCCAAGGGTCGCGGAGAACTAGGGCTGCAACGCCCCTGTAGTCGACGTAGAGCCTCGACTGGGGGTGCTCCGCGTCAACGAACTCCACGTCGTAGAGGGGGTGCCAGACGTCCTTGCAGCTCGACCTGCACTCCAGGTCTCCAGTCTTCACGTACTTGATCTGGGTGGGGTACGCCGCAGGCTGTGCGTCGAGGTCGTCGTGCCACCAGAGCATCACGTACTGCTTTCGGATGCTCGTAGTGGGGAACGTGACCTGGAAGACGAGCCTCGTGTTGTACTTTTCTCCCTTGACGAAGTCCATCTGGGGGTCTGAGAGGCCCACCGGCACGTCCACCAGGATACCGTTCCAGAGCGTGGTGGTCCAGTTCTCGTACTGTATGGGTCTCTCGGCCAGTGTCCCCAGGGTTCCGTCGGCTGTGATACTTACTCGTATCTGCTTGATCGGGATGTAGGGGAAGGGGGGCAGCTTCAGCTGGGGATCTACGTAGAGCTTCCAGCCGAGCCAGTAGAGGGAGAGGTTCGAGCTCATCTCCAGCGTGTAGACCTCGTTGCTGATGTCGCCCGGCCTGCTGAGTGTCTGCCTGTTCCCCGAGGAGTCGTAGTAGATCAGCACGTCCGGTGTGCGCCTCTCGATGGCGAGGAGCAGGTAGTTGTAGGTTGAGGCCTCGACGACTATCCCCCTCTCGTCGGATACCACGACCATCAGGGGGGCGTACTGCTCGCCGGTGATAGGGTCTGTGAGCACGTCGACTGCTGGCTCGAAGGTGATGCTGTAGTTGCCCATGCCTAGGTAAGTGACGTCCCTGATTCTGGCGAGCTTCCAGGCGCCTGTGTACCTCCCGGATGAATCCTTCTCCGGGTAGTATATGCGGACCCACCCCCTCGCGATTAGGTTGCCGTAAGGGTATCCCCTGGCGGTGGGCGGGTATGTGCTGGTGTCGACATCGCCGTCGAACCTCACAGTGATCTGTATCGTGGTGTTCGTCGCAGTACTGCTTAAGGGGGCTTTTCTCACCACCAGCGTGAGGCCGACGAACACGTCACTCTCCCAGTTGTAGAAGCCCAGCACGGTGAGGTTGAGCTTGAGCCTCGCGTACGCGTAGCTGCCGGAGGCCGGGAGGTACCAGTAGCCCTTCATCAGGTCTTGGACGCTCCTGGGTCTCCCCAGCTCCGCGGATAGGTCGAGCCTGAGCAGTTCGTAGGAGACCTGGAGGCCGTAGGTGCCGTAGGCTTCGATTATGCTTCTCCTCCAGTACTCCAGGTAGGCCAATGCGACGTTTCTGGCAACGGTGAAGTTGTGCCTGTTGTACATCGTCATACCGTAGCTGCCGAACCTCTCGGTGAAGTCGGAGAACTCGGTGTAGTTAAAGTAGGCGCGCGTAGCCAGGGCGAGCATAGCTGCGAGAGCCCTCTTGAAGTCCGCCGTAACAGCAGCAACTACCTCGCGGACAACGGGGCTCCTCGTCCTGAGAAAGAGGGCGTGCATCTGGTACACGTTCACCAGGAGCGCCATTATCACGATGCCTATGATCAGAACTGTAGCGACGAGTATTTGCCCCCTCCTCGCACCCCGCTGGCGCACGTCTCTCACCCCATAGTGGAAACCTCGCCCTTCAGGGAGGGGAGCTGTCAGCCGGAGTAGCCGATAGTCACGTGCACGAGCAGGACGGAGCCCCTCACCCGGTCCGGGTCGCCCCGTGCACACGTAGGTGTAGATAATGGGTTCCGCCTCGACCATCCGCACTCCCTCAGTGTCGAAGTTGGGCCGCATACCCCAGCGGGCACAGGACGACTCTACCCCCTGCCAGGTCGTAGTTAACAGTGTACACATCCATCCGGAAGAGCAGGCCCTGGGGTAGCACGGTCAGGGCAAAGAAGGCCAGCTCGTCCAGCCTCCTCCCCTCCCAGCCCTCGGGGCATTCGCCGCTCGTGCTGAAGTGCTGGTTCGCCTCGTGGATGAGGTNGCCGAGCACCTTCTCGTAGACATTGTTCTCGGCCATGCTGTTCAAGAGGTTGTAGCCAAGCCTCCGCAGGTCGCTCGTCTCCCTGATGTACACGCTCCTCAGGGGCCTTGTGAACTGCATGAGCAGGAGTACGACGGCGACCACCATGAAGACAGCTAGCACAGCCTCGACGACTCTGACCTGACCCCTCCTGCGCGCGCAGGGACACTTGCTTGGGGCGTGGGGGCGGTACATATCCGTTACCGCGGGGGCGCGCGCGCTAGCAGTCACGGGTATCCCTCCACCTCGCGCCATATCGCGAGCTCGACGAGGAACGGGTAGTTGTACACGGTGCACATCCTGGTCAGTCTCACAGCGCTCGCTGGCATCGCTATGCTGGTGGAGATGTCGACGCTGGGTATACGGTTGACGACAACCGCAATAGGTCTCCCCCTGAACTGGGCGAATATGAACACGTGGCTGGCAAGCGGCTCAACGTGGCTTATGTAGCCGACGAGGTACCACTGCTTGGCGGAGGGGAGGACCCTTCCAGCTCTGTCGCACAGCGGGTCGTCGCTCCTGAAGTTCCCGCTCGAATCCCTGCACCAAATCACCGTGGTGAAGTTGAGCAGCTCTTGGTACTCGGGCACTGCCTGCAGGAGCTCGTCCTTCACCAGGACAGCTCCGGACTTCCTGTTGCCCCTCACCACGGGGACCGATATATCGATCGACCTGTTGAGGAACACGTAGTTCCCGATTATGTAGCCCTCGACCGGGGCGTCGCCGTGCGCATTCGTAGCGTAGCCAGCCACGCTCACGAAACCCCTCCACTCAGCCCGGACTATGAGGAAGGCGAAGAACCACTTGTCCGGCCTGTTNTGGGGGTCGCTGAAGTACTGCTGGAGGCTGGGTGTGAAGTCGAGTACGCACTCTCCCAGGGTGTCTGTGGACGCCCTCGCGGAGATCACGTNCCTAGCCTCTACCTCCGCCTGCCCTGTCCCCGGCTGCACGCGCACGAGGACATACATCCCTGTTACCTCCGCGTTTGGCACTCCTAGCCCCTGGACGTTCTCCACCCTGATCCTGAAGGTGGAGGCGAACTCGAAGTTCCCGTAGGTGTAGTAGCCAATGGGTGTGATCAAGACTCTGAGCATCGGCACGATCCTGAGGCGGAAGCCGTACCCCTCGAGGCCGAGGAGCTGGGCCATCCTGGAGGTGTTGAGGAGGAGCGGGTTAGGGAGGGTGGAGAGGTTAGCTAGGCGCATGACCTTGTCCGGGTCGACCCTGTAGGGCTCTCTGCTCCCGGCGAGCGCCAGGCCGAAGTCCTGAAGATTCTCAGCGCTGACAGCGATGTTCGTGCCCCAGTCCGGCGGGTAGCCCGGCGTCAAGACGATCTTGTCCAAGACTCTCTCCGCGACCGTGTAGAGCTGCTCCTGCCTCACAGTTTCGAGCGTCGCTGCTGGCGCGCTCAGCATCTGGTTTGCTGCCAGGAGGATGACCACGATTAGAGCAGCCACAGCCAGGTACTCCAGTACAGTCTCCACGGGTAGCCTCTTCCCCGGGAAGCTAATAAGCCTTGCTGCCTCTGACCTCCTCCCCGCCCTGAAGGGCGGGGCTTTCAGCTGTCACGGCGCCGCCGCAAAGCCCACGCATATCCTGCCCTCTTGCCTGTAGGCCACCACCACGGGCCGCCCCGACGGGAGGGGGAGGCGGATGCTGCTCGAGACGCTGCCAAGACCCGGGATCTCGACTGGCTGAGCACAGTCAGCTGCGCCGACAACGTGGACAGGCTCCTTCCCGAAGTTAGGGGTGACGACAACCCTGACCTGCTGGTAGATCTGAAGCCTGGCAGTCACCTTAATCACGTTCTCCCCTTCCTCGCCGAGCAGGAGCTCGTAAGGCTGGCCCGCCAGCGTGCTCGGCAGGGTCATGACCATGTAGCTGTAGCTGCCCCCGCCGAGCGTGAACACGGAGACCAGCTCCACTAGCTCCCTTGCGGCACTCTCAGCGACCTCGGAGAGGGCGAGGTTTACGTTCTGCAGCTGCTGAGCAAGGAGAGTGTAGCTGTACGCGGCAAGCACCATCACCATAACTCCCACGAGCGCCGCAGTCAGTATTAGATGGGTTACGGCCGGGTAGGGCACACTACGGCACCGTGCTCACTTCTACATCCGCCCTAACCACGATGAGTACCGAGCCGTCAACCGGGTTAGAGCCGCACAGCAGTGGCCCGCTCACAGTCAAGCTGGACTCCTTCTCGCCGGCAACCACCCTGACTGCGACGCTGGGCACGTCGGGGAAACGGTACTCGGCTATGTTCAGGTGCGTGCTCCTGAAGATGAGGGGGATGGTCCCCGAGCCTCCCAAAGCCCCCCTCCTCAGGTTCAGGATGTGGAGGGTGAAGAAGTTGTAGCACTTCCTCGCACCCCCCTCTGTCACGTTCAGCTGAGTGTTGAAGAAGACTCTAACCCTCGGCTGCATGTAGGCGCAGGCGCCGCCCCTAAACTCCTCGTAAACCACCACAATCGGCTCGCCAGCGCTTACCACCAGCCTGCTAAGCTCCTCGCTCAGGTCGCCCTGCTCAGGGTACAGGAGCCTGGGCACCGTTGTAACGAGGGGGCCTCCACACACTCTGAGGTCTGCCAGGTTACCCCGGAAGACCTCCACGAAGTTAGCGTACACGATGAGCTCATCGGGCGAGCTCACTAGGTCGAGGCGTGTGCTCGCCAAGCTGAAGCGTATGTACCTTGCCCCGCCGGTGCCGAAGGCCACCTGCTCAAGCGCCGTCGCCGCGTATGTGAGCTGCTCCTTCGCGTACTCGTACTCCATCACCTGCCTGTTCATGTCGATGAGAGAGGTGGAGTAGTAGATCGCGATAGATATTATCGTGAGCATTATACTCGTCATTATAACTGTCGCTATGACAGGGGATACCCCCTTCTTGCCGCGGGTGCTCCTACCCGGGTTCCACCTCGTCGTAAGTGAGAGCATTCTCCAACCGGACATCAGGTTCTGCGCCTCCTGAGGAGTAGAATCACAGCCGCTGCCGCCGGGATCGCAATGACAACTGCGAGCAGGATTGGCTGCGTGAGGAGCATGCCCAGCGGTCCTAGGACCGCTGGTCCGGCTGGCGCCACCTGGTAGGACACGGGTGGTGCTGTCGCAGAGCCCGCCTTCGAATTGTAAGTCACCGTTATGGTGTAAGTGCCCGGTTTGAGGTCCAGCGAGTAACTACCCGAAACCCCCACGGTTGTAGCTCCTTCGAGCTCGACGGTTCTCCTGGGGAGGGTGTCGGCTGGGTACATACTGGATGCCACAACACTCCCCGAGCTATCGAGCACTCTCACCTCGATCATCGAGCCAGGATAGAACGGTGCTGCCTGAAACTGGAGTGCCGAGCCTGTCAGCCACGCACTCACCCTCGGCTTCACAGAGATGGCCTTGACCTTGGCTGAAGCGGTTGCAGGCGTGTACTTCGTCGACTCAACCCGCACGGTGAGCTCTCCCTCGCCCTCGGGCAGGGCTACGTATATCGTGGGGGAAAAGCCCCCAGAGTACACCAGCTGCCTGTTCCAGTAGGCTGTGACGGTGAGGCTCTCGCCGCTCTCCTGCGGTGGTGTCAGTGTGATGGTTACCGGGGTGAGAGCGTCAGCTACTGCTAGCGCGGGGGCTGAAACTTGAGCCTTCCTGAGCGGCCTTACCTCTATCGTCACCGGGTAGTTGTAGGTGTAGACGTAGCCCCACGGGGTCACCGCTGTCACCTTGACTTCAGCGCTGTACCTGGTCTTCGCGAAGGGGCCCAGCTGGGTGATATTCGCGAGTGTGCTCACGATCTTCGTCTCGCCGGCGTTCACCCTGCCCGTGGTGAGCAGGTAGCACTGGACAGGTATGCCCGAGACCTCCACTCTGGCATTCTCAATAAAGCCCTCGCCCTCTACCCACAGCTTAACGTCGAAGATCACCAGGTAGGGCTCGTAGACCTCGGTTAGGCTTGGCTGCACGTACACGTAGGTCCTGGGGGCGACCACCCTGACCGGTATGCTCGCGAAGACAGAGTAGTAACCTGAGTCCACCGCGAGTCTCCCGTCCATGGACACGACCTCAGAGTAGTAGGATATGTCGATGCGCATACTCGAGTCCTTCACATCGCCAGGAGCCATCTGCTGCGCGAAGAAGCGCGGGGTAATCTTCACCTCAAGTGTCTGCACCTCGCCCAACCTTAGTAGCACCGGCGTGTCGGGGACGTACTCGAGCAGGCTGTTGTCTAGAAGAATGCGAATACCCTTCAGGTAGAAGACCTTGAGCTCGCCATCTACCTCTATTATCCTCACCGTGACGGGTATTGAGTACTCCTTCGTTGCGACCAGCTCCTGCGGCACTACTACGCTGACCTTGAGCCAGACAAGGTTTATTTTCACCAGCGCTTCCTTGTGCACCGCCTGGCCGTGCACTACCAGGGTGGCGAGAGATAATCCCACGACGAAGACCACCAGCAAAGCTGAACACAGCGCTCTAGCTTGTCTAGCCTGGCTCATGCGAGTCACAGCAAGAATTCCTCGCTTTAAACTTTAACTCTACCCCCCGCTCTGCAGCAGTAGAACGCTTTACCAGCGGATCGACTGGAGAAGGGGGGTCCCGAACATCTCTCCTGAATGAGGCTACTCCTCGCTTAAGAGGGACGAGACGAGGAGCCTCAGAGCCCTCTCAACCACGGCTGGTGGCGGCTCCTCCGCCCCTCTGCGCCTCAGGAGCTCCAAGGCTTCCCGGAGCAGCCCCTTCGCAGCTGGGGTGAGCTCGACAAAGTCCGCTCTGAGTGCTTCCTGGCTCGCCGCCTCCTCGAGGATGTCTGCGACTTCTCTGAGCCTCTCGTGGGAGAAGCTGACCCCGTCGTAGACCTCGATGCCCTCCTCCTCGAGGAGCCTCCGGACCTCGGGCGGTGTGGGAGCTCTCGTGACTAGAACCATCCTCTTGGGCTCG
>Ga0065719_106821_pt1 | contig 10944 bp, 6 predicted proteins | sample GBSCel85sediment_FD_59106 | JGI IMG/M metagenome (GOLD analysis project Ga0065719, IMG submission 59106) | Hot spring sediment microbial communities from Great Boiling Spring, Nevada - Cellulolytic enrichment CS 85C v3 (version 3) | ecosystem: Environmental > Aquatic > Thermal springs > Hot... | reverse complement strand
CCTAAAGAAGTAGCAGAATTTTTAAACAAAAACTACCACACCGTAAAAAATCAAATGCTTCAAATGTTAAACAAAGGACTACTCCTGAAAAAAGACAAGGGAAGGTACTCACCCTTGTGTGAAGAATTATAGTCTTATAGTCTTATGGTCTTTATAGTCTTTATAGTCTTTAGTTTTTATAGCCTAAATAGTCTTATTAGTCTTATTAGTCTTAATAGCTTTTCAAGAGGGTTAAGACTATAAAGACTATTAAAAATTACTTAAAAACCATAAAACTCACTTTTTTCGTTTTTCTTTCTCTTTAACTTTTATCAAAATCTCAATTCCGTCAGCTTCACACTTTACGATTTGAACTAAGTCGTTTGTGTTTTTACGAAGTTCGTTAAAGACTTTCTTAACTGCCTCGATTACCTCTTGAACGTTTGAACAAAACAAAGCTTCACTTAACTCGTCTTCTAAACTTCTTTCTCCAGTAAGAATTACTCTCTTTCGCACCCTGTTACTAAAAAAAAGAACTACTTCAGAAACGTACAACTCTTTCGTTAACATTCAGTAATACCTCCTCTCGTTAAAGCTAAATAAAAATAACGAAAAAATTAACGAAATACGAGGTGAAAGTCACGTTTGAAACGAAAAACTACGAAAAAAAACTAACAGAATTTTTTTGCGACGAGAAAAATTGGTTCGTACTAGAATTCGCAGTAAAGCAAGTAAAGTCTAAATTTTTTTGCTCAACCATTGGACTTTCTGGTAAGCTTTATTGCAAATCCGTCAAAATTTGGAAAAAAAGTGGACGCTTAAGGATTTACGTCCCCTACTCTGCTTTCGAAATTGCTGGTTTCGTCAGCCCTACTCCCGTTAAAGGAAGCAAGCTTTACAGAGGACTTTACTTAAAAACTACTGACGAAATACCTCTTACTGCTTCAGGATTCGTTCCTCTTTCCTTTCGACTAAAAAATCCTAATCTTCGCAAAAAACACGAACGACTTAAAGAAGAACTCCTTAAAAAGTTCGTCGACGAACTTTACGAAGTTCTTGAAAAAACAGAATTAGGAAAACTCTTAAAACGAAACGAAAAACCTTCGAGAATTAACCGTAAAAGCTTCTAAACTACCTTCCAAGCTAAACTACCTTCCAAGCCTTAAACTAGCACTCGTTTTAAAAGAAGGAGCAGATCTTTTTTGAAGAAGAAGAGAACTCTCTTGATTCCTTAACTCTTGCTTTTTAAGATTAAACCTGTACTGAGGAGGAAGTAGTTTTTTAAGTATTTTTTCCAAACCAAAGTAGTGATTGTACCCAACTTTCAAAAACGGAACAGAATACTTGTAGTTTCCAGTTTGCATAAGAACCTTTCCGACGTGCTCTTTAAGATTGTGCTTTTTCATAAAAGTATCAGGAGCATAAAAACTTAAAAAGCCGTTTCTGTCGTATTCTCCCCTCTTTCCTAAGTCAGGAACTATTTCAGGTGAATAAAACAACTTGCTTCTAACCTCTCTTAACTTGCGAAGAAGTTCTTCCTGCTCTTCTTTCCACTTTTGCAAAATTCTCGCTAAAAGTGAATTAGGTTTTCCTAAATTTCCTCCTTTGCTCACTTTTTTCCTCCTTTTTTTTAATTCATTTTAACTTTTCCTTTTGAAAAGTAAATAACCAAAAAAACTTTTCGTATTACTAAGTTAGATTAGCTTAAAGCAACCGTAAAAAGCTTTTTTCTTTTTTTCTTTTTTAACTTTTTTAAAGGTATTCCTCCCAAGTTCATACCTTCCGCAAGACGCTCTTGATTTTTAACTTTTTCGGACGCCTCTTCAGGAATCTTAGGAACCACGTACTTGAGTGGATAAACTTCCTTTATTTGATCCACGAGGTTTTTTATTACGGTATCTGGAGCAAGCTTTCCACTTGCTACCTCGTCTAATTCTGTTTCCATCTTTGCCGTAAAGTCGACGTCTATCAGTATTCCCTTCCCTTCCTTGCTCTTTTCACTTTCTTTTCTTTCGACTTGAGCTATCAACTTTTCAGAAAGAACGGTAGGAACGAGCTTGCTTTTCCCAGTTACGTAGTTTCTTTCTTTTAAAGTTTTAAATACGCTAGCGTAAGTAGAAGGTCTTCCTACTCCCTTTTTCTCGAGAACGTCAACCAATTCCTCAGGAGACATTAAATTAGGCGGCTGAGTTTTTCCTTTTTTCAAACTAATCAACCCGTTCAACGCTTGCCCCTCGTTAAAAGAAAAAAGGTGCTCGTTTTCTGGTCTAAACTCGTCTTTCAATACCTTCAAAAACCCGTCAAAAACCACGTTGCTTCCTTCTGCTTTAAAAGTCAAAGCCTTTCTTACGTCCTCGTCCTTCATAATTTTTTCTACTTTGCTTTTATACAAAGGATCAAAGTAAGAAGGTAAAATTTCTAAACTTACTTTACTAATCACCGCTGGCTTCATGTGAGAAGCTAAAAAGTTAGACTTTATAAGGTAAAAAAGCCTTTGCTCGTCCTCGTTTAGATTGGTAGGAACGCCAAAGTGAAGAGGCCTTATACACTCGTGAGCGTGTTTCTTTCTTCTTTCTTCTTCGAAGTTTTCGTTTAAAAAAATTGGTCTGTCGTTCAAGTAGTGTTCGCCAAAGTGCTTTTCTATAAACTCTCTTGCAAGCAAGTATCCCTCTGGAGAAACGTCAACTGAATCAGTTCTTACGTAAGTGCAATGCCCTTTTTCGTAAAGACTTTGAGCAAGCCTCATGGTTTTCTCAGGAGAAAAACCGTACTTTCTAAAAGCAGCTTTCTGAAGAGAAGCAGTAGTAAAAGGCTTAGGAGGCTGAATTACCTCTTTTCTTACGCTCTTGTTAACTACTGCGTATCCCTTCGAATGCTGAAGCACCTCAGCTACGCTTCTAATCAATCCTTTTTCCGAAACAGGGAGAGTATCCGTTTTCGCAGTAAAAACACTACTAGCACCTACGAGGTAAATAGGATAAAAACTGCCGTAAAAGTAATAAAAAAACTCTGGAACGAAGTCTCTTACTTGCCTAAACCTTTCAGTAACGAAGTAGAGCGCAAGAGTTTGCACTCTACCAACCGAAACCGTTCTCTTTAACACTTTAGAATAATAAGGAGAAAGCACGTATCCAATTATCCTGTCAACTGCTCTTCTAGCAAACTGTGCTTTGACGAGGTTTAAGTCGATTTTTTCTTTTCTCAAAATAGCATTCCAAACTTCACTTTCTGTAATAGCGTAAAACCTTGCACGAAAAATCTTATTCTCAGGAAAAACGCTAGCAAATTCTCGATAAAGGTGATAACTTATTGCCTCACCCTCTCTGTCTGGATCAGTCGCAAGGTAAACGAGCTCGTACCTTCCCTCTTTGAGCCTTTTTTTTAACTTCTCGACTAACTCCCGTTGTTTTTTGCTTCTGTAGGTAAAGCTAAGGTAGTATCTTTCTCCGTCTGAATAAACTCCCATTTCGTTCGTAGGTAAGTCGATCACGTGTCCACAAGTTGCAACGACGTCGTAACGAACGTCAGGAACGACAGAAGACAAACTAAACTTTTTTTCCTTCTTCTCGTTGAGAATCTTACTGACGTACCTTGCTTTGGTCGGAGATTCGACCACTACGAGCACTCTTCTTTCGCTTTCGTGAGAGCGAGAAACGGTACCCAACTTACGAGTGCTTTTCATCTCACCTTAAAAAATAACGAAAAACCAAACGAAAAAAGTTTACGAAGAAAAAGCTGGAGTCAATCTAACCACGCCCTCTACGCTTTTTTGAGCGCTAGTTTTTTCTTCAAACCTAGGTGATAACAATCCAGTTTTCTTCAAAAAAGCAAACACGTCTTCCTTCTTTCTAGTGTAAGGCATAGCTAACATTTGTGCGAACTTTTCTCCGTACTTCTTAGTCACGAGCCTGTCGTCAAAACAAGTCACTAACCCTCTGTCAGTTTCAGTCCTTATCAACCTTCCCACTCCTTGCCTAAACTGAAGCACCGCTGCAGGTATGATTACGTTCTGAAACACGTACTTGTCGGCTAACTGGTGTGCTTTTTCCCAAGGAAGTCCCTTCTTTTCCACGTAAAACCTCAACAAGTTCTCGTATTCTCTTCTAGTTACCATTACGTTGTAAGGATTATCTGGCTCAAAGAAAGGTAACTTTAAAATGACGACGTGAGTCAACCCTTCACCTGGAACGTCAAAACCTTGCCAAAAAAGTGGTCCTGCTATTAGCACTTGCTTAACTTCGTTAGGATCTACCTTACCAAATCTTGCTTGTATCTCTCTTAAAGGAGTATATCCCTGAACGAAAACCTCTACGTCGTTCTGTTTAAAGAATTCTTTTAAGTTCTCTCTTAAGTGATAAACGAGTTCGTTGCTAGTAGAAAGAACGAGTACTCCTCCTTTGGCGTAAAAAATTACCTCTTTCAGCTTTTCAGTCACGTAAGACTTCCAAGTCTCAGAAACGGAAGCAGAAGTTCCTTCCTTTAAATGAGGAACGTCGTCAGGTAAGTAAAAGAGAGAATTTTCTTTGTAATTAAAAGGAGAAGCAACTACGAACGCCCTAGTCTTTTCTCTGTCTTTAGCAGTTTTTATACCTACGCTTCTTAAAAAGAAACTAAAACTAGGAACTCCGTCCACGTAACCAGAAGTAAGAGTTGCCGAAGTAAAAACTTTACGAACGCTTCCCCAGTCAGGAAAACTCTTTTTAATAATACCGTCAACCGTACCAGAAATTTCGTTAAGAGTTAATCCGTCAAAAAAGACTACGTTTTCTTGACTAATAATCGCTTTTTGCTTTCTTTTTGCTAAACTGCTTTTTACGCCTAAGTTAACGTTTAAAAATCCTGCAAACGTGTCGATTCTTTTTTCGAGTTCTTTGCTTCTACCGTGTTCTTTCAAAAAGTCGTACAGAACGTTAAAAATTCCTTCTCTTAAAAACTCGACTCTTCCCTTCCAAAAGTACTCACTTGCTTCTTTGAGAAAACCACTTTTAACTCCGCTTTCTAACATGCTTACCATAGGTTCAAAGTAGTTGTAGTAAAAAAAGTCAACCTTACGAGCAGGGAACTTGTTTAAAGCAATTTCAGCAACCAGCAAACTCGGAGAAGCATCTTTAGTTCTAAAAGTCTCTACGTCTTTCTTCAAAACTGTTGCTCTACCTAAAACTTCAGACGCATCCAAAACGAGAAGCGACAACAACGAAGAAGTAACTCTAGTAGAAAAAGGTAAATTATCGTAAGAGTCAGTTCCCTTAATTTTACTTAGATCCTCCAAAATACGAGACAAAAAAGCGTTTTTCAAATTTTCTACCATTTTCATTTTTGCTTGAACGTTATGATCAAACTCGTCAAAAAGATCGGGAAAAGTCGCCTTCACTCTTGATACCAAATTTATCGCAAGTTTTCGAGTTGCTGTTTCTAAAAAGTCTTGATAGTAAACTGCTTTCGTTTCTTCTGCTAACTCTAAAAACGACTTAAGCAAAAAGAATAAAAACTCACCACAAGTAACGCTTTCTTCTCTCTTCCCAAAAGTAGACTTTACTTTTTCCAAAGCTCTGCTTAAAATCGTGTGGTAAAATGCTACTTCCTTGTATCCCTTTTCTGCAAGTTTTGCAAGCTTTTCTTCCCAAAGCTTGTCCCAAAACTTCGTGCTTGCAGTTTTCCAAACTGGAACTTCTACTATGCGAAAAACATCAGCAAGCTTTTCTTTAAGCTTTTTAGCAACCTTCTCTGCCTCTTTAAGGTCGACGCTCTTTACTCCAGACGAAAGCACGTCTCTTTCGAAAACGTGAGCCTCGTCAAAAACGAAGAAAGCTTGCTTGTAGTACTTTTCATAAACCGACTTGTACCACAAAAGCACTTCTATTGCTTTTTCAACTTCAAATTCGGAACTTTTTCCAATTCGTGAAGCTTCGTAAGCTTTAAGCGCTTTTTCTAACGAACTTCTACCCCACTTGCTTACGGGAAGACCTAACTTTTTTTCTAAAGCTTCAACTACGCTTCTTAATCCTCCTAAAACCTTCGCAAAAACGCTAACGAAGTAGTAGTAATTCATAATGAAAACGTCAGCTTCACTTAAGTCTTTTAAACTTTGAAAGAACTCGCAAACCTCTTGAAAAGCTTTAGAACAACGTCTGCAACTTGTAGCATAATTCACCGAAAACAACTCGTCCACACCACCATTTTTAATTACTTTGTCGTAAACTTTTTTTATCAAACTTTCAAAAACTTCGTCACTAATACCAAACTCTTCACTTCCTTGTGGAACGGAAATGACGACCTTTTCTAAAAAGTGCCTCAAACCGAAGTGCGGAGAAAAAACTTCAATTATTCCCGTTTTGGGAGACCAACTTATTCCTCTTTTAACTTCACTTGCTTCCCTCCACTCGAACACTTCTTCGAGCTTGTCAAAAAAGGCGTCAATTTCTCTTTTCTTAAAAACTTTCAACAAGTCGTCAAAACTGCTAATCTTTTCTTTTAAAATGAGGTTCACCTTTTCTCTTAGCTCGTCAACTACCGCGTTACGACTTTCCAAGTCTGCTAACGATTCCTTCAAACCTTTCAATTCAGCCTCGTTTCTTGCTTTTAAAATTGCTTCTTTTAACTCTCCTAAAAAGTTAGCAACGCGACTTACGCTTTCCAAACACACGTAGTTCTTTTTACCCACTAAAACGGAATGTTTAAGAGGACTTACCCCTTTCTTTTGAAGGAAGTCGTTCACTTTCTTTAAGTCTTTGTTTATTATCTGATTTTGCAACATCTTGGTCGCAGTAATTACGTAAACCTTACCTAAGGAAGGTTTTCTAACTTCCTTCAAAACGTTCTCAGCTTCTTCTATCAATCCCATCTCAATTATGACGTCTTCTACTCTTTTCTCTTTAAGAAACAAGTTGTCCTCGTGTTTCAAAATAAAAGAAGGAACTTCAGGAAGCATTCCCAAACGATACATGGCAATTGGAGCAAGATAACTTATCGTTTTTCCCATTCCCGTTTGACCTTCTCCAACAACGGTAGTTATCTCACCGTACAAAGGAAGAGCAAAAAAAGCCGAACCTATTCTCTGTCCCCTCCTGCTGGTAAGTCCTTGATCTTTTTCAAACTCCTCGTAAAACTTTTTAACGTTAGCTAACAACATAGCTCACCTACCTCCTTTTTTTATTAACTGCTAAACGCAAACTCAAGCAACTTTCTGTACTTTTCACCAGAACCTTTAATCTTGTTTACTGCGTTTTTAAGTTCCTTTAAGTCAAACTTTTTCTTTGCAAAAAAGATCTTCAAAAAGTCTCCAACGAACCCTTTCAACGCAACTGGATTGCTTACGAAGTATCCGTCAAAAGCCATCGTTAAGTTTCTTTCTATTTGAACGTTAGGAGATTCAGTGCAGTAAAGACCACAAGTCAAAAAAAGCCTCTCGTCTTTTAAGCTTTTTATTACTTCCCAGTCTTTCCAAGAAACGAAGTGACCGTCAGTTACGACGAAGGTCAAAAACGGCAAGTTTTCGTAATAAAGCTCGTCTTTTACGTTTCTTTTTTTAGAACTACCAACTCCTCCTTTAGAGCGAAACTTCAAAAAAGGCTCTACGTAAGCAGAAAATCCTTCCCTGCTTCCGTCAAAAGCAAGAAGTCTTAAAAGAAAAAGCCCGTGGTAAGAATACCTACATCCCTCAGGACTTTTCCTTACTAAACCTTTGTTTTGCAAAAACTTAGTAAAGTCGAAAAGGTAGTCTTCGCCTTCTCCTTTCACTGCAAAAAACCTAAAAAACACTTTTTCGTCTTTCGACTTAAACAAATCGAAAAGACCGTCTGAAATTCCCATCAAAAAAGACGCCGTTTGTAAAGTGTGCTTAGCTACCACGCTCATGCTTCCGCTCGTGTCTATAACTACGTCGACCTTTTTCAAACCAGTATCACGCTCTTTTTCTTCTTCTTGCAAAAAGAACCTTCCTATTTTAGTGTTTACCAGTCCTTTCTCTCTTTGATACGCTAACTTTGCGTTCTCTTTGACGAATGCTTTTACGCTTATTCTTCCACCTGATTCGTTTTCCCACAACTCTTGTTCTTTTTGTTTGTGATACAAACTACGAATTCTTCTAGCAAAAGCTACCCCTTCACAATAGTGCTTCTTCATTAAGTTAAAAAAAGCATCGTTTAACAAAACTTCAGGCTTTTTTAACAAGTCAGAAGAAGTTAAAAAAAACCTTTCAGTCCCTTCAATTGCAACGTCAAACCACTTTTCTATCGAAGAAAGAAAACCTGCTCCTGCACCTTCACCAGAAGATTCACCAGAAGAAGAGCCGAAGTATTCCTTTACGGTGTGAGAACCTACCTTGTACTCTATTCTTTTTCCACTGTGCTTGAGGTTCTTTTGTAAGTCTTCTAAAGCTTTTTCTGCTTCCTCAACGCTTCTTTTCGTTTCTTTCTCCAATTGTTCTTTAACTCTTTCTACGAAGTCTTTTAAAGTTTCCGAAGAAAAGCTTTCGCCTTCAAAATCTGCTCCGCGTGCAAAGTCCGAAAGAGAAGATCGTTCTTTTTCTTTTCCTAACTTACCTTCTTTCCCGTCTTTTGAAGAACCACTAACCTCTTCTAAAGAACTGCTCTCTTCTTCTCCTTTTTCTTCCACCCAACTTTCTCCTAAAGTTTCTTCTTTTTCTTCTTCTTTGCCTTTACCAGCTCTTCTTTCTCCTTCTTCGCTTTCTTCTACACTACCCTCTTTTGCCTCTCCTAATCCTTGCCCTTCTCGTTCTTTAACCGTCTCTAAACTTTCTTCTGAACTCTCGACCGTAGAAGCTTCAGCTGACCCAAAAGATTCTTCACTTAACTCTCTCAACGCTCTACTCATCTCGCTAATCACTTCACTCGTAAAGTCGTTTACGAAACCACTTCCCAAAGACTCGTTTATGCTTTCTCCTAAGTTAGGATCAGAAAACCACCTCTTAAGAAATGCCTCAATTACCTTTACGCCGTCTGAAATTAGGTAAGCACTACAATATTCTTTAATCGTTCTTAAAAGGTCGTTAAAAAATTCGTCGTCAATACCTTTTACGAGAACATTTTCAGTAAAAAACTTCTTTAATAAGTCAAGCTCTTCCTTAGTAACTGAATAAACTTCAGGAAAAGCTAAAAATCTACAGAAAAATCCCCAAAACCTAATGAAAAACACCCTTCTCGACTCTTCGTTTAAAAAGACTTCAGGATGCTTTAAAGAAAACTCCTTTTGAAACTTCTTTCTTTTCTCGAATTCTTCCTTCAAAAAGTGGTCTTTAAGCTTTTCAAAGTACTTGCTGGAAGTATAAAAAGTTTCGCTAATTAACTTTTCTATTCTAAAATCCTCAAACAAGTTCAAGTAAAAAACGTCACGAACTTTGCTTATCCAACCTTCAAAGTCCTTTAAGTTCTTTTTCACTGCTTCAGCTAAAATCAAACTTTCGTTTTCTTCTTTCGTTTCTTGCAAAAGGGAACGCAAAACGTAAAAAACTTCTCTAAGAAAACTAAAGTAGTAATGCCCTACCTCGTGAATCACCACGTAGTTAACGAGATCTTCCATAAAGTGAACGTACGGATTGTCTGCGTAAATTTCTACGACGTTTTTTTCTAAGTTAAAACCACCACCTAAACTTTCATCTCCTGGATCTGACTTAATCGAAAGCGCGGGAAGTCTGTACTTTCTCAAGAACTTAACTGCTCTTTCACCTAACTCGACGGCAAGTTCTTTCCAAGATTTTTCCTCCAATTCGGACTTTAACGCTGGTTGCAAAGAAACGACTGCTCTGTCTAAGTAGTATCCCAAAAAGTAAAGCACGCTCATTACGTTTTTTTCTCTAACTATCAAGTAAGCACGCAAGCTTAAAAGCTTTTTAATTACTTCTACCAAGAGAAGGATCGTCTCTTGATTTAGCTTTTCTTCCTTCAAAACGTTAACGACGTGGCTTTCCAACCACTCTACCTTTCGCGCTAAACCTTCAAAGTTGCTTTTTTCCCTTCCTAAGTTTTTCCCGAAAAACAACTCTCTCTTTAAGTCTTCCAAAAACACTTGCAAAAGATCTACGTTTTGCAAAAGGTAAAAAGCTAAACTTCCTTCTGCAGAGGCGTAAACGTCGTCAACTCTAGAAGCCAACTCAGAAGAGAAGTCCAAAAGACTTATACTTTTAGCATTTTGAGACACGACTTCTTCTCCTTTTTAACCCATAAAGNGTTAAATTACTAAAACGTTAACGTTCTTTTTCTTTTTTTCACTGTTTTGCTTTTCGCTGCTTTGCTTTTCGCTGCTTTGCTTTTTGTCTGCTTCACTCTTTTCTTCTCTTTCTTCTTTAACGCTTTCTTCTTTAACGCTTTTAGCTTCAAAACTTGGAAGTTCTGCACTAATACTTTCGAGTTCTTCTTTTAGAGTTTTCGGCGTAAGCCCTTCAGGTTTCGACTTTTGCGTTTTGCTTCTTTTTAGCTCTTCGTAAACTTCTTGATAAACCTTTAAATAAAGGTCGAGCAAAATCTGAGCTTTTTCTTCCCAATCTACGTTCCCTGTAACCGAACCAGTAAGGTAAGGTAATTGCCCTTTTAAGAGTTCCATCCCGATTCTAACTTCCCTTTCAAAACCACTTGCCGTGCTTCCTTCAAGTGCTTTTTTCACTGCTTTAGCAAGAGAAACGAGACACCTCGTAGAAACGGGAAATTCCAAAGCACCTTCTTCGTGCATCCTTCTCGTTACTTGAGCAAACTTCGCAAAAACGTAAGCAGTTTCTTCAGAAACTCCCCAACGTTTAAGAATAGATACTTCTTCTTCTAAAGAAGGAAAACTCACGTAAAGGTAAGAAGCAAACCTGTCGAGCAACGCTTCTGGTACTTCGTTAGTTCCCACTTGATTTACGTTAGCCGTTGCAAAAAAGGCAAGATTTTCTTTAGGTGCTTTTAAAGTTTCACCAGTAAGGTGATTGTAAAAAACGTAGTAGTCAGTATCGTAGTTGTTTAACACTTCGAT
>Ga0065719_100233_pt1 | contig 10948 bp, 8 predicted proteins | sample GBSCel85sediment_FD_59106 | JGI IMG/M metagenome (GOLD analysis project Ga0065719, IMG submission 59106) | Hot spring sediment microbial communities from Great Boiling Spring, Nevada - Cellulolytic enrichment CS 85C v3 (version 3) | ecosystem: Environmental > Aquatic > Thermal springs > Hot... | reverse complement strand
CATCTGGACGGGGGAGACAGTAATCCTAGAAGGGGATAAAGTGGTAGGAGTGGTCTAAGATGAGTGCTTAAGATGATTTCAATAGTTTGCTTTGAGACCTCTTATAATCACAACAGTTGATAGGCGGGGTAAGATCAAGGAGGTTCCACATATCGAGAAGCGTGAAGTGGTCTTGGAGTAGAAGACTAGGAGCTATGCGGTCATTATAGATGGAAAAGTCGTTCAAGTGATACGTGAAACATGTAGAAGGGAGGTTCTGGAGACGGGCTTATAAGGGATAAATTGGACGAGACCCTCAGAATAACACTATCTTTCCTCCTATTCTCGAGGAGACATTCTATGAATTCTATGAGACGCCCACACGCGGCACGTTCCCTCAATCCCAACCATCGCCGGGCCCACCGGAGTCGATGGGGTACACTTCTTCATGTATAGGGGGCAGTCCGGTGGATCAATAATCCCCTTTATTATCTCGGCACATTTAGCCTCCGACGGGAAGCAGTCTCCTCCTCCATGCTCTAGGCCATAAGTCCTTCTAGCATCAACTTGGGAGAACATTTCCTTAAAGTTCATGGCACTTTCAGGTATTATCGCGACACCTCTCCAATAGCCATCCTCGAAATCGAAGACCTCTTGGAGAGCCTTCTGCGCCTTCAGGTTCCCCTCCCACGTCACAGATCTCACATACTCGTTCTCCATCCTCGGGGCGCGATCCCTTAGCTGCTTGAGAACCATGTAGATCGCCATCAAGACGTCTATGGGCTCGAAGCCCGCGAAGACCATCGGCTTGCCACACTTATCGAAATACGGCTTATACGCCTTCATACCGCTCACGGTCGAGGCGTGGCCCGGATTTATGAAAGCATCTATCTCGAGATCCTCGGATTCCGCTAGAAGCCCGACAGCCGGCGGGACATACCTGTGGGCGGAGAGGACCTTAAGGTTTCTCGGAAGCCCCTTCAGGACNAAATAGGCCACGGTTGGCGCCGTGGTCTCAAAGCCTGCTCCAAGGAATACATACTCCTTATCCGGGTTACTGCTAGCGATCTTGACAGCATCCATGAAGCTATACACAACCCCAACCCTCCCACCCTCAGCAGCACAATCCTCCAGCGAGATCATCCTAGAACCCTTAGCCCTAGACACATCACCATAGGTAAGCACATGGATCCCATCAAGCGCGAGCCCGACGGCCACATCTATATCAGATGCAGGGGTTATGCAGACTGGGCAGCCGGGTCCAGCCCTAACCTCAACATTATCCGGCAGAAGAGCCCTAATACCCCAATGAGTTATGGTCCACTCATGAGTCCCACACACATGCATTATCCTAACCCTCGGAAGATCCCTAGCAACCTCCCAGATCTTCTCAACTAGCCTCCTAGCAAGAGCTGGATCCCTATATCTCGAAAGAATCACCCTCACACGATCCAAGGACCCCATACCATCTATCACGCAGTCATATAAAACCCAGNGCCACGATAATAAAGATTTAACCCTGTAAAATTGATGATTAATGCCTAGCTAACAAGAACGGTGTTCTACACTCAGGCAGCGGTGGGTTGTAGGTGGCAAATCTCACTAATTAGGATGTTCTTATGAAATCGACATCTAGCAGATGGTGCTAAGAATGATTTGTTGAAGATCATGGAGATGAATTAGGAGCTCAGAAAATGCTTTAATAATAGAGCACCATGATTAAAGGTTGCTAAAAAGGTAGGAGGGTTGGAAAGTTATGAGGAAAAAGCTTGTAATATTAGCTATTCTTACCTTGATAACGCTGGTTCTGTCGACAATTAGCATCGCTGTAGGAGCTCAGGAGGTTCATAAAGGTGCCTGGGTTGATGAGGTCGTGTTCTCGTCGGTGGCCGATGATGCGACTGCGATAAGCATGCTAGAGGCTGGAGAAGCAGACCTATACTACTATGGGCTAACAGATCCAGACTTATTTAAGAGGGTCAAAGCATCACCAAACCTATGGTACGCTATGTCTTATGGATCCTATAACGAGTTGACATTTAATCCCGTTGGACCTGAGTTTCCCGCGACTGGCGAGTTAAACCCATTCTGGAGCCCGAGGATAAGGGAGGCAATGAACTACCTCGTTGACAGGGATTATATCGTGAACGAGATCTGCGGCGGATTGGCGGTTCCAAGATACTTGGCGATAACACCATCCTTCCCGGATTATGCTAGGTTAATAGATGTTGCTAAGAAGCTCGAGCTAGAATACCGTTATAACTTCGAAAAGGCGAGGGAGATAATCTCCGAGGAGATGCGAAAGCTTGGCGCCGAGATGGTTAATGGAAAATGGTACTACAAAGGGAAACCAGTTGTCATAAAGTTCCTGATAAGGGTTGAAGATGAGAGGAAGCAGATAGGAGATTACGTCGCAACCCAGCTGGAAAAACTTGGATTCACGGTTGAGAGAATGTATAAGACAAGTAAGGAGGCGTCGCCCATATGGCTCACTGGAAACCCTGCTAATGGCGAATGGCATATCTATACAGCGGGATGGGTGACGACAGAAATAGCTAGGGATGAGTCAGATAACTTTGACTTCTTCTACACCTCAAGAGGGCTTCCATTCCCGCTTTGGCAGGCCTACACCCCAGATCCAGAATTCGATGAGATATCAAAGAGGCTTGCGGCAAAAGATTATACATCTTGGGATGAAAGAAACAGGCTTATGGCCAGGGCTCTAGAATTATCTATGAAGGACTCTGTAAGGGTTTGGCTAATAAACAGCTTAACAGCCTGGGTTGCGAGAAAAGGAGTGGAGCAAGCGTATGATCTTGCTGGTGGATTCTATGGCGCAAGGCTCTGGCCATACACATTACGATTCGAGGATAAAATTGGGGGAAGGGTGAGGATAATAACGCAGGCTGAGATCCCTATTGATCCTTGGAACCCGCTTGGTGGAAGCGACTGGGTATATGATACTATGATTTATAGGGCCGCTTATGACCCGCCACTAATGCCAGATCCGTATACCGGTCTTTACTGGCCCTTAAAAGTCGAGAGAGCGGAAGTATATGTCAAGCATGGAATTCCTGTGACTAAGACTCTTGATTGGCTCTCGTTAGACTTTGTTGACGAGATAAAGGTTCCAAGTGATGCATGGTATGGCTGGGACGCGAAGGAGCAGAAAATAATAACTGCTCCAGAGGGGCTTACAGCGAGGGCTAAAGTTGTCATATACTTTAGAGATGACTTATTCGAGCATAAATGGCATGATGGGTCAAAAATCTCGCTTGCAGACATAATATTCAACTACATAATAACATTCGATAGAGCTGATAACGCGAGCCCAGTTTTCGATGAGGCATATCTTGAGACCTTTACCACCTTCAGGGAGTACTTCAAGGGATTTAAGATAATAAGCGAAGATCCACTCATCCTAGAATTCTATACCGATAGGGTATACCCGGATGCTGAGTGGATAGCTAATGATGTGGCTAGTTGGTTCTACCCTGCTGCAACCTATGGGCCCACCCCGTGGCACATGGTTACAATAGGTCTTCTAGCCGAGGAGAAAGGGTTAGCGGCATTCACGGCAGACAAGGCGGATAAGCTAGGAGTTGAAAGACTTAACTACATAGCAGGAGCAACCCTACCGATCTTAAAGGACATGCTTGATGAGGCAATCAGGACAGGCTACATCCCGTACGAAAAAGTACTGAGCAGGTACATCAGCAAAGAGGACGCATTTGCCAGATATAACGCCCTCAAATCTTGGTATGAGTCAAAGGGCCACTTCTGGGTGGGAGATGGGCCATTCTACCTCGAGAGCGTAGACCCGACGGCGCACGTGATCGTGCTCAGAGCATACAAGGATTATCCAGACCCAGCTGATAAGTGGCTCATCTTCAGCGAGCCTAAACTACCCGAAGTATCAATTGAGGGACCGGCATCAATAATCTCAGGGCTTGGTGCAATGTTCAACGTTAAGATAAGCTTCAAGGGCCAGCCATACAAAGTATCCGAGATAGACTCGGTGAAGTATCTGATGTTGGATGCTGGCGGCAGGATAGTGGCAAGAGGAACAGCGGAGCCTGTTGAAGATGGGTTATGGTCATTAGGGCTTGAGGCCGCGGAGACCTCAGTGCTTCCATCCGGGCCCGCTAAGTTGTTGGTCGCCGTCTCATCGAAACTCGTGAGCATCCCTGTCACCAAGGAGGCATCCTTCACAGTGCTCAGCCTCGAGGAACACGTTTCCGGAAAGCTCGGCGAGGTCGAGGCTAAGGTAAGAGCGGAGGTAGAGCCGTTAAAGGGCGCGATAAGCGCCCTCAGATCCGAGATAGAAGCTCTGAAAAACCAGATATCAACATTGAACATGCTGATAATAGTTTCAATGGTGGTCGCGATTATAGCCATAGCAATATCCGCGATAGCTTTAGTAAGGAGAAAGAGATAGCCCCTCAACAACCCCTCTTTTTATATTACCATGCTATTCTTGGGTAAAGGTTAAAAGGTTAAAAATATTCCAGCATGCAAGGGTGGAGCAGCCCTGAGGGACGAGCATAAGCGGATACTTCGATACGCCTTGATCAGAGGATTATCCCTTTTCGCCGTCGTGGTCTTGGCGGTTTACATCGCCATCCTCATAGCCAACATGGGAGGATATGTTGACGAGATAATAAAGGGTGAAATACGCTTCCAAATAGGCGTAAAAGTGAATCAGGATCCAGCATACAAGCTCCTCCCCCCGGCCAAGAAAGCTGAATTAATTGAGGAGCTCTATCAACTGGAGATAAAGCGTCTAGGGCTGGACACCCCCTTCATACTCAGAAGCCATCAATATCTCCTCAAAGCCTTAACACTCGACTTGGGTAGAGCCATTTACTTAACAAGCGACACGGGTTCAAAGCTTGTGAAGAACATAATCGTGGAGAGGCTCCCCGCAACCATCCTATTATTTACAACAATAAACGTAATCCTATTCCTGATTTCGCTCATGCTGGGGCTTTATGCGTCAAGAAGATATGGGAGCAAGCTCGACAAGCTAATCGTCACACTCTCGCCTCTCTCCTCAATACCGGGATGGTTTTACGGAATAATCTTAGTACTTATCTTCGCCGCATCCCTTCGCATACTCCCCTATGGTGGCCTTGTTGATGTACCCCCGCCAGAAGACCCACTCCAATATGCAGCAAGCGTCCTGAAACACATGATTCTACCAATACTTTCTTGGCTGATTGCTTACACATTCATACAAACATATGTTCGCAGAACCTTCTTCCTCATGTTCTCGCAGGAAGATTATGTCGAGATGGCTGAAGCTAAGGGGCTTCCACCAAGGATCATAGAGCGTAGATATATCCTGAAACCGACAATGCCCCCAATAATAACAGATTTTTCCCTCACGTTAATCAGCTCTTGGATGGGCGCGATAATAACGGAGAGAGTATTCAATTGGCCGGGTCTGGGAACGCTCCTCTATAGAGCTGCCATGATGCTAGACTCGCCGGTGATCATCGGATCAGTAGTGATCTACGCATATCTACTAGTCATAACGGTCTTCGTGCTTGATCTAGTATACGCCATTGTTGATCCAAGAGTAAGATATGGGGTGACATAAGATGAGCTCCTCAAAACGTGCAATCCAATTCCTTAAAAGCCTCTTCCAATACAAATCCGCTCTAGCCGGCTCAGTAATACTATTAATTCTAGTCGCGATCTCAATCTACACGGTAATCGCCATACCTTATGAACAGGCGACATATCTATGGCAAGCTGGAAAGGATATTTGGCTTGATAATCCTAGGAATGCGTTACCTTCATGGATGAATACTTTTCTCCCCAAGAAGCTTCCCGAAACAATAATCCTAGATACCACTAGAAATCAGGTAGGAGTTACGAAGATAATAGTGCCCCTAGGAAAGGAGATGAGCAAGGTGATAATCGAGATGTCATTCGTTTATAATTATGATGATTTCCCGAGCGAGATCAATCTCTTTTACGAATCTAACTTCACGAATTCCCCTCCACAATTGATAATCTATTGGGTGAACCCCGAGGGTGTAAAATTAAAGCTTAAAGATCTAACAGCCAGCAATAAAGGGGCTTACTATCTTTCAAGCGATGAATATCTTATGAAGATGCTTCAAGAATATGTGAAAGAAAAGTTCGGAAAAGACCCAGAATATGATATAACCCCCGAGATAGGTCTATTTGCAAAGTATGATGAAACGATCCTAAAGAAGGAGACCACTTCACCTCTGAAAGGAGAGTATCGGATGATAATTGAGGGAGTGTTATTTGAAAAAGAGTCTGATGTTAATGTGAAGTTAGTTGTATATGGAAAGGTCTATGGGATGGCTGGAACCGATCACCTGAGAAGGGATTTAACTATCGCGCTCTTATGGGGCACGCCAATAGCATTATCCTTCGGCATAACAGCGGCGCTCTCAATAGCTATTATAGAGATGATCATAGCCGCGGTAAGCGCATGGCTTGGAGGGCGCGTTGATTTCATTCTCCAAAGAATCACGGAAATAAACATGACAATACCCTTCCTGCCGACACTGATCATGATAGCCGTGTTTTACAAGCTGAATATCTGGACTCTGCTTCTCGTAATAATAGCCTTAAGCATCTTTGGGCCTGGTGTCAAGACTTATAGAGCCGCATTTCTACAAATAAGATCATTTCCCTACATAGATGCTGCAAGATCCTATGGAGCTAGCAATATAAGGATTATATTCTTCTACATGATACCCAAGATCCTGCCAACAATAATACCATCCTTGGTGTTATCGGTTCCCGATTTCGTCTTCCTTGAAGCCGCGTTAGCGATACTCGGCCTCGGCGACCCCATAGCTCCAACATGGGGCAAGATAATAGATGATGCTTTCTCCGCGGGAGCGCTTTTCAAAGGATACTTCTACTGGATTATCGAGCCATCACTCTTACTCATACTAACTGCTTTGGGATTCGCCCTGCTGGGACTGTCATTGGACAAGATATTTAACCCGAGGTTGAGGGAGGTATGAGCTTCCTAGAAGTGAAGGATTTGTATTTGTATTATCGAACTAGGAAGGGGACACTTCACGCAGTTGATGGAGTATCTTTTAGTATTGGGAAAGGGGAAGCTTTAGCATTAATTGGCGAATCAGGATGTGGAAAAAGCTCGTTGGCAAGATGCCTAATCAGGCTGTTACCGAGAAATGTTGAAGTATTTGATGGACATATTTACTTGAATGGCATGGATTTAATGCGCCTAAGCGATGAAGATTTCAGGAAAATAATACGATGGCGAAAAATTTCCATGGTCCCTCAAGCCGCCTTGAATTCGCTGAATCCTGTTATTAAGGTCGGTGAACAGGTTGCTGAACCGCTATTAATACACGGGACTGCCAGCAGGGAGGAGGCTTTAGAGAAGGTTAGAAAGATGTTTTCTCTCGTAGGAATTCCAGAGGCTTTTGTGGAGAGATATCCTTTCGAGTTGAGCGGTGGGATGAGGCAGAGAGCCATGATAGCTATGGCGTTGATAATGGATCCTGAAGTAGTAATATTAGACGAGCCAACTTCAGCTCTTGACGTTTTGACGCAGGCCAATATAATGAATATGCTTAAAAGGATAAAGAAGGAATACGGCGTTACATTCATACTCATAACGCACGATGTGAGCGTTTCCAGCGAGCTTGCGGATAACGTCGCTGTCATGTATGGTGGGCAGATAGTGGAATTAAGCGAGGCTGAGGACTTTTACAAAGCTCCACTTCACCCCTATTCACAGAAGCTAATGGCAAGCATTCCATCGCTCAGAGGGGAAAAGCATCTAGAATATATTCCCGGCTCGCCGGTTAGCTTGATAAATCCCCCAATGGGATGCAGGTTTGCTGATAGATGCCCCTATAGGATGGAGAAATGTTCTTTGGATCCTCCATCAATAACTGTGAATAAGAGCTACGTAAAATGCTGGTTATATGCTAAGTGAGGGGTGAAGAAAATGGAAAACTCGATATTATTATCTTTGAGGGATGTGAAAAAATGGTATGCTGTTAGGAAGGGCATATTCGGGAAGCCGGCTTATGTTCGGGCTGTTGATGGAGTGAGTTTCGATTTGATTAAGGGGGAGGCCGTATCCCTTGTTGGGGAAAGTGGTTGCGGAAAAACAACCCTAGGAAGAACGATACTGGGTCTTGAGGAGGCAACAAGCGGAAAAATAATCTTTGATGGTAGAGAAATCGCAACCTCTGATAAGGAGGTATTAAGATGGTATCGGAGGCAAACGGGCTTTGTTCAGCAAGATCCGTATGGCGCGTTACCACCTTTCATGACTGTAAAACGCATCTTAGAGGAGCCTCTCATAATACATAAAGTAGATAAACGTGAAAGACTTGAAAGGATATACAGGGTTTTAACTGAGGTTAAGTTGGTGCCCGCCGAGGATTTCCTGAACAAGTATCCGCATATGCTAAGTGGAGGCCAGCAGCAAAGAGTAGTAATTGCTAGAGCAATGATATTAAATCCGAAACTAATAGTCGCGGATGAGCCGGTCTCGATGTTGGATGCATCGGTTAGAGTTGAGATATTGTCGCTCTTGAAAGAGCTTCAGAGGCGGCATAGTATAAGCATAATTTACATTACACATGATCTCTCCACGACGCGCTATTTCACGGAGTGGATATATGTTATGTATGCTGGGAAGATTATCGAGAGGGCAAGGGTTGAGAGGCTGATCAAGAACCCTCTACACCCTTATACAATAGCCCTGCTACGAGCAATTCCTGACCCCGATGCTAATAATAGGTCTATTCTCAGGGATATACCNCCGGGTGAGCCGCCAAGCTTAATTAATCCACCAAGTGGGTGCAGATTTCATCCACGTTGCATCCACAAGATACTAGGGTTATGCGATGAAAAAGAGCCCCCTGAAATCGAATATGAGAAAGAACACTTCGTGAGTTGCTGGTTATATGTCCCAAAGTGATAAACTTCTCTTAGTCATAGGGATAATTTTCATGGTATCCGGCTTTCTAATATCCTTCCTAATGGTTATTGGGATTCTTCAAAAATCGATAGCATTATCCATATCCTCCTATGCTTTGTCAATTTCCGGGCTTGGCTTGGACTACCTTGCATTATACAAAGTAGTAAGAAGAAAGGATCGAAGACGAGCACATTAAACGAGGTGTTTAACAAGATAAGTATGTTTTATCGTTAAATGGAGAAATTCGTCACGGATGAAGTTTGCCCCGCCTTCCGAGCATGATTCTCGCTAATGAGAATGGTATTCCTGCCAGCATGATTATTGCCTGAGTTTGAAAAGCCTCTGCAATGGCGTTGGCGAGGTTGCTTGCCGCGATATTTTCCCCGATGTTTGCTGTTCTTCCCATTATTATTAGCTGTGTGGCGGCTTCATACGAGGTTGCTTGGACGAGTGATATTACAGCTATGTTTAGGCTTATCAGGAATCCTATGTTGAAGGAGAGGGTTCTTATGGCTGAGGCGACCCCCTCCTCTCCGGCGGGACGGATGTCATTATTGAGCTGGTGTTGGGCGCGATGAAGAGGCCCGCGCCGATGCCGAGCATTATCGTCGCGGTTATCACGTGGGCTGGGCTTGTCGCGGCGCTTATCTTGGATAACATGAGCAGGCTCGCTCCCGCGAGTAGTAGCCCTGTTGTGGTCGGCATCTCGAACCCCTTCTTATCAGATATTCGGCCGCCCACGACCCCGAAGACTAGGAATGAGAGCTCGAAGGGTGTTATCAGTAGCCCTGTTAATGATGCCGAGTAGTTTCCTAGGGCCTCGAGAAAGATTACTATTAGGGTTAATGATGCACCGAAGCCCATGGAGTAGAGGAGCTGGGCTATTATCCCTCCCGTGAATTGAAGATTCCTGAATATTGATAGGTCGAGTGCCCTGCATCTGCCACGTCGCTCATGAGCTATGAAGAGCGCGAATAGTATTGTTGCGAGGATCATGGAGAGTATTGCCTCGCTGAGCCACTGGGCGGCATTCATCATCATCGTCAAGCCCATGGCCATGGAGAATAGGAATGATGTGAATAGCAGGAATCCGGGAATGTCGAGGCAAGTCTTCTGCGGGGGCTTATATGTTTCTCTCAGGGTTCTCATGCTCCATATGAAGGCGGCGAATCCCATGGGGACGTAGAATAGGTAGATCCATCTCCATCCCAGCATGTCTATTATAATTCCGCTTAGCGTCAGCCCTAGGAGCGCTCCTACTCTCCAAGCGATCTGGTTTACGCCGAGCCATGTCCCCAAGACGCTGCGGGGGAGATTATCCGTCAGGATTGTTACGCTAAGAGTCATTAGGAATGCAGAGCCCACCCCCTGCAGGATCCTTGATGCTATCAGCATTTGTGGGCTTAATGCTAGTCCTGATGCCAGGCCGCCGAGCGTGAAGATCAGCAAGCCCGCGTTAAAGAGCCTCACCTGCCGAATAGGTCGGCGAGATCCCCGACAACCAGCTGTATGATTGTGGATCCTATTAGGAAGCCCTGAATTATCCATAATGCCTCATCGAATCCTGCTCCGAGCTCATGTGCGATGATTGGGAATCCGACGAGGGCGAGTCTAACATTTAAGCCTGTTAGAAATGATGCTAGGGTTGTTACGGATAAGATCGTTAAGACTCTCCCGCGCTCAGGCTCATTCGTCCCTACTCACCTTATGCTTGCCAGTTAGGAATCGCGGTTACATCTTATACTATAAACCTTGCCGAGATCAATAGCAACCCTCCTAACATCATTTTTCAGAAATGCGGCTCAGAGGCTACGGGTTATTGCCCGGCGTCTTTCTTCCTTTTCCTAGCATGATACTCGATGGATGCTATCTCCTTCTCCGTCTCCTCTATGATTCTGCTAGGCCTGCTTGCCAGGTAATGAAAGGCTAGGCCGATGCCCCATCCCGCGAGGATGAAGGGGAACCATAAGGAGCCAGGGCTTGTCCAAAGGTTGATGAAGATGAGGAAGG
>Ga0065719_101213_pt1 | contig 10969 bp, 11 predicted proteins | sample GBSCel85sediment_FD_59106 | JGI IMG/M metagenome (GOLD analysis project Ga0065719, IMG submission 59106) | Hot spring sediment microbial communities from Great Boiling Spring, Nevada - Cellulolytic enrichment CS 85C v3 (version 3) | ecosystem: Environmental > Aquatic > Thermal springs > Hot... | reverse complement strand
GAGGTGTCCAGCCTCAGGCTGGCGATGTGCATGAACCTGGCGTTGCTCACAGCCTGTGGTGTCACCTCCTCCGGGAGCAGCTCCTCCGCAGCCCCCTTGAAGCCGTACATCGCGATCTGCCCCTGCCCGTCGATGATCACCACGGTGAAGCCCGTCCTGCCGCCCAGCGCATCGATCCTCACGTTGGAGATGTCCACCCCCTCCCTCGCCAGGTCCTCCAGGGCGCTCTTGCCGAAGTCGTCGAAGCCCACCTTGCCGATGACCTTCGACAGCCCGCCGAGCCTCCTCACACCTATCGCGACGTTCGCCGCAGACCCTCCGACGCTGTGGCTCTGGCTGGTAATGGGGCTCTCCCTGTCGGGTGTGGCGAAGCGCTCCACGCAGAACCTCAGGTCTAGGAGTATGTGCCCTACGGTGACCACGTCGTACATACCCGGCCGCCTACTCGGCCAGCCTCAGAGCCTCCTCGGGGCTCTTGCCCTCGTGCACAACCGCAGAGATAGCCCTGGCGGCGCCCCTCGGGTTCTCGTGCTGGAAGATGTTCCGCCCCACGACCACGCCCTGGGCCCCGGCAGCCATCACGCTCTCCACAACCCTGAGGAAGTCCAGGAGCGTCGGAGCCTTGGCGCCACCGCTCATCAGCACAGGCACGCCCGAGGCAGCCTCCACGACCAGCCTGAAGGTCTCGCTGCTGCCAGTGTAGTAGGTCTTTATCAGGTCGGCACCGCTCTCAGCAGCAGCCCTAGCCCCGTACCTCACAACCTCGACGTCGTACATGTTCTTGATCGCCGGGCCCCTGGGGTAGGCGAGCTGGAGGCACGGCAGGCCGTAGAGGTCCGCCCGGCGCCTCACCTGCACCCACGTGCGCAGCATCTCGTTCTCGAAGGGGCTGCCCCAGTAGACGGTGGCCGCCACCCCGTCAGCCCCGAGGGCTACAGCGTCCTCCACCGCCCCGAAGGGACTCTGCAGCAGCCTCTCCTGCTCCGGCCTCAGGGAGGTCCTGCTGGTCACCTTGATCACCACGGGCACCTTACCCGCCCACACCTCGCTGGTCAGCCTGGCGACGCCTGGCAGCATCATGACCGCGTCAACGGCGTCGACGATCTTCAAGAGGATCTTCTCGGGCCTCACGTACTCCGGCGGGAAGTCCGCAGGGCCGTGCTCCACGCCGTGGTCGAAAGCGAAGATCACAGACTTTCCATCCGGGAGAATCCTGGAGAGCCGCACCCTCTTACCAACGTGCCCGTACACCATACCAGGTCACACTCCGGGAAAAGCACCCCCAGAAATATATGCTTAAGCCTGCCAGCCAGAGTTCCCCGCGCTCGGCGCGGCTCACGTGCGCCTCCCGAGCCCCAGGGGCTGCAGCCTCCGCTCCACAAGCACCGCTAGACCTGTACCGAGGACCCCGATCGACACCACGGAGCCCGGGAGCACCCCGGCCACGCTGAGCCAGAGCGGTATATTGGTGCCGAAGGCCCAGAGGAGCAGGTACCTGAGGTAGGAGCCCACGACCAGAGAGATCACGGCCACCTCCACAGCGGCTGCAATGACCTTCCACCTGAGCCCCCTGCCCAGCCCCACCCTGAGCCCCAGGTAGCTGGCCGCGAAGTTCGCGAGGCTGCCGAGAACCGCGTCAACCGCTGCCAGGAAGGCCGAGCCCCAGGGCGCTGCCAGCATGTTCCCCACGAAGCAGCCCACCGTGACCCCGACGACCGCAGGCCAGCCTAGGACTGTGCTCAGCATCAGCAGCGCGTCGGCGACCCTAACCTGCCACACCAGGAAGGAGACGGGGGACAGGAGCACCACCGCCGCAGCGTACATCGCCGCCAGCACAGCCGAGAGGGCGAGCTCCCTCGCGTTCACAAGCCCCATCCCGGCTCGCAGGGCTTTTTATACATACCTCGGCGCGCTAACCCTCCTCCCAGTACTCGACAGGGTTCACGAGCTCCAGACCGTACCTCCTGCAGAGCTCCTTGAAGTGGGGATCCGTGGAGTAGACCACGTCCACGTAGTCCTTCACTGGGAGGAGGCAGAGGTAGTCCCAGACGTGGATCCCCGTGCGCGCGCTCTCGCTGACAGCCTCCCTGTAGTGCTCCAGCGTCAGGGGGACCTTCACGACCCTGGGGTCGGCAACCAGCTCCTCCACGAGGACCCTGGCCTCCGCTACTGGCACCCGGTGCCCCCTGAAGGCCAGGGCGTGGAAGATCTCGGCGANCTGGTGGGTAGACATGTAGATCCTGGAGCGCGGGTACTCCCTGGCGAAGAACTCTCTGGCCAGCTCGTGCACCCTCAGGGCCCTCTCGTAGTCGTCGCGCGACGGGAAGCGGCCGGGGCTCGGCTTCTTCTTCGCCAGCACCCAGAGCTGGGTATCTACCATGACGTTCAAGGCTGGCCGCCCACGTCCTCGTACTCGTACTCCCTAAGATCCTCGGGGCCCGCCCCCTCCACCGGCGCCAGAAGCACCTCGAGCAACCTCCCCCGCCTCCCCGAGCTGCTCAGGTACTGGAGCAGCGCGTCGATCACCAGCTCCCTCACAGTCCTACCCTCCTCCGCCGCCCTCTTCTTCAGCTCGACGTACAGCTCCCTAGGCAGCACGAACGTAGTCTTAACACTCACAGCCCTACAACCGTACCTACGGCTTTATGCTTTACCGTATCTCCGGCGGAGCCCGCTCCGGGGGCAGCACCACGCGAGAACAGCACCTGTCGGAAGGCACGGGAGAGGATAGGAATTGACTTTAAAACGTCAGAGGGTAGGGGAATAGAGAAACATTATTATACCATAACCACGTGGTTTCAAGTACCAGAGGTGCGCCGAGACGGGAGCCATTGAACAAGGTTTAGAGGCGCAAAAGGGGGGCGAGGACATAAGACGCGTCATCAAGCTCGTAAAAAGCATAAACGGCGTCGACTACCTCGTCTTCTTCAGAAACAACGGCTTCGCAACCCACAGCAACCTGACCGACAGCTGGCTCACCGACAAGGTCGCCGCAACGGCCTCCCTGCTCCGCGAAGTCGGCAACATGATGACAGCCGAGGTGGGCAAGGGGGAGGCGGAGACGATCACCCTTTACACCGGAGATGGCTCCGGAGTAATAGTATACACCGGGCCAGGCCAAACGGTGAATACCGCCATAGTATTCGGGAAACGCACCAAACTAGGGGTGCTACTGTACACGTTAAAGCACCTAAACCAAGAGTAACCCAGGGTCACCCCCGCGCACTTACACNGCCNAGGGCAGCGGCTGCGCCCCGCGAGACCTCTCCGCGGCAGCTCTCGTGAGCCCGGGAGGATAGCTTTACATTGCGCCGCGCAGCTCAACCCCCGTGAAGGTTGCAAGCGTCGAGGACATCAGGCGGCTGGACAGGGAGGCTGAGGAGGTCTTCGGCCTCAGCGCGGAGATCCTGATGGAGCACGCGGGCGCCGCGGTAGCCAGGCTGGTGGACGAGGTTTTCGGCGCCCGGGGCCTCGGCGTGGCGGTGGTCGCGGGCACGGGCCACAACGGCGGCGACGGCCTCGTCGCGGCGAGGATCCTCCACTCGCTGGGCTCCCGCGTCGAGGTCTACATGGTGGGCGAGGAGGGCAGGCTCGCGGAGCTGACGAGGAGGAACCTTGAGAGAGCGGTGAAGGCGGGTGTGCCTGTCGCGTGGGTGGACGAGGGAAACCTGGGGGTGCTGGAGGAGGGGCTGCGCAGCTCCGACATCGTGGTCGACGCGCTGCTCGGCGTGGGCCTGTCGAGGCCTGTGGAGGGGCTGTACAGGAGGGTGATCGAGCTGGTGAACGAGTCCGGGGCTGTTGTTGTGAGCGTCGATATACCCTCGGGCGTGCACGGGGACACGGGGCAGGTGATGGGCGCTGCTGTGCGCGCGGACTTCACCGTGGCTTTCGGGCTGCCGAAGCTAGGGAACCTTCTCTACCCCGGTGCNGAGCTGTGCGGCGAGCTCTACGTCTCGCACATCTCGTACCCCCCGCAGCTCATCAACGACCCCAGGGTCCTCGCCGAGACCAACGACCCCGTGCCCCTGCCGCCGCGGAGGCCCGACACGCACAAGGGCGACTACGGCAAGGCGCTCTTCGTCGCCGGGGCCGTGGGCTACCTGGGGGCGCCCTACCTCGCGTCGATGAGCTTCCTGAAGGCGGGNGGGGGCTACTCGAGGCTCGCCACCGTGAGGAGCATCGTACCGCACCTCGGCTCCAGGGGCAGCGAGGTCGTCTACGTGCCGCTGGAGGAGACNAGCGCNGGGAGCATCGCGTACAGCAACCTGCCCAGGCTGCTGGAGCTCGCGGAGGCCTCNGACATCGTCGCCGTGGGGCCGGGCCTCTCGACGAACGAGGAGACGATGAGGCTGGTCGCCGACCTCCTGCCCAGGGTGGAGCGGCCCGTGATCGTGGACGGTGATGGGCTAACAGCGGTGGCCAGGCACCCCGAGGCGCTGAGGGGCAGGAGGGGCTACACCGTGCTCACACCGCACCTCGGCGAGATGTCCAGGCTCNNAGGCCTCCCGGTGGAGGAGATAAGGAGGGACAGGGTGGGCGTGGTCAGGAGGGCTGCCAGGGAGTTCAACGCGATCGTGGTCCTCAAGGGCGCGCACACCCTGATAGGAACNCCGGACGGCAGGGTCTACGTNAACCTCTCGGGGAACCCGGGCATGGCCACCGCGGGCTCGGGCGACGTGCTCGTCGGCACAATCGCGGCGATGTACGGGCTGGGCCTAGACCTGGAGCACGCGGTCAGGATGGGCGTCTTCGTGCACGGCTTCGCCGGGGACCTCGCTGCGGAGGCGCTGGGCGAGGACGGCGTCACGGCTTCCGCGATAATGGAGTTCCTGCCCAAGGCGATGAAGAGGCTGCGGAGGAGCTTCCCAGAGGTGCTCGAGCGCTACTCCCTGAGGACGATCTAGCGCGCCGGAGCGCCGCTGGGGNAGACCGGCGCTCTCTCCAGCCTGACTAGGGTGTAGTTGAAGGTAGGCCCCCCGCCGATCCTCTGGGTGGCGGTGCTGGCCAGGGCGTTCTGCGGCGTGCCGTCGAGGCCCACGAGCTGCCTCGGGGACCAGAGCACACCNCTGGGAACCTTGTCCGTGACGACGGCCCTGACCACCACCCTCCCCTCCNCGTTGCTGAGCACCACGGGATCGCCGCTGCGGATCCCCAGCTCCTCCGCGTCNGCGGGGTTCACGTGGACCACAGGGGGTATGGGGCCGTGGACATCCCTGAACTGGGTGTGCGTGTGCAGCGGGGTCGCGGAGTTCAGGAGGACGAAGTAGCCCTCCGGCACCCCGAGCTCCGGCTGCACGGGGAGCGGGCTCAGGCCCGCCTCGAGGGCCCTCGTCGAGTAGAACTCCACCTTGCCCGAGGGCGTCTGGTACTCCTCCAGGGGCATCCTCCTCAGCCTCAGCACCGCGCCCCTCAGCAGGTCCTCCGGGTCGCCCTCCACCGCGCCCCTGAGCGCCCTGGCGACGACGCGCCAGGGGTCCTCGCAGACCCACTCCGGCAGCCCCATCCTCCTCGCCAGCTCGCAGGCGAGCCAGGCCTCGCTCCTGCTCTCGCCGAGCGGGCTCCACGGCCTTCCTTGACAGGGCCACCAGGTCGTGGCTGTAGGGGATGACCACGTCATCCTTCTCGAGGTAGGTGGGCGCAGGCAGCACCACGTCCGCGTACTCCGCCGTGGCGCTCCAGTGGGTGTCGTGGACAACCACGAAGACGTCGCCCCGCGAGAGCCCCCTCCTCAGCCTCGCGGAGCCAGGCAGGGTCAGCGCGATGTCGGAGTTGTAGACGAAGATGAACTTGAACTCCCCCCGCTCCAGGGCATCAGCCAGCGCGACCTGGCTGACAACCCTCGAGGGCTTCGCGCGCTTCTCACCNGTCACCTCNGCNAGGTCGACGAGCCAGCCCCTGCTGTTCGAGTAGTAGAAGCCCCTGTGCAGCCCCACGAGCGCGGGCAGCAGCGAGACCGCCCTGACAGCCTCGGCGCCGTGCACGCTCTTCTGCACCCCGAAGCCGATGAGGGTGATGCTCGGCCTCCGCGAGTGGTAGAGGCGCGCCAGCTCCTCCACCAGCTCCCACCTGACCCCNGTGACCGCCTCCACCCTGCCAGGCTCCCACCTGAGCGCCTCCTCCCTGAACTCCTCGAACCCCACNGCCCACCTGGAGAGGAACTCCCCGTCCACCCAGCCGTTCTCGATGAGCGCCCTCGCCACCCCGTAGGCCAGAGCCACGTCGGTCCCAGGCCTCGGGGAGAGCCACAGGTCGCTCTGCTCAGCTACCTCGCTCCTACGAGGGTCCACCGCGGCTATGGCGGCACCCGCCTCCCGCGCCNTCCTGGCGAGCGCCCAGATGTGCGGGGAGCTCACCGGGGCGTTGAAGCCCCAGAAGACCAGGAGCCTGGACCCCGGGATCTCCCAGGGCAGGCGGCCGTAGCTCAAGCCGTAGTGCAGCGACAGGGCCTCGTGCCCGCTCCTGCTGCAGATGCTGTAGTCGGTTTTCNCCGCGCCGACCGCGTTCCAGAACCTCTGCGGGTAGTACCAGGTGAGGAGGCCCATGTTGCCCGCGTACTCCACGTGCAGCACAGCACCCGGCCCGTACTCCCGCAGCACCTCCCTGAGCCTCCCCGTGACAAGCTCCAGCGCCTCGTCCCACGAGACCCTCCTGAAGCTCCTCCCGGGCTTACCCCCCACGCGGACGTGGGGGTAGAGAACACGCTCCCCGGAGTAGACCCGCCTCGGGTCGGAGAGCCCCCGCGCGCAGAGGAAGCCCTGCGTCAGCGGGTTCGTGCTGGACGGTCGCGTGGCCACGAGCCTACCACCCTTGACGACCGCCTCCAGGTGGCAGGTGTCGTAGCAGTCCCTGGGGCAAACAGTCCTCACAACCTCCACGGCCACGCAAGCCCCCACCAGGCTCCAGATTTAAGAGCATCCCAGCTGCGCGGGTGGGGCGGGGTCCGGCTGCTGCGTGCAGCGCTGGGCCCGCGACCCCCCACCTCGGCTTAACGCAGCCACTGAGCGCGCCCAAGCCCCCTGCCCGCTGGGACCTCGCTCTTGCGCGCAGGGCGGTTATTACCGCTGCGAATTCATGGAATAAGTTTAAGAGGGCTTGGGAACCGAGGCGCGGCATGCCGGAGGAGCTGAAGCGCGACCTCGGCCTGCTGCTGCTCACTGGGATCGGAGTGGGCGCGATGGTGGGCTCCGGGGTCTACGCCCTGCCGGGGCTGGTCGCCTCGGTCTCCGGGCCCTTGAGCATCCTGGCTGTGCTCGCGATGAGCGCGATAACCGGGCTCTTCGTCTACATCCTCGCCGAGCTGGGCAGGGAGCTCCCGAGGTCCGGGGCGCTCTACTACTTCGCCAGGGAGTCCTTCGGCGACCTAGCGGGCTTCATCACCGGCTTCAGCTTCTACGTCTCGTGCTTTGTGGGCACCGCTGCGATCATCTACTCCTTCGTGCTCTACGCCTCCTTCTTCGCCGAGGGCCTGGCGGTGGGCCTGACCCTGACCCCCCTCGGCACAGCCCTCGCGCTGCTCCTCCTAGCGGTGGTCACCGCGGTGAACGTGCTGGGCGTGAAGCACGGAGCGCTGCTCAACCTCGCGCTGACAGTCCTCAGGGTGATCCCCCTCCTCCTGTTCATCGGGGTGGGGCTGCTGAGCCTCAGGCCCGCGAACCTGGAGCCGCTCGCCCCCTACGGTTACGGCAGCATCGCGCTGGCTATCGCCTTCGGCTTCTGGATGTTCGTTGGCTTCGAGAGCCTGGTGCTCGTCGGCGACGAGGTGAGGAGGCCCGCCGAGACGATAAGGAAGTCCGCCCTGGCGACCGTCCTCGGCGGTCTCAGCCCTCTACACCCTCCTCATCGCCTCGTTCGTGGGGTCGATTGACTGGGCCGGGCTGGGCCTCAGCGAGGGCGACTGGGCTGCTCTCTCCGCTCTCTCCTCCCCGCTGGCCGACGCCTCGAGGGCTCTCGGGCACGAGTGGCTCGCCTGGGTCATGGTCCTCGGGGGCTGCTATCTCCTCAGCGGGCTGCTTCAGCGACTGGGTGCTCCTCCAGGCGCGCGTCGCCTACGCGCTCGCCAGGGAGGGCCGCCTGTGGGGCAAGCTCTCCTACGTGCACCCCCGCTACAGGACACCCGCCGCCGCGCTGNTGTTCTCCTCGCTGCTGACCGGCGTGGTGATCGCGCTGGTGCCCAGCTTCCCGAGCGTCATACTCATCGCCATGATCGCCGAGTTCGTGCCCTACGGGGTCTCCGCGCTCAGCCTCGCGTCCCTGAGGGGCAGCCCGGCGCACAAGCTCCTAGGCTTCGCGGGCCTCGCCCTAGCCTCCCTCTACGTCTACTGGGCCTGCTGGCCCTGGACCCTGACCGGCGCNGCCGTAGCTCTCGCGAGCCTAGGGGCGTACCTGGCAGTGGCAGGGCGCGGATTTACTTCCGAGCTGAGGAGGAGCTCCTGGTACNTCGCCTACCTGCTGGGCCTGGCGGCGCTGTCCCTCCTCGGGGACGAGACCTTCACCTACAACAACTTCCTACCCGTCGCGCCGCTCAACCTGCTCAGAACACCCCTCGACACCGCTGCCGTGGCAGCCTTCTCGGCCGCGATCTACGCGTGGGCCCTGGCCGCGGGCGGGAGGAGGAAGAACAAGGCGCCGCAGCCCTAGGAGCCGGGGCGCCCAAGCAAGGCGCGCAGCAGCCCGGGCCCGCTGGGGAGCCGGACCGCAAGCAGGTTCCCGGGGGACTACTGCTCAGCATCGGGCAGGACTACGGAGACTGGGGTCCTCCTCAACCCCTTCCTCACGAGCTCCCTGTAGGCCTCCTCCAGCGCTTCGAACTCGCGGGTTTTGAAGAGCACAACCCCCTCGCTCAGAGCGTTCACGATCAGCGGGTTGCCCCTGTGGAGCATGCTCAGAGCCTCCTCGAGCGTGTAGGGGTGCGGCTCGACCGGCAGGGGCGTGTCCCCCAGCGCCTCCAGGACCACCCCCAGCCTCTCCAGGTAGGGCTCCTCGAACTCGCCGACGAGCAGGATGTCGTAGTCGCTCCACGGCTTGTAGTCCNCCCGAGCTCTCGAGCCGAAGAGGACTACGCCGTACAGCTTGAACCTGCTGAGCAGCCGCCCCACAACGGGTTCAAGCTCCCTGCAGGCCAAGCTCCCGCCCCGCGAACGCGACTATCTTCTCGCCGGCACGTATAGCTCTCCCAGAGGTCTCCTCGCCGTGCNCCTCGTGAGGNGTGCCCGAGGGGTGCGCGNTNGGGTACCTCGACGGTATGTAGTGCCTGTCAAGCTCCCTCGCNAGAGTCAGAAGCTCTTCGTCGAAGNCTCCACCCGGTCCTCGCANANTACCTCCGCGGAAGCTCTCTCACGCTGCGACCCCAGGGAGCCTCGTGCACATGGTACAGCAGCGCTTTAACAGCCTTCTCAGCGGCCTGGTGCGCGTAGAACGCCGCAGCGTTGCACCTCCTCTCTCTGCGCGGGATCCTAGCGNTATCCAAGCCCCAGGTAGCCTCGTCAAACCACCTCAGAGCCTCGCTCCTCAAGCCCCCACAGCCCCCGGCACCGGTTGCCGCCTNGCTACGAGCTCCACCCCTCCAGCTCTGCTAANAGGATTTCCGGGCGCGCCCCACGGCCGCGAGCGCGCAAGCTTTTAACCCCCCGGCGCCCCGGCGGAGACAGGCTGCGGATGCGCAAGCCGCTCGTAGAGCTAGCCCTAGCAGGCTGCCTCGCGCTGCTCCTCACGCTAGGCACAGCCCTAGGGTGCNCGGCCAGAGGCGCTGAGGCCCGCGGCCTGGAGGCCTTCAACATCACAGTGTACCCCCAGTGGCTCAAGCTGAGTCAGATCCAGGCGAGCGGGACCAGCTTCACCTTCACCTTCGAGAGCACCGCGCCCGAGCCGATGAGTCTCGAGGAGGTCGCCGCCCAGCTCGAGTGCACTGCCTGCACCCTCGAGAACGTCTCCCTCGAGGTCTANGCGGGCGGCTCGGAACCTGCACGCTCCCGTGGAGATCGCGGGCGAGCGGCCCCCGGGTGGCTGCAGCGGTCAGGAACCTNGACCTCGCGCTCAGCGAGGGGCAGCAGGTGGTGATCACCGCCAGGTACACCCCCGCGGCCGGCGCCGCAGCCCTGGCTGCGCGGAGGCTGAACGTGACGTGCACACTCACCTTGGACGGCTACAGAGTCCCCGGCGGCCTGGCGCAGTACCAGGTGAGCACGAGCCTCGCAGCCGAGGCCAGAGGCCAAGGCGTGCTGCTGGAGGTGGCCGCCAGGATCACCATCGAGGGCAACGAGTCCCTGAAGCTGAAGCTCGACGAGCACGACCCCCTCCTCCTCTGCATCGACGGCGCGAGCATCCAGAGCGCCTCGCTGGAGGGCGGCAAGGGCTTCACAGCCAGCACCCAGGGCAGCTGCGCCGCGGTGGCGGGGCAGGGCGCGCTCCCGCTAGCTCTGAACCTGACCCTGAGGGTGGCGGTAGGCAGGCAGAGCACAGTGATCGCGGTGGTACCGGTCTCGCTGCGCGCAGGCAACACGACGCTCGCGAGCAAGGAGCTGCGCGCCGAGGCAGGCAAGACCGTGACCCTCCAGAGGCTATACGGCTTCCTCCCCTACGCCTACGTGGTCGCAACGCCGGAGCCCCTCAACGCGACAGTCACCCTGAGGATCGGGGGCGAAACCCGGGAAGTACAGCTGGTCAACGGGGAGGCGATGCTACTCCTACCCGAAGCCTTCTGGCCCATCCTCACACCCCTCCGCCTCGAAGCCGAGAAAGTAGCCGTCAGCAACCCCCCAGCAGTCTTCTACGCCGTCCAGGACCAGGAGGAGGTCGTCACCCCAGGCCTCGCGACACTCGCCATAACCGCCGCTGCAGCCGTAGGTGCAGCCGCAGCAGCCGCGCTGACACCGCTCAGGAGGAGGTTGCGCAAGCCGAGGATAGAGGACTACATCGAGGAGTTCACCCTCGAGTAGAGAAACCCCCCGGGAGCAAGACCGCTTAAAGGCGC
>Ga0065719_100239_pt1 | contig 10971 bp, 9 predicted proteins | sample GBSCel85sediment_FD_59106 | JGI IMG/M metagenome (GOLD analysis project Ga0065719, IMG submission 59106) | Hot spring sediment microbial communities from Great Boiling Spring, Nevada - Cellulolytic enrichment CS 85C v3 (version 3) | ecosystem: Environmental > Aquatic > Thermal springs > Hot... | reverse complement strand
AGATCCCAGTCAAGTTTTAGCGTAATGAAGCTCGAGTAGGCGAGCTCATCAACCTCTTCCAAGAAGACCTCGTCAAGCTCATCCGGCTCATATTCTCTGATCTTCTCCGCGAGGTCCTGCCAGTTTATCCTTGAGAGAAGCCCGGCGCTCTCGGTCTCATGCATCCCAACAACTTTCCTCTCACCCATGATCATAATATCATATTTTATTGTGTCAAAGGCTATTCCGAGGATTCTCCTGAGAGCTATGATGAGGAATGCGAGGCCAAGTCTGAGGAGCTGTGGATCCTCCTCCGGGCTGACCTCGAAGCTTATCCCATAAGTGTAGTCTGTGTAGATACCATTCGTCGGCGCCGGGACTTCGATTGTCCTGCTCTCTCTGATCGTGATGGTTCTCTCCCCTATGACCTTGATAAGCCTTTTGTCCGAAATTATCCTCCAGATCACCCTATTCGGTATCTTTGTGTATAGGCCGAAGCCGTTGCTCGGGGCATGAACGACGCACCTAACATCCGTGTGGATCTTGCCGGCGAAGTAGTCTCTCCTGAGATCGGGTCTCTCCCCCCACCTCCATTTCGCCTTCTCATACTCCTCGAGAACTTGGGCGAGTGCGTCATGCCTCCTTAAAACCCCCTCGCTAAGGTCCTCCACATAGACCGCTGTAACAGTCCTCGAGCTCCTCCCACCAAGTTTATGCTCCACGACAACTCCATCACTGCTATAATCTATGCATCCTATCTGGAACTTCTCAACTAGATCAACGTGCGAGATATCCTCGAGATACTCTTGGTCGCCGAGCCTCGAGACCCTTATCCGCTTTATCCCATAGGCGGGGGCGAACTCGTAGAAGTTCATCTTGAGCCAGGTCATCTTGCCCCTTCTAGTCAGCTCCCCATCGGATTCAAGGCCGAGCTCCCTGAGAAGCCTCAATTCATCCTGCGTGAGCTCCTGCCTGAGTGATGGTGAGACATACTTGAATAATGCCTCAAAGAACTTGCCATATAGGTTGTCCCTGTTGACCATCACCTTCTCTTGTGGAAGTTCCATCCACTTCCTGAGGGCTTCAACGCCTCTTGAAAGGAGCTCATGATCCCATGCTCCCTGCGGGATTATCACGGTCTCCGTCTCCTCTATCTCCGGCCTCCTGCCCTTTCTCCCCTCACGCTGCTTGAACTCCCTGAGGGAGTCAGGGAGCCCGACATGGACGATCCTTTTAACAAGACCTATGTCTATTCCCTGGCTAAGGGTCCTAGGCGAGACTATGACCTTTATCCTCCCAGCTCTCGCGCTCTCCTCAACCTCCTCCCTAAACCTCTTGGAGAGGAGATGGTGATGGGAGGCTATTCCCGCGCCCTCGCCAGCCCTGAGCCTCACCCTCCTAGCAACCTCCTCGGCTCTCGCGATATTCCTCGTGAAGACTATCGTAACCCCATCATCATCCAGATAATGCTCGAGGATCTCTGCGATATCGAGAGACACGTCTGGGATCTCGACACCGAGCCCCCGAGCCGCATCCAAGACTCTGAAGTAGTATTTCTTGAACTGCTGGAAGTCGCTGAGCGCTCTTCTAACATCTTCGCCGAGCATCTCCATCTTGTCGGCGAGCGCGGCTCTAACCCTATCCCAGACAGCTGTAAGGCTTTTCCCCAACACGATATAGACGAGGTTTCTCGGATGAAAGGACTTACCATCAACTATGACTGTCTTCCTGCCATTTATTGATGTGAGGTATTCGGCGACTTCCTCCGGATTTGCGAGGGCCGCTGTCATGAAGGCGAGCTGGATGCTCGGGTTCGTGAGCCTGAGGAGGAGCCTAATCATGCTGAATAGCAGCGCAATCGATCTCGGGCCGTAGAAGTCGAAGTCGTCTATGACGATCATCCCAGCCTTCTCGAGGAATGGTCTCAGTAGTGAGGCTTTTCCGGCGCCCATCTTCTTGAGCTCATTAAGGAGGAATGCGGGGTTTGTTATTACGATCCTCGACTCGGCGATCTCCCTCCTAAGCCCACGATACCCGATGCTCTTCACGAGCTCATCACGCTTCACGGCATCTAGGGCCATTACCTTGAAGCCGAGTGCAGAGCCATATTCCCGCAGTCTATTAAGTTGGTCGTTTGCAAGCGCTAGGGTTGGATAGACTGCAAGGGCGCCCACGCCATCTAAGGCCACTCTCAGAAACCATGCTTCGGTCTTCCCGGAGCCCGTGCCAGACTTGAGGACGAGGTTCTCACCCCTCCTAAGAGCCTCCATCGCCTTAACCTGATGTGTGTAGAGCCTCTGACTAGCAATCCTCCTACATAGGGGAGAACCCGACCTCTCAAGCTCAGGGATGAGGTCACCGAACCTGATATTGGAGATCTCGGGGAGCTCAGGCGGGATCTCGAAGGAGAAGTAGTCGTATCCAAGCCTTTCGAGGATCTTGGCCGTCTTCATCCACCTAATGGGCATTCGCCGGGAATCCTAATAACGATTTACTGGCTCTAGAGAATCCCCAACTAGGCTTGCAGGCTCAATGCGGATCGCACGCGGCTTTAGAAAGCCTTTATAACCCATGAAACACATAAATGCTGAGTCATGTCGTCGAAGAGGCTTGAGAGGTCGGCGAGGAATAAAGTCCTCGCGGGGGTTATAGGCGGGCTTGGGGAGTATCTCGGGGTTGATGCAACACTTCTCAGGATTGTCGCCGTGATCCTCCTCATACTCTCACCTGTGCTCATGATAATATTCTACGTTCTTGGTGTCCTGTTAATGCCAAGGGCAGGCGAGGAGAAGCCACCGATAGCGAGCTTCGACATCTCGCGGCACGCGAGCCTGATAGTGGGCCTCATCCTCGTGATCATAGGCGCGGCCATGCTCGGCTCAGCTACAGCCCTGACAATCTCTTGGATCCTCCACCCGGTCGGCATAATCCACGCCATCCAGGCAGCCCTAGCAGTAGTCCTAATAATCATCGGGCTAGTGATAATGCTTCCAAGCCTTAAAAGACTCTAAACGCATAGAGCCCTGAAGTAAAAAAGANAAATAAAGATAAAAATATAAAAGGTAGTGATGGGTCATCCGCCTGGAGAGCCGTGGAAGGGCACATCCCTCCATATCATGTCCCATTCATCCTCATATGTCATAGCCTCAGCCCTGATTATCACATCTAGGATCCTCTTCAGTAGCTCGTGATGCCTCCTCTCATCCGCTAGGATCGCGTTTAGGACAAGCTTAATCTTCTCGTCTTCGATCTCCGGCAGAATCTCCTCGACCCTCCTTATCAGCCTAGACTCATACTCGATATGCCTCTCGATAAGCTCCCTCTGCTCATGTAGTGTCTCGTGGCTTAGGGGTGGACGGGTCTTCGTTAACATCATCTCAACCGCCTCATACATCTCCGCATGCTTCATCGAGTCATGTGATATTCCCTTCAAGACTGTGTTGATGGCCGGGCTGCCGATGCGGGGGAGAGACTCCTCTAAGGATCTGACGATCTCCCTCTCAACCTTGATCTGTTCGCGGATGAATTCTAAGAGATTCTCCATTGAAGACATGGACAAGCCTCGGAGGTAACGCCGCCGCCCCGAAATAAATGTGTTATTGCACAGCGTGGAAACTTTATTACCCATGCGATGGGGTTAGTTTCCATGAGCGGCATCAGCGGGGATGAGCTTCTCAAGCTGATTTATTGCTGTGGGGTTTTGGAGGAGCGGGTGGCGGAGGCCTATAAGCACATGGCGGAGAGGGCTGGGGACTCCATCCTGAAGGCCGTGCTGGGCTATATAGCGGATGACTCGTGGAAACATGCAGATGCGCTAAAGAGCATGGCCGCGGCCCTAGGCGCGGGGGCGATGGACCTGGAGGAGTGTAGGCGGGTTGCTGGAGAGCTCTGGGCCACAACGATGCGGGGCGTGGATCGCGAACTTGCTCAGACCAGCAGGCTCACGAGAGAGGAGCTGGCATCCATGATAGAGTCGCTGGCAGACTTGGAGAGCGCCGTCATGGAGGAGTATTTGATGATGCTCCAGGCGGAGGCAATAAAGATGCTATTGGAGGCTAGGCCTGAGGCAAACTGCCTCAAGATGATCATAGAGTGGATGGCGGAGGATGAGAAAAGGCATGCACGGATACTCGAGGCGCTGAAAAGCCGATGAGGACATGTCATCCAGCATAATTGCTCAGAGGTGGTGCGGGGGGTGGGATTCGAACCCACGAACCCCTGCGGGAGCGGGTCACCCATCTTGCAAGGGGATCTTGAGCCCGCCGCCGTTGACCAGGCTTGGCTACCCCCGCACCCTCCCAGAAACTAATTCTCCCACACCAGATATTTTAATCTCAAACTTGTGTTCCGCTCCTAGGGTTTTTGAGGCTTTTAAGGCTTGGGTTGAGGTCTGCCTAAGAAATTTGTAGGGCTCAACCTCTTAGGTGCTGCAGAGGCCTCATCACAGGCGGCTACGGACTTGCTTGAAGATTTTTGATGCGCTGGTTTTCCTCAGCTTGGGGTATGCGGGTTTTCAGACCCTACGTGGACTGGCGCATGTCTTCGCGAGTATTGGATGATAGGCGGCTGAGAAAGCAGAGGATGGAGGCGAAGCAGGTTATAATGGCTATTCTCCGCAAGATGGGCTTGATAAGGGATGTGAGGCGCGGCTGGTTCAACCACCCGATAGTCCTCATGTACTATAATTATGGCAGGCCCTATCTCAGGGATNTCATTGACTACTTCAATGCCTGTGTCGAGGAGTGGAAGCGTCGTGGGATGAGAGGCTCGATCAGCTTATCAGATATAGAGCACTTGACTCTGGGTGTGGTATCGGCTGAGGACCATCCGTTGACGCATGTGCATGAGGTGGAGTATCAGCAGGTTCTGATATTGAAGGATCCAGGGCATTATCTGAGGGCTTTTCGGAGGGAGGAGGTGTTGGAGGTTTTCGAAATCGAGCCTGTGCTGATAAGCGGTGTCAATAACTGGATTTTCAAGAATGGGGGCCCTATGAATCCGCGCTGAGGCGGGCAGTGAAGGTGGCTGAGCAGTTGGGGATAATATAGCCGAGTTAGGGGAAAATGGATGAGGTGATTAGAGGATTCCGTGGAGCAGCCAGAGCATGTAGAGGGGTATGAAGACTAGGGAGATGGTATTCAGCAGCTTTATCAGGATGTGTAGTGATGGGCCGACAGTGTCCTTTAGCGGATCTCCCACGGTATCTCCGACGACCGCCGCTTGGTGAGCCGGCGACCTCTTCCCACCTAGGTTCCCGGCCTCGATGAACTTCTTCGCGTTATCCCAGGTAGCGCCTCCCCACATCATCATTATCGCGAGTGGGATTGTGGAGGCGGTTGCGCCGATTACTAGCGCGCCGACGCCCGGGCCCCCGAAGAGGAGGCCTATGATGAGCGGCGTCAGGATTATTGTCAGGCTGGGTGCTAGCATTCCACGGAGAGCATGCTCTGTTGCTATTGAGACCGCCCTATAGTAGTCCGGCCTACCGCTTCCATCTAGCAGGCCGGGTATCTCCCTGAACTGCCTCCGAACTTCATCGACCATCTTGAAGGCCGCCTGCGTGACCACCTTTAAGGCTATTCCGGAAAATAGGTATGGTAAGAGGGCGCCGATCAGGGCGGCTATTATTATCCCGGGCTTGATGAGTATGAGCTCGTTGAAGAAGGCGGCCATGGATTCTAGGAGGGCTGAAGGCGTTATTGTGGTTATCCCAACCTCCCTTGCCACATAGTCTTGGATGAATGCTTGGAAGAGGAGGAGCGTCGCTATCGTAGCTGAGCCCATGGCATATCCCTTCGTGAGAGCCTTCGTCGTGTTCCCAACAGCGTCTAGCGGCTCGAGGTTATCCCTGATCTCCTTACTGAGCCTGGACATCTCGGCGATCCCGGCAGCGTTGTCGGTTATCGGGCCGGCGCCATCCAGGGTCATCACGGTCCCGGTGAGCGAGAGCATTCCACGCGTGGCGAGCGCGGTCCCGAACACCCCCTTAATGAAGTCTGTAAGCCATCCCCCCTCCATCCCGCCTATAGGCATGAGTTTCCCGAAGAGGAAGGAGATGCCGAGGGCTGCGGCTATAATGATTATGGGCTCAGCGACAGCCCTCATTCCAACCGAGAGGCCTCCGAGGATGTTTAGGGCCGGCCCGCTGACAGAGGCCTCAGCAACCTCCCTAACAACCCTGCTCCTCATACCAGTATACCTGTTAGTCGAGAGGACGACTAGGGTTGCGCCTATTATGCCAGCGGCACCAGCTCCGAGCATGTAGAGCCACTGGACTGGGAAGAGCCAGTAGACAACGCCCGCATACGCGATGATGGAGACGATGGCTGTTACGACTATGCCGAATGCAAAGGGCTCAAAGGGCTCCTTGAAGGTCTTGTAGGAGAGGATCGCCGCGAGACCCGCGACTGTTGAGATTACTCCGACGGCACCTATCGCGAGCGGCAGCACCATGAAGAGCGGATCATGCGTCAGGACATAGAGGACCCATCCTATGATCATTCCTCCAAGGGTCTCGGCCGTGACTGATTCGAAGATGTCGGCGCCTCTGCCCGCGCAGTCGCCGACATTATCTCCAACTTGGTCGGCGATGACCGCCGGGTTCCTCGGATCATCCTCTGGTATCCCGGCCTCAATCTTTCCAACGAGGTCAGCGCCTATGTCTGCGGACTTCGTGTAGATCCCGCCGCCCAGCTGGGCGAAGAGTGCTGAGAGGCTTGCCCCGAAGGCGAAGCCTGCAAGAGCATCAAGAACCATCCTGAACTCGATCATCTCGGGTAGGCCTGCGGCTAGGAGCGAGTAGGCGAGGAATAGGATCGCGAGCCCGAGCAGGCTTAAGCTATAGACCGAGAAGCCGAGCACCCCTCCGCCTAGGACCGCGACCCTTAGGGCTGCGAGGCTGCCGCGTTTAGCGGCCTCAGTAGTTCTGACATTGGTTCTTGTTGAAGCATCCATGCTGAAGAATGCCGCCGCGACCGATGCGCCGCCGCCGATCAGGGTCGAGAGGCTTGTGAGAAACGCCTCTCTAGTAGCTATCCCCGGATCAACATTCATTGCGGCCGTGTAAATGGTGTAGATCATCACAGCGATCACGATGGCGAGCCCGAGCGTGAAGAGCATTATGGTCCTGATCTGCTTGTTCATGTATGCCCTAGAGCCCTCCCTGATAGCCTCCCAGATACTTATCATCTCCCTACTTCCCATCGGGTATCTACGGACAATTGCGTAGAGAAGTATGGCGGCAACAACGCCGATGATGCCGAAGGTGATCGCCATGATGACAACCGTTAATGAGGGACCGGAGAGCAGCATGCTCATGTATCACCGGTCGCCTAGAGGCCGGACTGCTTAACTCATAAACCTTACCACCGTCATGATACAGGCCGATAACTGTTAAATCCCGAGAATCCCAGTATTTGTCTGGGCGTGGCAATGAAGCTCTCGGGTGTAACGGATCTGCCTCTCCACGAGGGTAGGGCTCCGGCGTGGCTCATGGCCAGGATGAGGAGGATGGCATATGCGATCGCGAAGGTCATCGTGGATGATTATGGACGGAGGGAGCTTCTCAGAAGGCTCAGCGACCCATACTGGTTCCAGTCGCTTGGATGCGCCTTGGGATTCGACTGGCACTCAAGCGGCCTCACGACCACTGTTGTCGGGGCCTTGAGGGAGGCTTTGAGTCTAGATGTTCATGGGGTCGCGGTTGCAGGCGGCAAGGGGATGATGAGCAGGAGGGTTCCAGAGCAGATAATGAGATCCGGGATCGATGAGGATAAGGCCGCCAAGCTTATCAGGGCGAGTAGGCTCGCTGCGAAGGTGGATAATGCGGTCCTTCAGGATGGCTACCAGATCTACCACCACGCGATAATATTCACGGAGGATGGCGAGTGGGCGGTCATCCAGCAGGGTATGAGCCCGGATCAGGGATATGCGAGGAGATATCATTGGCTTGGTGAGAGGGTTGAGTGCTTCGTCGTCGAGCCGCATGCGGCAATAGCCTCGATAAGGAGGGAGAAGATCGTGCTGAACATGGTCTCAAGGGAGAGCGAGGAGGCGAGGAAGGCCTCCGTTGACCTCGTCTCCGAGAAGCCGAACACCCTGATAAGATTATTGAATCTCGTGTTGCGTGGGCAGGAGACGCTGTCAGCGTCAATCGAGGGCGATGAGGCTATCCCTGTCAAGGAGCTCCCAAGCTTCCTGAAGATGCCGAGGAGGATAGATTGGAAGGCAATTAAGAGGGCTTATGATGTTAGGCCAAGGAAATATGAAGAGCTTGTCGAGATTAGGGGGATTGGGCCTTCCACGCTTCGGGCTCTCGCCCTAATCTCCGCCCTAATCTATGGCGTGAAGATAGACTGGAGGGATCCTGTGAAGTTCAGCTTTGCTGTGGGCGGGAAGGATGGCGTTCCATATCCGGTCTCACGGAGAACATATGATGAGGCGATATCATTCATGCAACAGGTCTTGGAAGGGGCTGAGATAAATGCCGAGGAGAGGAAGGAGGCTCTAAGGAGGCTTCTCTATCTCGAGAGAATGTCATATGGTTAAAGGCTAGAGGTCGTTATCCCCCGACGTCCACGTGATCGAGGGGCCATGCTTTACATAGATCTTCTCAGCATATTTCGTGTGCCCACACACGAATGACTTGCAGTATTCGCAGTAGAGCTCCCTTCAGATTATCTAATCGGATCTCGCCGAGAACGTCTCGAATATATCTCCAATATAATCCTTAACCCGGTTGTCGATGAGGAATGCGATGACCCTACTCCTTATGCTCTTGACTAGGGGCTCCGGCAGCCTAAGCTTGACGCTCAGCCTCCGCCCGATGAGATAACTCGAGGATTATAGCCGTATAAGGGTTGGCTGAAAGCGGGCTGCATAAACATAACAGGGCTGTATGTTGCTCGCACCTTTCCCAAGAATCTCATCGGCTGGAGATAATATTGCCGAGTTTCTCCAGACGAAGTATTTTCGTTTAGCCCGGATCCTGGCTAGGGCCTCGATTATCGCGCCGTGGCTAAGCCTCCCTATCCTCTCCACCTTCTCGGCGCTCATCATCTTGGATCTTGCGATTCTCTCAGTGATGGTGGCCATGCTTCTCAGTCCCCTCCTATCCATGGCCCTGAAAACCTTCCTAATATAGGCCCTTGATGTTATGAGGTCTGGATTAAGCCCGAGCATCCTCAGCCTCTCAAGAAGCTTCTCAATATCTTTTCATGACTTGGACTTGTATTCTACCCTCCTCATGCCGGCCTTATCGAAGAATGGATTGTATCTGGCCATGGGTGCGAGCACATTGACATATGGTGTCCCGGCTAGGAGCGTAGTCCCCCTGACGAGCATCGCGCCCAATTCTATGCCACGATACTTCGGATATATGATGCCCTAGAGATCCTGTTGAACATTCTGTCTATGAGGCTAGCATAGGACCTTTTACCTAGGCTGAGAAAATATTGTGAGGATAATGGGGAAATGCGGGGATGAAATAGGTTTTCTTGCCGAGGAGATGCGGAGATCTTCCGTCAGGGAGATGAATATTACTTAAAGGCGTTAATAGCCACCCTCACATGGAAAACATTAAGGATTGAAGATAGGCTTCAAAGGGCGCTAAGCCGCCTAAAACCCTAAATAATCACTCGCAAAAACTAATAAATGTGATGCATGGAGATTTAGGCGCCGGGGTAACTCAGCCTGGTAGAGTGCGGGGCTCATAATCCTCCCAAAGCCTGGTCAGAGGATGGAACCCCGTTGTCCCGGGTTCAAATCCCGGCCCCGGCACACGATAACCCGCATTATTTTATTTCGTTTTCATAGAAAACACTGATTTATTCGAATTTGTCGGGAGCATATGCTCACATTTAAGCAACATTAGCATAAGGGTGCGAGCTCTATTCAGGGTTGATCTAGGTTTCCCTGTCACTGCCAAAGAGTCTAACAGCTGAACGCTTAATTACAGCAACACGCTCTAGCTCAGTTTCGTACCCAAGCTCACTTGTAATCCTGTCAAAGACTTGTAAAACGCTCACTAAGGCTCTAGAGCGGTTCTTGGGATGCCGTCTCCTAGTATGACCTATTATTAGTGGTATCAACCTTCTGGACTTAGCGTAGATCAAGCCTGTTATGAGGCCGAATATCATTACAGAGAGTGCATACATCGTGAATCCATGGTAAAAGCCAAATAGAACTGCTTGGATAACAACAGCTACAATTGTCTTACCAGTGAGCTTTTCAAGCCTAGTTAATAAATAACCTCTCCAAGTAAGCTCTTCGCAAGCACCAGCTATAATAGAGCCGATAGTAGCTAGATATAGTAGTACATGAAGTGGTAATGCCTTAAAGATACTAGTATCGTAGCCGCTGCCAAATACTAGCGACAATCCATAGCTAAGAGGCATGCACACTACAACTAGCCCAATAGCTATGGTTGTTGAGAGTAGTGGTTTATCTCTTATTCCACCAAGAATTTCCCTGATATTCTCTCCTTCACTCTTAAAAACATGAACGCTAAATAAGCAAAGACAACGTCATAGATGCTCCACAGATAAGGCCCATAGAGAAAAATGTGGTACACACTGTTCTTAGCAAACTCTCTAAATCCGACAAGAGCCCCTATGATCATAGGCGTAAAGATAGCGTTGACAACAATAGGTAAAAGGCCAAGCATCAAAACACGTGGTTTAATAGACTGAGCCACTCTGAAGCACCCGCCTTATACACTATTTAAGGCACTATATTTTTATTGTAAATTAGGGTTATTGCACTATATAAGTAATAAAACATAGTAAAACAATAAGTAAAATAACTTAGGTCATTATTCTAAGTGTTAGTTAAAGGTACTACCTGTTCACCGCGGAGTATTCTATGTACAGAGGACTTACTGACCCGAAACATTTCAGTGAGCTTACGTACACTCTTAACGCGGTCGTAGATATAGCAAAACCTCTCGAGCATCTTCCTCTGACAACACACAGACACTTTGTCCCATTTTATACC
>Ga0065719_103588_pt1 | contig 10973 bp, 5 predicted proteins | sample GBSCel85sediment_FD_59106 | JGI IMG/M metagenome (GOLD analysis project Ga0065719, IMG submission 59106) | Hot spring sediment microbial communities from Great Boiling Spring, Nevada - Cellulolytic enrichment CS 85C v3 (version 3) | ecosystem: Environmental > Aquatic > Thermal springs > Hot... | reverse complement strand
TTTGGGGGAAATTGTGCATTTATAACAATTAAAGATTTACCGCCGGAACCTATTATTACTAATTCTTGTAACTTTTCTTTAGATACTGTTAGATATTGCTTACCTATTACGGAACTTTTTACAAATTTAATCTTTGTGACAGATATAATCTTCTTGTCCTCTAAGATTCCATCTGTTATTATTTTTATTAAATCGGATTCTGTTTTAAAATTCAAAATTTTGTATATTTGACTATTAGCTATGCTTACTAAGATAATACCAATTTTGTTCCTTATTTCAATTTTAAGGGTAGGACACATTTGAGGGTCTACAGGTATTATTGGGGGCAACGAAGTTATCTCCGTTTTTAATGACGAAGATATATAAAACCGAAAAAATAATGATTTAGTATCACAATAAATTATTTTATATTTCTTGTGTTGTTTTACTTTAATTTCACAAACAGGAAATTCAATTTTAGGAAATTCAATTTTAAGATGCTTCCAATTAGGTAGTGATTTTGTCTGAATTGAGCTAATTAATAAGATTATTAATAATGCATACATAGCTATCAACCTCCATTTATAATCATTATCGTATGTCATACCCAGGATCTCCATGTTTACAGCATTTTTTTAAGGAACACATCCTATATCTACCAAAACATTTTAGTAATTCATAACCAGGCACTGATATTTTATTTTTGTCTTTACCATCAGATTCTAATATTGATTCAATAATTGCATTACAAAGGCATTGATAAGCTTCAAAACAACAACATCCATGACAATCAAGGAAAGTTTTATCTTTGTTTGGATCTTCACATGGATTGCGTCCACCAAATAAAACACAAGTTAATATGTAACATACAGTATCTTTTAATTTTTCACCAAGTTCCTCTAACATACACTTTGCCATACAATTGTAAAAATTATCAGATCTTCTGAAGAGGCATTTTATATAGCATTTCCGATATGCTTTGATATGTTCAGATTCATAACGACACCAAGGATCTTTGATATCTATATGACATTCATATTGAAGTCCTGAAGGGTCTATATACACTATTGGTCTATTAGCTGTATATATGAACCAATTCAAGTCATGTTTAAGAGGGTCTATGTTAAGGAATCTTGCATAATGAGCCACATAATATCTCATTCCTAATAGCATTAACAAACTTTCTGTATCTAAGTAGTAACCATACTTTCCGACATATCTAAAGGGATTGGGGACTTGGGACTGGGGACTGGTTAAATCGTTTCCCCAAGCATCAAAAGCGTAAGCATCAGAAACTTGAGATTGACTGTCCATCAACTGCCTTGCCGTCCCAATGGCTTCAAAGGCATACCAGTAACTTGCATTGTTTCGTGTCATCGCCATCAACCCACCACCATCATGATGATATTTTGCCACTAAGTTTCCATTCTGGTCATACTCTGCAACCAAAGGCGCTAACCCCGGCGTCTCACTTTTTCCCAAATCATAAACAAACCATGTCTGTCCCTGACCAACTACTTCCTTCATCCTCCTGAAACCTAACCCATCAGTCTTAAAGTTCATCACTACACTGTCTTCTACCCTTACCATCTTGTCCTCATCGTCCCAATAATAGCGAACCTGACTTGTTCCCGTCGTCTTTGATATCATGTTACCGTTAGGGTCATATTGGTAAACCGTCGTCACTCCATTCGCTACTTCCTGAAGCAACTTGTTACCTCCATCATAAGTGTAACTCTTCTGCCCAACTACATTCCCAGAACCATCCCTTTGAACCATCGTCAACCTGTTACCTGAACCATCGTAGCCATAGTCATACCAGTAAGGGTGACTTCCTGTCCTCTTCTCGCTGACAAGCCTGTCTATCTGGTCATAACCGTAACTTACTGTCGCAACCGACCAACTTCCGTCAGGCTGCAAGACTTCTTCTTGAACTTGAACCCTGTTTCCTGCAGCATCGTAACTGTAAACGAACCTTGAAAGCAAACTGTTGTCGCTTTGACGACGATACTCTATCTGAACCAACCTTCCTGCACTGTCATAAGAGAAAGTCGCATAAGTTCCGTTCCCGTTCTCCTGCCTTATTAACTTACCTTCAGCGTCGTAGAAGAATTTCGTCGTCCCGATCAAAGCGTTGTTAACCTGAACCAACCTTCCTGCAGCATCGTAACTGTAACTCGTCACCAAACCTTCCGCATCAACCATCTGAACCCTTCTACCTGCAGCATCGTAAGAATACTGCAAAGTTTTTGTCGTGTTGCCCACTGGTTGCGTCACCGAAATGACCCTTCCCAAAGTATCATACTGCCAAGTGACCGTTCCTGTTGGGTCACTCATTTGAACCCTTCTTCCCAAGGCATCGTAACTGAACGAATGCACCGTCCCGTCTTGATAACTTCTTTGCACCAACCTGTGGGCAGCATCGTAACTGTAGTTGATTACCCTTCCATCTGCCTTTATCTTCTGCACCATATTCCCGCAAGCATCGTAGACATACTGTTCTTCTGTCCCGTCTCCCCTGACCAACTTAACCAAATTCCCCTCTCCATCATACTCATAACGGACAACTCTTCCCTCTGGGTCTGTTACCTTAACTTTCCTACCCAACGCATCATACTCGTAAACTGTCGGCTTGTTTGCTCCATTCTCTGGGTCTATCACCTTTATCAGCCTGTTCCTTTCATCATAGACAAAATGGGTCGTCCTTCCTTTCGGGTCTGTCTCAGAAATCTTGTTTCCGACAGCATCATATTGGTAAGTTGTAGTCAAGTTAAGACCTCCAAAGTCAACTATGACTTGGGTTAACCTGTCAGCGGCATCATATTGATACTTCGTCACCTTTCCTGTAGGTGAAATTTCCTTCACCTTGTTCCCTACACCATCGTATTCATACTGGGTTGCATTACCCAATGGGTCTGTCAATTTGACTAACCTGTTTCTGCTATCGTAGGTGAAGGTGGTTGTGTTACCGAGGGGGTCTGTAACTGAAATCCTGTTTCCGTTGGCGTCGTAAGCATATTGAGTTGTGTTCCCTAACGGGTCTGTCTCTGAGATTAACCTTCCTGTTGCATCGTAGTTGTAATACCAACTGTTCCCCAGAGCGTCCTTCCTTTGGACTAACTGCCCCTTTCCGTCATAAATTTGTTCAGTGGCGTTCCCCAGCGGGTCTGTCGTCTTGACCAGTCTCCCTGCAGCGTCATAGTTGTAAGAGGTTGTGTGGTTTTGGGCGTCGGCGACGGAAATTAACCTTCCCGCCCCATCGTAACTCCTTATCTCCTTGACCTGTTCGCTACCTCCAGAGGGAATGAAACTCACCTTCACCAACCTGTTTTGGCTGTCATAGTAAAACTTTCTCTGGTTGCCCATTGGGTCTATTTCTGCGATTTTGTTCCCGTTACCATCGTAAATGTATTGCCATGTCGTGTTATCTGGATAGGTGACAGAAACCAATCTGTCTGCACCATCGTAACCAAACTGGGTAACCCTTCCCAACGCGTCCGTTTCTGATATCTTCCTTCCCTTGCTATCGTAACCATATTGGGTTTCATTGCCCAAAGGGTCTGTCACTTTTATGAGTCTTCCCATTTCATCGTAGTTGTAACTTGTCGTGTTGCCGTTTTCGTCCGTCTCTGATAGCAGATAACAGCAATCGTAAGTGAAGGTTCTGAAAGTCCCGTCAGGGTGAGTTATTTGTGTTATCCTACCATTGGCGTCGTAACTGTAGTAGGTTGTGTTTCCTTTCGGATCTGTCACCGATACAACCCTTCCTGAGTTGTCGTAACCATATTGGGTTGTGTTACCTAATGGATCTGTGACCTTGATGACTCTCCCTTTAGCCCCACCTTCCGTCCCATAGGTGTAAGTTCTTTCATAAAGGAGTGGGTCTATCTCTTTCAACAAGACCCCTTTCGCCACTACCTTCCCTGTCCCATCAACTACATCGCCATACTGATATTGCCAAACATTTCCTAATGGGTCTACCCTCTTCTTCAACCTCCCCTTTTCGTCAAATTCTTGAACCCACTGGTAACCTAACTGGTCTGTCATGATGATTCTCCTGTTGGTCGTATCGTAAGAGTAGGTGACGAAAGTTCCATCGGGGTAAGTTATCTTTGTGATGTTCCCCAAGGAGTCATATTCAAAGGTTGTTGTGTTGCCATTGGGGTCTGTTAAGGAAATGAGTCTGTTATCGCTGTCATACTGTCGCTGCTCTACCAAGTTCGTTGTGCTGTCAACTTGAGTTACAACTTCTACCAGCCTACCCTGACTATCATGGACATGTTGAATCTTCAAACCGTCTTGGTAAGTTATTGTTGTCGTCAATGTGGCATTACTTTGGTCATATTGGTAAGAGTAAGTTTGGGGGACATTGTTTCCTGCAGTGTAGCCAGAAATTCTATCTGAAGATGGGTCAAAAGTTGCGGTCTTTGTCCTGTTATTTGGGTCTTGCCATTGAGATTGAGAAATTCGGTAACTTCCGTCAGGTTGTTGGACAAGGACATGCTTTACCCTCCAAACGGAACCTGAAGGGTCTGTTATTGAGAGTGTTAATTGTTTTGTTGTTGGGTCTAATTGTTGCTCTGTAAGGCTAACAGAAACTGTGCCAGAGGGGGACTGGATTTGAGTCAGTTTACCATTGGCATCGTAGAGGAAATTAATCTCCTGCCCGTTTTGAGCAACTATCTTCGTTATCTTCTCTGAACCATCCCTTACAATCTCAACTTTGTTCCCCGAAGCGTCCTCTATTGATGCAAGGTAAACGATGACACCGTCAGGGGAAGAGGGATAAAAGTAGGTGATGGAAGGTTGACCGAAAGCATCCCTTATGATTAACTTCGCAGAACCGTTGTATGGGTTCCTACGAACTTGCAACTTGGCATATCCTTGAGGTGCAAGGAAGACTTGTTCTTGACTTGGAAAGTCCATGTATCCGAAGTTGAACCTTAACTCCTTACCGTCACCTGTCATGACGGTGATGACATTGGCGGAGGCATTATAGACAAGGGGCATTTGGTAGTTCAAAAACCAACGACCACCTATCCCACTGACAGAAATGGCTGCTTGTCTTAATGAACTGGTCAAGTTCATGCTATCGGATTTGAGGGCTACAATAACGGGAAGATTTATTCCCTTGACGGGCATAACTGGGATAGTTTGGTTGTCGTTCCCGTTTCCAGTGTTGACATTATCTCCGTCTTCACAAGGGCAGGAGGGATAAGGAGTTCCTGTTACCTCTTCATCGCTACCTTCACCATATGTTGGGACTTTAAGGATTTTCATTATTGGTGGTTCAGGGGATAAGTTAACAGGACGACAACCACCTAAAGCGGTGCATCCAAATTGTCCTCCCTGTCCTCCTGAGCCTCCTCCACCTGTTGGGCAATCGCTTCCTCCCCAAGGTGGGGGACTCCCACCCTTGTCGGGAGTTCCTGGGCAAATTGTTCCAGATTCTGGTGGGCAAGGGGTGCAGCAGACGGCATTGTCAGGACAACCTGTTTCAGGTGGCTGACATTGTGCTCCCCAAATCTTCTTAGCCACTTCCTCCCTCATCACCCTTACAAATTCTCTTCCTACTGCCTTCTTCTCCGAAGAGAAGACGGGAGAAATCCATCCTGTCAGGAGAGAGAGGACGGTAAGCAGGGCGATTTTTCTTCTCGTTTCAGGGACAAAGAGAAGTGCTACAAAGAGAGCGATCAACCCTAAAACTCCCAAGTTCTTTTGACCAATCACGAACCTCCTACCTTCTCCCAGCATCACTCCTTCTCCCTTAAATCCATATCCCCATTCTGCTAAGAACTGTCTTCCTGCTACTTCCTTTTCCCTTCCGTCAAAGGGGTCAAAGATTTTGACAGTGACATTATCTGTCTCCCATTTCCGCTTCAAAGGGTCAAAGAACCAGGAAAGTTTGTTTCTGATGGAAAGAACGGTGACGAAGTGTCTTGGTCTGACGAAGGCGATGAAGGGTGTAGGTAATTCCCTTAAATCTCCTTCCCACCAAACTGCTTTTGCCTCCTTTACTCCAACTTTCCTTGCTGCCTTAACGAGACCGAAAAGGCTTGTCCCTTCGCCATTTGTTCCTGCTAATCTGGCTAATTCACTCTCCCCCTTCCTTATCCCCAAAACTTCAAGGGCTTTTTTAAGTGCTTTTGGTCCACATTCTTTGCCCTTCACCAAATGATAATCCCACCATCCCTTTTCCCTCCGACCAACCTTCGTCTCAATCACGAAATCCAAAATCTCTTGTGCCCTAACTGAAAGGTAACTTTCTGGATACTGCTTTTGAAATTCTTGAAGGGCTGACTTCGCTTTGCCTTTATTCCCTTCCCTCAAGAAAGATAGAGCATATTGGAAGGCGGAAAGTTCTTCCAATGTTGAACCATCTGGCAACTTTTCCTTCCTCCCAGCCATCTCTTTTTGAACTTCCCTAAAAACTAACCTTGCTCTCTCCCTTTCACCTTCCGCTTCCAACTGATGAGCCATCATGTAACCCGCATAACCTTGAAGGAAAGAAGCAAATGACCTTTCCTTGCTTTCAGTGAGGGATGACAAAGGGAAATTTCTTGCCCTCTCAAATTTTGAAATGGCGTCCTTCCTTTTACCTTCCCTTACATCCAATTGAGCCTCAAGCAAAGTTGCTTGAAGGGCTTGAACAGATTGCGGAAACTGCTCTTGGACTTCCCTCAATTTTTGTCTGAAGAGTTTTGGGTTGGAAGAGAGAAGGAGGGCTTTTTGGAACGCTTTCTCAGGTGTTTGGGGCAGGATAGATGAACCCGCCATCAAGACCACTGCAACAACCATTCCTTTAAGCCACCAATGTCCCTTCACCATCTCTAATCCCTCCCAAGAAAAATTCAGGCATAAATTATGATAGCACAAAAAAAAAAGTGGCGTCAAGACTTGTGAAGGGGGTAGGGAAAGGGTGAGAGTTTGGGTAGTAGTTCCGACTTACAACGAGGCTGAAAACATAAAGGAATTGATCTCGTCAATCCTCTCCAACTTGCCTGACTCCTTCATCGTTGTCGTTGATGACAACTCAACTGACGGGACAGCAGAGATTGTTGAGGAGATAAGAAGGGTTGAGGAGAGAGTTCACATTGTTAGCCGTCAAGGGAAATTGGGTTACGCATCTGCAGTCGTAACTGGATTAAATTATGCGATTTCAAGGGGGGCTGAATTTGTATGTCACATGGATGCCGATTTCTCCCACGACCCAAAGAGTTTGCCTGAATTGCTTAGAATGTTGAAGAAGGGTGCGGACATAGTCATTGGGTCAAGATACATTTCTGGCGGGAAATTTGAAGGTTCCATCCAAAGAAAAATCCTTTCCATTGCAGCAAACTTTTTGGTAAGGAAACTCCTTTCCTTGCCCATAAGGGATTGCACCAGTGGTTTCAGGTTTTACAGGAAGGATGCGGTAGAGAAATTGCCTTTGAAAGAACTTAGGGTTAAAGGTAACAGTTTCCTTTTCCTTTGCACTGCTTTTGCTTTCTGGAATAACCTGAGAATTTCTGAAGTCCCAATCCTCTTCGTTGAGAGAAGGATGGGTAGGTCGAAACTTTCCCACAAGGAAATTATTGAGGCTGCCCTTTGCCTCATCAAAATCTTCGTCTGGAAAAAGACAGGAAGATGGTTAGGGGCATCTTTACTCGGTTAGGAAAGAGAAGACAAAAGGCAACCAACCCATTAAGGGATTGGACAGGTTGTGACCTGCTTCAAGGGGTAAAGGTAAACCATAAATAGTAGGTGAGAGCCAAAGGAGGGAGAGAAGCCAAAGGGAGAAAACCCACTTCTTAACTCCCATAGACCTAACCGTTATCACTGACAGAAATGGAATGGATTGAGCGAAGTAGTAAGAGTGGACGGGTCTTGGGCTTAGAGCCCATAAAAGCCAGAGAGACCAGAAACCGAGATGGGCAAAGTCCCTCAAAAAACTTCTTCCTCTTTCTTTTATCTCCTTCACTGCAGCAAAGATTCCCAAAAGCCAGAGCCAGAAGGGGATAGGAAGGAAAATCCATGAACCAAAAGAAGTTGATGTGTGTTGGTGGAAAAGCAAAACACTCCCTTTCCCTAAAACCCACATCCAAAAAGGTGCGGAAGTTGGATGAATTTCTCTCATTTGACTTTGGAAAGTCAACATGATATAGTGGGCGTGAAAAATCTGAGACCATGAATAACCACCAAATTCCCGAACTATTTCCCAAACAGAAATGTAAGTGAGAAGGGGGATGAGGACAAGGGAAAGTAGGCGAAGAGTTAAGGGAAAAGGTGAAAGGAGAAAGAGAAGAACAGGTAGGCAGAATAGACCGTTGAGTTTACATGAAAAAGACAAGCCAAAAGAGAGACCTGTTAGGGACAGGAAAAGATAACGGCGGCTATTTTTGGAGGAAAGGGAGAGGTGAGCAAGGAGGAAGGAAGAAAGGGAGAAAGTTGAGACGAAGATGTCAAGCATCAAGGTTCTTGATAGCCAAAAGAGCAAAGGATCCAAACCAACCAACCAAAGGGCTAAAAGGGAGTGAGGGAAGGAGTTAGTCAGTCGGAGGGAGAAGAGGAAAGTAAGGAGCGGTAAGAGTAAGCCGCCAAAGAAAGCAGGAGCCAAGCGACATAAGCCGATAGGTATAGGACGGGAAAGGAAAAAGATTTCACCCCTATCGCTCAACAGGAAAGCACCATTCCCTTGTCTTAAGGGAAAAACATCTTTGGGAGAAAAAGGTAATGGGAAGACACCTTCAAGTAGACCTGTTGAGGAATTGAAAATGTAAAGGGTGTTAGCTCCTAAGGAGAAGATGGAAGGACTTTCCGATGAAGCCAGTAAGTTCCTTAAACTTTCGGGGAAGACATCAAAGAACCTCCATCCCATTTTGGGAGCGAAACGAATCCTTTTCCCTTCAGGGGAAAGGATCTCCAAAATGTATCTGCCCCAACCTTCAGTGGTGGCAACTAAGGAAGGTTGGTGGAGCAAAACAAAGGAAGTTGCTTTCTCTGGTAACGGCAATGAGAATTTCAAGTCTCCGTTGGTGGAGAGTAGGAGCAAAGAGGGGGAGGGTTCATCCAAGGATATAGCCAAAACTTTCCTCACCTCATCGGCGAAGCAGGCTGTTATCTGTTTGTCAAATTTCTTCTCCCACAATTTTTTACCACTTAGGGAAAAGGCTGATAGGTAATGGTCAAAAACAAGGACTAACTTACTTTCATCCCCATCCCTAAAAAAGAAGACACCTTTAGGCTTCCCAGTTAGTTCAAAGGAACGAGTTAACCGTTTCCCCTTCAGCAATAAAATCTTGTTAGAATGGGAAAGGATAGCAAGAAAACCGTAAGGGAGAGGAAATAACTTCTCACCCTCCTCTGGAAGGTAGCAAAGGAACTTAATGGTCTGATGGGGGAAAGGGAGAAGGTAAAGGGAAAGACCTTTTGGGGAGAGAATGAAAAGTTGGTCAGAAGCAACGGCTACATCCTTTGGATGAAAAGGTAAAGGGCGGAAAGGAGAAGAAAAGGACGGACGATTAAAGATGGAAAAGGGGAAAGCCATGAGAAGGTGAGCGAGTGGAGGGTGAGCGTGAAAATCTTGAGGGAACAAACCCAAAGAAATTTCTTGGACAGCCTGAAAGCGCAAAGGTTCATCAAAGTAAGGGTTTGGAGGGAAGGAGATGCGGAGGAGGCGAAGGGAAAAGAGGATGGCAAGGGAAAAGGTGACAAGAAAAATTTCCGCTCTCCTCTTCTCCCTTCCCATCCCTATCGCCTCCCATTGGTAGGCAAGTAATCGGCAACAGTTTCAACCCTTATAACCTTTGCTTTCGTCACTTCCCTTATCGCATCAAGTTCCTCATCACTTGGGTTGTCAGCGATTAACCAAACTACTACCTCTTTCCCTTTCCTCTCAAAAGTCCTCACAATTACCCTTGATTTATCCGCCATCCTCCCCATTAACTTGCAAACCTTGCATGGAACAACTCTCGGAGGACAAACCGTTATCCTATCCTCATGTTCTATCCCCCAAATTTCCAGCAACTTGCTCCTCAGCCACCCTCGGTAAGTGAAAGGGTTCCTGATTTCTGTATCCCCTGTAAGATAGACTATCCTCTCAATTGCTCCTGTCTCCATCGCTTTGAACCAAGAACTCCAATTCATTTTCAACCTGTTGAAGATTTGCTGAGCCAGTCTAACGAAGGGGGAGGGTAGGGAAAATTCACCTTCGCCAATTAATTCAGTTGCCTTGGGGTTGAAGCGAGGGATAACTTCTTCTGATTTCCCGATGGATGTCCCCACAACTTTGATGGCACAGTAACCAAATCCCATAGAAGTGTTTGCACCGATACCAAAGTTCTGAAGCAACTTCAAGGCACCTAAAACTATGTCAAGACCATCTTCTGGGACTTGAACTTGGAAGGCGATTTGACCTTGAAAGAACTCTTGCCCCCTAACCTTGATGATTTTTTCCTTCCCCATCAAAAAACCATCAGAGACCTTAACTGAAGGTGCTGGTCTGTTGACTGACTTAGCCAGCCTTAAAGAGAAGGTAGAGATTTGTGTTGTTAAGACGATGGAGGGGATGAAAGGTTTCCTTCTTAAGTCCCTAACTTGCCTCCCAGTCCCAAAGCCTACATGGGTTGGTTTCTTCAGTTCAGCGACGCAATTTAAAGCCAACATATTCTTCCCACCCTTCAGTTTTGACGATTTCTTCAACCCTTAAATCGCCTCCACCACAAGTGGGACAAACTCTGTCCTTTCCAATGCTTCGGCAGCGAAAGCAAGACACGACAAGATGTCCTCCCTATCCAAACCCTCATACTCACTCAGTATCTCATCAACCGTCATCCTACTGGCTAAAAGGCTCAAGATGTAATGGACTGTCAAACGAGTCCCCTTCATGACTGGCTTCCCTGCCATCACCTTCGGGTTGACCTCAATTCGTTCAAGCAACCTTTCCTTTTCCATCGCTGTTCACCTCTCGCCTATTTTGCCCTTGACCTTATCAATCCTCAAACTTAACTTGCGCC
>Ga0065719_100230_pt1 | contig 10980 bp, 12 predicted proteins | sample GBSCel85sediment_FD_59106 | JGI IMG/M metagenome (GOLD analysis project Ga0065719, IMG submission 59106) | Hot spring sediment microbial communities from Great Boiling Spring, Nevada - Cellulolytic enrichment CS 85C v3 (version 3) | ecosystem: Environmental > Aquatic > Thermal springs > Hot... | reverse complement strand
GGTATCCCTAGAGAACATCTTAGTGAACCTCCTTGTAACCGGGACTACGGGGAGGTCGAAGATCGTGTACTGCACTGGGGATCAAGTAAACCTAGAGCCTGGGAGCGTGACCGAGGTAAGGGCGGCCTGCTTTCTCAGCAGGGATGAGATGAGGGTGTTGTTCGGCACCAGCACCCCGCCCTTCGACCTGGTCAAGAGGAGCGTGAAGTTCATGTTCATGAGGGCAACGCTATCTGGCGGTAGCGGAGGTGCTCAACATGGTTCGGATCCCGTACTACTCACGTAGAAACTGTGTAGGTAGGGTTAGAGGTGTCTCTGAGCTTGTAGCTCTACTAATCGTAGTAGTGGTGGGCATCGCTACTACTCTCGTCTACTTCCAGTTCGTCGGCGGGCTCTTCGGATCCCTATCACCTAAGGTAAAGCAGTTGGATGTGTCAGCTCTCGAGGTGGAGGTTATGCAGAAGGGGACATATACCTACATCGAGGGTATAAGCTTCGGAGCTAGCTACATCTACAGATGGACTGTTGCGATACATAACGTAGGTACAGAGCCTATAACTCTGGGCTACAGGTTCATTAAGCCTCGGGAATCAGCTCTCACTATATGTACTAGCAACTCGTGCGATGTTTACGACCCGTACGCTCTAGCTTCCACATACACTCAGCTACCCTCTAACTTAGCTCCCAACCAAATTGTGCAGGTGTCGTTTGTCATCCTCTCCAAGAGGGACTTGCTCTCCTTAGGCTATACGCCGTTCATCTTGGAGATAACAGGTAGCACTCCAGACGGGTCTGCTGTGAAGGCCTACGTGTCGTTCCCGAGGTGATGTCTGTTGCGCGCCATAAGCAACCTGCTAGCGGTGCTCTTAGTGCTCGGGATAGTCGTAGGCTTAGCTGGCTTTGTGATAAACGTAACCATGGCGCAGGTCTCCAGAGCGGCTGAGAAGCCGGCGCACCTCCAGCTACTGTCTAGGGATGTGAAGAGGGCTGGGGCAAGGGCTTTCAGAGTTGAGCTAGCTTTCTACAACCCAACGGATAAAGTGTTTACGGTGGAGGTGGTTAATGTGCGCGTGTACCAGTCTACGAGCTTCAAGGAAAGCTCCAGCTATACTGCTGCCCCTATTGTGCTGAGGCCCGGGGAAAGCGGCAAGCTGACGTTCCTCGTTGAAACCTCTAGCACCTACCAAAAGGGCGTCCTCAGGATCTATGTCAGGTTCTCAACCGGTCTTACTGACTACCAAGACACCATTCCAATACCATTCAGCTAGCGGTGAGCGCTAGAGGAGACCTGATGTCGAGGTGTTTATAGAGGTTAGAGCTTGGAGTATCCTATAGGTCTTGGACGCAGACCTAAGCACCTTTTCACCTACTTCTCTCAGTTTTTCAGCTACTTCTACACTACTTATGTGCAGTAGGAGGAGATTGGTGAGGTGGCTACTCATCTTCGTGCTCCTATCGCTGACGGGGGAGTAGTTAGTTAGTGTATACTCGTATTCAAGTAGCTCGCGGGTCTTAATACCAACGCTAACTCCGAGGATCTCCTTTGCTTCAAAGGAGCTCTTGTAAGCGATGAGCTTGTACGCAGATATGTACGCGAAGGGCGAGACTGCATCCAGCTCCGCTAGGGCCACCATCGCCAGGCCGTGTACACCGGGCGGGAGTGGCGGCAGGCTACTAGGCTTTACCTCTAGAAGCAGGGATCTCCACACCTTGAACTGCAACTCGTCGCTTAGGCGATCCTTGGCTACGCTGTAGGCGATCTTCTCGACCTCTGGGTTCAGTAGGTAAAAGAGGATGGTTTGAGCTGTTCGCGGGGGGTATTCGTAGACCCTGCGCCCGCCACTACTAGTGCGGATCTCGGTAAACACAGCGTTACCCGGGTAGCATATCAGCGACGAGATCTCTGCTTCAGCTTCGTACTTAACTGTAGCCCTAACGAAGGGTTTCGCAGTCTCTACTAACATCGGCGGCTTATAGCTCATAAAAACAACGTAAGCGCTTCCCTTCCCTAACTCCACTCTATTGGTCGTCTCTACGCGCTTCCACAGCACTAGGCTGGGCGCCAGCTCCTCCCCCACGCGCCCAGGCTCTACGTACGCAATGTCAGCAGACAGGGGGGTTCTCGTAGATGCACACCAAGCTGCTAGTTGCAACAAGGACTCCGAGGCAACGAGCAGAGTGGTAGACGCCTCTGATACAGTTAGCTCAAGCTCTGAATTCTTGATAGCGTGAAGCTTCTTCTCAGCTCTCAAAGTCTTCCCCAGAGTAGTGTAGAGATGCATTTAAATGGTTGAAAAGCGGGGTCTACGTGGAGGACGGTGCCGTTTCTCGGTAGGTGGTGGTTCATAACTGCTCATAGTTCATCCCTACCCGGTACTATCTTTCTACAGAAAGCATTATAAACAGTACGAGCGCTCGCGCATCAAGTAAAGCAAATGAAATGAATGATTATGAAGAACGAAGTAGCCCGCTTTCTTCGGTGAATACCGTTAACCTGTAGTACTTGTTGCAGATCCTTACTGCGCCAGCCTTGGTGAAGGCTAGGAAGGGCGCTAGTCTCGTTATCGGCACAGCAGTCATTATGAACTTGGAGAGCCACTCGTCCTTCGGCGCCTCAGTAAGCCTCGTAAACACCGTCATGTCTCTGAATACTTTGGCTGCTTTCTCTCTATCACCACTCAAGATATCGTCTATTAGCGAGTTGATGAGTGATACGTGCTTCGGCTCTGTTAGCACAGCTACCCCAATGAGCCTGTACGGAAGCCTAGCTCTCCTCACGTTCACGAAGCTAGTAATAGCTCTGTCCACCGCTTCCCTAAGATCCTTTATCGTGGGTGCGTACGTCACTAGAGCCATGTTTTTACCTAGCGAGACGACTAGGTCCACATCTACAATGGGTAGATCCTTGATATCCTCTCTCCTTACAGCTAAGCCACCGAACTTCTTCAGGAGCTCTACTACGGTGTTAGTGTAGAGGTCTGTGATAAGCGCCTCCCTCTCACCGATGACCGTTATCGTGTCGTCTAGCTCCACCACATACCTGCTGAGGAGCCCATACCTCTTCCTAAACATAGATAGCGCTTCATCTATGACTTCAGCAACAGATACCGCCGTCTTGAGGAGCGGGTACTTTCTATGCATGTACTCAATAACTTCAGATACCCTAGGTGCTGCCTTCTTGGTGACTTTGAGCTTGTGCACAGTATCAATTACTGCCTGCGGCGTTACAGCTGTTCTCTCAGTCTCTGGAAGCTTGTAGAACACGAGAACAGCTTCTTCTACCTCTTTCTGAGCCCTCCTCTTTAAAGCTACAAATACTGATGTAAACACGGCTCCAGCGGATACTACACCAAGTATGAAGAGCGGTTGCTCGTATATGTGGCCCACGGTAATCGATTCCCTAGCAACGACCCTACCGTACGGGTCTCTAGCCTCTATCACTAGTCGCCCCGGTCTGCACTCNGCTACTTTATACATCCCTCCTGGCGGGAGCACCGCCACTACTCTACCGTTTATGTAGAGCTGCAGCTCCGTGTCCAAGCTGTCCAGCCTATTCACGGTTAGGTAAAACATTTCGCAGACCGACGAGTAGCTAAATGAAACTCTAGGTTTGTTAGCTACTGTAGATTCATCAGCGATAACGCTGATTAGCGTGTTGTTCAGGTAGATGAGGTACGACATGAACGGCTCAGCAATAACGTCTGTGGAGAATGGTAAGCTAATAACTCCGTCGATCACCACATCAACGGCATCGCCACTGTAGCTTGCCTCAACAACCTTGATTTGTGCCTCGCCGCTCCACACAGGTCTCCCGTACCTGTCTACGCCTATGGTTAGCGAGTACCTGCTCTCCGCCTTCGAGAACGTAATGGGTGGCTTCTCTACGAAGCTGGTGTAAGTCCTCCCTTTAACGGTGTATACCGTGGCTAGGAGCCTGTCGCCGTACCGTATAGTGCTCTTAAGCGGGTAGAGCCCTCTGAACGGGTGAACTTCTTCTATGTACGCTCTGCCCCCCTCGCCCTCAAAGAAGCCGCTCATTGCCAGGAGCAGGAGGGGCCTCAGCTCTATCGAAGCGAAGAAGAACCCCTTCCTCGCTCTACCGAGCACCACATCCCCGAGCTCTGTAGTTGCGTGCACCTCTACAAACACGCTCAGACAGTACGGTGAGGGAACGACGCCAAAGTACGACTCTACCCTACCCTCGTGCTTCTCTACATACCTAAGCAACTCAACTTCGAGCCTGAGCCTAGATGTAGCGACACGCCGTAGGCAGTGCGCGCCGAAGTAGTCTATGTCTGCCCTATCTAGCGAGTAGCCCTCGAACCTTGCTGTGCCGTTGATAAAGGCGAGCCTCTTTTCACCAATACCTCTCTTTATTGAGGTTAGCACTACAGCTTTCCCGCTTCTCAGGAGCTCCTCCAAGACATCTGGAGTAGGTGTAACATCAGCAAAGATAAGGGTTGTGTAGTTTTTGAGAACGTCCTTCCTAGTGCGCAAAGTCAGGGGAACTACATCCCCGCTAAACTCGGGAATGTATCTTGAGATGTACTCTCTGAACTTTATGGCATCTTCCTCAGTAGCGATCAGACCTACGCGTACCTCAGTCTTCACCGGGATAAGGAAAACGACGCCTGGTTCTAGGAGCGCNCCATAGATAAACAAAAACCTATCGCCACTAATGAATGTCACCCCCTCCGAATAAGGGGCCTTCCTCATTACTATTGCGGATGTAGGGCTTCCCCTACTGAAGTGAAACTTGACCTCCCCTTCTGCTGGCGCATCTACTGGTATTCGTACAGTCGTGTTCGGGGGGAATATGTCGTAAGCTACGTGATAGACCTTGCCCGCGTCTACTGCCAGTAGCTGGATCGGGGCACTCGTAGATATAGTGGCTACTAGGGCGTAGCCGTCTGAGCCCAGATCCCAGTAAGCCTCCGCGATGCTAACTCTCGGGGTGCCTGTATCGAAGGGTTTGCTAAGCAACAGTACAACAGCAACGAAGGCTAGTATCATAGCCAAAGTCATTCCAACAGCTAGCAGCACTCTAGGGTTCAAGCGGCTCACCAAGTAACAACTTAGAGGGCTAGAAATTTATTTTTCTAGAGCGATTACATATTGCGGGGTGCGATATGGCTTCGATAGCTCCGTCAATACTGCTTGCTATAGCTGTAACCGGCGTATTAGTAACCATACTTGGCGGTGTAGTCCAGTACTACTCTACAATATATTCCGAGCCTCTTCTACTGCCAGCCTATGGAACCATCTACGTCTACAGCGTGGATGAGGCCAATGATAAAGTAGAGATAGTGAATAGGTTCGGCTACTCTGTCGAAGCCCTCTTCTTCATAGCGGTAAAGTCGGCGCCCAGCATCCCCCAAGATGCCGATATCCCACGATCCTTCTCCTTCCGGTGGGTAATCAGGCCTGGGGTGAGCGAAATCGATATACGGGGAGAGGTTGTCGTGCGATACGGTGAAGGAGCAGACGCAGACCTCAGCAAGAGCTACTTCATCATAGGGAACATGAAGTACCCCCTGGTGAGAGGGGCTGGTGCGCTTAAGCCCTCGGAGCAACTCTTCGAGAGGAGCGAGGTGGTTTCAGCATCTGGTCTCGGGACGAAGATCTTTTCAGAGGCGCGGGGCTCCAGCACTATATACTTCGCTAGCAACAAGATGTCGATAGACTTCAGGAGCGATAACTATCTCGGGTACCGCCGCTCTGTATACAACTACCGCATAGTGACTAAGTGTACTGAATACCACGAAGGCCTCGTGTGCAGAACCGAATGCAAACCAGAGGAAGGCCAAGTGGTGGTGTGTAACGAATACGGTTGCTATTGTGCAGACTATACATGCTATATATGTGATAGTTACGCAGTTTGGAAAGCATACTGCGAAAGCTACAAGACATTTGAGTGTGCTGATGAAGGTGGTTGGTACAGCTACTACTGGACTAACTGGACTAGCACGATGAGCATTAGTACTTCGTTTGACTTTACAGCTGGTAGTCTCTTAGGGTTCGGTGATTTTACCTACTCATCTCTAGCTAAAGATACTCTTCACAGCTCGTTCCCTCCAACAAGTTTTGTATGTGGTATGTGGCCTTACATACTGGAGGATCAGAGTTACTGTCGCTACACATATGTGGAAAAAAAGTGGGACGCTAGCGTAGAGTCTGAAACCGATTACAAGTGCGATAGCATATGTGGAACTGCTGTAAACGTTAAAAAGTGTAGCAATTGGATCAGTGAGACGAAAACGAAGGAGGAGTGGGCTTGCTCTAGCTCTAAGTGTGCTGCCACATCTGTCTTCCTTTGTGCCTGCATGGCTGGTGCTACGCTAAATACGGCCTCCCTCCTCACGGTAGGGGATAAGGTGCATATAAGGTTTGACTTGACGATGGGGTTCTCCTACACTAGGTACGAGGATCCTGAGCTAAATGACAACTATCTCAGGTTGCTCACAACTACTAAGATAAGAATCAGTCTACCGAAGCTAAGGGGCTACGTGTCGATTCCGTACACACATGAGCTAAAAGATATAAAGGTTAAGCTAGTTCCAAGCGGTAGCCACACAGTAACGGTAGAAAGCGACGACTACAAGTGGAAGGGTTCTTATTACCTAGATTTGCGGTTTGGTGGGCGAACAGCACTTACAACTACGTATACACCAGTAGGGTACGTCGCTATAGCGCCTGGTTCAGGAGTGGAGAGCGCGAAGACATTCGCATTTGAAACTAGCGAAGCACCCTACCTAGATATATCCATAGGCACAACCCCGGAAGGGATGCCGGTAGCACTATTGAACAGAGAGACGGGAGTTATACTTGTGAGAATTACTGTTGATGTCTACATAACTCCCGTAGTAGAGGTCACCATGTCGACGGTGATACCTGAATGAGGGGCGTATCTGAGCTGGTCGCGTTCCTGGTCTTGATGGGGGCTGTCACAGTAGCTTTTACGTCAGCTCTCATCATCATCCCGCAGTACTTTCAGCAGTACAACAGAGTCGCTATGCAGGCTTCGCAAGCAGTATCTCTCTCAGGACTTAGAACAGAGGCAGTGCTGGTGAGGCAGTGCTCAACCACACACTGCTCCCTAATCATATTACTGTACAATTCAGAGGCCGACCCCACTAGAGTCAACTACTACGTCTACTGCGAGAGTAGCGACGGTCTGAGGAGCCAGTTCGTCGGTAGAGAGGAGAACGTAGTTGTATACGGTGGTAGCCGTCACGTCAAGGTCTACCAAAACATCCCGAAATCATCTATCGCCGACATGGTGTGCTACCTGGTTGTTGAGGAGCCGAACCTACTGGTCTACAAGGTCGTAGAGACCTGAACCGTGATTCTCACATAAGCTCTGACCTCCTCCCCACCCTGAAGGGCGGGGCTTTCAGCTGTAAAATAAAAATGCTTGGAGCCGTGTATTCTATCGGATGATATCATGTCTGTCGCAGATCTCAAGGCAGTTGAAAAGCGAGTTGTAGAAGATAAACTCTTAAGAGCCTTCGACCTCTTGAAACAGAATGCTCCTCCTGAAAAGATAGATGACTTACAAGCGCTAGTAAGCAACATTAGAGAGATGATAAAGGGGGGAGAGAAGGTAGACTTCGGGGAAATCGTAGCAGAGCTACTAAACCCTCGTAAGTTCGGCTTTCCGCAGGAGGTAGTCGAGGAGTTTCTGAAGTACATAGTAGGCGATGAACCGGACGCAGACAGCCTGATCTCGGGAACCATAGAGTATGCGAAGAGGAGGCTTTGGGGAGCTAAGAAAGCAGAGTTAGGTGAGTGAAGCGCTCTAAGGGGTGAACGGCAAACGATGCTCTTTACAGTGCTATTCATTATTATTATAGTTGTGGTGTTTGCAGGTCTTCTACTGGTGCTGGAGTACATTAGGAGGAGGGCATTAGAAGACATCAAAGCTAGGTGCCACGATTTTTTCCTATCCTACTACACCCAGAAGATTAGCGATCTCTGCGGGGGCGATGTTGCCTGTAAGGAGTACCTATCAAACGCTGTAGCGAATAAGCTGACTAGTAACATTAGCGATGATAGGATATCATATGTAAACATTTATGAGAAGTACGAAGAGTACCGGCGCACTAAGGAGTTGCAGAGAAGAAATTAAGGTCTGCCTTCCGTTGCTTATAAGATGTATCTATTAGTAGTGCTTTGGGGCGTTAGCATGCGCGCTGGCATATTGAAGATCTTTAAGAGGGGAGCTAAGCCTGAGGGGGAGCAGGTAGAGGAGACTAGGTCATCAATTACTCAGGCAACTGGTGAGCCTCTCATACTCGGCTTTTTATCGGGCAAAGGGGGCTGTGGGAAGTCCACCATAAGTGTCAACACAGCGATCCTCCTGTCAGCGCTAAGCAACAAGGGGGAGGGCGTCCTAGCGATAGACATGGACATTACCAACGCGACGCTGACTAACATGCTCCTCTCCGTAACCCCAGACATCCTCAAGGAGGACGACGGGGTCTCAACGATAGACTACATAACTGAGGGGGCTGAGAAGTACGTATTCTACAAGCTGGAGTTCCCTCCGAACAAGGTCTTCAATATACAGGTCTCCGGTAGAAAGGACCTCGGCGTCCCTGTGAAGGATCTCTACGTGTTGCCGGCCAAGAAGGCTACCGTATCCTACGAGCAGAGGCTTAGTGCTCTCGCCCACTTAACGCAGGAGGAGATTAGGGACTCCCTGCTCGAGCTCTTCAACAGTGCGAGGAAGTTCGCTAAGGAGAGGAATGTAAAGTACATCATCTTCGACTTCCCCCCGTTCAGACCCGACCAGAGGAAGGTGTACGAGGGGGTCTTCGCTCTGGTTGAGTATATACCCAACTTCGTAATGGTCTGCTCATTTGACTACGCAGCTGTACACGGTTTGATAGGCGTCCTAGACAGGAGGTACAGCTACCTGAAGACGCGCACGCTTGGCTTCCTTATAAATATGGCTGTGCTCGAAGATGAGAAGACTGTTGAGAGTATAAGGAGGTACATTGAAACGATCTACGGTAAGGGAGTAGTACACTTTATCAGGTCTGACCCGCGGTGGAGAATCAACTTCCTCCCACCTATAATACTTGGTGACCCTGGGGAGGGCGCGCACTACGATCTGATATCTGCTTACGCTAAGATCGGTATCCTAGATAGGGAGGGTGTGGTTAAGAAGCTGAACATAAAGCTCTAAACACGATATTTTTAAAGGGCTGAGCTATATTCTTTTGGTGGTATTGTGTCGAGAAGAAGACTTGCTCGAGAGGAAAAGTATGTTAGCGAGAGTAGGAGGAAGAAGATAGAAGCTATAGCGAAAATTATGGCGAAAATCGGCAGAATACTAGGCTTTGGTGGGGCACTAGCACTTTTCGTGTACGGTCTATACTGGCTAACGATACCTGGGGGGTGGATCGTAGCAATAGGGATGTTCATAGCTGGAGCCATAGTAGCGTTCGAATCTTACAGAGTGTTTAGGGTGAGGTGATGAAGATGAGGAAGGTCTTCGCGCTGCTCAGGGAGTACCTCTACGCTCTCGCACCACACCTACTAATGGTGCTACTAGCAGGTATACTACGGCTAGCGATAGCTGGCACATTGTCATACGCGCAGAATGAGCTGTTCCAGTGCCCATCACCAGAGCAGGTTTGGAACTTCATCGCAACACTTCAGACGATGGTGCTAGTAGTGATACTGGTTATAATGATATTCGTGCTCGTATTCCACATATTCGGCGTCGTATCAACGATAGCAATGAGAATAGGCGAGTTCTTCAACGAGAGGATAAGGTTCGCTTTCGAGCTGCTAGTGATATACGTGTTCTTCCTAATGAATTTCACAGGGGAGATGGTTGGAGTAAATAGTGGCGAGGAGTGCGCTACAGTAAAGCCGGGTCTACTATTCGACAACGGTCCGCTATTCTTCAGGTTAATGGGTTGGCTACTAAAGCTACTAGGTCTCCGGTACTACTAAAGGTAGTGAAGCTAGCTCCTAGGGAGGTCTAAACTCCAATCGCTTTTTTCATAAACTAGGTAGCCCGACTCCCTCAGGATAGTGTAGAGCTTCTTCAGCTTCTCGTCCTTAAGCTTCTCCTCCGCATCAGCAGGCCCTCTAAGTTTGGATAGCTCAGCAACGAACGTATCTAGAAACTCCTTCGTTAAGGCTACCCTCTCCTTGGATCCCTCAACCACTATTACCCCGTTCTTCCTCAAGTACTCGAAGAAGCTGTCCCTGTTGGCTATCGATTTAAGCTCTGACTCGAAGACAACACCCTGCTCCTTCATTATCTCCAGAGCTGTTCTCTTCTTTCTTCCCTTCACTACAACTTTACTCCTCCCCCTTGCTCGGAACCTCTGAGCTGAAGTTGTTTGCAGGGCTCCGAGTTTCTCTTCTAGGGCCTCCAGCTTCTCAAATAGCTCGGCGAGTACGTGTTCTATTCTATTTAGCTTGTTCATAATTTCTTCTTCGAACCTACTTTCCTCATCCTTAAGGTCTTTAGCTGTTTTGAGTTTAACTTTAGGCAACTAGTGCCCCCACTTTTTTCTGAGAATCCCAGCACTTATAAGCTGTGGGAACGCTTCTTCCAGTTTAAAAACTCTAGGTTCTGACCTCCTCCCCGCCCTAAAGGGCAAGGCTTTCAGCTGTAAAGGAAGCTTTTTCACTCTTCTGATCTCCTCTGCTCCTCCTCTCTGTAGAGCTCTTCGAAGATCGTGTCCAGCGCGTTGGCTAGGTTCGGGGACTCTATGGCTAGGGATAGCTCAAGCCTGCCAGCCACAGAGGACGAGGTCAGGTTGTGGGATCCCAGGATCACGAAGTTATCTACCACGATAAGCTTGGCGTGTATGAACCTCTTGGACAGCAGAACCCTGCTAAGCCCCAGCCCCTTCAGGAAGTCCGCTACCGGCTTGTTGTACCCCTGTGGTAGCTTTGAAGCCCCGTTCAGCAGTACTGCAACATCGAGTCCCTCATCCTCTTTCTCCTTCAGGA
>Ga0065719_105635_pt1 | contig 10998 bp, 8 predicted proteins | sample GBSCel85sediment_FD_59106 | JGI IMG/M metagenome (GOLD analysis project Ga0065719, IMG submission 59106) | Hot spring sediment microbial communities from Great Boiling Spring, Nevada - Cellulolytic enrichment CS 85C v3 (version 3) | ecosystem: Environmental > Aquatic > Thermal springs > Hot... | reverse complement strand
AGAAATTATTGTCCAGCATGTGGACGTGTAGTAAGTTCTTCAGAACCTCATGTGTTAATTCCTAACGAGTATGGTGAAAGACTTGCTTATAAATTACATAGAGAATGTCTTGAATCATTAAAGACTAAGGTTAACGAATATCTTAGACAGGGGTTGAGAGAAAAAGAGATATTTAATAAGATGTTAATAGAGGTCATACCTCCAAGTATAGTATATGAAGTTCTGAAAATGACTGGTATAATCAATGAGAAGGAATTAGTAATTAAGTGTTCAGTACCTCAAAGACTTAGAGAAGAAGAGGAGCCATCATTAAGAGAAAAATGGAAGAGACTTAGAAAGGAGGTTATTAGGGAGGTTGAGGACATATTCGCTAATACACCTCCTGCTTCTGAAATGGTGGCTTACAGAAGGAGTTTAAGAGGTTTATTAGTACCCATGCCTGAGGAAGTCTTGAAGTTTTATCAAGCTCTTGATATGGCGTTAGGGACTGTTAAGCAATCAGTTATGGAGTTATTGAAGGAAGGTAAGGAAGATGAAGCTGGAAGTAAGCTTAAGGACATAACGATGAAGATGTTCTCTAACTCATTCATGGTGATGTTCCCAACAATTGCTATAGTAAGTAATAGACGAGTTCACTTAGATGTTAAAACATTTGCAGGTTTATCTAAGCTATGTGATATTGTGGGTATAAGAATACCTTTTAAACTTGAGTGGAGAGTTAATGAATTATTAGAATTATTAGATGAGATTTGTAAGAGACGTGAGGACTGGGTTACTAGAGATTGGGTTGAAATACTTAGAAACATCATTGAATATAGGCTTCATGATGCGATATACACAATCTAAATCTAGAAAGATGATAAGGTTAATGTTAACTTAACTGTTTAATCATTGCTATTTAAGTAGGTTTTAGATAAGTAGCTTTTAAGCATCCTCAGATAAAGATACCATTAAAGCATTGAGAATGTATTGTGAAGGGAGAGGGGTATTTAAACATATAATTCAACATATAGTTTCATGATAGACTAATTACACATTTCTGCATTTTAATATTTCAAGTAATTTATATTATATATATCCTGACATTCAGATATATGTTAGTATAGGTGGTTTGATTTGGTTGCTACATGGTCTGAGTTTTGGAGCTTAATTAGGAAGCCTGCAGCAGCTACAGCTATTTACTTGGCGATCCTCTACATACGCTTCTTTAAGCCCTCGGTTAGTTCCAAAGTTAAAGATGAAGTGATGGCATTGCTTGTAGAGCATAATCTCGTAGCTGATGAGTTAGTAGAGGTTCAGAGAGCGTTAGATATCTTCATAGAGCTATTTGATCGCGACCTACGTAAAGAGAAGGATATAGAATCAGCGCTGGACTCTCTTGAGAGAGATAACTATGAATTTTTTAAGAACGCGCTGTACAGCTATTTGAAGAAGGATGTACCATTAGATGAAATTAAGAAGGGTATTCAAACATTAATAATGCGGAGAGTTAAGGCTTCAAGCATATTTATCGCGAGCTTGTTTTTATTAATGATCGAGATTTTATAGCTATGCTTGAAAAGTTAGAAAAGTTAGGATTCTTCATACCTGGTCGTATGGCAGGTTTTGCAGTCGATATAGTTGTTCCTGCCCCTTATATGGATATGGATATCTTTAAGGTGTTTGAGGTTCGTGAGAAACCTGAGGTGAAGGTTAGGACTGAGGTTGAGGAGGTTAAGGTGGTTAAGGGTAAGTTTGAAGGTATTAAACCTGCTAGGGAGGTCCTTGAGAGTATCGTCGCAGAAGCTTTAAGTGCTCTTGGTTTCAATGTACAAACTAATGTTAGGTTACCTGCTAAGGGTGGTGATATTGAGGTTGATGTTTGGGGTATTAAGAATATTAAGGGAGCACAATTTAGGGTTTACGTATCTTGTAAGAATTAGGATAGGGATGTAGATAGGACAGTTGTAGATCAGGAATTCGGTAGGGTATTACAACTTTATCAATTACCACATCTAAGGATCTTAGTTGTGAAGACTTTAANAGAACCTGCTAAAAAAGCAGCATTTGATGATGGTTTCTTCACCATAGAGTTAGGTGAAAAAGCCTCAGTTGAGAATGCTCAAGAAATATACGATATTATCTACAATAAACTTAAGGAAATATTTATCGCTATAACACCAGATAAGATAATGAAGGCTGTTAATAAACTTAAAGAAGCTTTAAAAGAATTAGAAGAATTAGTGTAAATTCCTAATTAAGTAGACCTAGCACGTAGTTTATAGCTATAACGATACGTTTAGAGGCTATATAAAAATATCTATGTGGTTACTCCATATGTCTCGCTATAATCGCTCCACAAATTAGATAGATTATAGAGAATATGAAAGCTAAACCATCCCTACTTCCGTAGCGACTTTATCCTCCAATGAAAACTTCTAACACTCTCACCATCCCATACCCAATTATAGCACCTACTATCCCTAAGAACATTAACACCCCAGCTACTATGGCTAAGCCGAAAATCCAACGCTTAATTATTAAGACTATAAGTCTTAGAACCATACCTATTAAGTAAGTTATAGAGAATAAGGATGTAAATTCCTAATCAGTATATGGTCTACAGTCTATACTCACCCAAGGCAAAGAGTACGTCACAATAGTTAACACCTATAGGATACCGTAAATAACCCTATACTTCGTAATTAAGTTCTTCATACCCTTCACTAATGGAGATATTTGACTTTAAATCATCTCTTCAAATACATAAATATTTAAAAGTCATTATTGAAGGTAATTATTAAGCAACTTTACATTAATTCAATCTCTTTTACAGATTATAGAATCTATAATGTTTTTAGTCTTCGTATTATTTACACAAAAATTAATTAGGTGGGTTTTTAACATAACCTTAAATTCTTAATAAATTTCTTTATGATTATCTTATTATATATAGAGAAAGTGTTATGATAAGAGTTCGCTCTTAAGTAATATATCTTCAGCTAACCTTCTAACCTCCTCATCTATAAAATCTCTTAATGTTTGTTCAATAAATTTTGGAGGTAGTCTATCTGATAACGCGAATTTTAATACCTCGGCGGGAACCCATGAGTCAGCCATTACAACATAATCTTTTAATGAATTAAGCAAATCAACATATTGACCAAGATATTTACTTTCCTCAAACGATACTACATAGACAAATGTCTTTACACCCATCTTTCGTGCTGTCTCAAGATCTAAATTCTTAATAATTTTGTCTACGACTAGGTCTTTAGGCTTTATAGCACTTGGCCTTAACCAAAAGATGAAACGCAATCTCTCTTTTCCTCTTCCACTCAACTTAGTAATCTCAAGGTAATAGGATTCATACCCTCGTTGTAAAGTTATAGCAATAGGTCCTACAACCATTTTTCTATGTATGTTAGTGAGTATATTCTTAATATATTCAAGTATCTTACGATAGTTCTTAACTATCTCATCATGTGAAGGCTTACTTAACTTTAGGTATGCCTCCACATTGTAATATAATTTCTTCTCCTTCAATTTTTCAAGTACTGTTGAAGAATTCTTAAGTAAGTCCTCATACGTCGTAGCATTTACTAGTTGAGCCATATATGTAACGACATCTGCAATTACCTGCTTTATTAAATCTGTAGCAAATCTTGTAACGGGTAGTCCCTTAAGTGCTACTTTAAGGAGCTCGATACTCTTCTTTTCAAAGATATCTCCTAATCTTACATCTCGTTTTAAGAGATGACACATTAATTTATTAGCGTATTCCATTAAATCATCTTCAGATAATTTTCCTAATGTGATCTCACGTGTTACACCAGTCCAAGCGATACTCCCCCCAGTAATAATGCTACGTAAATCTATGGCTGTCCTAGGTATTATTAGTAAGATAAGTCTAAATATACCAGGACTTAAGTCATACATGTATCTAGCTATTGATAAAATGTTATCAATAAAGCTCCGTGTAACGACTTCACCTTCAAGTCTAACAAAGTTATTTATTAAATCCTCGAACTCGTCAATAATTATGGTAAGTCTAGTTTTAATATGTTTTAAAGCTCCTTTCACTAGTGTATCAGGTCTATCACTACCATAGATTTCCTTAAGATCATTTCCACTAACGGAACTTCTCCGTGTATGAACATTCAATGCCTCAGGTTCTAAGTTTTTGTAAGTCTCTTTAAAGCCTATGTGATCGATAATTAATGGACCTAAGAACCTTAAAGCACGGTCCTTAGGCACAACCCCTATCTTACTATAATATGTTTTAAAGATATCATGTAAGGTTAAAAATTCCCCTCTGTAATATTGATCTGCTAGTCTAAGAGCTACGTAAATAACTTCCTCCCCTCTATCACGAAGTTTATTCACTAACATCTTAGCGAGTTTAGTCTTTCCTTGTCCAAATTTCCCATAAATCATTATTATTGGAAGGTAAGTATTAATGAGTTCATTTAACTCTGACTCTCTATTGACAAATGACTTGAGAGATAACTCAAATTCTCTTACTCTATCATATATGTCTTTAAGGAGCGTATTACTTAGGCTCAAATCTTCCACCTCACTAATCCTCTCTCATAGATCGAATCTATATCGATTTTATTTCTCTCATAAAGTGTTAATAATACTATAATATCATTTGAGAGTATTGGGATATACATCATGATATTTACCTTTAAATTATTTTCTAATTCCTCAGCGACAAGACGTGCTAAAGGAGCTAGTGTAGTTTCTCCAACATTATTAATTATTTTCCTAACGTAGTCAAGCATGAATTTAGGTATAATAATGATATCTTTTAACTTAGACTCAAGTTCAGGCTCTTTAAGGATTCCCATAACATAATTTGTGTACACCTCAAGTAGCAGTAACCCTGGTAAAGTTATCCTTAAGACCTTTGCATGGGTAGGTCTTGCACCTTCAAATATTTGCCTTCGCCATAACTCTATACTGAAGCTTGATGCTAAATTAAATGAAGATAGGAGTTGCTCTAAACATCCTAAGTAGCTATATATTTCAGTTGCACCATGTCTATCATAACTCTTTGCACTCACTTCAGCATTAATAGCTTTCAGAATTCGTGTAAGACCTCTCCTAAAACACCACATGCGAAGATACATAGAGTCTCTGAGATATGTTAGAGTCTTAAAGACCTCATTAATAGTTATTTTGCTTAAGCTTTTATCCTTTATATCCTTACCCTCAAACTCTTTATAGCCAATTACAAACTTCTTTAATATTTGAGCCATCTTATCCCTCAAACTTCCAGAACTATTAATGTCAAATAACTTCAACACTTGCTTATTGTCTAAATATAATCCTATAGCTAATCGGACTTTATCTGATGAAGCTAGAAATACTATACCTTCTCTCTGTTCGATTTCTTTAATGATTCCTTCATAATTCCCACCTAGAGATTCATTTATTCTTGCGAGTACTTCCTTTATTTGACTAACTTTAAATTCTACTAACTTATCCATGCAAATCCCCTCTTCACATCAATCTTGTATATGGGTATATTATTAAAACTATAGACTTTGACAGTCGTTTGCCAAAGTAATTCCTTATCTAATTCTTGGCTTACTGATACTAAAAATCCTACTACTTTAAAAGATTTAGTATATTTCCCTAACTCATTATTTAAGCCTAAAACTTCTACCTCTAATCTTTCGCGATCTCTTTCAATTTCACCGTAAAATTCAATCTCATCTCCTTGCCCAAATACATCTACTAATCTCTTAACACCCATGACCTTAATCTCTGTAGGAATTTCCCCTAAAATTATGCTACGAGCGCCCTGAAACATTAATATACCTAAAACGTTTACTATATATGCTAGCTTATCTATCCTATCTTCTATCTTAAACTCATCTACCTTAACACTTAAATCAACTTTCCCACGTTTTGGGGACTTAAACGTGCTTATCATACCCACCATAAGTGTAATCACTACCTACCTTATAAACTTTATCATTAAACGTATTAAACGTTTTTAAAGCTAAACTTTAACTTTTAGTCATGGTCGGAATATCATGAGCGATATTGATCAAAAGGTTTCTGAAGCAGTAAAGTTCATTAAAAGCTTCAGTAAAAAATCCATGATTATAGTTCTTTTTAGTGGTGGTAAAGATTCCTTAGTAGCTTTACATTTGGCCGTTCAAGCATGTAATAATAATGTTTGTAAGGTGGTTGCTGTTCATGCTGACACTACTATTGAGATACCGGATAATCTTAGATATGTTAATGACGTATGTAAAAAATTAGGTGTGGAATTATTGATCGCTAAACCCGATAGGGATTATTTCACACTCGTTAAGGCTTGGGGTTTTCCGAGAATGAAATATAGATGGTGTTGTAAATTTCTTAAAATATACCCGATTAAGAGAATATTGGACATGTTGAGAAATGAAGGTAAAGATGTTATTGTTGTAGATGGTGTAAGAGCTGAAGAATCAAGAATAAGAGCAAAGTTTAATAGAATATCACAACATAAAGTTTGGTCTGTACTAGTTTTACACCCAATTCTCTATTGGTCTCAAGAAGATGTTGAGAAATATATAGAGCTATACTTAAAGCCTATAGGCATAGATATAAACCCATTGTATAAGCTGGGATTTAGAAGAGCATGTGAATGTTGGTGTCCTGTATTTAAAAGCGAAAAGGATTTTATGCTATTAGCTGCATATTATCCAAATCTATTCATGAAGCTTGTTGAGTTAGAGAATGAAGCTAAAAGCGGATTCGCATATGCATATATAAGAGGAAAGCCATTTAGATTGAGTGAACTTATTAAAAATATGTCTCTTAAATAAGATTTTATTACATGTACTCCCTATAGAGGATATCGATTTATAATTGTGAATAGTACAACCTTTAATCTTTAATTATGAGTCGTTAGTAGATATCATATCATTAGTTTAATGCTTTTCAAAGTAATGTTTTATTCTTAATATAATCCTACATAATCTCTACAATGAACTATTATATCTCGTTAAGAACACAGTATATTAGCAAGTATAGTTCTAAAAGAGGAAAACTATTACATCACCTTATTAACACAATTATTACGTTAAATAAGGCTAAGATCTCATCTTTCGAGCCTACGTTAAGGTACTACTATAGTTCTTCCCATCTCGTAACAGGTTTTTCTATTCCATTGAGCATAATAATTGTGTTTAAATGTTATAATTGAGGATAGGAGATGTATTTGTAGGTGTTTGTTATGTTTGTTGATAGTGTTGTAGGTGTTGCTGATGTTTTTAAGGTTTTTGTTGAGGAGGGTTTGAAGGTTGTTGAGGGTTTGGAGGAGGTTTCTGGTTTGACTATAGTTCCTATTTTCTTCGGTGTTCGTAGGTATATTAATGCTAGGTCTGTTGATTCTATATATTCTGTTTTTAGGGGGTTAGGCCTTACTGATAGGTTAGGTGTTATTTTATTTAGTGAGGGTGGTGATGTTGATGAGGCATACCTACTAGCTACTTACTTACAGAGTATTGTTAGGGAGAGACTTACTGTATACATACCTAGGTATGTTAAGAGTGCAGCTACTTTATTAGCTTTAGCAGGTGATGAGGTTGTTATGTCACCGATAGCTGAGTTAGGACCTATAGACCCAGTAATTTACGATTCTAGAGTAGGTCGTTACATACCACTACAATCAATACTAGAAATCCTAAACTTAATAAGTCGTAAAGATATTACTAAAGAAGTAATTAACTTAATACTTGAGAAAGTACCAGTTATAGAGTTAGGAGATTATAAGAGAGCTGTAGAACATAACGTAGAACTATGTATAAAGATACTAACAAATAGGATGTTTAGGGAGAACATAGATAAAGCTAAGGAAATAGCTGAGAGATTAGTAAGTTATAAACAACATACTGCAGCAATAACAGTTAAAGACGCTAAAGAATTAGGAATAAACGTTAGAGAAGCTGAGGGTAAGGAAGAAGAATACTTATGGAAACTACATGAGCTATGGACAGAAAACATTGTAGAACTAGAGACATCACAACCACCAGAAGACGTAGAACCCATAGAATTCAGATTCGGTAAAGGGATAGTACTCACAGTAGTACCCAAAGAAATAATAAAGGAAATTAAGAAGTAGACACTAAATAAACCCTACGTAAACATCTAAACTATAGTGGTGTTTGGGGAATACTTAAATGAACTTTTAATTACTTATCTAAGTGTTCAGATAGCCTCCGATAGATATGATTGTAATCACTATAGCTTTCCTCCCAGAATAGTTGTGGTGATTACTTTAATGTTAGAGTTGATGAAGAACTTCTTAATGCTCTAAACGTCTGAAGATACGCGCAGCTTCACCTCACTATCATAACATCCATTATCGTGAGTTGAAATATTCATTAAGAAAATACCAAGTACACTATTAACGTTACTAATAAGTATTCCTCACTTTATAGTACTAATGTTAAGAAAATATTTAGGTGGAATACAATCACATCTCTAATTAATGAAATCAATAAAGCATATAACTTAATAAGTAGGTTTAATAGAGGGGGTTATTTGCCTAGCTTTTTAGAATCACTACATTTTCCAGCAACACAGGTGAGTGAGGAATCTGCTCGTGAGAAGACTGGTGGTGGTCGTCCAGAGTTTTGGGAGATGGTTTTTTGGTGGACTAGAAAACCCTTAATTAGTGCTCGTAGTATCATCACTGCAGCATTACTTGATGAGAATACAAGTATTTCTGACTTCTACAGAATTATAAGATTAGATTCTGAGAAANTACCNCATAGAGAAAATCCTNGAATACCTCAAAACCTAAAAGAAAAGTTCAGTAAGATCAAATTATTAGATCCTTTCGCNGGCTTTGGTTCTATCCCACTCGAGGCAATAAGATTAGGTATTGGTGAAGTAGTTGCAGTTGAATTCCTCCCAACAGCATATATATTCCTAAAAGCAGTTCTTGAAATACCTAAATGGGCCGTAGATAAAGGAATTCATACTAAATTAATTGAAGATATTAAGAGATGGGGTGAATGGATATTAGAGAAATTAAGAGAAGACCCAGATATTAAAGAACTATATGATCTAGATACAGTAGTATATATCGGTACATGGGAGGTTAAGTGCCCGTTCTGCAACAAATACACACCACTCATAGGTAATTACTGGTTAGCAAGAGTTAAAGAAGAATCCGGAAAATACGAAAGACTTGTTTGGATGGAACCTACAATCATAAATGATAGAATTGAGCTTAAAGTAATTGATCTTAATAAGAGACTTGAATTAAAGGTAATACCAGCAAAAGTTACTGAAAATACTGTTGAAGTAAGAGGAACTTCATACAAAGTGCCAGAAGCAAATATTGATGCCAGAAGTAGTTTAGCTAAATGTCTACATTGTAACCGGATAATGCCTGGTAAAGGAGATCAATGGTATGTAAAACAAACACTACGAGAATGGAATGATAAATTTGAGAAGTACTTAAATGGGGAAATAAGCCTTGAAGAACTAAAACAAAGCCGAGCAAGACCTAAAATTTTAGTTAAAGTTAAAATTATCAATAGAGATCTAGAGTTTGAATCAGCTACAACAGAAGATAACGAGAAATTCTGGAAAGCACTAGAGAAACTAAAGGCAATGTGGGGAGACCCAGACATACCAATAGAGTCTCTACCACCTTATGGCTCTCGAGGTATGGGTGGCGACCTTAAAACGATCATATGGGGGTTGGATAAATGGTATAAACACTTTAACCCACGTCAACTCTTGGCCCTTATTAAGCTGGTGAAGTTAATACGTGAAGCTAGCAGAGGGGTCGAGGAAGAGAAGGTATGGGAGGGCTGGAGCAGAGAAGACGCATACAAATACGCAGAAGCAGTAACGACATACTTAGCAATAGCACTAGTTAAATATGTAGACCACAATACACTGTGCACATGTTGGCATCCCGTCCTTTTGATAATAGCTCACACCTTATCTATGCGAGGCATTGCTATGATGTGGAATTGGACTGATGAAAATCCGTTAATAAGATTTACGGGCTCATGGATTAGAACTGTAGAAAACATTCTGGAAGGTTTGTCTTATCTAGTTTCTGCTGTTTCTGGCAGTCCTAGTAGGGTTAGGGTTTTGCTTGATGATGCCACAGTGCTCGGGAAGCTCAGGGATGAGAAGTTTGACCTTATTGTCACCGACCCGCCTTACAGGGACGACGTGCCATACGCTGAACTTAGTGACTTCTACTACGTGTGGTTGAAGAGGGGTTTGAGTAATGTTGAAGATAATATCTTAAAGCCTAGATTTTATCCGGAGGCTTTCTTTGAATGTATTGATGAGAGATGCATAAGTTTTACTGAGGTTAGGACTCAGTGGGAGAGATTTTCTCCGTTAGAAATTAGTGTTAATTTAGGGAGAGCTGAGTTCTTTAGGAAGGTAAGTGGTGTTGATGTTGGTTCTGATAGGGATTTTATGGAGAAGCTTAGTAGGGCGTTTAGGAGGATGGTTAATTTATTAGATGATAATGGAGTGATTATTACTTATTACGCTCATACTGATCCGTCTGCGTGGGAGGCTTTGATCGAGGCTGGGTGGAGGAGGGCTGGCTTGAGGGTTACAGCTGCTTATGTTATTGCTACTGAGAGTGAACAACGTGTTACTGCTCGTGGTAAAGTTGCTTTAGATTCTTCAGTAGTTGTTGTGTGGAGGAAAGGGACTGGTAATGTAGGTCTTGTACATGATGTTGAGCGTAAGGCTTTAGAAGAGTCTTTGAGGAAGGTAGGAGATGCTATTAAATTAAGGGAAGTATCTTTAGATATTAACTTATTCTTAAGGTCTCTTAGTGCTGTGTTAAGTACTTTCACATCTTACTCTAAGTTAGTACCTGAGGTAGGTACTAATGAGCTTGTTAAGAAGGCTTTCTCGTTAGGATTGAAAGGACTTGTTGAGGGTGTGTATAGGTATGCTGGTCTTGAAAGACCTTTAGATCCTTACGCATCTACATACTTAGCTCTAAAACTTATTACTAGGACT
>Ga0065719_100915_pt1 | contig 11012 bp, 10 predicted proteins | sample GBSCel85sediment_FD_59106 | JGI IMG/M metagenome (GOLD analysis project Ga0065719, IMG submission 59106) | Hot spring sediment microbial communities from Great Boiling Spring, Nevada - Cellulolytic enrichment CS 85C v3 (version 3) | ecosystem: Environmental > Aquatic > Thermal springs > Hot... | reverse complement strand
CTATATTATAGTAAGTGGTGACACAAATTTTGAAACAAATGAAGCTATAGAGTATTATCTAACTGCATTAGATATTGTAAAGAGAAAAGCTCCCCATTCTCTAACCACTATGCATTTAATGGGAGGTTTATGGATGTTGCCAGAGGTGTTTGTAAAGTCGCCAAATCTCGACTTCTATATGTATCAATCAGGACATAGTAAAGAGAGACAATCTTTATCGTTCGAACTTGCACAGAAATTCTATAGTCTACCTGTTAAGAGACCTATTGTAAATGGAGAGCCTTGCTACGAGGGTCATGCACATGGAGGAAAATATGGTAGATTCAATAACTTTGATGTCAGAAAAGCTATATGGCAAAGCCTGTTATCAGGTGCTAAAGCAGGAACAGCATATGGTGCTCATGGTATATGGAACTGGCATGTAAGGGGAAGAAAATTCCTTGGAGAAATATATTCAGGGATGTCCTATGATTGGAGAACAGCTTTGAGATTTCCTGGCGCATTTGATGCTGCATATGCTAAGTGGTTATTTGAAAAATATGACTTATTTGATATTGAACCAGCTAACATTAAGCTTCTATATAATACAGGTTCAGAGATAAGAGTCTCTATGAGTAGAGATAAAATAATTGTTTACTCGCCATATAGCTGGGACATAAAGCTAAGAGTTGATGGATCATTATATAGATGGGAGGGTATAGAGCTTGAATCAAGAAGATTCTTTAAACCAAGAATAGAGCTGGTAGGAGATTATACAGTAATAGATATGATGGAATTCAATAGCGATAGCATAATAATTGGCATCAAGAAATAGAGGTGGTTGGGAGATGGAGTTGAGAACTCTAGCCTCAACCACTTTAGTATTAATAGTATTGTTAACAAATAGCATATTGCTTGAAGCTCTAAGTATACAGATACCATCTGCTAGGATAATTGTGGGAATTAAACATGGCTACGACCTCTACGTAGCTAAGCAACAGCTAAAGACACTTGGCAATGTAGTTANCGTTATACCAGAGTTGAGGATCATCGTCCTCTCAGTACCTGCTAGCCTCGTTAACCACATCAATGTACTGCCCTTCACTAGATACATTGAAGAAGATGCCCAGGTAACAGTACTATCGAAGCAAACCACTTCTAGCAGTACCAAGGTCTTCTTCGTAGACTATACACAGAGTGTTACCGTTACTATAGGTACTCAGACCACACTATCTTATACTATTAAAAACAATAATGCAAGAACCCAGGTAACAGTACTTGTTCAGCTAGTGAGTGAAGTAGGCAACATTATGGGAGTAAATCAGCACAATATCCCCGCTAGAAGCACCGCTACTGGGTCACTAACGTTCACAGCACCCAATACACCTGGGTCATATAAGTGGGCACTAGTCATGGTGGATGCATCAAACCCTACACTAGTGTATGACAACAAGGTTGTTTATTTAAATACAACTGCCTTAGAGCAACCATCAAATTCATCCACATCACTGTCACCATATACCGACACTGTTTACTGGAACATTAAATATGTTAAAGCTCCTGATGTCTGGCACAACTACAATGGGACATATGGAAATGCTGCACTGGGATATCATCCATGGATCCAAGTAGCTGTCTTAGATACTGGTATCGACTATACACACCAAGAATTAAGAGGAGCTGTAACCTGGTGTGCAAAGTACCTTGGTGGCGGCTCAATAGTGTATGAAGGGCTAGACCTCTCGCAATGTATGGATGGACACAGCCACGGAACGCATGTAGCAGGGATCTTGGCTGCAAGGATTAACAACATAAGTATAGCAGGTGTTGCACCATATGTAATACTCTATGCTGTCAAAGTGCTAAATGACTCTGGTAGTGGCTATGTATCAGACTTAGCTAGAGGGATAATCGAGGCTGTTAAAGGACCAGATGATGTACCTGGTACAGAGGACGATGCAGACATTATCTCAATGTCTATTGGAGCACCAAATAGCACTACATTATATGAAGCTGTCAAGTATGCCTACAACTACGGTGTAGTACTAGTGGCTGCAGCTGGCAACAAGGGCTCGGCTTCACCTACTTGTCCAGCATGCTATCTAGAGGTAATAGCTGTAGGAGCAATAGACCTAAACTACAATGTACCAAGTTGGAGTAACAGGAACCCTGACCTTGTAGCACCAGGTGTATCAATATACTCAACAATGCCCAACAATAGCTACGGATACAAGAGTGGTACTTCAATGGCATGCCCACATATCTCCGGAGTAGTTGCAGTACTGCAGGCAACTAGGCTGGCGGCAGGGTTAGGGAAGCTCACCCCAGACCAAGTGAGACTAATCTTGATAGCTACAGCTATGGATCTAGGGGTGTCAGGATATGATGAAAAATATGGATATGGCTTAGTAGATGCCTACTCAGCCCTAAACCTAGCACTAAGCTCCTAGCTTCACATAAGAGAAAAGGATATATGAAGCAAGAGTGATTATAGAGAATAGATTAGTGAAGTTTTTCTTCCTCCTTAAAGCACAGCATAACCCGTCCTTCTTCAGAGCTCAAAAGCTCTAAGTTTTGGACAACACACCAATCTTCAGTAAGCTTCTCAACAGATATTTCATCAGAAACAGCTTCTTAGTTTCATCCAGCCTCCTAAGGTAGTCTTCCTCTACACTTCACTTCAATTAGCCTCTCTATACTTCTTCATCTTCTCATAGAACCCACATAGAATACTCACAGTAAATCCTATAGACATGTCAAGAGATTGCATATATGTTAGTAAGAAGCTTCTATGCTACTCTATAGATATTTTCCAACTCCACCTTCTATCATTATGTAATGGACATATCCTCTCCACACTTAATATAATAAATTCCGTTGCTGCTTTTCCAACTCTGCTAACTAGACTAATAGGAAACTTTAAATTTTTATGGGCTCCTATCTAAAATTCATAAATTAGTTTTTCTTTGAAATCTTCATATTAATTTCTTGTCATAATAGATATAATTATTAACCTTTTCAGTCATATAGGATAGAGGTGTAAAAATATGAATATCAAAACAGTAAGTATAGTTATAGCAACCATAATGTTAGCATCTCTAACCTTGCTATTGTTAACACCAATGATAGCTACTGGAAATACATCAAACAACACCTATACTACGCCGCTACTAGCTGGTCAGTACTACGAGATTGGCTATGTAGAGACTTGGACTGAATCCTCTGACAACTCGTTAATTCTGCACGTTAAATACAAGATAACTGATCTGGAATGGTATTTAACAGAGGTACATTTAGCAGTAGCTACAAGCTTAGATAACATACCTAAGACGAAGACAGGTAACCCAATACCAGGTCTATTCCCATATAAGGCAGAAGAATTATGGACTCAAAGCTACGAGATCACAATAAACCTTACAGAGATGTTTGAACTAACTTGCCCAACTGATGATACAACCTTATACATAGCTGCACACGCAGTAGTCGCTAAAGTTCGACGAGTACGGAAACATAGTGCAGACCGAGACTGCTTGGGGACAAGGTACAAGGTTTACAAATAGGGGTAGCTGGGGAATGTACTTCACATATACAGTGAGCTGTGAGACAACAGAATTAGAAGAAGTATGCACTTTATATGGATATCCTGAAACAGCCTGGGCAAATGGATATGATTTCGGAGGGAATAGCTGGGCAATGTACATGGTCTACAACACCAATGAAACCCTCGAAACAGATTTAATACGTGCTCAATACTATGATGTTGGAAACGTCTCCATTTGGAGAGATGGAGATTATTTAGTAGTAAGTATAGTGTTAGATGAAGGTTACTCACTCACATTGTTACACATACATGTCGCAACCAGCCTAAATGGAATACCACAAACAAGGAATGGAAATCCAAAGATCGGAAACTTTGAGTATCAAACTAGTTTCACAGGTATAACACCTAGTTTCATCGTCTATATACCGCTAGACGCCACTGAGCAATCAGCCACAACACTCTATGTAGCAATCCACGCAGAAGTAGATACATATACATGTACCATTAATTATTAAGACATGGGATAAAAATTAGTAAAAGTTGTTTTTTATTAATATCATTCTATTCCTTCAATATATATTCACTTTATTTAGTGTGTTTTCTGAAGCTTGTTGGTTGATGAGAAGTGTAATCTAGATGTTAAAGGAGTTTCTAACTAGTCTTTATGTCAACAATGCTCCAAGTTGTGAATTTCTATGTAAGAGCCTGGTAGCCAAGTTCAATGTTTACTATATGAGCACTAATTCTCATTACCTAGCCAAGCACGTGTTGAATAACCTATGTGAATATAGAGGATTGGTAAGCATATGGTTAAGGCATTTCTAGTTATGTATATTATTGATTTCTACGACAATTTCCCGGTTAATGCTATGAAACTTTAAATAGTGCTCAAGCCTGATGTAGGTTTTTAATGTCATTGCTGTAACGATGTTTGGTAAGATTCGTAGCCACCTACTTGAATCTTTAAAGGATTCTAAGTAGTTCTCATTATTGTATCTAGCATATTTTCCTTCTTTTAAACCTTGGTAGAAGCGGTGTCATGGAAATTGCGATACGGTTCTCGATAACGAGAAATAGAATTAAATTTAATTTTAGTTAAGCTGTATCATCCCTTGTTATAATTACTTTAAAGTTTATGTAGATTTTAGATAGAAGCCTATTCTCACAATCTCTTTACCTGGTTGATTAGCTTTTATAACAAGTTTTAAACTGTATATAGATTCTGGGCTTTTCAGCTCCAATGCCTTTTTCTCTATTTTGGATATATCTATGTATGTTGCAATACTGTTTTCCCTCTCTATAATCAATGTTATGTTTATCAACTTTGCAGGCTTCTCAACAACAACCTCTGCCACTCCTCTAACAGGTGATTTGTAGTAGAGCCTTCCTATATCTATATACCAAGAACCTATAGACATATCTAAATACACATCGATACTTTCATAAACAGGTTCCCCCCATTCAGTATAGCAAATTACGTCACCTGATCTAGCAAACACTCTTAGCTCTATAAACCCATAGCAAGAATCTTTAAAGAAGCTGTAAAGCTCTTGATCAGTTTTATAGAAAGTTGCTGTAGTTATATAGGTATAGGCAGAGGCATTCGCCATGGCTATTATAACTGTAAATATTATGGCTAATAGAGCATGGATATCTCTACCCAATTTCTCTACCAGTAGAGATATGTGGCTATAAATATAAAAAGTTTTATTATTAGAGAAAGCATTTTGAAGCTAGATGAAAATGGCGAGAGATATCATAGCAATATCAATGCTGATAGCTATAGCTATCTTGCTTACCACAGCTATCTTTAGTGTTATAGGATTCAGTAATAGAATTTATATCGCTTTTGATAGCTGCGGCTATGAGGTTGCAAAGGCTTTGAATACACTTTATCCAGAGGCTAGGGGAGAAATATTCTTTCCTTGGCAACTAAACTCTATATCTAGAGAAACAGTAGTTGTAGTACTTGCCACAAACATTTCCTCAGCAAGTGACGTAGAAACTATTTTGAGCTGGGCTAAGGCACATAGAGACCTTGCCTATATTTCTACAGATGTCTTAAACATATCTAAATACAGAGTAAGGGTAGATGATATATGGCTATACTGTATATATAAAGATGATGAAGCCATTAAGAGAATTGCTGAAGAGATCTTAAATGTTAGTGTATCAGGTAGTAAACTAAATATAGAGGAGGCATATATCCTAGTAGCTGTTGTAGGAGTTGCCACAGCTTCTATATCTCTTCTCCAGCTCTTTAAAGAGAAGATAGAGGAATTTTTCAATAGAGTCAGAATCTTTATACCCCCTATCCTAAGGATAAAGATTAGTAGAGAAGAGGCGTTGAATCACCCACTTAGAAAAACTATATACGATGCTGTAGCATCTATAGGTGTTATGCGCTATGCAGACCTTNTAAAGCTTGGTAGCAAGGCATCTGTAGAATGGCATCTTTGGATATTGCTTAGAAGTGGGATTTTAGTTGAGTTGAAAGTTGGTAGAAAGAGGTATATTGTAGATATTTCAAAAGCCTCTAAAGCTCTAGATATACTTGNGCAAATCGATGAAAAGGTTAAATGCATTATAGAAAATGTAGAGAAATCCCCAAAAATTGTGACAGAGTTATGCAACACTGATATAAGGTCTGTTTATAGTGTTTTAGAGCTATATAGCAAAGCTAGTGGTATAGATCTTCAATAAGTAATTCTAGTCCTTCTCAACTCTAGGGCTTTATACATGGTGAAAGCGCCTAGGACAAGAAGCAGTAGCATTATAGCGAATAGCATGGGTCTATAGCTTGTGGCTAGGCTATATACCCAGGTAAAGAGAGCAGTGCTTCTCTCTACACAGAGTCTTCCTGCAGATGTATCTATACAGCCTCCAAATGGGAGTGTAGGCAAAATATCCATTACAACAACTCTTAGAATTGCTGTAAATAGTGTAAGTGTTAACATAGCTACTATAGATGATGCTGGGATTAGCTCGATATATATAGAGTTTATAGCTCTATATCCATTGAAAACCCCATATCTCTTTCCACTAACTATCAGCTTAGCCAATACAAAGAGGCTTAACGTAATCGGAATAGATGAACCTATAAAAAGGGATAGGGTTATGATAGAGACACTTTCTAAAGCTCTAAAAACTATAGGTTTTTCAAATGCATAGAGATCGCTATAAACTAGAGATATATAACCTGATAGTGGATAGCCTTTAAAGATAGCTATAGGCATTAATGAAGCAAATATCACAAAAATAGATGTAGCTATAGAGAATAGAGAGGATATTGTAAGGAGTGTTAAATGCTTTTTACCCAATATTACAAAACCATTGAGAGTTTCTAGATTAGCTGACTCTGATTTCTGCTCNCTGGCCACGTATAACACCTAGAAATATATAGTATACCCTTGCATCATACTCCCCTACAGCATCAACAACTTTTCTAAAGTCTATAACTAGCATAGAGAACGGCTCTACGACATATTCTTTTAAGTAAACAACAGATCCCCTAGCTCTAGAGAAAAGCTCTATACGCAAAGTCACTGGAACAGGATTCTGATTCTCGACAATAAGTGTATCGTTAAATGCTTTAACAATAGGCTCTCTCCAGCTAAATACAGCTATATAATTTCCACTAAGCATAGCCTTATCAAATATAGTTGTACAGCTAACATCAAAAGACTCTTGAACTGATGCTGGAGGAGACGGAAGAAATGAAACACCTTTAGCACTACTCTTGTTCCATAGATAGAAAAAGAACTGANTGGGAATACTTATAGAAAGCCTAGCTATAGAGCCATTTATAGTTATAGAGACGTTTGTAGAAACCTCTCCAGAAAGATTACAGATAGCATTTATAAAGCGATATTCAGAGATGTTAAGTATAACAACATATACCCTATTGACAATATCTAGATATGTTGCTAAGAGATCAACTCTAGGTGTAGAGTAAAACGGAGGACTATTATCTATATAGGTAAAGCCAAGGATAAACGCATTTATAGCGATATAGGAAGCTATAATAGCTATGGCCACAAACCCTGGCTGTATATATATCCTCTTCTCAGACTCTTTATAAGAGGCATAGCCAGCCAAGAAAACAACTAACCCTATTAAAGGAAGCCATAGATATAGAGGAGCATAGCCAACAACAACATATGAAACCCAGGAGCTAGGAACAGGGAAATCTGGACCAGGATTAACATCACCCTTTGTAATAACATGGTCCTCGGAAACATCTATAACTCTATGAACAACACAAGCTGTTCTTAGGAAATCCCTACACCACACAACAACATCTCCAACACTATAACTCTTTAAATAGGTAGCAACACCAATAACAAGATCCCCAACCCTATACACAGGCTCCATAGACCTACCAACAATTAACATAAATGCTAGAGGGAGATATACCAGCTTTCCTAGAAAAAGTATTACCAGAAGAAGAATTGTTATATATACAGCTAAAAAGCTTCTTCCTACCACTAGCCACCTCTATACACCAACAAAAGTCGCATTAACTATATTAGTTCCATAAGTAGCCCAGTTACTAAAACTATATCTAAACTCCATTAACAAACTACACCTAGATCCCTCAGGTATATAAGCAACAACATAGATATATCCAGCAACACTACTAGCACCCCTTCTCATAACAATAACACTTGTACTTAAAGAGTCTGCAGACCCTCTATAGATTGTGATAGGTGTTGATAAGATGCCTGTAGTATTCACCAGATATATCCATATGTAGCTATTGCTACAACCCGTGTACTGAGTAAGGGTTAGATGTGTTTGGAAAGGCTGAGCAATACCAGAATCTATTCTAAGCACATAGCCTCTAAAACCATTAAGTCTATACACATCACCGCCAACAATATAATCAAACTGTTTTAAGACTACAAGGTTGTTTCCATCATCATAAACCTCTATAGCTCCACCAGCAATTATAAAACCATCCCTATAATTAGGATATACAGTTAGATCTAACTTAGGAGGAGCAACATTAAGCGAAGCGACACCACTAATACCAGCTATAGCAGTTGAAATAACACCTCCTGTAGNACTCCTCAAAACAACTCTCCAGCCAGGCGGAACATCAGTTATATTAACAAGCCACGGATAAGCATCAACAGTAACAACAAGGTTATCAAAATAAACCGTTCCAGAAACTCTGGTAGTTGAAGTTCTATAGCCTACACCAACATAATTAGGAGTAAATCTGTAACTAGAACCTATAAATCCATTATTCAGTAAGGTTGCATTCCAATGATATGCAGTCCAAGAGGAGAAATCTATCCATGAAGTAACGTAGCTTAAATACCAATACTCTGTAGTAGTGCTTCTACCAAGAGATCTGCTAGCAATTGTTTGCCAACCTGTAGTACTCCAGTATAATATATCAGACGTTATTGAATCACCTGTTCTCCCCGTTCGTGGAGCATTTCTAAAGCCTATTGTGTAAAGCCTAGACAACTCTGTACTGATATAAATAACATCAAAATAATGTGTACCTGAACCTGTAAATGCTGTTCGCCAAACTAGTGATGCTACAAATATTCTTCTTCCTGCAGAGGCATATCGACTAATATCAATATCTGCAACAGCTATACATTCACCTCCATATGTCATAGCTCGCTGATTTGCCACTATCTGCATAGCTTCTGCTGTTGAGTTCCAGCTCCAGTTACAAGTTAAATCAATAATGCGTTGATCTATCGGATTTATATCGAAAGTGTCATAGAATATAGCGTTTCTCTTGTCTAGTTCNAAGTCTATACCAGGTACATTAACTGTTGCAAGAGNCTTTGTNCCTATGGTTCTCTAAGAGAAACAGAAACACTAGGTGTACCAGGGTCAGAGAAATAGACAACCGGAGAAGCCGCAGAGACTAGGCCAGAAACCCATCTATAAGAGTATACAGAGGCAAAAGAGATAGACACAAGAAACATAATCATAAGTAGAAGCATAACCAGTATGCCAAACACAAACCCCCTCATTTCCATTCACCAAAAAGATTTAGATTTTAGTAAAAAATCAATTTTATTTTTAGACATCACTACCTTAGCTATCTAGGCTCTTCTGAACTCTGTTGACTTACGTAGAACCCTACTTCAAATGATGCTGTGGCAGTAGTTGAAGCTTTTATTCTCAAGTCTAGCTGTAGAGCATCACCTGGATTCAGAGTTATTGGTGTCATTGTTTTGAGTCCTGTTGTCTTTAAGTCTATCTCTCCAACATAACCTCCAGTTTCAGCATTGTATAGTATTAGCTTTGCCTCTACAATACCACTTTCATCAGCGGCATTCTCTACCTTTATCCAGACATAAACTGGAGTACTTCCGTCTGTAGCATTGTATCCGAATCCGTAGAGGTCTTTTATGTACCAAGAGCCAACAGTTAGAGGCGCAACCACAGTAATGCTCTCGTACAGGCTATAGCTACTCCATGTACATATCGCAAGACCTGGCGTCACACTTATTTCATTTGTACCATATGTTGTTGCCTGATAGTTTGTACCTGCATTTGGCAAGGGTATTCCGCTTTGGGCACTAGAGCTGTAGAAGCCTACACATGCAACTCCTCTAGCTTCTTCAGACCCTGCTACGTTTACTGTTACTTGCATCCATCTGTATGCAAATGCTGCTGCGTTTACTGCCGCTACTACTATTGATATTACTAGCATAGCTACTATTGTTGTATATCTCTTCATCTCTTTCACACAATCCTATATCTCATACTGTTAGAGTTTAAAAATGTTATAGCCTAGAAACCACATTGCTATTAAGCCATCATCTTTTCAGTCTCTTTAAATATATATCATATGTAGCTAAAATTATTGCTATAGCTATTGTTATAGGCATAGAATATTGATAGCGATATCTCTATAGACTTTATCTCTATTGCTATATTATTTCACTTTAGATATCCATTGAGGTAAATGTTATAATTGGACTTGGCATTGTTGTTTCTATATATTTCTCTAATGTTTTTCTATGTCGTACAACTAATGCAATTAGAACAGTTTTTGTTGGCTATGTGGTTTCTGTATAGGTTGCTTTATAGTTAATGATATACTAAGTTTATAATCTTTGTTTTCAATTTATTTATTGTTTTAGTTATTAAAGGTATATTCTAGGGAAGATGATATAACATAGATACAACTACCTATCTATGTCTAGAAACTTAGGTAATAAAAGCTTTGCTCTAAGAGGAGTTTTAGCTAAATAGAAGCCATCTATAACCCATAGAGATATCTAGATCCTGGAAACCTTTTCATAGGGTTATAAATAATGAGAGATATGGTAGATGTAGAGAGGTAGATACCTAAAGATAGATATATAAAACAATATAAAAAGTTTGTTAAATTGTATAGCTAAAGAATAGCATTGTATTCTTTTAATGTTTTTGATGCTGTATTTGTTATATTTACTTGGAATTTCTTAGAGGTGTCGTTCCATCGCATATATAGTTTTCTGTATTGAGTTGA
>Ga0065719_101894_pt1 | contig 11020 bp, 13 predicted proteins | sample GBSCel85sediment_FD_59106 | JGI IMG/M metagenome (GOLD analysis project Ga0065719, IMG submission 59106) | Hot spring sediment microbial communities from Great Boiling Spring, Nevada - Cellulolytic enrichment CS 85C v3 (version 3) | ecosystem: Environmental > Aquatic > Thermal springs > Hot... | reverse complement strand
CTACGCTCGCCGACGTTAGCTCTCTCTGGGGGAATGCGCACTGAACCTTACCTCCGAGCTCGATACCTCTGCCTACTGTCCAGCCGGCACTCTACCTCGATCCTCAGCAGCTCCGCAGCCCACAACCCTGCGGGCAANCTCCTCCTCTAGCAGCCTCTCAAGCTCCTCCCTGCTGAGGGGCTCTATCCTCCCCCTCCTCCTCACCTCGTCGATCCTCACATAGCCGACCTTAAATCCTCCTGATCATGCGCCCCCCTTTAGGCGCAGCGCTAGGCNACACTGCACCAAGTTAGACAAACGCGCTTCCCTGCAGCGCGGGCCCCCCANGGGAGGAGGGTCCGTAGTAGTACTAGAAAGCAAAAGCTTGAAGTAGTAGTACTTTNAGCTCCTACGTGATGGAGGGTAAGATGTACGTGAGAGTTACGCGGAAAGGCCAGGTGACGATCCCGATCGCGATCCGCAGAGCCCTGGGCATAAGGGAGGGTGACATCCTCGCCGTCCGGGAGGAGAGCGGCAGGGTTGTTCTCGAGAGAGTTGGTCTCCCAGAGCCTGGCGAGCCCGTGGGCTGGGAAGCCTACGAGGAGCTCTTGAGGGAGCTGGAGAGGGTGCGCGGGGCTTGGCGCTGATACTGGACACNCGCTTCCTCGTCGCCCACGCCTTCCCACCCTCCAGAGAGGACAGGGAGAGGCTCCTGGAGTTCCAGAGGAAGCTCGTGAGAGAAACCCTCCTGATACCCTCAATCGTCGTAGCCGAGTTCATCAAGGTTGCCGGCCTCAGAGTCGGCCTCGCAGCTGCTAGAGCTTTAGTGGGGGGCTGGGTGAGGGCTGGTGCGCAGGTGTCCGAGGTCACGTGGGAAGACGCGGATAGAGCCGGCGAGTACCTGCTGAGGGTGCCCGAAGTGCCAGTTGCAGACGCGTTGATAGCTGCGCAGGCGGTGAGGTTCTCTGCAGCTGTAGTGAGCGACGACCACCACTTCCGCGCTCTAGGCGTGAGAGTTGTCTGGTATAAGCACTGAGCCTAGCTGGGAGCAGCTCTCCCGCGGACGCTGTACAGCTCTTTGCCGTTCGTGTACCNGAGGGCTGCCACGAGCACCACGCGCATCGCCGCCACAAGACCTGACACTCGAGCAGTACGAAAGAATAGTAGAAAAAGTGGTGGAGGAAGACTGAGCCAAGGAGCACTGTCTAGCTCGACACAAAGCCAGGTTTCGACGAGAACAACGCGCTTACACGCGCAGCCGGACCTGCTGGACTGCCCTCTCTGGGGTGCGCCCTGAACCTCGCTGCCGAGCTCGATACCTCTGCTTAATGCCGAGCTGAGCGATCTGCCTCGGTCCTGGGCTGAGCCTGCTTAAGGCTCAGGGCACTCAGACCTCCTGCCTCGACCTCACAACGTAGAGCAGCAGGGCTAGGCAAACTGCCTGGGTGGCAACGACGTAGGCAGCCCCCAGCCACAGCGGGGCTTTGAGGTCGATCATCAACCCGTAGATCGCGCCCGCCGCTAAGGAGCCCAGCCCCAGTGCCACGCTGAAGACCCCGTAAGCCGTCGCCCTGACGCTCGGGTCCGTCAAGTCTCCTACCGCTGCACGGTAGACAGACTCCTGCGAGCCTAGCACCAGGCCGAACATTACCGCTGCGGTCACGACTGCCGCGAAGCTCCTCTGGAGCGCGAGGATCGGGACTAGCGCGGAGAGCGAGAAGGGGAAGAGCAGCACCCACAGCTTGTACCTGTCGTAGAGGATGCCGAACACGAGCGCGAACACTGCGTCGACAAGCTGTATGAGAGCGTAGAGCACAGGCGGGAGCCAGGCACCCATAGCCTTGACCTCCGGCACCTCGCCAGCGAGGTAGAGTATCAGCGAGGCCGGGAACAAGCCCAGGGCGTTTACTCCAACAGCTGCGAGGTACGCGGCAGCGCGCCTGCCCAGCACTCCCGATGCACTCTTCCTCGCGCTGGGGCTTGTGACCTCCACCGGCAGCGGGACACTTGCTCTCACGTAGAGCAGCGTGGCCATGAGCATGGCGTAGGGGATCAGGGACAGGAAGAAGGCGCTGCGGAAGCTCCCCAGGAGCGCAATGGTAGCTGCGAAGAGCAGGGGGCCTAGCGTCGCGCCCACCTGATCCATCAGCTCGTGGATGCCGAACGCCCTGCCCCCACCGACGCTTTTCGAGGCGAAGGAGATTACTGTGTCCCTGGAGGGTGTTCTGATACCCTTGCCGAACCTCTCGAGGATGACCAGTGCTGCAGCGAGGATCCACCCAAGGCCTAGGATCTCGCTGAGCGGGATCAGCGGGATCGCCGCGATGAGCCCGTAACCCAGAAAGATTAGGAGCCAGTAGCTCCTCGTCCTATCGGCGAGGAAGCCTCCCAGTAGCCGCGAGAAGTATGACATCAGCTCCCCAAGCCCCATCACAACCCCAACCACGGCGGCGGACGCCCCGAGGAGCTTGAGGTACTCGGGTATCGCGCCGCGAGAACCCTCGTAGACGATATCCCCGAGAAGGCTNACNAGNCCGAANGAGAGGATGAGCCTGTACGCCCTCCTCCTCCCCTCCTCCATCCCGATCACCTCCCTCGGCAGGGGTAGGCGTAAGTACTCATCGCAGCTCTCACCGGCTCTCCGGGGTGCTCGCGGGGCCCCTGCCGCCCGAGGCGTCGGTCAGCACTACGAGAGCTGGGGTGGAGAGCGCCTCCCCGAACTCCTTGAGAAGAGCGCGTATCACCTCGCTGACCAGGATGCTCGGGAACATGGGTCTACCGGGTTTTACTCTAAGCTCGTAGGCGACGGCGTAGGGCTGGAGCTCCTTGACGAGGAGCGTGTGGCTGGCAATGGAGACCTGCGGGTTGTTTAGGTTTTGGAGGGCTTTGTGGACGCGGGCAGCTACCTCCTCNTAGGGGTAGCTGTAGGGGAGCGTGAAGCAGACCTCTATNTACCGCCGCACTCTGCGGCTGAAAGGCTTCCTGTAGGTTTCGAGGAGGAACTTGAGGTTCGGGAGGTACACCTCCTCCTCGAAGGCGTTCACGAGTAGTGTGTGGGAGTAGCCCACCCTAACGACCTTCAGGAACTCCCCGCTGAAGCTTATGTAGTCGCCCTCCTCCACCAGGTCGCCGAACTTGATGATCAACCACGCGAGGTAGTTGCCCACGATCTCTTTCATCTGCAGGGCCAGGATCAGCGCGAGCAGGACGGAGAAGAAGCTGCCGAGGGTCGATGAGAGCCACTGCGCGACTCCGGCTACGGCNGACACCTCGAGGGAGAGCAGGTTGAGGAGAGTCGCGNTGAAGGTAAGGAGAGCCGCGGCAGCGAATACTATGCGAACAAGCGAAGCTAGAGGTCTGAGCTTAGGGCTTGCCTTCGCAACGGCTGTGGAAGCCAGAGCCCCGGCTNTGTAGACGGTGCGTGCCAGCGTGTAGGAGAAGGCTAGCGATGCAAAGCCGAAAGTGGCGAGGAACGCAGCGACGGCCAGCTCCTCTGGAAGAGTCAGCTTGAGCACCGAGAGAATCTCCCGCTCGGCAGCGTACAGCGCAAAGACCAGGGCTCCCAGCGCCAGAGTGGTGGCGAGCGCTTTCCTCAACATGCGCAGGGTCTCTCCAACATCAACCTGCCGGAAGAGCCTCAAAGCAGCTCTTGGTAGTGTGAAGACCGGGGTTTATGAAGGTGGCTGCACGCGCGAGCACCTGCTCAGCAGAAGCACCAGCCTGCAACAGGCCTCAGCCTCTTCCCAGCGTGCCAGCGCGTGGGGGCGTCAGGCAGCTTTAAATTCCCGGCAGAGGTGTGTGGGTGGGGAGCTGTGGAGGCTGCAGAGTTGAAGAGGAGGCTGCTCGGCTTGCTCAGGGAGGATGAGGAGTTCCGGTACGCGGTAGCGGGCCTGCTGGGGCTCGACACGATACTTCTCGAGCTGAAAGCGCTGCGCGAAGACTTCAACGAGTATATCAAACTCGAGGAGAAGAGGTGGGAGGAGAACGAGAAGAGGTGGAAAGAGAACGAGAAAAGGTGGGAGGAAGCCTACAAGAGGTTTGAGAGAGTCGAGGAGGAGCTGAAAGCGCTGCGCTTGGACTTCAACAAGCTCTACGAGCAGGTGAGCAGGAGGCTGGACTCCTTCGAGAGGAGGCTCATCGCGCTCGGCGCGCGGTGGGGGGTGGAGTCCGAGGAGGCTTTCAGGGAGGCGATGAAGGGGATCCTAGAGAGGATCCTCGGCACGGCAAGGGTCGAGAGGTGGACGTACTTCGACAGCGAGGGGGAGGTGTTCGGGCGCCCAGCGCAGGTCGAGGCGGATCTCCTCGTCAGGGATGGGGTGCACATCCTCGTGGAGGTAAAGGCTAGCGCCTCCGAAGCTGATGTCGCTAAGCTATGGAGGGTGGGTAGGCTCTACGAGAAAGTGACAGGCGTTAAGCCCAAGCTCGTAATCGTGTCACCGTTCGTGGACGAGAGGGCTATCAAGCTGGCGAGAGAGCTGGGAGTGGAGATCTGCACCGAGACTTGAGCCCGCGGGCGGCGAGGGGTCTGCGGGCTACCGCCCATGCTCCTTCTCCACGAGCTCGCGTAAAGCCACCTCGGAGACCGAGACCATCAGCCCCCTCCAGCCGACCCACAGGGGGTAGATCCCGCCGACCCCGAGGGCGTAGTCACCCGTGCTCGGGAGGTGGAAGGCCTCGAGGTGGTGTGCTAGGTCTCCGAGCTTCTGCTCCGCGGCTTCCTCGACGTACGGAGGCAGCGCGCTCCTGGGCACCGGGACGAGCGCCCCCCGCAAGACCTCTCTGAACCTGATCGTCCAGACGTCAGCCACAGCGCCGTTGTACAGCTCGCCTGGCGACGACAGGTAGCCTGGGATGTGCTCCACCTCCACTCTCACCTCACCTCTATCCGTCACTACCGCGACTCTGCCGCAGTCAGCTACGTAGAGCCTCAGGCACACAACACTCTCAGAGCTGAAGCCGCGGGCTACAGCGACCCGGAAGACCGCTCTCCTCTCCCCGTAGCTCACTTCGACCGCCCTCCCACCCCTCTTAGCGAAGCCAATGGGCAGCCCGAGGAGGGCAGCCTTCTTCAGCGAGGCGAGCGCCACATCTGAGAGGCTCACNCCCAGCATCGACTCAACTCTGCGGCACAGCTCCTCCTCCAGCACATGCTAGCTTTCTCTAGCTCACTCATAAAGATCATCGGTCGCGCTGAGCCGTTATCCTCTGAAGTGCCAGGTTGATTCTTAAGAACGGGGAAAAGCATTCAAGTTAAGAGTAAGATTGTCCAACCCTTGAAGTGGTGCAAGAAGATGTGGGATGTGAACAAAGCTCTGAAGGTCGGTGCCAACGTGTACCATGTCTACATCGCCTGCATGCTGGCTAGGTTCAGGGAGCTGGGGATGCTTAAGTTCGGCGTGATAAAGAGCGCTACGGAGGCCACTGGAAGGTGCGTAGCCCAGTACCTCGCTGCGCGCGGATCAAGCTTCGGCAGCATCGAGGAGGCCCTTGAGCAGCTGAACGCGAGTTTTGCTTTCTCCGATGAGGTTCGCGTGAGAACCAGGGAGGACGACGTCCTTGAAGTGATGCTCCACACGGACTCGTGCAGGATCTGCCCGAGGAACGTCGGCGGGCTGGAGCTGCCAGGTCCCGCCTGCCCCAATGTAGGCTTCGTGAAAGGGTACCTGGAGGAGCTGGGCCTAGTGAGGCTGAAAGAGAACTACGATGTCGAGAAGGGCGAACTCCCTGTTAAACGGGAGAGCGGGTACTGTGTTATCAGCTACAGGATTCTTGAGAGGGGCCAAGGCTGAGGAAAACCTAAGCTGCAGCTGCTCAGAGCCCCCCTCAAACAGCGCGTCTTCAGCTGAGAAACTCGTTTAGCCGCGGTTGCGGGGGTGCAGCGCGCGCATGAAAGGCAGCTTAACTCCCGCTGCTACAAGCGCTGTGCCTAGCAGGGCTATGAAGAGCAGAGTCTCAAACACAGGCATTAGGTACTTGGCGGGCACAATACCCAGCTCGTAGTACGCGTACATACCCAGGACAATCCACGCTGTGGGGCACAAGAGCGCTGTTGCCAGGAGGTACTTCCTAAACCAGCTAGCTAGCGGCAGGCTTGGAACGATGACAGCTGCTATGAGAATAAGCACCGCCCACCAGCTCGCGTGTGCATGTCCAGTCTTAATCCACTCGGGAACGATGAGCCTCTGGGCTGTATAGCCCCAGACGCCGATCATTCCAGTGAGAGTCCCCACGCCTATGGCAATCGTGGACGCCACGAAGAGCGGGATGTTGAGGCCGAGCCTAATAGCCCCCTCGGTTGGGTGTCGTCCGCCTGCTGTCCCCATCACTCACCTAAAAATAAATAATAACATGTATTTTACCCCGAATGAGTGCGGTTTTCGCTCCTGTACTGGCAGTACGCACCTCTGCAGCGCGGTGTTCAAGGCTCCTGGCAGTACCAAAGGAGGCTTGAAGTAGTGGTACTTCGGGCTCTTACGCGCGGGTGCACGCGGACCCGTAGGTAGAAGCAGAACCGCATTACCCTTGCTTGCTTCCGCAGACTACTCCACCCGGAATCTTCCCTCTTAACCCTATTATGCTCCAAGCGTGCTCCTGCAGGCAGATACTCTAACTCAAGCGCAACTACTCTCAGAATCCCGCTCACTCTCCCTGACTTTATCCTCGTCTACAGACTCCCAGATGCCTCTTCGCCGGTAGAGTATCTGCACACCCAGCTCCTCCGCCAGCGCGTCGCTTATGAGGACTTCTTCCGCCAGCGCGCTCACCACAACGCTTGCTAGAATCTCTCTGCTGGCTCTATCCCCAGCGAGCACTCTTGCAAGCACTGAGCGCGGCACCACGTACCCCTCGATCTCGCCCCCGGCTGTGCCCAGGATAACGGACAGGGACCCGTCCGGCTGGGGCCAGAGACCCAGTGCTCTAGCCACGCTGATGGGCACGAGAATGTCCGGGTCATCGCTCACGAAGCCTGTGTTCACGAGAGCTGTCAGCACAACCCCCTCGCTCGACCCTACGCGCTTAACCTCAACTCTCAGCCTTACCGGTATCAGCGCCTCCCTTCAGCAGCCTCTCGAGCTCCTGCGTGCGCTGCACTCAGAGCGCGCCTAAGCCAGCAGCCCGGAGGACAGCCTCGGCGCGGCTCAGGGCTCTGGCCGCCTCTCCACCCAGCTCCGTGTCGCTGCGCAGCCGAGCTAGCTCGGGAGTAAAGGCAGCCACCTCCTCCCTCAGCCTTGCTAGGTGCTCCAGCCTGGCCTCCTCGCTCACAGGCTTTTTGCACTGGAGCTTCGGGGCACCCTCCATGAAGCCCTCGGGGAAGTACCAGTCCTTGAACCAGGTGAAGCCGAGCCGGAAGAGGAGGAAGCCTAGCCTGGTGACGGCCGGTGGGGCGCCCAGCTTCAGGAGCTCTGAAGTCTCTGGGTCATAGATGTACTCGATGAAGAGAGATTCTCCACCTCCAAGCCTTCCCGCCAGCAGGTCGAGAAGGAGAGCTTCCAGCTCTGAGCACGCAAAGGGGATTCTGCGTCCCCCTACCTCTATCTCCGGCAGCACGGCGAACACCTCAACCCACCTGGCGTAGTGGGGTGGTCGCCCTGCAAAGCACTTCACAACAAGTAGCCGGGAACCGGTCCCCGAGCCCAGGTAGAGCTCATAGTTCATCTCCTCGCGGAAACGCCCCCTCTTGCCAACGACTCTCAGCTGAGGCTGCAGCCTCTCGAGAAGGGCTAGCGGCTCCTCGCAGAACGCGAGAGAGGAGTTGAGTCGAGGAGCACTGCTCCCGCTCATAATCCTGTAGAACCCCGCCTCCACCATTTATCCTTACTGCTACGCGAGAGAGTGATCCGGTACAACCCCTGCACACACCTCCCAGCTCCGAGCAGAGGTAGTGCCCGCTGGGTGTCCTGGCCTCCGCTGGCGCAGCGGCTGCCTCCTTTCGCGCTCACAGGCGCTAGCCCTCCCGATGCACCTCTCCTCGCGCTGGGAGTGGGCACCTCCGCTGGCAGCGCGATGCTTTGCCTCACGTAGAACGCGCGTAGGTTTCGCCGCAGCCTCCCGGTATGCTCCCTCGCCCAGAACTTTTCGCAGCACAAGCGAGAGGGGGAGGAACAAAGCGCAACGTCCCCCGCCTGCACGGACTACTCGGGTCCCGCTGGTCTCACGCTGCCGCGCGCCAGCGCTGAAGCGGTGGAAGCCCCATATTCTCCTAGCACCACCCAACGGCCGGATCATGGTGAAGAGTAGAATCGTCAGATTGGTAAGAAGGGGTTGTCGTCATACCCGCGGACGTAAGGGAGGCGTTGGGCATAGGCTAGGGAAGCCTGCTGTAGCTCGAGCTGGATAAAGGGGTTATTGTTCTCAAGCCCTTGAAGCTTCTCCGCGTCAAGCTGAGCGCGCGGGTTCAGGAGCTCGTGAAGGAGGCTAAGAGGGGGGAGTTTGAGCTCGAGGAGGGTGTGCGCGCCGCCGGCTCCTAGCGTGGCGGGAGGTACCTCTCGGGCTCCAGGAGCAACATCCACATGGGCACGTACNTCACCCTCAGGCCGCCGAGCTCCTCCTCGCCTCTGAAGTCCCACGTGANCACTAGGGCCTCGCGGACTTCCAGCTCCCGGGAGGCTTTGACGAGCGCTCTGAGCTCCCTAGGCCTCACGCCCGGCTTCTCGAGCGCGTAGGTCACCTGGATGAGCATCCTCGCCCTAGCTCCCCTCACGACCACGAAGTCCACCTCGCCTCCCTCGCGCCTCCCGTACTCCCTCCAGTAGCGCAGGGTGTAACCCCTCCTGGCCAGCTCGACTGCCACCGCGTTCTCCATAAGCTTCCCGATGCTCTCGGCGGCCTCCGGGTACACGGTCGTGATGATGCCGTTGTCCACTACGTACACCTTCCTGGGGTACTGCTTCCTGCTCCTGACCGAGGGCGAGTGTATCTCCGAGAGGAGCAGCAGGTAGGCCTGCCGGGCGCACTCCACATACCTGATCAGCGTGGACTTGCTGCACTTGAAGCCGAGCGACTTCACCACGTTGAGGAGCTTGGAGGCGCTGAACTGCCCAGCGGCGCTCGACACGAGTGTTGAGAGCACGAGGTCGAGCAGCTCGGGATCCAGCTTGCAGCGGTCGACAAGGTCCCTGTAGAATATCGCCTCGTAGTGGGCTCTGAGCAGCGCCTTCTTCTCGTCCACACTCCCCGCTAGAACCACCCTTGGGAAGCCCCCGTAGACGAGGTACTCCTTGAGCAGGCGCAGCACCCTACCCCTCTCCTCCAGGTAGCTGAGGGTATCTACATCCCCCACGCTGACGCCCTTAGCCCTGAGGAACTCGCGGAAGCTGAAGGGGAAGACCAGGAAGTCCACACTCCTGCCACGCAGTGCGTCGGCGATCTCCCTGCTCGTCAGCTTCGAGGTGGAGCCGGTGACGTAGACTCTGAACCTCCCCGAGTCGTGGATTCTCCTCACCCACTTGTCCCAGTCCCTGACCAGCTGAACCTCGTCCAGGAGCAGGTACACCGGGTGGCTGCTCGACTGCTCGAACACCTCGTGGTACACCTTCACCATGTCCTCGAGATCATTGGCGTCGAGCCTGCGGAGCCTCTCGTGCTCGAAGTTCACATAGAGGATGTTGCTGCGCGGAACCCCTGCCTCCAGCAGCTCGAGGACGAGCTGGTACAGCCTGAAGGTCTTACCAGCCTGCCTGGGACCCGTGATGGCGACAATGTAGGATGGGTTCAGCGGCAGCCCGACCTCCCGCTCGACCAGCCTCGGCGGGCTCCAGACCTTCCACTCCGCCAGCACCCTCCGGAAGTCCTCCTCGCGTATACTGTTCTGATAGAGAACAGAATCTTATCAATGTTGTTCTCTTAGAAAACAGCTCTTCCACGGCCGTCCACCGCGGACGAACCCCCCGTGCTGCCACAGCCCCCTCCTAGCCTGCAGAGCAAGGAAGGCGCTCTTTCCAGCGGAAAGAGCCCAATAGGCGCTGAGACTCCTCGCAGAAAAACCAAGAGGGAAAAACTCTTTCCTAGGCCAGAGAACTTCCTCCGGAGCGGCAGCACGCCGAACTTCAGCGCGTCGTACATGCACACGTCGTAGCACCTACCGCATGCGATGCACTCTGTCCTCGAGATCTCCCCCGTCTTCAGGCCGTCCTCGGTTATCGCTGCTGTGGGGCACACCCTCATGCAGGCCCTGCACCTTATGCACTTGCCCGTGTCGATCTTGAAGCCCAGGAGCTTCCTCGCCCCGATGAGGCCTATCACCGCCCCGACCGGGCAGAAGTAGCGGCACCAGGCGCGCCTGTCGCTGGCCTCGAAGAGGAGCGGGACCGCTGCCAAGCCGAGCTCGAAGGGCTTAAGCGAGCCGTACGCCGTGCAGACACCCCTGATGGGGCACACGAGGCAGAAGGTCGGCGAGCCCACCGCCGCGGAGGCCAGCGCGAAGGAGGCGGCGACCACGTACTTGTTGTTCTTATTGTCGAGGCGGAGCTTCCTCAGGTAGCCAGCCCTCTTCCTCACCTTGCCCGTCAGGTCGAGGATTGTCCCTATGGGGCACATCATCCCGCAGAAAACCCTGCCGAGCAGCAGCGAGCCAGCGATGGGAATTAGGGCGAAGACCACCAGGATCCAGAGGGCCAGGTACAGCGGCGACGAGAGCACTCTCTGCACCACACCGTACACGCAGTCGATGCTGAGACCGCCGACCGGTATCGCGCAGATCCCCGCCGGCACGGCCAGAATCCCTATGGGAACCAGCAGCACCAGAACCACGAAGCTGACCGCCTGGGCGAAGTACCTCAGCCACTTGATCTTCCTCCGCTTGACCACCCTCAGCAGCTGCCTATTACTCACCACCCTCACCCGAACCTCCAGCCGTAGCTGGGCCTGTAAGCCCCCTCAGCTGTCAGCGAGATAGCCTGGGTAGGGCACCCGGGCACGCAGGCGCCGCAGCTCAGGCACTTCCCGATATTGATGGTCACCTTCGTCTTCTTCGGGTCAGCCCAGGAGATAGCCTCTGCAACCTCCTCGCAGACCTTAATGCAGATACCGCAGCCTACGCACT
>Ga0065719_116335_pt1 | contig 11042 bp, 10 predicted proteins | sample GBSCel85sediment_FD_59106 | JGI IMG/M metagenome (GOLD analysis project Ga0065719, IMG submission 59106) | Hot spring sediment microbial communities from Great Boiling Spring, Nevada - Cellulolytic enrichment CS 85C v3 (version 3) | ecosystem: Environmental > Aquatic > Thermal springs > Hot... | reverse complement strand
ACATTAGCAGTTAATAAATTAGTTATTTCAATCACCGTCAAGTATTAACAGTGAATTAAGAAGTGATTTGTTGAAACTACTTCCTATTATAAACATGCGTTAATTATCGTTATGTTTTAGTTTTCATCTAGTTATCATAGTGTTACTGTGGTTTTTAGTGCTTTCTTGGTGAGGTTCTGCACGTAGGCGTGTAGATTTTCGAAGCTGAAGCAACCGATGTCGTAGTTGCTTGTCTTTAGCTTTTCGCAGTTTTCTTTCGTGGTTATCAGTATTGTTTCGTCTGCGTTGAGTTTCATGCTGATCGTTCCGAGCTTTTCTAGCTTGTTTTTCAATTCTTCATAACCTCTAGTCGTGACTTCAATTACGTGTAGTTGGTCTTCTGTAGCAACCAGAACATCTATCTCTCCTTCCTTAACACCCTCCTCATATCTTATCTCCTCTTCATTTTCATTCATGTCATGAAGATCTAGCTTAATCTGGAGTCTGGGGAGGGCTGGGACATAATTGTTGATGAGATAGGAGTACGTCTCATACTCAAGAAAAGATTTCTTACAGAAAACTATGTCAATATACGTCTTCAAACTCTTAGCACTCATCTCCGGTAGAGCACTGAGAGCCTCTAAGTGACCTAGATAGTAACTAATTATCTGACCACGAAGCTCTTGAGAAATATTGGGAAATTCAAGATATTTAGCGAGAATCTCCGAAGCCTTACTCCTGCAATCCCTACTCTTCAAACAATCCTCTAAATCCTCAATAGACTCCCTCGACTCTAACAACTTCTTACAAGACTTCTCAAAAACATCAACCACGTTATTAATTCCGACACACATAATACCTGGCTCACGCAATAACCTGACACCTCTCTCAGCTAAAGCACTCCACACCTTATGAATAGGTATAGAATCCCCAATCCTAATCTCTACTCTCTCACTATCAACCCTCTTCTCAAGTAACATCGCAAGGTACACAGCATACATGAAAGTCCTCTCAGACAAGACATCAGATAACTTTGAGCGAAGACTTACTAAATAATTCACTAACCCGTAACGAAATAACCCTGCTTCAGCTATCTCATTAACGGTATTAGCTCGTTCCTCCTCACCTAACTCACCTAAAGTAATCATGAGTTGCTTAACCTCATTAATAATCCTTTCCTGAAGTCTTCTAACATCATCTACTAACCTATCTAAAGTCTTGTTCAACTCCCTCTCAACTTTCTCTAATTCATGATCATAAATTCTCTTAACTATACTGTTAAAGTAGCTCATGTCAGATAGCTTGAGCTCTTCACATGATTCTTTTTTAAAATGCTCATCATACTTTTTAACCAATTCTCTAAATAAAAAACTCAAGACCTTTCTATAAATAAAAGCTTCAGTAATTGATGATACTACACTCACACACTATCCCACATATTTTAGGGAACTAAAATATATATCTTACTGAGTAACTAAATATTTGGAGATTACTATGAGTTCTACGCAGACAGAGGAACTCCTCCTTAATTGGGGTGCTAGGATTGGCGCGGCAGCATACTCAGATGGTGTTAAAGCGTCGCAGCTGGAGAATATCCTAGCTATCTTAGACGTTATTGAGGCTAAGGAGGCATTACTGATCACAGCATTATTTGCGTACAGGCAAGCGCGGAGACTCGGAACCGGTAATACTATGGCTAGGATGATTCAGCAAGCCATGCTCGACTTATATGAGAAGAACCTCACTAAAAAAGAGGCAAGGGAGGTTCTAGGAATCGCTAAATGGGTCTACGAAGCTCTACAAGGAAGCGGTATTAGAGTCCAGAGAGACCAGCTAAGTAAGTTAACGCTCCACGAACTACTTAAGCAATTCACGCGATAAAAGGTGAGTTAAGACTTGGGAGAGGGTTACGACGACCTAGATAGGCTTGAGGTACTCACAATTATTAAGGGCACCCTCATAAATGAGACCCCACTACGTGTCGGGGTAGGTAAAGAACCACCTCTCGGCTCAGCCGTTGATACGGCAGTACTTAGAGTGAGATTCGCTGACGGCACTCATAAACCATTCATACCCGGAAGTAGCTTGAAGGGTGTCCTACGAAGTTTAGTTGAAGCCATAGCTAAAGCCCAGGGAGAACCAATACATAATCCCTGGGACATCCCTAAGGTAGAGGAGGAAGCGAGAAAAGGTAATTTCTGCGTAATATGCGGGTTATTCGGTAGTACGAGGCTAGCTAGCCATGTACGTGTCTACGACGCGTACCCTACCGAAGAAGCACCAACATTCACCAAGACTGGAATAGGACTAAACAGAGATTTCCGGGGGGTACAGCCCCGCATACTCTACACTGAGGAGTTCGTAGCCCCAGGAGTCCGTTGGAGGTTTAGGATGGACATAATCAATGTGCGCGTATTCCCGGAACCGCAAGACAAACGCGGAAATCTATTACGTCAGGTAATAGACCTCCTATCAAATGGGTTAGTACAGGTAGGGGCGAGGAAAACCGTGGGATATGGCCTAGTAAGACTTGAGAGAGCTAAATATGAGGTTTATGAAGTCAAGGAGGGAGCGCTCGTGAAGACTTCTGAGGGTGAGATCTAGGATGGTGCAGCAGTGGATCTCACACTCCATATTACTGAGAGAGCATCTACTAACAGGGTATATACTTGTTAAGAGCCCTATACGCATTGGTGCAGGAAGAGAAGCCCCACTCGGATCGCCCGTAGACTTAGCCGTAATAAGAATAAAGTTAAATGACAAGCTAGTCCCATACATCCCGGGAAGTAGTATCAAGGGGGTCTTCAGAAGCGTCGCAATACAACTAGCGAAAGCAAAAGGATTAGACGTGTGTAGCGGACTGAGTAAAGAGACCTGCATGAACAAAGAATACACAGCAGGCGAGACCCTCCTAGACCACATACAATCCCTACTAAGAGACGGCCTAAATATCGAAGCTCTAGATACCTTCAATAAGAAAGCGTGCTTACTCTGCAAAATCTTCGGAGCACCATCATTCTCAGGACATGTAGACTTTAGCGACGCATACCCAATCGACGAACATGGTAACGTCCTTGATATCTTAACGGGCGTTAGAGCAGGAATAGCAATCAACAGAAGGACGGGCGCTACATACCCTGGAGCACTATACCATGTCGAGTACATTGAGCCCGGCTCAAAATTTAAGTTCGTGATACACTCAACGAACTTACCTAACTACGCTATCGGTCTCCTAGCGAAGATCTTGAGGATGATTCATCAGGGCTGGGTCAGGATAGGGGGCTTCAAGACTAGAGGCTTCGGAGAGGTAAGCATAGAGAACCTAAGATTCATAGTTAAGGAAATGAAAATTGAGGACTTAAAACTATCAGCTCTAGACGAATACGACGAGGTTGTTGACTTAGGAAACCTAGCTGAGAAATCAGGAGACAAACTAGAATGTAGTGGTAGTAAGGCATGGGAATGCTTAGCTAAGTTTGAGGAGGTATGGGAGCGTGCAAAACTTACTTAAGGTCATGCGGAACACCCCGAGACCACGTGACAAGATTGAATATCTTTCAGGACGCTTAAACGTCAAGATCAGGTCATGCTCAAGAAGTTACGGGGATCCACTAGATAGCTATGTCTACATAGGTTCCGGCTTACCATCTATCGCCGTAGACCTCGACGAGTTCATATCCCGAGTAAGGAAGTCCAAATCTAGAGAGAGCCTCGAGAGGATATTAATGGAATCAGAACAAAGGATAATTAAAGACTATGAGGCATTCCCTGTAGTAGGTCGCAGACTAGTCATTCCCGGGAGCAGTGTAAAAGGGAATGTGAGAAGTAGGTTAGAACTTAGCTTCTTACCTAAGAACGGCTACATAAGATCTTGCATGGTGAGAGCCTCTAAGCAACCTGTGAGAGAGCCGCCTCCCGGCACGCATGGGTGGAGACATTTCAGGATTTGGTCAAGAACACTGAGTTTTGCGAGAGAAGAAGCCTGTGATTACAGCAAGGGGAGAGAAGGTGTATGCCTTATCTGCGACCTCTTTGGCACAACAGGACTTCAAGCACTCATCAGCTTCAGCGACTTCATAGGTGTTAATATAGACTATGAAACCCTCAGCCCCCTAGAACTTACGGACGGAGAAAAACTAAAGGCAGCCCCCCCAGGTAGTACGTTCTCTGGGCACATAGAGTTTAAGAGCATAAAGCCAGCTGAGCTAGGTTTACTGATGTACGGAATGGGGTTAAGGAACTCACGAGAAGGCAGGCCTGTACTCCTAGGCAAACACAAGTACAGGAGATTCGGGATCGTATTAGGGGTGGTGAGGTATGTCATCGACTCACTGAAGCTAGCGGAATTCTCAAAACCGCTTGAAGTCTACGACATAAACATTACACCAGGAAGCGAAGTAAGGGATGCAGTTCTTGACAAACTTGTTAAATCCCTTATCGAGGTCGCTCAAAAAGAATTTAATGGAGAGCTAGCTGACATCGATGAGGTGAAGGAGCTTGAGCGAGTTGAATCTGGAGCTTAGAGAGCCTTACCCAATATATAGGAGTTTGAGAGTCCCGTTATGGGAAAACGAGGAAGTAATTAATGTGAGGAGGGTGAGGGAAGCAGACATAGAAAAATTCAGGAGAGGTCTCACGGAACTGAAAGGAATCCTAACTAGCGTCAGTGAGTTCGCCGGAAGACACCTAGGATGCGAGAGGCTACAGCGTCTAGCGGACGCTATCGCCTTATTCTATAAGGCCCCGTTAATTCAGGAAGTATCGCCTGTAGCACCCACCCCGTTAAAAGCCAACGTGATGATGCTTCTCCTCGGAGATAAGGCCGTGATGAGTGAAGACGAGTTAGGTAAAGTGATTAAAGACCCGTTCGAGTTTTCTAGAGTCATTGCGGGAAAGGATTTTAAGAAGCTCTTAAGCGGGCTCCAAGTATCTAGATTACTTGATAGGGAGATTAGCGAACTGGTTTACAACTCGTGGATAGCTTTTCCAGCCGACACAAGACCTGGCTACAATACGTCAAGCTTAATAGCCCACCTACTCTTAACGTCAGCTGTGGCCTGGGCTCTCAATCAAGGAATCGATACGTGTAGGGAGAGCACCGTACGTCTAGCAGCACTTCTTCACGACATAGGTAAGGCTGTCAACCCAGAACATCATGTCACGGAATCCCTAAGGATCACAGAGTACCTGCTCAGCAATATACTCACGCATAAGGAGCTAGAGGAGGTGAAGAACCTAGTAGAGGAGCACCACAAACCCGGTGGTGTGCTGAAGAAAGCTGACGAGATAGCATCTGAAGCTGACAGGTTGGATAGACTAGTTAAGGAAGTTCTCGATACTAAGATAAGCACTATTGAAAAAATCTTAAATAAAAGCAGGGACCAGTGGGACTTCTGGAAAGCTCTCTACAATAAGATCGAGGAACTAAGGAAAAGAGACGTTGTACTAACTGAGGATCCAGTCAAGGAATTGAGTGAACTCTTTCTAAGGGAAGTAAGTAAGCCAGACCTAAAAATTACTGAAGCTCCCAAAGAAATACAGGAGTTAAAGATGATTCTCATTGATATAGCATCCATTCAGGAATTCGTGTATAGAGCACAGGAATTAAAGTCCATCGCAGCAGCCAGCAACATTATTGACCTCGTAACTCAAGCTCACCTCTTGATTTACCTCAGATACCACGGAATTAGGATACCGCCTGAAGCTCTCGTATACGCAGGTGGAGGTAATATCTTAATGATAGTACCCGATAGAATATCCCAGAAAATCATACAACATATCAGAGAGTACGAGGCAGAAATGACTAAACTCGGCGCTTCACTAAGCATAAAGTACTCAATAACGAATTTCTCCAGCGACTATGCACATCTAATTAAGATGCTTGGGAGGAGAATAGCCTTATCTAAGATGTCCGTGAGTCTTTACGAAAACCTTAACCAAATTGTAAGCTATGACAAGCGCATGGAACTCTGTAATTTATGCTATAACGATATAGCGGTAGAACAAGTTGTGACTCCTGAGGGCAGAGTTCCCGTTTGCAGGCTTTGCAAGAAACTATACGAACTCGGAGTTAAGGAACACTTCAACTCTAAGTGGGTAGCTGAGATAAACCTAGCCGGAGACTCTTTCTCAGCTATGGAAGCTTTCAGTAATGACTGGGAGAGCGTCTCCAGATGGGTTATGGAGATAATATCTGGTCATGACCCAGAAGAACTACATCGTGTCAGCGGACTCATCAGCGGTGGGTCGTCTCAGCATGTCCTAAAGGAACCACAGATATCATATCCCGTGAAACTCAGAGACTACTCAGTGATAAAATTTGACGGGAATTCTATAGGTTCATTCGTTCTTGAGGCAATATCCTTCACCGATGCTATAGAAAGGAGCTTCAGGATTGACGTGGCAATTAAAAAAGCATACATTAAAGCTTTAGAAATACTCTACAATAGCATAAAGGAAGTAGCAGGCAGGGAAAGAGCTAGGAGAGAAGCTGCCAGGATCTTCCTAGGCACAATTTATATGGGGGGTGATGACGGGCTCCTCATAGTACCTGCATGGGCTTCCATACCCCTCGCACAGTTCATAGCTGAAGAGTTCGCCAGAGAACTCGGGTTATCTAGGGGACTTACAGTAGCTGTAACCGGGGGACATGTCAGGATGAACGTATGGTCACTGATAGATAGTTCCTCAGAACTCATGGAAAGAGCAAAGGAGATTGCTGGAGCCAATAGGAGCGCTCTAATCTTTGATCTTTACGAGGGCGCCGCACCCTCAGGTAGAGAAGCTGTAGAACGGATTGCTAGGCTCTCAAAGAAGCTTAGGAAAATTGATGAACCGAGCACGACCTATGTCTCAAGCGTGGTAGCGGAGAGTACGCAACCATACCTTACCGGGCTTGATGACTTAGCTAATAAGGTGGTTCCGGAGATATGGACCGTACTCTCGATGATATTAAACGTGAACTTAGGTAGTTCTTCATGGACCCGAGAAGCCCTCATAGAGTCCTACCATAAAACAGTAATTAGCTGTTTCCTCGCTTCTAGAGTACTAGGCAATGAGAGCTCTACATACGCAAAGCAAGTAGAGGAAATGCATGAACATTTGAGATCTCTTAGGAAAGTAATACTCACCTCAATAAGAGAGGTATCGAGATTTAAACACTCTAAGGAGTTACTCTATATATATGTTAGCAGGCAGGCCAAGTCCTCTTCAGGCAAATCAAAGGAGTACTACGAGAGACTCCTCAACTTACTAAATAAGAACATGTTTGATCAAACTGGAAACCTAGACTTAGAAAGGAGTACGGGACTGGCTGACCTCATAATTTTAATAAAGTTCATTAAAGGTGGCGCGTGGTGATAAGCTTTAGTTTAGAACTCAAGGCAGTCACCTTACTCACAGTGGGTGGAGGAGTCCCCGAACTCTTCGGGGCGGATGCGGTCTTCATACGAGTACCGGAAGCTTCAGGCAAATACAAGCTGTACGTGCCTGGTAGTAGTGTGAAGGGGGCCCTCCGCTCAGCGGCCAGCAGAATAGCCAAGCAATACGGGTTTGAGTCTTGCGGCGAAGTAGAGCCGGGACGTATAGCACGCGCTCACAGCAAAAGAGTCTGTGACGTCTGCGCTCTCTTCGGTTACCCTAATAGACCAGGTGGTGAGAAATCGCCACTAACTATCAGCAACTTCGAGCCGCTGGAGAGTTTAGATGGCAAGCTAACCACTATAACGCATGTCTCTATAGACGAAAAGAGAGCTGTGGCCAGGGAGTGGGCCCTTTATGTCGCGGAATACATAGTTCCTGGAGTGCGTTTTCGTGGACACGTCAGCATTGATCACACGTCAAAGGAGCTCCTGCCATTATTACTCCTAGCCATTGCTGAGCTTAGAACCGGTAGGTTCGGCAGGAGATCTATCATTGATTTAAGGATAGTCGACGACAAAGAACTAAACAAACATGTAGATCAGAAATGGATAGGTCTCCTTGAGTCTCTGAGAGAGTGGTTATGGGTGGGTCTCATATGAAGTCCTTAAAGTTCCTTGAAGTTGAAATCGAATTACTGAGTCCCACGATAATACCCTCTAAAATGACGCGAAACGGGTATATCAGACCACTAGACTACATACCAGGCTCGACCTTAAGAGGCGCCTTACTCACAGCATTATACAGGCTCGGCTACGTTGATGACGAAACGATAAAGCAGGAAGCTACTGAACCTAGCGTGCTCTCGACACCAGCGTATCCCGTCAAGACCCTAGAAGAATCTGTAACCAATAAAGTCCTCTTATATCGTACGTTACCAGCAACCCCCACAACATTTAGGTGTAAGATCTGCGGCAAGACCGTGTTTAGCCTGAGTATATGGGACCCAAGCTCTGAAGAACCCCACTTAATGGTGGAGTGTCCGAGACATGGTCCAATGAAATCCCTCTATGCTTTGCCAGTGTATAAGCACGGCGACAACATAAGGATATACAGACCTAGAATCATTCACGCCACATCAGTCAGCATTCACAAAGAACTTGGCGTAGCTATGAAGGGAATGCTATTTAGTTACGAGGCGATAGCTGAGGGCACTAGATTCTGGGCCCGACTAGCTATGCCAGATTACATTGCCAAAAAACTCCCGGACCGACTTAATGTATCTATAGGTAGGGGAAGTTCGAGAGGTTTCGGATCTTCATCAGTCAAGATAAAACACTGTGAAGATCTTGCAGGTCATGAAACAACGTCCGGGGTTTTCATCTCACTCTCTCCGCTAATTCCGTTAAGCAGATTTTCTTATGGGGGCTGCGAGGTTAAGATAAGTAAAGTGCTTGGTAGATCAATGAAAACGCTTAGCGGATGGGATATGTTGTTAGGGAGACATAGACCTCTTATTGAGTTAGTGAAGCCAGGAGCCGTGGTTAAAGCTGAAATAAATTGCAGGGATTTTGAGAACACGAAAACGTTCATAAAGCTTCTCTCATACGGGGGTGTCCCTATTAAGTTAGGTGAGACTTGGTTAACAGGATTTAACGTGCTTATCCCAGTAAATGAATATGTGAAATTCTTTGGTGGGAGTCTTGAGTAGTCACATGGAGCCCGTAGGATTTGAGGCGAAGTTCGTGGGAGTGCTTGAGTTTGAGAGTGAGGGGCCACTACATATTGGAGGTGATAGGTGGGGTAACGTATTATATCTGCTAAGGTTGCCAGACGGGCGTGTGTTAATCCCGGCTACGACATGGAAAGGAATTTTCAGGAACCTAGCGAAAAAGCTTGCGCCCTCCTTACCATTAAGCGGCATTGAGAAGCTAGCTATTGAGAGAGTGTCACTTACAGAGAGCCTAACTCATAAACGAGAAAAAGTTAGGGACTTACTTGACGTATTCAAGCAAGTTCTCAAAGGTCAGTTGAACCCCCTACTAGACTCCGCTGAAGTAAGAAGGGTTCTTGCGAAGATAGGTTATGAAGAAGAGGAACTCGAAAATCCCGAAGATTTAGCTGGCATGCTAATACGCTACCTGGAATACTATTGCCCCATTGGAAGACTCTTCGGTAACAGTGTACGCGCAGCTACTGTGAGGTTCTTTGACACGATCATTAACACAACCATTATGCGCAGACCTGGCATAGGGATTAATAGATCAACCGGCGGCGTTATGGAGGATTTACTATACTTCATTGAGTCCACCGCGCCCAACGTGAAGATTAAGCTAGTAATGATTGGAGAGATATGGAGAAGGGGTGATAGCCCTTCAAGACTTCTCGCATCTATACTTGAGACAGTCAAGACTTTAGGGATTAATGTAGGGGGACGTAAGAGTGTGGGATACGGGTTATGTACCTTAAAGAACAGCTACTTCCACGTAATCGAGCTCTCTAAAGATCGAGATAAATTCGGTGAACTACTCGCCAACCCCCTTAAGACCGATCCTCTAAGCCTAGAAGCCTTTACGTCATGGTTAAGAGGTCAACCCTAAGTACTGAGGCACTTCCAGCAACATATATTGGGGGATAATGACACATTAGCTGACGCGATATGTGCAATTATCCCAAGACTAAAAACTTAAGGCATCGTAATAACTTAACAACGTCATTCAGACCTCTTGAAGAAGGGATTAACGTGACCAAAATAATTTTGGATAGTTTAGTAGTTAATGCGGGAGGAGATTTAGAACACGAAGTTCACACTAGCTTTCAAAAAGATGCTTCCAGAAGAAATATTAAGGGTGGTTACATTTCATGAACCTCAGCCATGAGAACCCCCTCTATATAGCTCTTAAGCTGTTCGTTGAACCTGTTGAGTGTAAGCGATTACATGAACCAATCAACGGATGGGGTTGGGTATACTGCGAGAATATCGACGCTCTACTAAGAGACATAATACGAGCAGTTAGGCAAGGATTTGAGCCTCTTATAGCGTCAGTTCAAGGACCTATAAACATACTGAGAATTGAGGAGCTTGAGGGACTCTCAAATCCTGTAGTAAAAGGTTGTTTCAAGACACATATAATGCCTGGTAAGCATCTCGAACTATTCAAGCTAGCATCCTCAGTTAAGGTGAAAACACATCCCTTCATAATTGTAGCATGCTTTGAGGACATCAAAATCGCTGAGCTAATACTTCACGGGATCATTCCACTAGTATGGGATCGGCTAGAAAGTAACACATAACATACTAGGCCTCATAAACTTTCAGAAAATATTAGAACCCAGTATAGGGTTCTATAAATTTTGAGCTTAGAAAATATGAGGTTTAAGCATATCTAGTGAGAATCCGTGCCGAATGTTATGTTTTAGTGCATGGATGAGGCGCAGGGTATGTGTCACGGGTTATATGTTTATATTATTGAGCAACGAAATATTCTTAAAAGGTGTAATCTTGGATTGTGGTAGGTTGATTATTTCTACGTGGGGTAATCCGGCTTTTTGGAAGAGTTTTAAATATCGTGTTAGGGAGGATGCGGATGTTGTGGAGTCTTGCACTACTCTTGAGCCTATTTTGAGGTTTTTCGGTGATGCTGGTAAGAGAACTAAGGTCTTTCTAGTCGTTCTTGATAGTCTTATGGACTGGAAAGATTGTA
>Ga0065719_104629_pt1 | contig 11061 bp, 9 predicted proteins | sample GBSCel85sediment_FD_59106 | JGI IMG/M metagenome (GOLD analysis project Ga0065719, IMG submission 59106) | Hot spring sediment microbial communities from Great Boiling Spring, Nevada - Cellulolytic enrichment CS 85C v3 (version 3) | ecosystem: Environmental > Aquatic > Thermal springs > Hot... | reverse complement strand
AATGAACTATACAAGTCAAAGAAAATATGTGATAATGGCAAAAACAAAGTGGAAAAAAATTATGCGTTGTTTAATAAGCTAAAAGGTGAAGGNGTNCCNTACACNATTATGAAGAAAGGAAAAGAAGTAGAAATAATAAAAGGAAGTGTCTCTGAGAATATATTTGACTCTTATCTAGAATAAGAAGTCCCCTGGATGGCATGATAAGACGTNGCCTTCTAAGAAGAGTTCTTATTATTTCCTTTACATTGTTTGTATTTGCCTCTTGTGGTCTCTATGAACTAAAACACGAAAATCTTGTTACTTTAGATTATGAGGCAATACAGAGAGACGTACAAAACCTTTTAAAGAATACACAGATTGTTGAGATCAAAGAATCAGAAATAAACGGTGTATATGAGGTTTACTACAATGGCACGTATCCAGGTATAATATACTACTACCCTGAAAAACATTTATTTATCTTTGGAGAGATATGGACTGTAACAGGACAGTCTATCACAGCAAATAAAAGAGAAGTTTTTTTGAAGATGATTGGAGCGTCCTCTGTTAAAAGAAGTGAAAAAAGAGACTAATTGCCATGATGTCTTTTTCATTTGGAATAAGGTATCTGTGTAGAGGTTACGTAGTTAAACATATAGCTTTGAGATGTTTCAAAAATCCTGAAAAACAGAAAGACAAACCTTATAATCTCTGACTAGAGTATGCTAAAAATGAGTGGATATAAATATGCAATGAAACTTTTTACTTCTTAGATTCTGCACGAGAAGTTAGAGAAAGTTTTAAAGTAGGAGGGTAAAAAAGTGGAGGAAAACAGAGAAAACAATGAGGTTAAGCAAAAGAGTAAGGTTAGTAGGCTTTCCCAAAAAGCGCAGGAAATCAGACAGAAAAGTAAATCTGTAGCCACAGCAGAGGGTAGTAGATTATCCCCATCCGATTGGGTAAAAATAGTTACCATAAATGCTCTTATTACACTTGGCATCCTTCTTCTGTATCATGTGAAATTTGCTCCTCCTTCTGTGTCAATTGTTGATCTCAAAGGATACCTAGCAAATTTACAAAGTCTTTATTTACAAGGCAAAATAACACAGGAAGAGGCAAAGGAAAAATTAGACAAAGCTATTGACATAATACAGAGAGAAGCGAAAAATGCTGTAGTTTTTTCATCTGACGTTGTGTTTGGTAGGAACAACAAGGTTAAAAAGTTAGAGTTACCAGAACTTCCCGAGGTATCTTCTTCCAGCCTTGCTCCAAAGCATGGTGAGTCTCAACAAGAAGGGACTAAAGCACCTGAGAAGTAATAAAAAGAGAAAACGCTGAGAGTTTGAGGATGAGTAAAGACCTTGTGAGAAAAAGGGCATTTGTTGCTTTTTTGTTCTTGGTTTCGGTGTTTTTTCTACTTTCCTACATTTTTGACAGGGTTGTTGTAACGTGGGGCGAAAGTGTTCCCTATCGTGTTTTCTTAAAAAGTAGTGCCCTCCCAAGTAAGGGGGATTACGTAGCACTAGAAACTCCTAAAAATGACAAGTTTGCTCAAGGTAAGATTATAACAAAACGTGTTGTATGTGTTGGAGGTGAGGTGTTAAAGATTAACCAGTTGCATTACTACTGCTGCAAATCCAAGACAGATGACCTTCACGAGTGTGCTTATTTGGGAAAAGCTAAGTTATATTCAAAAACAGGCGAACCTGTTACCCCTTTTAATCCATGTGGTGTTTCCTCAACGTGTGTCGTTAGGATCCCTAATGGTAAGTACTTTGTAGCAAATGAACACGTTGATAGTTATGATTCGAGATACTTTGGTTTTGTGGGTCAAAATAGTACTTACAAAATACTCTATACGATGAGACCTTTCTTCTAATGTGAAGATAAGATAAAAAAAAGAGTATGAAAGTGATGACTATTCTATTTGCAATGTTTTTTGTTTTGTGTTTAAACCTTAACTGTCTTGCTACACTAGTACAGTCTTTAGTGGTTGTACCAGAAAGAGCTTTAACTTCTAATGGTACTGTGAGTAAAAAGGCGGATACAAGCCAAGATAAGAGGTCAAATTTTTCTTACACAGAGCCACCAGGCGAGAAGGGTTGGTGGTGGTATAGAGAAGAAGAGAAAGAGAAAGAATCTCCCAAACGCATGCAAGAGCTTGAACAGAGGGTAGAGCCTGTTATTGAAACTGCTAAAGAGGAGAAAGAAAAGCAAGAAGTTTTACCTCTTGAGAAGTACACGTATGAAGAGCTTCTTTACATGGACCCTGAGAAGTTTAACAAGATTTTCACATATTATTTAAATCAAGCTATTAAGGAGCCAAACGAGAAAAACATGTTTTACTTCTTCAACATTCTTGACGTTGCAAGAAAAAAGGCAGCATTATTTTCATACATGTACGCTTACACAATGCAAAAGTATTCACAATACCTACCTACAGCTGCTTATCCTACAGCATACCCTGGGATAGCAAAGAGAGTAGAACAGATAGATACGGAGGTAAAAGAATACGTATTTGGTAAAAAGAACATGTATGGCCTGATAGTCTTTTTGAAAAAAGGTTGTCCCTACTGTGAGGTGCAGCTGAATATTCTAAAAAAAGCAGAGCAGCAGGGGTTGAGAATTAAGAAGGTATATTACGAATCTAACCCGGACATAGTGACGAAGTTTGGTATTGAGATGTTTCCAACGATCATAATGGTTTACAAAGATGGGAGATACATACCTATAGGGAGTGGAGTTGTGTCACTTGATGACGTCTATAAAGCTATAGCCCGTGGCTTAAGGATCTTTGAGGGAGGTGAAGCAGGAAGGTTTGGTATCTACGAGTTTCAACAGGGAACACCACTTGATCCTTATGAACCTTCACCATTATGGAAAAAGAAGTAGATAAGACATAGAGAAGGGAGGAGAAAAAAGAATGATTCTCAACTTTCTTAAGCAAGTAATAGGAATAGCTCCAGATGAGGAAGAAAGGGAGGCATTAACTAAAAGTCAAATCTGCAGAGATTTATACAGAAACCCGTTGTCTAAGTACTTTCTTTACGGATACTACGATGAGGAGCTTAAAGTCTACTATAACCTTGATGATACTATAGGTATAATTTTTGAGTGTACCCCGGTGGTGTTTTGTGGTACTTCAAACATTCGAGCTTTACAAAACATTTTAAGTGCTTCCTATCCTGACAACAGTATAATTCAATTCATATGTTATGCCGATCCTAACGTTGAGGGGTTTCTTGACATATATGTAGAAGAAAAAACCAAAGCACCTGATTTTGTAAAAAAGGCGTACAAATCTCTTTCTCAATTTTACAAGGAGCGTAGGGTTGGTCCAGTAAGAGACTTTAGATTATTTGTTGCGTTGAAGTTTCCAGCAAAATCAGTAAGAGCAGAGCAGGTCAGGGAAATTTACCTCTCTTTGAGGGAAGGTTTACAAGCAGCAAGTCTTTATCCTATGGATGTTACTCCACCAGTGTTGCTTTCTTTTCTAAGGAACTTGCTTAATGATAAGAAATTTAATGACGACAATGGGTACAAGTGGACTCCGTATCTTCCTTTAAGCAAGCAGATTTTGTTTGCTGACGTAGAAGTACGAAAGCAATCAAAAAAGGTTTACTTTGGTAAAAAATGCTTCAGGTGTATATCACCAAAAGTTTTGCCCAAGGAAGTATTTCCTACCTTCTCAAACATGCTAACTGGAAGTTATGAGGGTATCTCTGGGGATATTTTTCAGATATCCTCACCTTTTCTTTTATGTTGTACAGTTATTCTAAAGGATCAGAAAACGTATATTCATTCAAAAGCTAATCTTATCTTCCAGCAGCAAGCACTTGGATCTTTTGTCGTTTCACTTAGAAGAAAACAAGAGGAATATCTTGAAGCAATAGACAAAAGTGAGCAGGGAGTTAAATTTTTCCCGGTCATTTTTAGCCTTGTTATTTACGATGAAGATGAGGTTGCTCTTGAAAGTTCCGTTCACAAAGCCATAAAGCTCTGGGAAAAAGCAGGTTGTTTGATGCAGGAAGAAACAATTCTTGCTCTACCTTCTATCCTTTTTTCACTCCCATTCGGTTTTGTGTACGATAAAAAGACTATGCTATTCCTTGACAGACATTTTATTATCCCGGTTGATGCATTGTCAATGATGTTACCAGTTGAAACTGATTTTAAAGGGACGGCGTCTCCTTCACTCCTTTTTATAGGAAGAAAAGGACAAGTGATAGGGTTTGACATTTTTGATGAAAGAAGTTCTAGTTATAACTTTTTTGTTGTAGCTCCAACAGGTAAGGGTAAGTCATTTTTTGCAAACTACATCGTTGCTAATTATTACGGGAAGGGGGTTAAGATAAGAATCATAGATATTGGAGGTAGTTACAAAAAACTATGTAATATGTTTGGGGGAACTTATATTGACTTTGCCTCAGAGAGCGATATATGCATTAACTTCTTTGAGACGATAAAGGACCCTACGTATGACCTCCCAGTAATAACTGAAATTATCACACATATGGCTACATCTTATACAGGGAATCTTCCAGGCGAGCGTGTAAGCTATGAAACGGCAGTCAACATAATTAAGTCAGCTGTGGAGTATGTTTACAAAGAGAAAGAACGTGAAGCAACGATAGATGACGTTTACGAATATCTTGTGCACTTCACGAAGTACCATGAAGGCATTTCTGCTATATGCGAGGAGGATAAAGAGGCTTGTAAAGTTGAGTTTAATATTGTTGCAACAAGTCTTGCTTTTAACTTAGAGAAGTTTACTTCTTCAGGCATATACGGAAAGTGGTTTGTAGGTAAAAACACGTTTGATCCTACAGTTAGTGATTTTGTTGTTCTTGAGCTAGAATATCTTAAACCTTTAAGGGACCTTTTCAGTGTGGTAGTACTTGTTGTTTTAAACTCTGTTACTAGTGAGTTGTATAAATCTGACAGACAGTCACCAAGGTTAATTTTGCTTGATGAGGCATGGCAATTTCTACCAGGACACTCCAGCTTTTCAAAAAGTCATTGAGGAAGGTTACAGAAGAGNNAGAAAAGTACTAATGGAAAGTTTTGGTATTATTACTCAAAGTGTTCTTGACTTTGAGCAGTTTGGAAGAGTAGGAAAAGTCATTAACGCAAACTCAGCTTTCAAGTTCTTCCTTGAGTCTTCTGACTTTGACCATGCGAGAAGTAAAAAGCTTCTTCCATTTGATGATGACTTTACTTTTAACNTACTAAAAAGTATAAAGTATAATGCCCCTCGTTATTCTGAGATATTTGCTTACACAGACCGTTTTGGAGCAGGAGTTTTGAGGTTAGCAGTAGATGACTATTCTTACTATATATATACGTCAAACCCCGTGGAGGTAAGAAAAATAGAAGAAATGGTTCGTTCTGGAATGAATTACGAAGAAGCTATTGAAACTATGATAAGAGAGGTAGGAAAACCTTCTGCAAGGTAAGACTTAGAAGATATTTAACGACAAAACAGTCTTGGTTTTTAGGAACTTTCAAAAAACTTTGAAGATTGAAGGAGGCATCTGAGACTTCAAGCAATGTTGATATATTTTGTTATAACGTCCTCGTATAACCCTGGATGTCTGCATTGTCATACAACTGAGAAAAATAACGGAAATACCTCCTTATTTGACAACATCGTAAGATCCTTTATCGAAGTGTTAAAACAAACAGATGCTTACACACAAAAAAGTAACGGATTTACTTTCGTTTTTCATGTAGGTGAACTTTTACCTGTTAAGGAAGAAAGTATATTGCGTGTTTGCGAGACAATCAAGGAAAATATGCCTGACGTAAAAGTTAAGTTCTTACTGCAGATGCCTCTTACCCTGATTAATGAATCTGTAATAACACTTATAAAAGATTGCTTTGATGGCTCCGTTAACATTCCTTTTGATCAAGAGATCAGACAAACAAATATCTCTTACCCAAGGTTTAAGTTTTTATGGGAGAAAAATGTGAAATATTTAAGAGAAAAGGGCATACATGTAACAGTAAACGTAGCACTAGTAGGCGATACTGGTAGGTGTATAAGTAGGTTCCGAAGTGTTGTAACATACTTAAAGTCACTCGGTATAAGAGACATTCATATTGAGAAGTTTTTCTTACAAGGGGAGTTTGAAAAAAGTAAGACGCTTTATATAAAGGACAGTGAGTATTTTACTTTCATGAATTATCTCCTTGACTGGTACATTGAGTACCTTATCAATTGGTATAGGGGTAGGAAAACAAGAGAAGATGTAGTAATTATTAATCCTCTTATTCAAATGCTCTATTTAGCAAGGTTTAATAGAGGTGCTTCTTGTTTTGCAGGTGATTGTATGAGAAATGTACTTACTCTTGATTGTAACGGTGACGTTTATCCATGTCCTGTGTTTTTGTTTTCAGAGAGAAAAGTTTCTTTTGGCAACGTTCTTAAAAACAATGCTGAAGAGATACTCTCTAACCCGAAAAGAGTTCAACTTATAATAGAGCAAGCTCTTTTAGGATGTGATGGATGTGAATACGTTTCCTTTTGCCATCAAGGGTGCCCTAAGCAACCGTTTGAGATTACTGACAGAACAGTATGTCGAAAGTTTTTTAAAAAGTTAATTGATTATTCAAAGAGATATAAACACATTGTGGACTGTCTTTTAGGCACTTTCTAACGAGTGTGTCTAAATATCCTTAAAAACGATNATGATTTTTGTTTTNAGTAGNGGNAGNTGAGAAAAAATGGTNGGCANAATTATAAGGTTACTTTTTTTCTTTGTCTTAGTGTTTTTTCAGANCGGAAATGCGAGCGATGTCAAGAGTGAGGCGGAAAACGTATTTCAAACCTTTAAAAGTACAAGCAGTAGCTCACAGGTAATTAAGCAGAGGTATGTTAATCCTTTACTGAGCAATGCTCCGATGTATACAATTGACAGTTCAAAATCGTTTAATGCTCAAATTTTGTGCCCGTCAGCAACAGAGTTTATGACTATTCTAGCACAGCCCTTAAGTACAGGAGACATAAATGTAGCTGTGTTTCTTGACAAAAATAGGGATGGAAGGATGGATAGTCAATTCAATTTCAATGGTGTTTCTGGTATATGTGCGAACGGTTTTATCAGGTGTGATCCAGGCAAGTGGCAGGCATGTAAGTTTTACAAGTTCTTTTACGATGGTAATTCTCTAATAGAAAAGGAGACCTCATTTAGTGAACTAGGAGGTTGTTTTTGTATCAATAATGCCTGTGGGAGTGGTCTTTTTTGGAGAAATACCTCCTACATCTTGAATGTACTAGGGGGAGCCATTGTACAGGAATTTCAGAGAATTGACCCTTCCTTTACTGTTTCCTCAAGTGTTCTTGAAGGTACCACCCTAAAATTCTATGCACAGTCTCTGTCAAATTGTTTTACGGTAGGTGGTTCTTCACAAGTTAAAAGACTTAGTGATTATATGGAAAACCCTTACTCAATACGAGGGGATGCTACATTGCTTTACATGAGTGAGTCACAAAATCCCGGGTCGCCTGCATATAACATCAAGGTAATAGCAACTACAATGAATGAGACGTTTGAGGAAAAGACGTGTACCATAAGACGTGTTATAACTACGAGAGAGTATAAATTATCTGACCTGTTTTCGAGTGTAAGTGCAAGGTGTAGTGGCTATATCCCTGGTCCCTACCCTTGCGGAGCAGCCTGTATTTACTACCGGCTTCAAGTCTATCAGAGTTACCGTGGTTATGACACAGTCAATATGGAATTTGAGATGACACCAGATCTTTACAACCTCATTGATTCAATAGTGGCATTTTGGCGGTCCGACACAAAAGGAGTTGGGACCTGTTTTGATGATGATGGTGATATACATTTCTACTTCAATGATCATTACGCAGGGGGGAAATATTACAGAAATGCAGAGGTGGAGTGTGGTTGTTGTCCAAGTGCTCCTCAACACTGGGTAACTTTAAACAAAAGTTTAATAATTCCTCCTCCTAATCCAAATTCATCTTTGATAAATAAACTCAGAATAGAAGCATGGGGTTGGCATGGTGGAGAGGGAGTTGCAGCAGGATGTCGACCTGTTACAATTTACTTCTATCTAAAAGCCCCTTTTGAAAGGGGATGCTATATAACTTCTGAGTATATTGAAGACACATGTGGTGATTTAGATAATGCCTCCCAGTGCACGTTATGGGAAGAAAAAGTTGATGGGGTAATAACAGTTCAAAGTGGGGCAAAAACTGGGTTGTATCCACTAGTGAAATGTGAGACATTTTGTGACAAGACTATATGTGGTACTCACTGGCTTGTTGAAAGAAAATATAGGTGTAAGAGTAGAGGAATTGATTTAAGTGATGCGGAAAAACGCTTAGAAAAAGTTTATAGTACTTCAATATTCAACCCTACAGCAGGAATGGTCACTTTTACAGACATTAGAAAAGAGAAAGGAAGTTGGAGTGTTTACGAGTCTCAAAAAATTAATGTGAACGCTTGGTTCTATAGGGACAGTAGTGATTGTGAGTATGTTTGTAAAGTTGAGGTACCAAGTATAGGCAAAGATGTTAGATTAGACATGAGTCTCAAGACAGGACCTAAGAAGACCTTTGTCTACCGTCCATGTCAAGAGAATAATGGTAGGTATATGTGCCCTTTGAAAGAAGGGGAAAAATTAGCAGTGGACTGTACATGCCATTCATTTTTCCCAGAAGCAACTACTGCTTTACAAGCAATGAGGTTGGCAGGTAGTGATTTTATATGTTCTTCTAGTGAGGAAAGGGCTTTTTAATGGAGGGGTAAAGATTTGGGTATAAGCAGGTTGAGAAAAAACAAAGTTGTTTGGTTTACTTCACTCTTTATACTTATTTTTTACACGCTGGTAGACCCCATTCTTTTGTATGCGTCTAATCCTCTGTGCCCTCCTCCTGGCACATTCGATTCTTATGAAGGTTATTGTACGACAAATCCTACAGGTCAATTTGGTGAATGTCCTAGTCCTTATTTGTATAGTTCTATTTTGAAAAAGTGTATCGCCTATCCATATTGTGAAGGAAGTTACGTGTATAATGCTAACACAAAGACGTGTGAACCTTTGACAGTTTCTCCTGTTAGTGGTGGAACAATCTCTTTAAGTGGTCAGTGGTGTGTTGTAGATTTGAACAAAGACGGTGAGATAGACAACAGTGAGTTTGCTTATTGTGTTAATACACCTCAAGGTTATTTGTGTCCTTTAGGCCTAGTAAAGTGTGATATGCAAGAAAAGACAGTAAGTTGTTCTTCTCCTTATGTTTATAACAACGCAACTGGAAAGTGTGAGTATCAACCTACAATAGGAACTTGTCAGTACCAACAAATTTCTTTACCTTGGCAAAACATGTTTGTTTCTTGGAGCTCTCCATGTTCGTATAAAGGGCCTAATCTTTCTAGTAATAATTGCGTGGTTTTTGAATTTTGGGTTTATAATGCATACGGATCTTCAACTTTAACGGTTAACCTTACCTCAGAAATGGTTAGCGCTTTAACGAATGTGACTTTTAACTGGTGTACTGATACGTATGCTCCTAATCCTTGTCTTGATGACGATGGTAGTGCATCCTTCTATGTTAACGGAGTACTTGCAGCTTCAAGAGGCTGGGGGGATTGTGAACCTTGTAATTTATCTGTTAATATTTCTCCTTCCTACTTTAAGGTAGGGCAAAATACGATTACTGTTCAAACAGGAAGGACTTATAAAGCTTGTACTTCCTGTTGTAGGCGTATGTATCTTCGATTCTGCTTTAGTAGCCTTAGCGTCTCTGGTTGGCAATGCTCTTTAAATAACTCTTTTTACACTTCTCAAGATGCTTGTGCTTCCAATTGTCATGGGGCCTGTCCATTAAGTGGTGCGTATAATACCTCTACCCNGAAGTGTGAGTTAGCTCCATNTGCNGTTTGCCCTTCTGGCTCTGTAGACACAGGTGGTAATCAATGTGCTTCTTGTCCTNACTCNAACTCTACTTGTGTGTATTATAACGGAGANTGGGTATGTCCTTCTAGCCCATGCTTTACAGAGGANCAAATAGAAGACGACGAACCTGATGAGCCACCAAGCGGTTATGAGAATGATAGAGCTATAGATGAAGAAGGTAACTGTTTAGGAACTATTTACATATTTAGTGGTAAAAAGATGAGATGTCGTCCTGCAGGACTCCAGACAGGATTTCACAATTGTTGTGACGAAGCACAAGGAAAACTTTATGATTCAACTGGTTCAACAGGTATGATGCTTGGTGATGCCATAAAAGCTGTTTATTTGTGTCTTGACCTTGTTAAGAAAGCAAGATTCCTTTCACAAGTTAAAGCGTTTGAACTTGTAGGTAATCAGGTAAATCTCCTTGACGCTTATGGACAGGTAGTAAATGTCGTAACTGGTGCTGAGGCCGAAGTTTGGCAGGCTCTAGCACAGTCAGGGAAACTTCCTAATGTAGGAACAGGGGTCTTTCAGTTTGACTTTCAGACTAACTACTCAGACTACATTAACGCTTATTTAAATGAAATGGCTCCTACACTTGCAGCACAAATAGTAACTATGGCCCTAACGAGAGCTATAGATGATCCAGTGTTGTCTGCAGCAGTTGATCTTGTAGCACAGGCTATATTTGCTAGTCTTGGGTGGGTGTCTCCCTGGACAGTTGCACTTTCAGCTCTCAACCTAGTCATGTCTCTTTTTATGGGAAGTTGTGACGAACAGGATGTAATAACCTCAACATATAAAGAGTCGGGATATTGTCACTATATAGGTTCTAGGTGCGTTAAAAAACTACCTTTAATAGGATGTGTACAAAAGGTAAAAGTTTACTGTTGTTTTAATAGCAAACTTGCAAGAATAATACATGAACAAGGAAGACCACAACTCACTACGTTTGGTCCTTCAGGTGGTTGGGGAAGTGTAAAAAGACCAAATTGTAGAGGTTTTACACCGGAAGAATTTCAGTCAATTGATTTTGGACAAATAGATTTCTCCGAATATGTGGCTGATATCCAAAGGAGAGTCAGACAAAATTTGGAACCACAGATAATGGACATTTTCCAAAAGTCTATGGAAAACATTCAGTAAAAA